>Ga0315286_10000581_pt1 | contig 31199 bp, 58 predicted proteins | sample YL17G10_0_MG_FD_205038 | JGI IMG/M metagenome (GOLD analysis project Ga0315286, IMG submission 205038) | Sediment microbial communities from Yellowstone Lake, YNP, Wyoming, USA - YL17G10_0 | ecosystem: Environmental > Aquatic > Freshwater > Lake > Sediment | place: USA: Wyoming | collected... | reverse complement strand
CCACACGGTTTAGATATTATACTTTATACATAGGAGAAACAATGGAATCTACAACTGAGCGATTTTTAGAACTGATGGGTGAGTTTGTAGAAGCGAAGATAGAATACGCGCAGGCTGATAAGGAGTATTTTGGAGTACACCATGCTCAGAAGCTGGCGACGCTAGAGAAACTGATCATACCGGCTTTTGAGAGGGCAGTTGAAGAAGCCGTTCAGCGTAAAAACCATCAGGAGTGCTAGTATTTTAGGAGAACAAAATGGCCAAGACTCAGTTAGTTGATGGCAGTGGTTGTTCGATCGGTTCAAACCTGTCGGGAATTATTATTGCCCTTAAAGAAACACATCTTGTAACAGATTGTTACGATACGATTTCTATTACAATCGTAGCTTCTGAAGATGAGTTTGATCCTGGTACAGTTTCAGTTGATGATGGGATGAATCCTCCTGAACTGTATGAGATGCGTGAGCTTTATCTGGCTGTTGAGGCCTTTCTTAAATTGGTTCAAAATCTTACAAAGGCCGTATGAATGTCAGAGGAGATAGAATGACATCGGTTGAGTTTGAGAATCTTATTTTGCAGTATGCTTCCGATATTGATTACAAGGTCAATGCGGCATACAAGAAGATCAAGAAACCATCTCATCTGGATGTTGAAGATATTCGAGCAGAGGTTGTATCAGAATGTTGGCGAGCATTTCAGCGTTGGTACCATCCAGAGAAGTCAAAGCCTCGGACATTCATGAATCAATGTATTGTGACGACAATAACAGATATCATCTGGAAGTCTTGGAAAGAAGTTCAAACTCAATCTCTTTCTGTCAAGACTAGTGATGATTCGTTTGAATTGGATCTTTCTTGTAAAGATGTATGTTTTAGAGATTTAGAGCTTCCTCAAACGTTGACCAAACAAGAGCTTGAGTATATTATTAACATTCTGACCCAACAAGGGAAAACGAATCGACAAAATCGTGCAGCGGTTCGAGCAATGCTTTCGTTGTCTGTCGAGCAAGAGAATGGACTTCTAAAGGAGCTTCGTCTGAAGTTTTCGGAGAGCCAAGATGCAACTTTGTAGATTAGAAGATCTTCTGTGTCTTGATTCTCGTGGTGTCCATAATTTCTCTCTAGGATGCTTGGATAACTATTTTGAGCTTCTGCAAGAGATTCAACGAGAGACTGCGTTGTTTGAGTCTGGTGTTCTTGTTTTAAGAGCAGCCAAGAAGGTCTATTGTTTTAGCTCTGCGGTTGATCCTAAGCTCATTGCTGATCTTCAAAAGCAATACATTGTATATTCAATCGATCCACTGCCGCTTGAAAAGGGTTCGAAGTTCGTGGAAGTTGTTTATGATCTACATGAAGTTTTGAATCCTGCATCTTATCCAAACAAGAAGAAACGGTTCAATCGAATTATCTATCCGTTTAAGCAGATTGAGAAGTTGGGCATTGTATGCTCTAGCAGCTTTGATCTAGCCGCAGTTGAAGCTCTACACGATAGTTGGGTGGAGTACAAGCTCAGTCTACCATCCACGTATCAAATCATGTTTCCGCGTAAGCGATATATTCGATGTGTTGAGAAGTGTTTAGCAGGTTCTCAGATTCCAAATGTTCGATATCAGGGCTTTTTCTTTTGTCTAGCTGAGAAATTGCTTTCAGTTCGAATTGTTGCTATACAGGATACATGGGCATACGACTTAGCAAATTTCACTGGAACCTGGTTTGGACCATCACAGATATCAAATTATCTTGATATCTATGTTCTTAAACAACTCAATGATGCGGGAGTACAGAAGTTTAATTGTGGAGCTGCTCTTAATAAGGGGCTTGAATCGTTCAAGACACATTATCCGAGCTCTGAGCTTGCATCTTTTAAGTATTCCTCAACCAAAAAAGAAATAAGAGAAGCCAAGAAGTTATTTTGATTCTATTTGATTTGGGCATATACTTTAAGTATGAAGAATCTTAATGAAGATCAACGGTTGTTGGTTCAGTTTATTCAGGAAGATCTGGATGAGCTGTATCATTTGGAGAAGATGCTGAAACGTTCTCAGATGTCTTCTCCTAAGAAAGCACGAGAATGGTCGGATGCTATTATCCTTCTTGAATTTCGAATCAAAGATTGGGTTCGATCTCTTGGGATTACGGTACTTGCCGATCATTTACAGGCAATTTGGGATTCGGAAAGGAATACTGTAGTAATCAAGGATCGAGAAATTCGATATAATCCAAATGATTAAGGGATCAATAATGCAAACAATTTCAGCATTGTATCGAGCCAATCGACGATTGTGGTCTTTTCTAGGTGAATGTAGTGTATGGACGTTTGGTACTTGGCGTCAACGTCAGGGGGGTTCGTGAGCTAATTGATCAGGAGCTTCATTACACCGAATTGGTTGAAGTAGCTACTCGTGTTATAGATCAATGTAAGAATCTTGTTGATAAAGAGATATATAATTCAGATTCTAATCGAACTTGGATTTCTTATCCTCTTTGGACTCGAAACGAGAAACGAGATTTAGAACGTCTTGACGATCTTCTTCAGAAAATCAAGAAGAAGTAGTTGGAGGTTGATTGTTTAGGGCTTATACTTTATAAGGAGAATCATATGAGATTGATCAGTGTACCAGAAATGATGATTCGTCAACAGGGCCAGGAGGTAGTAGTTGGTAGAATGACTTCTGTGATTAACGCAGATTTGATTACATCTATTCGGGCTGTTGGGCTTCCTGGTGATTTGAAGGGTGCAGATGGCAATCCGATTCCAAAGCCTGGAACGCAGGTTCAGCTTGGGGCTGATCGTGTTTTGGTTGAGCTTTGTGATTCAGAGTTTTTCAATCTTCTTGATGTGGCTTCTAGAACTGACACAGGAGGATGTGTTTTACATGTTCCGGAGCAGAAGATTGTAGAGAAAGATCTAGAAGTAACACAACAGGAAGAGGGGACGATTATTAAGTTCCCCGGAAAGGGCTAGATTATGGGATTGCTTAAGAGGGTGAGCCAAGTACTTTGTTTGTTTGGTCGAGGAGCAGAAATTTACTTAGAGCTGATTTGGACTATCATCTTAGGCATTCTTACAGTTGTTTGTTTGGGACTTACATCTGATGGTGGTGTACAAAAGGGAGCGAAGGCACTTGTTGTGTTGCATGTAGGAGGATTGTTCTACATTGTAGCTAAGCGACCGTATGAGCGATTTCGTAATTGGCAGTTCAATCGTAAGTTGAAAAATATAGATCGAATTCAGAATATGGTTCAAGATCTGGATACGGAAGAGTTGAGAGATCAGGCACAAATGATGATCAACCAGTTGAGTAGAGATGAAAAGCTTACGCTTTTGCAAGATCTTGGTCGATCTGTGATGCAGGAGAAGTAGATGAATAGACAAGAAGTTTTGGTTTTATTGTGGACCGGCTTAAAGATAACGTTGGATGTTGTGATGTTCGTATATCTGGTATTTCGTTTTCGAAAGGGGTAGCGATGAATACATTGTTGTGCGCTTGTGGTGGTAAGTGTGATGGTCTTTGTCGGGATAAGAATTTGCATCGAGTGCGGACTTCCAAGGTTATGGCCGATCATGTTTGTCCGGCTGCATATGAGAAGCCGAAGAAGCGAGAATATCATCAGGATCAGGATGAGGAGTAAGTGATGAGGCCAATTCGATCTTATACTTGTGCTTGTGGTGTTGAGCATGTATTTAGTTTGTGGGTATATGCTCATTGGAACATCAAGATTACGCATAAGTGTGATGTTTGTGGTCAGGTCAACATTCTTCTTAAAGGAAAGAAGTTGAAGAATCGTGGAAAGGTTATTGTTCGTCCGATTGAGATAGACGAATAAAGTTTGATTTTCTTCAAATAGGGTCTATACTTTATGTATAGGCAATAGAATCTAATGGAGATGAAGTAGATGTTTAGAAAGAGTGAAACCAACAATGTGATTGTTGTTCGACTTCAGAATGTTCGGAAGCATCCGAATGCTGATCGACTTCAACTTGCGACTGTATTGGGTACGCAGGTGGTTATTGGATTGGATATGAAGGAGAATGATTTGGTTTTCTACTTCGATTCTAATCTTCGATTGGGTGCAGAATTCATTCGATACAACAATCTTTCGTCTTCTGCGGAATTGAATGAGGATCCGAAGGCCAAGGGCTACTTTCCGAGGTCTGGTCGGGTTCGTGCTCAGAAGTTTCGAGGCTCATTCTCTAATGGATTCGTAGCTCCGATCAATTCTATTTTTAAGATTCCAGATGTTAATCTTGATGGTATGTCTATGCCAGGTATTGTTGAAGGTTTAGAATTTACACACTTCAACGATGTTGAGATTTGTTCGAAGTATATTATTCCTGTTGCAATGCCTGTAGCTTTTAATGCCAGATCACGTAGGTGTAAGCGTAGGCAAGCAGAACGCTTGTTTTTCTGGAGGCATTGGGATACAAAACAGCTTATGCGATGTCTAAACCAGATTGGAGACGAGGGACGTTTGGTTTATGTTGAGGAGAAGATTCATGGTACCTCGGGTCGAACTGGGCATGTCTTGGTGAAGAATAATCGAGCTTGGTGGCAGTTTTGGATTCCTCGAGAGGAGTGGAAGATTGTCAGCGGCACTAGACGAGTTGATAATCTTTCTGGTCATATTGGTGATGTTCGTCAGAGTATTGAAGATCAGGTTCGTTCCCATCTTCACAAGGGAGAACAGATCTATTATGAGATTTTTGGGTATAATTTCACCGGTAAAGCCATTCAAGATGGTTTTTCTTATGGTTGTCGTCCGGGTGAATTCAAGGTCGTGCTATATCGTGTGACAATTACAACCTTGGATGGAACGTGTTATGATTTGGATCGTGAACAAGTTTATGCTCGTGCTCGTGAATTGAATATGCTAGTTCCTTCACATCACGAGTATGTCATGGGGGATGAATGTGCTAGAAGGTTGTGCGAGAATCTACAAAATGTGGATTTTGTAAAATTGAAGGGTGCTAGTCTTCGATCTAGTTTGGATGAGGATACACTTTTAGAGGGTTTGGTATTTTGGTTTCAGGATGATGAGGGACATTGGACATGTTTGAAGCATAAATCTGAAGAGTTTTTGGAGTTCACGAGTAAGCAAGTAGATGAAGGTGCGGGAGATGTTGAGGATAGTTTGTAGGAGATCTATTGCGATGACATCACAACAGGTGAATGACAAACTTCGGGCGGCCCTGCAAGAGCTTTCAGAAGAGCTTTCATCTCTACAGATGATGATTAAGTATCAGACCTTTGATCTTGAAGCCACTCGTCGTGAACGAGATCTTTTGAAAGAGCGTCTCAAGAAGTATGAAGATGAGAAGTTGTAGTCCTTTTTAAGATCACCAATCCTTCGTTCGGTTATACATTATATCTCTTCCGAAGGCACAGTATTTTTTGGGGACTAAAAACCCCGATTTTTAATGGAGAAATCATGGCTGCTTCCCAGAACCCGTTCTATCTCATGAAAAAGAATTTTGCAACTTCCTTTTTTCTTCCCGGGGAGTTGACACAGCAACCATTAACTGATCTGCAGAAGACGTTGGTACGCAAGCTTGGCGTTTCAATGGAGCAGATCACTAAGCAGATGCAGACCGATCAACAGGTTACGTTTGGTCGGTATGAGCTCTATACGGAAGAGATGCGAGCAATTGATCATTGGATGGTTGGTGCTGCAACAAAGCTGTATGCAGAGTTTGTTACTAACTATTCACAGATGCATGATTCAACCGTATGGATAACAAGCGATAGTCCAACGTATGAGAGACAGATTCGAAAGATGTTCGATACTATCGGTCTTGAAGAGAAAATCTTCGACTGGGCGTATAGTATTGCTGCTTTTGGTGATCTATTCGTAAAGGTGAATGCTGCTCCTGGTGTTGGAATCATAAGTGTAGAAGATGATGATCATCCTCTGAATATCAGTCGTGTTGATATTGATGGTGTGTTGGCGGGTTTCTATCATACTCCACTTGGATATGTTCAAACTGGAATAGGTGAGGGTGAATTGCCCATCCTGCCACCATGGGAGTATATTCATTTTCGTCTCTTGGGTGCTCGGAAACGTAGAAATTTGGCCGGTGATCCAATGGCCAATGAGTTCCGATCTATTCATCTTTTGGGTGGTGGTACCGATAGACAGATTACTTCCAAGTATGGAACCTCGTTGATTGTAGATGCGTTGACTCCGTATAAGCGATTACGGTTGGCTGAGGATTCGGTGCTCCTTGCTCGATTGACTAGGGGTATTATGCGGTACATCTACAAGATCAAGGTTGATTCGACCAATATGGAGGCCGTAGCATCTTTGATGGATCAGTATGTGGGAATGTTGAAGCATGCTCGATCGTTTGATACTTCGGGAAGTGGCTTTTTCGATTCTAAGGCCAATCCGTTTTCTAGCATGGAAGATATTCTGCTTCCTGTCTGGAATGATTCTGGGGATATTTCAATTGAAAAAATTGGTGGTGAACCGGATATTCGTTGGATTGTTGATGTAACGGAATTGAGAAATCAGTTGGCTTGTGCGCTAAAGTGCCCCCTAGCTCTACTTGGTGCCTATATTCAAGAAGCATCTGGACAGTTGGGTGATCAGGCTATTGAGCAACTTGATATTGGTTTCGCTAAGAATAGTCGTCGTCTTCAACGGACATTGATTGAAGGATTAACTCGAATGGCTCAGATTCATATTTCGTATATGAATATGGATCCAGATCCGGAGTTGTTCGCTCTTCATATGTCTCAGACAAGTACTGCTGAAGAAGAGAGTTTGAAAAAGTCTCTTGATACTGGTATGGATGTTGTTCAGAAACTACTTGATGTTCTGGCAGATGTGGCTCCTGATTTGGATAAGAAGAAGTTTTTCAATTTTATCAATCAGAAGCTTCTGAAGCTTGAAGGTTTGGATCTTGCTGAGTTTCAGCAGGGTTTGAAAGAAGGCAAGCTACATGCGAAAGATATTGATGCTGTTGCCCATCAGTTGATGCGGGTTCTTGAGTCCCGAGGCTCAACACGGAAGGAGATTCTTGCGAGTACAGACCTTCGTTCATATTTGCCCATCACTGAGAAGTGTATGAATTATCATCGAGTGGGTAAGTGGCGAAAGGATATCTGGGAAAAGAATATTCAACCGCTTAAGATTGTGTACAAAGGACGACCGGAGAAGAGTATATAAAAGTATAAGGCTCGCTACCTTAGGTACGTCTTAGCCCCCCGTGGCAATCGGGCCCGGGGGTTAGGACAAGCGGTGAAAAATGGCCCTGTCGTCTAGGGGTGAGGATATTGGACCTTCAATCCAAGAACAGGAGTTCGAATCTCCTCAGGGCTATTATGTTTAAAATGAAGATACCGAACAAGTTAACAAAAGAAACGCTGGAGAAGATGGACCGGGGAGAAGATCTCTATGAAGTGGATAGTGTCGAAGGATTGATAGGAGAAGATATTATGATTACAAAAACAACCACGAAGTTTTTTCCGTGTGAGTGTGGTACAGAGGGATTAACAGCCGTCCGTCCTGAATGTAGTTTCGGTAGCTGTGGTGATCCTCGAATCAACATTGCTTTTTGGGGATTCGGACATGGAGATCAACGGTGGAGTTGGCGACTTCGTTGGAGATGTATCTGGAACATCTTGGTAGTAGGAAAACCATATGATGATATGGTATGTATGCGAGTAGAGGTAGCGAAGAAGTTTGCTTCCCATATTCTTAGTTTGGTGAATAAGAAAATATGACTTGGTTACAGATAATGGATGTGGCTTCTGCAGTGATAACTGTTGTAAGCTTGTGGAACATTGCCAAATCGCCTCGATGGTGGTTGCTTTACACTTTCGGAAATATTCTATTCATTATCATAACAGTCTATGCTGGGCTAGTTGGACAGGCGATCATGGGTGTGTTCCTTCTAGTTACAGCGTTGAAGAATTATTGGGTAGCTAAAAAAGTACAAAGTGCTAGGGACGACTCACCTGCTGACGAACTAGCACTGCCGAAACGCAGGTAACTCGGCAGGCCTTGTGGCGGAATTGGCAGACGCGAGGGACTTAAAATCCCTTGCCGTAATGGCGTGCAGGTTCGAATCCTGCCAGGGCCAGTGATGAGTAGCAGTGAGGGCGATCCGTCCTCTAAGACGTCAAGTACCCGAAACCTAAGGCTAGGGGAAAGAGCGGGGATGAGGGAGGACTTAAAGGGAGTGTCCTTTTCCTAAATGCTCCACGCTACAATCGAGCGACCTGACCTACTCATCTTTTTGTCTCCGTAGTGTTCAATGGCAGCATTTCTGGCCTCCAACCAGAAGGTGCGGGTTCGAATCCTGTCGGGGACTGTAAGACCAGCGGTGTACGGTTGCACACCATTGTAGATAAGCTACAGTGAGGGGATGGCGTGGGTTCAATTCCCACCTGGTCTTTTATATTTATAGTATCTGATTTTGGGTCTGTAGCGTGTGCCGGAGACGACACGACCGGTAGGCGAGGAGTACCGGGTCAGGATAAGTGGGAACGCCCTAACATGACTGACTGAGACAAGTTCAACTCTTGTAGATCCGAATGTGATTTGGGGAAGTAGCTCAGAGGTTCCGCTCGGGACCGTGGATAGAGCATCTGTCGGAGTGCAGAAGATCGGTGGTTCGAGTCCATCCTTCCCCTTTGTGGCCGTAGCTCAGTTGGCTAGAGCATTGCGTTGTGGTCGCAGGGATTGGGGTTCAACTCCCCACGGTCACCCCATGTATAAGAACTGGGTGTATGTCAATTTGGTAGACGGCTTGGTTTGGGACCAAGCAGCTGCTGGTTCAAATCCAGCCACCCAGAATGGGGATCAATCATAATCAAATACCTATCTAGAGAAAAATATGAGTAGGAGCAGAGCATCTAGATACAGAAGGTGTCCAATTTTTACACCAAACAAGAAGAAAGCCAATCGAAGAGTTCGAAGAACACCAGACATTCCAGATGGTACAGCTTATAAGAGAGTATTTTGTTCTTACGAGATCTGTGATGGTGGGAAAGCCCGATTGATTCCCGATGACCGGGAGTGGTCTGAGGAGTTACGAAGAAAATAGAGGAGAAAGAACAAATGTTTGGGAATCTTGTACATAGGATCAATGAACAGTTGGATAATGAAGAGTTTGATTCAGACGTTCAGGTAGAAGTCTCGAAGCCTCTGACTGGCGATGCATTCATTAACGAATCTTTCAAGACTCGAATTGTTTGGAAGATTGACATTGAAGCTCGTTCTTGGGGAATCAAGGAAATTAACATCTCTGTAGTGAAAGATGTTCAGATTGCCTGGATTGAGGTTGATGGCGATGAGCATGAGAAAGAACAGACTGCTGCGATTCCTGCTGGCTTGATCACCATTGATAAGGAGTCAAAGGGTTCAGGAATTTATCCTTTAGAGCTTAATGTAAAGATTGATCAAAACAATCGACCTGTTTCTGCAGTTTTAACTGTGGCGTTTCCTTCTTCTTAAGGTGCCCAATGGATATTGATGATCTTCGAAGAAAAGTACAGCAGAAATTTAATCCGTTGCAGACTAAAGCAGGGGATCCGCTTCCTGAATCTATCATCAAATCAGAGCCAGAAGATCCAACGAAGCCCAAGTCGATGTTGCAGCAAGCTTTGGAGAATCGTCTTCAGAGTGAACAGACGACAATTAAAATTTCTGAAGCTGATCGGGAGAAATTGAGAAAGAAAATTGATGGAAACATTGATTTGAAGTTGATGAATAGATTGTTACGAGGACATGATTAAATGAATCCTGAGGCCTTCTCTGAGGATAGTGGAAAGACATATTATCTTTTGAGTGATATGGATGTTGAAGGTAAAGAGGAAAACGGTGCGACCTACACCACAACGGATCGGTCGCGAAAGAAGATGTATCGTTCAAAAAGTCGAAGGAGCAATGATGAATAAGTTGTGGAAGATCTCTATTGTTGGTATTTTGTTAGCGATGGGTTGTTGGACTTGGATTGGTTACGACTTCCTTGATTCTATTCAGAATCTTCGAATGGATAATCAAGCAAAAGAAATAGCAATTCAAGAACTAGATCAACGTCTTCGAACAGATAAGCGAGAAAAGGAAATAGTAATTCAAAGAGTACATCAGTATCTTTTACAGATAGCTGAGTTGCAGAATCGATCAGTTGATGTACTTATCAATGTAAATGATAGAGTTAGAGCTTTAGATCCTCGATTGTCTGTGAAGAAAGGGATTGAATCTGCCCTAATAATTCATGGGCATCGTGGACATGGTTCTGGATTCTTCATTGATAAGGCCCATGGAATCATATTGACCGCAGGACATGTATCAAGACACAGTAAAAGTGAATTGTTATATGTTCGACAGGGTTCAGTAGATGTTCCGGTTCTAGATGCTCGTTGGGATCCATTTTCTGATGCAGGATTGATTTTTATTGATCCGGTACAGGCACAGAGGTTTTCTGCTTCAGATGTTTCATTAAGCACCACACCAGTGAAGCTTGGTGATATGTCAATTTCGGCTGGATACCCTCTGGATATGAATGATGCTGTCTATGCTTCGGTTGGTGTTGTTGTTGGTCTTGATGTGGATGATGGGCTTGCAGTTGGTCTTCAATGTGCCCATTTGATTAAGTTTCATCTTGAAGTGATTCCTGGAATGAGTGGGGGTCCGATTTTTAATAGTAAAGGAGAAGTCATTTCCATAAATTGTATTGGGATGGATCAAACACAGATTTCTTGTGGTCCTTCTTCAGATCAGATCCTTCGAGCTATTGTAAGAATGAAACGTGCTGTTAAACGGGAATTACCAGATGACCAAACAGAAATTGCTTCAGAACCTGATCCAAATTGAATCATGTTCGGGATACTTTGTACGATATCAAGCTGTAGTAGAGCATGCTCAACTTGCATTTTCTGAAGGAGATCTTGATACTTGTACTTCTCTTTTAGACGAGCTCCCTACAGAAGATGATTTGTATGAAACGTTGGTAATGAAGCTTCAAGGAAAGCGGGTGTATCAAACGCTTCGAAAGATTGATGAGGGTGAAGAGCTTCCACATTGGACAAAGTTCAAAGCGCTTACGAGTCTTTTAACACATCTGATTATTGAATGTGAGCGGGGGAATACTGAGTATGAGCTTCTTCTGCCTCGAATCCTAGATGTGATAAATGTTCTAGCATATCCAGAATCGAAGGTGACGCGTGTTTGATCAACTGTGGCAGTTTTTAGATAAGCTCTTTTTCTTCATTCCCCGCCCGCATATTGTACATGTTTTTGAAGGAGCAGTCTTCCTTCGTGGTGGAAACCACAAGACCAAATTTTGGTTTCGGCGAGGAAAACATCGGAACATGAAATCTCTGGATCCCGGTGTGTACATTTTGCTTCCGGTGGTTGATGAGATTCTTTTTGTTTGCAAGGTTGACCAAGCCGTAGATTTGAAGAATCAGTCTCTGTGGACCAAGGATGGAAAGAATGTGGTAATTTCAGGAACGCTGAGATATCACATAGACAAACCATATAAGGCACTTCTTGGTGTTTGGGACATGGATGTTACGTTAAGTCGTGTAGCTCTGGGTGTAATTGCTGATTATGTAAATAGTAAAACGCTTTTAGAGTGTCAAGACCTTCAAGGTCTTAAAGGAGAACTTTCTCAGAAAATGCAGGAGATTGGAAAAGAATGGGGAATTGCTATTAATCAAGTGTATATAACAGATGCAGGAACTACAATCAATTTACGTATTCTTTCCAGTTCCGAAACTACAGGACTTGTTTTGTAAGAAAGAACATGATAGAAAGGGAAAACGCAAATGGAAGATATGAAGGATCAACTTGAAAAGAAAAAGGAATGTTCTATTTATGAGAGCGATGTAAAGTGTTCTGTTTGTGGTGGTATGACTGTTCCTGCTGGCAGTTGTCGTGTATGTTTGAATTGTGGAAGTACAACCGGTTGCAGTTAAAGGAGAATGATGGGTAAGATGACCTGGCACACTCGATGGTTAGATATGGTTGACTTGGTTGCAAGTTGGTCAAAAGATACTTCAACTAAGATTGGGGTAGTAATTGTTGATGATCGAGAAGTTTTATTGTCCGTGGGTTGGAACGGAATACCTCGAGGTGTTTTAGATAATCTACCTGAACGAGATGAACGACCAGCCAAGTATTCTTTTTACGAACATGGAGAACGAAACGCAATTTACAATGCTGCTGCAAAGGGTATCAGCCTTCGAGGAGCTACGTTGTATACGCAGTTCGTTCCTTGTTGTGATTGTGGTCGTGCAGTGATTCAAGCCGGGATTAAGGCTGTGGTTGTTCAAAGGCTTTTTTGTAATGAACGTTGGGAAGAAAGTGAAAAGCTAACTATTCAGATGTTCAAAGAAGCTGAAGTTCAAATTCTTGTTTGTGGAAAGAATAGTTCTGAGTATATAAACATATGACCTGGGCCATGGACCATAGGTCATTATATATCCGCCGTCAATCCGATTGTTGTTTAGATTTTTTAATCCGGTGGTTGACGGTTTAGCCTTGAGGAATACGCTTCATCGATTCAAACCCCTCAAGGCTTCTTTTATGTTTACAGATTCTAGCTCGAGTATATTATATCGGATACAACAAAAGTTTTAATGGAGAACAAAATGATATTAAAACGCGTTCAAACAAAAAAACTTCAATTTCGTGTGTATCATATATGGACTGGTGGGGTCGAGAAACCGAAGGGGTGGTCCAAGGAGTTTAATTGGTTTGTTTATGAAAATACACAGAATAAGTATTTGTGTCAAAGAGATTTTCAAGGAAATACTCAGCTTTTTTTGAATAAGCATACTGAGTACTATGTTGGTTCTCTTCTGTCTGCTCCTGGTTGGTTTCGAACTCGTGCAGAGGCACGGGCAGTATGTTGGTGGGCAAAACATATGATGAGAACGGTTCAAATTCGAGAGGAAGACTAGAATGACTACAGATGTAATGATTCCAGAATCGAAAAATGTTGAAACAACAATCAACATTTCCTGGATGCATCGAACGCAGAGAATTTGTTTTGGGGCTCAGTCTAAGGACCATCGGGGGATGCCTAAATTTCTTACGCTTCGTGAGTTTTTTGATTCAATGGGGATTACAGAGAAGGACTGTCAGAGGGCTTTTAAGATATAATCTGAGTTTCATTTTGATCTCAACCGATTAGGTACTATACTTTATATATGGAAACAACCAAGATGGAATTCATGAAAGTTCGTATTGAAGATTTGAATGACCAGATGTTTATATCTAAAGGGTTCATCGACGCCTACTATGTGACGATCATTTTTGTTAATAGCCTTCGTACTCTTCGAAAAGACTTAACATTCACTCGAAGTACGGGTTATGATAAGAAAGAACATCAACATTCGTGGGATGCTCCTGGTTGGTTTCAAACTCGAGAAGAAGCACAAGAAACAATTCAAAAAATTCAGGATCAGGGTTTTGTTTTAGTGGAGATCTAAGCATGATTATTTGTTTCCATCACAATGATCCAGACGGATATTGCGCTGCTGCAATTGTAAAGCTTCGTCATGAAGAAGCATATCGAGCTCATCAGCTTACTTTCATTTCTGTTGATTATCGGGATCTAGAACATCTAGATTTCAGTAACATCACCGGAAAGGATGAGGTGATCATCGTCGACTTTTCTTTCCCTCCTGTGGTCCTAATGAAACTGAAAGAGTATACGAAGAAGATTATTTGGATCGATCACCATGCCACGGCCAAGAGTTATGGCTATGATGACCTTCCCGGGCTTCGAGACTTTACAGGACAGAAGAGTGGATGTGAGTTGACTTGGGAGTACTACATCTCAAATACAAAGGACGTATTGGGCATTGTATGCTCTAGTGGTCCGGAGATGCCTACAGCTGTTCGACTGATTGGAGATTATGATACATGGAGGATGAAGGAGAAGGCTATCTCGGTTCCGTTTTTTGAAGGACTGAAGAGTTATGATGGACTTTCTTCTCCTGCTAGTGCTTTGTGGTACAATCTTCTCCTCTGGGAAGGTCGAGCTGGACTTATTTCAGAGATGATTCAAGCTGGACATGCCTGTATTCGTTATCGTCGAGCATATGGTGCTCAGATCATAAAGTCCTTCGGATACATCACACATATTGATGGGATCGAAGCTATAGCTATCAATTGCTTCGGCTTCGGCAGCCTTCTATTTGAAGACATAGAGGTTGAGCAGCCAATCAAGATTTGTTACGTCTTCGATGGTGAGAAGTATACGATTAGTTTCTATTCAGAGACTGTGGATGTTAGTGCGATTGCAAAGAAGTTAGGAGGGGGTGGCCATAAGGGGGCTGCTGGCTGTGTACGCTTAGTGCTGCCATTTGTTCGAGAGAGAGGTATCAATGAAGCTCCTGAAATCAACAAGTCAGCCCAATAAGGTTGAGCGGGTAGAGGTTCGTCGAAGACTTCGAGTGAGTATTCTTCTTCGAGTATATCGATCTATGAAGCAAACAGAGCAACGACTGGGGGGTTTAGATTATGTTGCGTAAAAGATATAAGATGGTCGAGGTATCAAAGTTGAAGTTTTCTATTGAGAAGTGCACGTTGCCCCTTTCCATGGAGAATGAGTGCAGGCTTAGGGCTTGGTATGTTGTTGTGACACCACCTGATTGTTACTATCGGTATCTTCAGTGGTTGGATAATGGAGATTTACGTCTTGGTTATACAACTGGGAAGCGAACAAGGGCGGATAAGTTCTTTTCTGCTCCCGGATGGTATCGAACCCGATCACAGGCACGAATGATAGTTCGATATACAAAGACTTTTTTCAACATTTGTTGTGAGGTGTAAGATGAGTTGCTGTGATCGAAACATTCGATTTAAGAAGCTTCTTGGTGGTGGAGCAAGTTGGTGGTACGTGCTTTGCATCCGATGTGGAAAGGTCTTTCAATCTGTTCATGAGACCAACACATCAGAGATGCGATATTGTCGGACCAAGTATTCTCGAAGGAGTAAGTAATGGACATCAGATCTATCACTCGTGAAGATGCAAAGCTGCTTGTTGGTCCTGGATGGACATATTTGATTGACAAGGCATACAATCGCTTCAATCAAGAAGACTCGCCGGTCTTTGTTTCTACAGTTAAGGAGAAGTTTGGAACACTTCGAATTTACGTTGATTGTGCAAACGATAAGATTTTGGATTTCATTGATGAATTAGAAAAGGAATCCACACATGTTTGTGAACAATGTGGTAGTCCAGGTCGAGCTAGAAAGCTTCAGGGGTGGATAACAATTCTTTGCGATGCTTGTGCACCGATCGCTGGTTCGAGTATAACAGTAACGAAAGATCAGTATACTATCATTCCTATTAGTTTTTCAGTTGGAGACAGAGGATGACTATTGAAGCGTTGTTTGCAAAGGCGAAGTTGTTGGGAATCAATCCTGATGGGCTTTCGATTAAAGAGATCATAAGATTCGTTCAGGTTCTTGAACACAACTTCCCTTGTTTTAATACAACCATACGATATAAGTGTACACAAGAGCAGTGTTGTTTTAGACAGAGTTGTATGGGTATTCATGCGGAGCACGTGATATAGATGTGGATACGATATAAAGAAACAAATGAACAGCGTTGGTCAAACTGCTTCAATTCAGCTGCTTGTTCTGAAGTTCTGACTATTGATGATACGATTGATATCAAAGATGTAGACGTGTTCATTGAAGCGAAGCAGATGTGGATGCCACTGTTAGAAGCGTTTGACAAGCATGCTGTTATTGTAGATGATTACAATGAAATGTTTTTTGAACCCAGTACAAACGAAGATCGACTTCGTGGATACACACTTCATTAGGAGACAGCCATGTTCGGAAAGAAGCAAAAACAAATTGATGCTTTGAATGATCGACTTCAACGTCTTGAGTTTCTGGTGCACGATATTTATTTCTTCACCGAGGAAGGATATCGTGAAGATTATCTCACAAATGATACAGAGCAGAAGATATCCGTGAAGGATCTACTTAGCAAGTTGTTGACCCATTTCAATTTGGATTATACGTTCAATCGGTCTTCTTGGACGTTCAAACAGAAGAGCACTTCAAATCAAATGTTGAACATCCAGAGAAATGTAGAGGAGGAATAATGAAGAAGAAACAAAATACCGCGAAGCGCCACGTAATAGTTCCTTGTAAGGATATTTTTGAATTGACCATTGCTGACCTTTTGGATGTTGCCGAAAAGGGTGTGCCAGATTATTACGAATGTTTTGAACTTTTTCTCTATGATTTTTGGTGGAATCTAGATCAGTCTGACGAAAAGCGCAAAACAATTCGAAAGATCTTGACTGACAAGCGATTCGTAGATATCGTTGTCCCTATGTTCAAGAAGCGGTTTGATTTTGATATGGACAAGGAAATGAGGCCGGAGTTGAAGGTTGACCCATTTCAATAGAGAAGAGTAAAGCTACTTTGACGGACTACAGTATAATTTACATGTAGGCAATGGTGCCTAACTAGAAGGGAAAAAAATGAAGAATGAGACGAAGCACAAGCAGGTAATGTATCCCATTGATGAGAACACTCTTTGGCTTATTAACACGCTTACAAAGGCTATTAAAACGGGTGATTTGGGCTTTGAAGATTCTGAGTCAATTAAGGCTTCTGAGCTTTTTCTCATTGATATCTTTCGTGCATTTAGTATAGTTCGTGCAAATGGTATTTGTTTGGATGACACGCAAGTAGATCGAATAGCTCAGATAGATTGTATAATTCGTGAGCACGGTAGTTGTTCGTTGGCCGAGAAAGAAGTCTATGCGAATAAGGAATAGGAGGAATAATGAAACCTCGAACCGAAGTTTTCGTTCTACTTGGAGTAGGCCTTCTTTTCTGTAGTTTTCTTGTTGTTGGACTTGTTTCTTTTTGTATCTGGTTGAAGACCATAGAATCTCTATTGTGGATAATTCAATGAAGATTACATGCAACGATGGTATTGTCCGAAGATTCAACACTGCACAGAAGCTATGGAAAGATCGATTGTTTCCATATGTGAAAGAAGCAGAGTGCACACATTGCCACGAGAAGTTTGGAACGGCTCCTACGGAAGAATTGAAGCTTGTGTTCAAAGCTCATTTGTGTAAGATAGAGAACCCACCGTGGTTGATGATGAATGATAAGCTTGGTTGAATGGGGATTATGAGGTAATATGAGTAAGGAAATCTTCTCTAGTTGGAAAAGTCCATCTCTTAAGCCGAAATCGGGGAAGTACGTACTTGTAACGGTTCGGGATGGAAAGAGAGTTCTCGTTCTACGTGCATATTGGATTGCTAAGTTCACTGAGATCAATAGTGAATATGAGGGTGCTCAAGACTACAGTGAAGAGAAGGATGAATACTACTGCCCCGAAGGTTGGTATGAGAGTAATGAATATGAAGATACGAATTGGAGAGTGACTGGTACTGTGTTGGCATGGATGCCTCTGCCCGAGCCATATCAGGAAGAGTTTTGACTAGGAGTAAACCATGAAGGACGTATATGTAGATTATTTGATGTGTTGTATTCCGAACAAACATTGGAAATACAAAGAGTCGGCACATTTGTTCGTCAAACTAGAGACACCGTTGGCGATACTACATGAAGCAGCTCGCCGGCTGGGGTTGAAACGGTCGTGGTTTTGTGATTCTCCAAAGAGTATGCCGCACTATGATTTATGCAGATCAAAACGGGAGCAAGCAGTTGACATGGGCATTGAAGAATTGGACTTTGGTGAGACCGGCCGAATTGTCCGAACCTGGAGAGAGTTTCGAAAAGGAACGAATAAGGCCAACCCATGACGACACAGGAACTCATCAAGCAGGGGCTTGAGGCGAGCAGGGCCTACGTCTGAATAATTGAGTGCTGTTGGGACGGACTGGGACAACGCTTCTAAGTTTATCAAGGGGGTCTAACTCCCTCTTCTTCAAGTTTCATGTCTTTTTCATGCCCGGAATGGAAATACCATTTTCTTTCCTTCTTCATCATTATATCTTTTATGAAGGCCAATCTTTTTCTGTTTATAGGGTTCGGCTTGTTTTTCTATGTAAAACGCTGTTTTTCCCCCGTCGTGAAAAAACCAAGGCTGGTGTGCGATGGCCAAGATCAATGAAACTAAACTTTACGCTGAATTGGAAAACCTAGCAACTCTACTAGATCCACAGAAAACATTTGATGTGGGACCTGAGTCGTTGGATAATGTTGTTCAGTGGCTCCGTATCAACATCAAGTATCTTCAGTACGATCTTGAGGCCACACGTCGTGAGGTTCAATTCCTAAGTGGGGTTTTAAGAAAAAAGATTGATGGAGAATAGAAATGGATATGTTTTCGAAACTAATCAATGAGCTGAATGGAAAGCTCCCCAACGTTCCCGATGATCAACCCGTTCCAGAAAAGAAGATGGGTAGAAGGAATGTGATTGATCAGATTATCAATGACATCATTGATCAAGCAGAGGGCAGTGAATACACGATGGAAGATGTTGCTGCCACTGTTGCACAATATGATCAGATCATTCTTGATGCTGTCGAAGCAGGTTTGAAAGATAAAGGGTATCTTGAGAATACTCTCGAATCAACTAAAGAGGCAAGTAAACCCGAAGGGACAAAAGGAGAGAAACGTACCGATCTTCCTAAAGAGGGAGATAAAGAAGTTGAGGTTTCTACACGGACGATTCGGAATTTTGAGTTAACAATGGTTTCTCGTGATAGCGATTCTCAATATGCTCTTTACCTTGATAAGAAATTAGCTCTTCACGGCAAGTACGGTGGAGCGGGAGCATTCGGAGAGCCTACAGTAGATGATGGTGAAGCAGTAGCTGATGCGCTCATTCTTCTGTTTGATGAGAATGAATAATCAATCTAGCAATCGTTATTAGTGACAACGGAGATGACCGATGGTAAAGAAGCTTCCCGATGAGATGAGTGATCACGATATGCTCATTCGGCTTGATGAGAAACAGGATGCGTTGATAACGATGTTCACCAATCATCTTGCTCATCACTGGGCATACTTGGTTGCGATCACAACCATCTTAGGTGGAGCTGTAGCTAGTTTGATTGTAGCCTATTTCTCGAAGTAGCATCAGAAGGTGAGATCATGTTCAATGTTCTTCTGAAAAATCTTCTAGACTCTATTCAAAAAGAGAGTTTATATCACGGGACATCAAAGGAGTCTGGAGAAAGGATTTTGAAGGTTGGTTTTTCTTTGAAAGATAGTACACCGTCATATCCAAATCAGAAATCGGTTGGCATTTCTTTTTCTAAAGAGATTACTTGGGCTGAAGAATTTATCTCCGAAAAGGGTTATTGTTTTCGAGTATCTATTCTTCCCCATGCTAAGATTCTTGATTCTAGTAAGACCAAGATACTTTTTAACAAGCATGCTACATATAAGCAACCGATTGAAGATGAAGAGATGGAATACTACGACAAGCTGTATAACGAAATAGCACAATGGGCTATAGACAATAAGTATGATATGGTTGATTTTTCTTCAGTAAGTCATGAGAAAGAAGTTCGAGTTCTTAATCCAGATGTTATTAAAATTGAAGACTACACAATTAGTGAAAAATAGTTTGATTGTAGCCTATTTCTCGAAGTAGCACAAGGCGAAAGCCTTTTCATACAACACATGGTGATTGAAGCACCGATCATGCAGCCCAGGTTCAACTGCTATGGGTCACTTCAAGTTTACAAGGAGATAGAGCAATGAACAGTTTTGAACATATCTACGAAAATATTCGGAAGCTTAATGAGTACTTCGAAATGTCCACACTCGCAGATGAGTTTGATTCCATCTATGATCGCGATTTGTGGGTTGATCAGTTTCCCAATGATGGTGCAAAGATGTTTGATACTCTGAAGCCCAAAATTGATCAGGCTCATAAAAACGTTGCATCCTGGGTTGAGCAGGCTAAGGAAGAAGGGATTGGCCGGGTTCATCAGCTTGACATTCCTAGCTTCTGGTTAGAATCTACTGATGCTTGGGATATGGCTGGTCAGGGCGATTGGTCAGCTGTTACAGAGTTTCTTGATGACATCATTCATTACGGCCCCGCTCTTTCTGCTGAAGCAGTAGCCGATGCGCTTGCTCTTTCTACTGAAGAAGGAGAAGAGTAACATGAAGTTGGGTGGAATCATTCTATCACTAGGCACATGGCCGATGAATGGATCGATTTGGCCAGATACAGCCGACGATGAGTGCCCTAAGGCTGAAGAGAAGCCCGGGTACGGAATTAAGCTAGCTGTTCGTTGGGGTCCTTGCATTATATGGATCCCGAAGTGGTGGTCCAAGGATTGGGATCATAATCATGAAGACAACCTGGGACAGCCAACATTGTTACGCTGGAATTGTCCTTGGATAATTGGTCCATACATTGCGATCACGCTCGGAAAGATTGGAATGTACTTCGGTCTTAAAGATGCGGGCGATCCACGAAGAAACACATTGTTACTTTCTGCAAAGTTTGATATCAATCGGTTCTGGTCCGATCCAAAGAATGGATAGGTAGATCAATGATTACAACCAACTGGACAGAATACGTTTCCAATCCTAGTTACAGTCCCGGGAAAGCATACTACCCAACTATCATCAAAGTAAGCCCAACTTCGTACATCATGTGGTCAGATTGTGCGACTGGTGTTCAGATGGCAACATCAACTAATGGTATTAGTTGGACTAATGTTGCTATATGCACTGGGTTGCTTGCTGCGGCCCATCTTCAAGTTCTGAAGATTGGCAGTTCATATCGCGTATGGTATTGGAATACAGCATCACCATATGGTATTACGATTCGAACAGCTACATCTGTCAATGGTCTTACTTGGACGGCTGATCAATGGATTACACAGGTAGGGACTTCGGTCTTTTCTGGTGTGGCCGGTACCTGGAACTACGGATCATATGGTCCGATCACTATTCTTTACAATGCTGCAGGTAGTGCGGCAATCACGGTTCCGGTTGATATAGCAACGGTATGGGCAAACAAATACGTCATGTATTATGACGGAACACAGGGTGGTCGTGAAGTTGTAGGTCTTGCCGTATCCAACAATGGAATCAATTGGCAAGGCTATCTTGCTGGATCTGCACCAGTACTTAATTGCGGTCCATCAACTTGGGACAATCAATTCACCACATTTGGAACAGTGGCCAAAGCTGAGGATGGTACATATCAATTTTGGTACAGTGGTGGTATTGCATCATCAAATGAAGGCATTGGATACGCATCTTCTGCAGACGGAATCGTTTGGGTTAAGGATGTGGAGAATCCAGTCTTCCATAAGACTGATGGAGTAGCTTGGAGAAACAATCGTACATATACTCCATGCGTAATTGGAAACCAGATGTGGTTCAGTGGTAGGAATACAGCGGGTGTGTACGCGATAGGAATGTGCACTGGAAATGTAGATCCTCCTCCACCAACACCTGGTTCAGCGATAGTCATTCCGAAGAATAAAGCCCAAGTAGTTACATTGGGCACTAGAGATGGAACGATTATCGTTCCTCGATATAATGATTGGTCTTAAGTCTTTACAAAAAGATGAGGAGAATACAACATGTCGTTCATTACCAAGACGATATACGATGCTGCAGGCCATACAGGCAATACGTATTACATCACGCTCGTTGAGCAAGGTACTACATATGCTTGGAACTTTAATACTGCGGCGATGGTAGCCAATCCGGCTCGAGTTGATATGTCCTTCGTCCTCACTGAGGTGGGAACGAGTGGACGTTTTCCTGTTGACATTCCCGATGCTCTTCCTGGTGGGCACGTTTATGATGTCGTGATTTATAAACAAGCTGGTGCGAGTCCAGCTGTTACTGATGCTGTACAAGATTCGTTTGTCCTTCCTAAGGGAAGCATATTTGGATTCTAAAGGAGATTACACGTGTTGAACGATCTATTGAAAAATATGTTGGACCAGAGGAAGGATCTGTTTGAGACTTTTGAGAATCCTTCTAAGGAACCAAAGGTACGTCAGACTTGGTCGGACTTCGGTTGGCATTGTGGCTTGACTGGATTTCCAGCCCGATTCTATTCGGAGTTGGTTCCGATGATGGTTCGAGAGAATGCATCAGGGAAGATCCAGACTATCACTGCCATGACTGATAAGTTGGCTATACTTGCCACTGGCAAGAGTCTCAGGATTGCTGAGGCGCTCGTCGGCGATAAGCCTGCGTATACACTCTTGGACGGTGACCAGAATGAGCTGAAGTTTGATCAGGTCGAGTGCAAAGTACCTTCAAAGCCCTCTGAAGCAGATGAGGTTGAGACTACTAAAGCGCTCAAGGAACAGGATGAGGAAAAGGAAGAGGATCTTGCGGGCGATAAAATGTCCGACGAAGCTCCTGCTGAAGAAGAAATGCCTGGTGAAGAAGAGCCCGGTGAAGGTGCTCAAGAAGAGATGCCTGGTGAGCCGGAAGCTCCTGAGCTAGTGAAGTGCATTCTTGGCAAGTCTGATGAGACTGTGTTCTACATCGTGCCGGTGAAGAATGAGAATGAAGAAGTTACTGACATTGAAGTTGATGACCAAGAAGGTATGAAGAAATACTTGGCATCAGAGAATGAAATTGCCCCAGATGAAGTGGGCAAATTTGTCGTTCAAGCTGTAAAAGATCTGGAGATCCAGGATATCAGCTCGGACGTATTCATGAAGTACGTTTATCCTATGTTGGTTGAAGAAGAGGAAGAAGAAGAGAATCCTGAGGAACAGGAAGAGACGCCACAGACTGAAAAGCCTGAGCAGCATGGTGATGAGGGATCTCAGAATGCTGAAGGGGAAGCAGAGCTCGAACCTCGAGGCGCTCATGAATCCAAGTCCAAGAAGACCTTCACAGTGAAGGTCGTGAATGAGTCGATTAAGAAGATGGTTCTAACCATCAACGGTATTCGGTTCACTCCGACTTCGGATCTAGTTAAGCTATTTGTTGTTGATGAAAAGATTAACGTTCGTGGGCTAGCTAGAGCCCTTATTGAAGATGCGATGGAGAATGAAAAGCTTCATGCATTAACTAATCTTTTTGCTCAGTATGAAACAGAAAAGCCCCCATACGAAGAGGTGAAGAAGGAGCTAGATCGATTACTTAATGTTTTCGGTTCTAGACAAGCCCTTATTCAGGCTCTACGTTCTGAAGATAATAACTGGCAAGAAGATGAAGATAGTGATCAGCCTGGGGATCTTGATTACATTCTTAATATTCTTGGGGAGTCTAAGAAAAAGAATGAATGCTCTTGTGGTAAGGGCAAACATTGCTCTTGCGAAGCTTCTACGAAGCAAGAAGAAGATGATGAAGTCGTCGTTCCCGGCGATGTATTCGTTGACAATCGATCTGGTGAACAGTGCCGCGTAATGAAGATCGAGAAGAGCGGACCTGAGCCCATGGTCGTTATAGAGCCCGTTGATGGTGGAGAAGAGCGTAGAGTACCTGCTCTTGAATTTACTTCTTTGTACGTTCGGTACAATGAAGATCAAGAGATAGAAGATTCTACAGAGAAGAATTTGGGCATGAAAGAGGATGATGAGGAACTCGAAGAGGATGAAGGCTTCGATGGTTCTTCAGCTAATAAGCCCAGAGAAGAGATCAACGTTGGAGAAAGTAAGTATCAAGTTGTATTCGCCGATGGACATAAAGTAGAGCTTCAATCCGAATCAATATCTGCTGCGATGAGGAAAGCGGTTAAGGCTTATGGAAAGGCCATTCCTCAATCAGTAAAGAAGCTTGGTGAGAAGAAGATTAAGGAAGCGCTTGATGCTGAAGTTACTCCTGATACGATTACGGTTGAGAATGATAAGTACGTTGTCACCGTAGCCAATGATCGATTGACTTTCCATTCTAAGGAAGAGAAAGTTACTCCAGCCCTTCCGGTTCCGAACATGGTTGCTTCAGAAGAACCTGAGACGTTTGAATTGGAAGTTCCTGCTGAAATGCCAAAGGAAGAGGAAGAGACTCCTGAAGAAGGTGCTGCTGAAACTCCCGAGGAGCAGGAAGAAGAAGCGGAAGTTGGGGCTGAAAAACATTTCCCAGAAGAGAAAGGAAGTAAGAAGCGCCCTTTTGAATCAAAAGTTATCGAGGCTGTTGCCGATCTAGTATTCTTGTACTACATCATCATCGGTCGTATGGGCAAGCAAGCAAAGAAGTACACGATCGATCGGTCCAAGTTGATCAATTGGCTCGAGCTCGATGATGCCGAAGAGTCTATTCCTGAAAAGGAGTGGAATCAGTTCGGAGAGATTACGGGCTTCTTGACCTGTGCTGATATGTCACTGAAGGCCATTATTCGATCGCTTAAGACCAACAAGCTTCCATTGAAGATTGCACATGAGGAAGGGGCAATTGGAATTGCTAACAATGCTCAGGAAGCCCAAAAGGCTGCAACTGATATCTACATGGAATTGGAGACAGGCAGCTTTGATGAGTCAAAGGTCAACGAGAGCTATAGCAATTCTGATATTGCTGCAGATCTCAAGGCTGGAGTTCCTGAAACAGCAGTTGTTGCCAGGATCATGAAACGGTATAGTGATATTGGTCTTGAACAGGCTCGGAAGATTGTAAAGGCAGTTCGGGCTGGAGAGCCCACTGATTGGTCTCATCAAAAAGAAAAGTCTACCGATGAGTCAAAGACCAAGGTCGATTTGCAGTTTCGGTCTAAGAAGGATAATAAGAAGTCCAAGGATGGTCGGAAGGAAGAATTGAAGGCTTTGGTCAAGAAGTTGAAGGCCAAGAAAAATCTTACTCCCGAAGAGAAGAAGAAACTGAAGCAAGCTAAGTTTTTCCTTACAGCAAGAGAGTCCAAGAAGATGCATGAAGCCCATGATCATGATCTTTGGGATGCCATCCTTCAGAAGCTTGAAGGGCAGGAGTCCAAGTGGGAATCCGTGCTTGACCTGATGGCCCAGGTTTGGAACGGTGGATTCGAGCAGTGGATCACCAACGGATATGCTGCACGTGAAGGCCATCTGGTTCAGACCATGCTAGCCAAGATCGGAACGGATACTGCTGAGAAGGTAGCTAAAATGGCTGATCAGGCTATGGCATATACCGAAGAAGATATTTACGGAGATCCAGACCGAGAGGGTATGGAAAATAACGAGGAAGAAACAGAGGCCGTGCAGGAACTAGAAAAGTTTGATGATGCCTTTTACGCCGGACTGGATGATCAGCTTGTGAAGGATTTGGCGGCCAAGTTAGGAGTTTCTGCTGCTGTTGAGCCTAAGCCTGAAGCTAAGAAGTAAGGAATACACCATGCTGCTTATAGAACGTTTGATAGAAAAAGGTCGAATTGTTGAGTCCGATCGGACAAAGCTCCCCGATGGTGTTCTGTGTCGTGTTGTGTATCCCGTATGCAACATTGATCAGATGAATGCTAACAAGCGTGTTTACGAAGCCGCTGTCTGGGAGCACGTTCTGAAGGATCCTGAACTCAAAGAGAAGCTTGAGAAGCGGTCACTGTTTGGTCATGCCGAACATCCGCAGGGATCTGCTTCGGATCTGCAGTTGACTTCGCATGTCATTCATGAGATGAAAGTCGATGGTGACAAGGTCTATCAGACGATAGATGTGGTTGACACACCTACTGGACGAATTGTTGATTGCTTACTTCGTGCTGAATGCACTGTTGGCGTTAGCACTCGTGCAGAAGGAGAGCTGGAAGAAGCTGAGTCGAAAGCTTTAGGAAAGTATCAGAGAGTGATTCCGGAAAAGTACGTTTACATCACAACGGACTTCACTGCTGATCCTTCTACAGCCAACATGGCACCGGTCGAAGTTCGTCGGAACATCGTTAAAGCTGCTGAGTCAGTTCTATCAGAGACGAAAGCTTCTCTTGGTGATAAGCGATTTGGTCGAGCAGTGATTGAAAGTATTGCATGCAAGAGTTCTAAGTGCGACGGTTCAGGTTGCGGTGCATGCAAGGCTTTGAAGAAGATCAAAGAGGGAGATCAGTTCAACTACAAGGAGATTGCTGATGAAGTTTGTGTTTCAGTCCCCTTTGTTGATCATAAGGAAGTTGAACAAGCTGCGATGGAGTTGATTTCTGATTTGGCTCATCCTGATGAGGTTAATCCGGAAGATGTTGTATTTGCTTTGGTTGCACATTTCAAGTTATTTGGGAAGAGAAAGAAAAAGGCAGAGAAGATGATTAAGCCGGAAGCTTTCAATCCAGAAAATGTTACAGGTGAGTACGCTCGGGAGTCAGAGATGGAATCAAAAGAGATTCACAAGATGAAGATTCAGGCAAAGGTATCTGAAGCAGTACACAATGCTGAACTTCAGACTGCATTGGAAGCAGTTGAGGAACGGGATCAAACTTATGCGGCTTCTGCTCAGAGCTTCCGAATTGGTTTGAAGATTGCTAACGAGTCAGCTAACAAGGTCATGGGACTTCAGTCTCAGACTATCAAAGCTGAGCAGGCTCGTGATGCACAGAATAAGATACTCGAATCGGCGAAGAGAACGCATCGGATTGCTGCAAAGGCTCTTAAAGAATCTCAAACAGAGGTTCGAGGTTTGACCAGTCAACTCCATGATGTCACAGCTGAGCTTGAAGCTATAAAGGTTCAGCATGCTGCTATTCAAACGCAGTTAGAAGGATTAAAGAAGGAACATGAGGCGGAGTTGAAGCGGATCGCCGAGCACAATACCAGTGAGATATCCGCTCAGGGTATTAGAACATACGCTCAGTTCAAGATTAGAAATTCAGGATTGATCCTCACCGAGTCTACTCGAGCACTTCTCGATGTGTGTAAGAGTGAGGAAGAGGTTGATCAAGTCTATGAGAAGATCGTAGACGCTCTACGGGAAGATGCACTTCATCAGAACGTACCGAAGATCGTAAACATTCGTGAACAAGAACCAAAGAAGGTTGATCCCGGAACTGCCCAAGTCTACGCTGTAGTCAAAGGCATTATGTCTGGGATCTAAAAAGGAGAATACCGTGAATACGAAGCAATTGATTGAAGCTAAAATGAAGACCCTGCTTGAGGCTCAGGATACTCTAGTCCAGCAGTGGCAGAGTCCGTACATTGATGCTGTTGAAGCTTATATGAAGAGCGAGTGTGGCCGAGAGGTCAGTCTCTTCGAGAAGCGGAACATTGCTCAGTGCTTGGAGAATGCGTTCATGGACGCTGCGGCCAAGTCGAAGGGCAAGTTGTTTGAGGCGACCACGGAAGATCATATCAGCTTCCTTGGAATTCAGCTTCCCGTGATTGCTGCTCTCGTTCCGACCCTGGTTCTGAATGAGATCGCGACCACGCAGTCGCTGGACCGTCGAACCGGTTCGGTGTTCTACATGGACGTTAAGGCTGGTCAGACTAAGGGTTCGGTTACTGACGGCGATACACTGATCGCTGCCAAGACTGGTCATGGAACCACCACTGCTGCTCGTCGGCTGGCGGAAGACCAGGTTCACGGCGAACGGATTGCTGTGGGTAACGGTGTTGTTAGTGGCACGTTGGCCTATTCTCCCGGTATCATTCGAATGTCTGAGCTTCAGATTAAGGGTGTTACTGGTGTGGTTATTGGCACGTCGACCGTTGCTGGCGTTGTAACTGGTAGCGGTGCTGCTGGTACGATTACTGCTGCTGGTGTGTACAATCTCACCATTAGTGGTCAGGCGTCTGGAAACGTCACTATCGATTACTTCTACCAGTATGATATGCCCGTTGATGCTAACAACGAGCGTAAGGGTGTTGAAGAGATCGATATCAATTTGACCTCCGAAGCGGTTACGGCGAGTGATTTTACTCTGCGGAGCCGGTATTCGTTGGGTGCCGCGTTGGACCTGCAGAAGGCCCACGGTATCAATCTTGAGTCTGAGCTGGTGAAGTATCTGGGCGGCGAGATCAAATTCGCCATTGACCAGACTGGCCTGGACCTAATTGATGCTGCTGCTGTTGGCACTGGTTGTGCGACTGCTCCGACTGCTTGGGATGCGAAGATCCAGAGCGGCCAGGAGTGGCTGTGGAAGAAGTACGAGCTTCTGGATAGGTTCGAGGAAGGTTCGAACAACATCTGGTCGAAGACTTTGCGTGCTGTGGCCACGTGGATGCACGTCGGCAACAACGTCGCTCGAGTTCTGAAGCAGATGCCAGAGTTCAAGGCTTCCGGTGCAATGGGTAAGACTGCTCCGACTGGTCCTGTCGTAATTGGCGAGATCGGTGGAAGAAAGATTATCCAGAATCCTTGGAAGTCGACGAATACCTACGTGATGGGTTATAAGGGTGACAATTTCTTAATGGCGGGCTTTGTGTATCTGCCTTACATTCCGATGTTCACCACCCCGACTTTGATCACGTCGGACATCATGGCTCAGAAGGGCTTCATGAGTTCGGCTGCGTTCAAGGTTGTCAACGCCGGTATGTTCTGTCAGGGTGTCATCAGTGGTTTGGCCACTCAGACTGAGGGCTAACCATCACAGTATATTAAAGGATTGAATCATGGATCTGAAGTAAGGGCCAAGGATGGCCCTGGCAGATGGTCGCCGGTAGGATGCGTTTTGGCATACCGTAAGTCCAAAATTCGGGTTCGAATCCCACCATTTGCTTTTTTAACATACTAACGCATTCACGAATTGAGATTGAGGATATAATGCTGCGGAAGCTTATTCGGTCTAAGGCTAACTTCATACTCAATACGTCCATAGAAATGTACATGCTTTCTATAGGTGAAACACGGTATGTGCAGTTTCTAAATGAAACACAAGCTCATACCTTTTTTCAATTAGGACAAATTGAAGATCTTTCACCGCCAGAAGAAGAAGATCACGAAGAACACCACGAAGAACACCACGAAGAACACCACGAAGATTGTCATAATGAATCAGAGGACGATGAATATTGTGAAACACATCATTTCTTAAGTGGTCATGGACGATATCGTGTTCGGTATGTTCCAGAATATGGGTGTTTGTTGGTGATTAAACGCCGCCATCATCATTGTGAAGATTGAGGATATATGCTTCAGAAGCTTATTAGGTCCAAGGCCGACTTCACATTGAATACTGCTGTTGAAGAATACATGCTTTCTATTGATGAAGTTCGTTGGATAAAGTTTAAGAATGAAGAGCAAGTCCAAGAGTTGATTCGATTGGGTAACATTGAAGAAGCTTCTCCTAGCACACCGCTACAGAAGCCGATACCTGTTTTGTATCCCAAACCCCATTCTATTTCTGAATTGGGTGTGATTCGTCGCTCCCCATCGTTGCGTCCGCATCTTCCGAAGACAGATTTGGATCTTCCAATGGAATCCGATGTTGATGCGTTATTGAAGAGGATGCGAGAAAAGGTAGGACAGAAATGAGCGATCTTACGCCGACTAGACATTCTGGTAAGTACATCGATTGGATTCGTCAAGAATTCAAGCCCCGAGTGTTGGCCACCGATGATGATACTATCAAGCAACATGTCGAGAATGCTGTTCGGTATTGGAACACTCATTCAGCATATCGGATTTGTTCTCAGGTACCATATACTACAGGACAAACGCGTGCTCAGTTGCCCGCAGCTTTCAAATCTGTAGTTCAAGTAATGCCAAACAGAACGACAACCTGGATCTGGAACGATCATCCATTGTGGACTTTAACATCGATCCAGGTTCTTGATTCGGTAACGACTGACCTCATCATGATGAGTGAAGCGTTTAGGAACTACAGAATTTATTGTGGAACCAATTTCAACTGGATTTGGGATAGAAGTGAAGACATTGCTGTGGGTGGTTATTTGTATGCTATCAATGTTCCGGGTGGAACAGCGTCGTTGTTCTGCATAGGGACAAAGAGAATCCTTCCAGATGAAGATATTACTGAAGAGCATATTCTTGATTGGCTCCTTCGATATGTGAAGGGTCTAGTGAAGATGAGTGAAGGAGCAACACTTCGGGCTGCTTCGGTTATTAAATTACAGAATGATGGTCAAGCGTTTTTGGATGAAGGTAAAGAAGAGATCAAAGATCTTCAAGCCGATATCATAACGTCCGCTCGTTGGGTCGTATTTACTCAGAGGTGGTAAGTGTTCAGTAACCTGTTCCAAAAGATTGTTGAAGCAACCTTCTCGGATATTAAGAAGAAACAGAAATCTATTACAAACCTGTTTCCTTCATTCGGAAAGAGGGTCCAGGCTATCGGACAGAAGGGCGGAGTTCGCCTTAAGGATGTAGAAGAAGATGTTTGGAACTTCAAAGTTCATAGTGGAACGAAGAAGAATACATGGTATGACATTGTCGTCCATTTTAAGAATGTTGAAAACGTCCTAGCTCGTGTAGCTAAGGATCGACGTTTATGGTTGGCCAATAAAGCTCGAGTGGATTTTACGAAACTATCTCAGGCTTTCTTGGATAAAGCTGATATTCAGCTTTCATGCTCTTGTCCCGCACAACTTTACTATGGAGGGGATTACATCCTCTCAAAGGATAAGTATGATGCGAAATACGGAGATAAAGAGAAACGTCCTCCAAAGGTTCGAAACCCCAAAGAATACGGTGCTCATTGTAAGCATGTCCAAGCCGTATTCAAGGTCCTTCCTTTCTATCAGAATACTGCGGCCAAGTGGCTTCGGGACTTTTATGCTGAAGACATCAAGGCAATCGAACAGGGAACAGAAGCAGAGGTTCGAACATTTAAGAAAGCTGCCGCAGGGTTGAAAGCTCGTGGCGAAGAAGAGCCTGAGGTTCCGACTCCGAAGCCTACTAAGCCAGCAGCTCCTGCTAAAACAGCCGCAGTTGAGCCTGAGCCAGAAGAGAAGCCAAAGAAGCCAATTAGGCCGGTAACGAAGAAAGAGAAGCCAGTAGAGCCTGAAGAAGAGAAACCAGAGGGTGAGGAAGAAGAAACACCTACAGGTCCTCCTGGTGGATTAGAAGCTCCTCCTGAAGAAGAGGAAGAAGAAGTAGAGCAGCCTGAGGAAGAAGAGCCTGAAACGGCCCCTGCTCCTCCAGCTCCTGCTCCGGCACCAAGACGAAGACCGAAGCCGGCTGCTGCTCCTCGTAAGAAACCGGTGCAAAGAGTTCGACGTGCAGTGAAGCCGTCGAAACCAACAATAAATGTTTTGACTCCTCGTAAACGGCCTAAGATACAGAGCCAAGGGGAGGTTAGACCTGAACTGGAGTAGAGTATGTCATTCGAAAGCCTTCTGAACAGAGTGAATGAAGCAGTAACAGTAGCCTCTGTTCAGGAGGAGGTTAGAATTGCTTTGGAAAACGAAGATCCGAAGAGCTTTACTTCAAAAATT
>Ga0315286_10000580_pt1 | contig 31199 bp, 46 predicted proteins | sample YL17G10_0_MG_FD_205038 | JGI IMG/M metagenome (GOLD analysis project Ga0315286, IMG submission 205038) | Sediment microbial communities from Yellowstone Lake, YNP, Wyoming, USA - YL17G10_0 | ecosystem: Environmental > Aquatic > Freshwater > Lake > Sediment | place: USA: Wyoming | collected... | reverse complement strand
AAGGGGGCAGCCGACATGGCTGCGCTGACCGTAGAGGAGCTGCTCAACAAGTACGGGCTGTCACTCAGCGCCAAGAAGACACCGCGACCTTTCGTGACGTGGTCCTGTCCGAAGTGCGGCAGCAAGGGCCACCGCTGCAAGACCGGCGGTCCTGGCTGTCGGCACTGCAACAACGAGGCGTGCGGGCACGGCTGGCAGCAGAAGTAACACCAAAACTTGCGGCGACGACCATCGCGTAGTACAAACCAACACGTCGGCATGGGCCGACACAACCCCGGCTTGCCGGGCAACAACCAGCACTGGAATTGGAAGACCATATGAAGACCAAGAAGAAGACCAAGATCACTGGATCGACGAAGAACCCGACCTCCGCTGCGGAGGCCAACGACAAGGAGCCGGAGTACCCGGTTTACGAGAGGAACGAGAAGGTTGTCACGATCCACATGATCCGGGAGGATCTGGTGCGGGCCAGCCATGTTGCCAGTCTGGTCAAGCAGTACGCGCTTGAGGCTGTCCTCTACGCGGCCGACGCAATGGACATCGAGCCGAGCGATTTCACCGCCGCCGACGAGGGCGAGTTCGACGACGAAGACTGCAGCGCGAAGAAGCTCGTGACGAAGCTGAACGCGATGCTGGAGTGGTCGACGGAGGTGAACCAGAGCCTGGGGCGGGCCGTGAGCGGCCTCTACAAGCACGACACGGAGGCCCAGGCCGAAGGCAAGGCGGCGAGCGCCAAGTGGGACGCCGAGTACGCCGAGTACAAGGCGAAGAAGGCCGCATTCGACGCGCGCAACGGAGGTGCGTCGTGAAGGGGCGTCGACACAGCCCGGCCGTCGTGAAGTCCGCCGTGGCGAGCCGGCGAGCCGGCGAGCCGGTTACCAGCATCGCCAAGAAGCACGGGGTTCACATTTCCGTGGTGTACAGGTGGCTCAGGAACGAGACCACTTCCGCCGGCAGATCCGCCGCCGCCAAGAAGGGTCACGCGGCACGCGCCGCGAAGGCCGCTGACACTACTGACGTTACGATGATCGTCGACGAACTGCTGGCGAGCTTGCGGCCCGCGCTGGTTGATGTCGTTGGCCGGCTCGTCAATCTGGGCGTCGAGCGCAAGCTCGACGAGACCAAGGCGGCTCTCATGGCGGCTCTCATGGTGGCGCCGTGAGCGACCCCGACTTCTCACAGCAGATCGCCGACATCGTGCGCCGCCTGGAGAGGCTTCAGGCAGCGCAGCGCGGCGACCTGGGGTTCCGCCGAGTGCCGGTCAAGCGGCACTTCGTGACCGGCTTCTGGGTCAGGCGCCACAAGCGCGTCGTGATCGTGAGCCTCAACAACCCCAAAGGACGCCGAAGGAAGGCCACATGACAGAGCTACACAAGCTGTTCGCCGATGACGCCGCAGCAACGACTCGCTGGGAGTTCCTCCAGCTTCACGGGACGCCCAACCAGCTAGAGCGCCACCTCGCTGGGCTCCTCCCAGAGGACGAGCTGCTGGGGCTCGTTCGCGGCGTGCTGTTCGCGCCGTTCGCCGAGTACAAGCGGTGGATCAAGCTCTCCCCCGGCGACCTGATGCACCGGCGCGGGTGCCGTGGCGGCGAGGTGACGTTCACGACTTGCGCCGCCCCGGACCTGACGGACTACGAGTGGTCCCGATACAAGGTGATCAGGGATGCCGTGTACGCCGCCAATCTTGAGGCGTTCAAGCCGTATAGGGCCATTGGGGAGGTCGAGCTGGTCGAGCACGTCGGGGTCTGCTCGCTCTGCGGTAGCGAGTGCTCCGCACGCTCGGTGTCGGTCCGTATCGAGTGGGCCGGTCGCCCGCTCAGTCGTGAATACAGCCTGGAGGAGACATGAGGAAGATCACTCTCAGCATCAACCACTACGACGACCTTTTCGTCGACGAAATCGAAGACGGGGCCAAGCTCACCGCCAGCCACGACGGTGGACGGGCGACGGTGTCGCTGACCTCCGAACAGCTCCTCGCGCTCGGAGGCGAGATCGTGAGCTGGTTCACCTACCCCGGTAGCGACGTCGACGATCTGCACAAGAAGATCGTCGACGTACTGTCCGAGAACGAGAGCCGGTGCCTCGACGACGAGGTCGACCGGGGCGTCGTCGCCAGCGAGCTACTGAAGGCGCTGAAGTCCTCTCGGGCGCTCGCGGGGCTGGCCGACTTTGCCGGCGGGGCGTCGTGTCCGAAGTGCGGGGCGTCGTGGATCGGCCAGGCCGGGTCGTGTTCTCTCTGTGGCGGTGGCGGCGGCTAGCGCATCCGGCGGCGCATCCGGCGCTCCTCGCGCTCGGCGAGGAAGTCGGGGGTCGTCGACGGCGGGAGGTCTGCGAGCTCACCCGCGTTGAACCGCTCGACGATCATCTTGATCTCCACCACGCGGCCGAGGAGGCGCGCGGGAACCGCGTCGAGGTCGATGTAGTCCCAGTCGATCTCGACGCGATCTCCGCGCCGCTCCTCGATGCGCTGGTAGATCTGCGTGCTGGCGACCAGCTCCTCGTCCATCCGAATCTGGACGCGGATCGCATGGGCGTCGTCGAGGGCGTAGAACCGCTCGGCGAGCTTGAGCATGGAGACTATCTCGGACCACTGCCTTTTGAGGTTGTTTAGCATGGTGCTTGTACTACCACAGCGAGCTGTCATCTGGTTGTGGTAGGGTCGCGCCCATGGGAGCAATCACAGACCTCTGGAAGTCCGAGCGCGGCCTGCTGGCCGTCGTCCTCATTGTTGCGGCCACGGTCCTTGCCGGGCTCGACCGCATGACCGTCGACGCCTGGCGAGAGTTCTCGCTGTACGTCTTCGGCATCTACGCGACGGGCAAGACCCTGACCGGCGCGGTGGCGATCATGAAGGGCACCACTGACCCGGCGCCCGCCGATCGCGTGGCGACGCTGGCCGAGGTCGCCGAGCTCGCCAAGCGCATCGCCGCTGATAACGCGGCCCCGGCCCCTGCTCCTGCGACGCCGGCCTGATGCGTCACCTACGCTCAGAGATAGCGCCACTCGCGCTCTATCTTGGCGTGTTCCTGGCGTGCCTCGGACTCGCGTCCGTCCCAGGATGCGGCTCCGGTCAGCGGCAGAGGACCCTACGCGCAACCCTCGTCGGCACTAACGCCGCCAGGGACGGGTTCGTGTCCTGGGACGCCGACCATCAGAAGGCCATCGTCGACAGGGCCGCGTCACGCGAGGACGGTGAGCGCGAACTCGCCGCGTACCGCGCTGCCAGGGATCCGATCGTCTCGACTTTTGAGCTGGTCTACCGCGCGATAGCCGCCGCCGCGACGCAGAGCGATGACCCAAGCCTCCGAGCTGCGCTAGACGCCAGCTCGTCGCTCCTTGATTCGATCAAGAAACTGACCGGAGGTCCATGATGTCCCTCGCGATAACCGGCGCCAAGGCACTGGACAAGCTGGGCGCTGCCCTTCATGGGCTGGACGCAATAGCGGACCTGGCCAACAGCAAGTTCCACGGAGCGGACCGCGCCATGGAGCTGTTGTCGATCATCGCCTCCATCGTTGACCATCTCAGAGATGGCTTCAACGACAAGGTCGATGTCAGCGCAATCCACCAGAGCCTACTCAAGCTCCGCACCGATCTGATGGAGCACGATCGCGACGCCGAGTCCGCGCTCGACAAGAAGTTCCCTAGGTAGGTCGTGCCGGCAAGAGCCCCGCGCTGCGCCTACGTCGAGTCCCGTCGGCGCTGCGGTCGACCGGGAACCGGCAACCCTCCGCTCTGTGAGGCCCACCGGATCGTGCTCGATGACGAGGCGGCGCGTCCAGAACGTCCAGGCGAGAAGCTCGTCGGCTTGCTCGGTCGCGTGCTGCGCGGCCAGAAGGTCAACGACGATCACCTGTACGCCGGCATCGAGGACTTCGTCGACATGTTCTCGCAGCCGGTCGGGGCGCCACCTCACAGCCCAGTCGAGGCAGCGCGAGCGCGGACTCGGGACTTCCTGCGCCGAGCCCAGGCGAAGGCCCAGCCGCCGCCGAGACCGCGCAAGCCGGCCGGGCCAGACCCTCGTGTCGTGCTCGGCTTCGCGATCGGCCAGAAGGTGACCGCCGCCGAGGTGAAGGCCCGGCACCGCGAGTTGGCCCGCCGGCACCACCCAGATCGTGGCGGATCGTTGTCCAAGATGCAGGAAATCAACGCGGCGGTCGACCAGATCCTGGCTACACTGTAGGATTGCCGGGTGCCTGGAATCACCGCCATCTGGCCCGTATCGGTGCTGCGGTGGACTCCGCTGCTACAGAAGCACGCCGGCTCGATCCCAATCCCGTTCCTGTACGCCTGGATGCAGAAGGAGTCGGGCGGCAACCCGTGCAGCTACACGACCCTGCGCGAGAGCGGTATCTTTCAGCTCATGCCGCCCGGCAACACCGGCCAGGGCGGCACCAGTGAAGCTGCGTTGCGCGCTGCCTGCGCCGGATCGACGCAACAGGCATTACGCCAGCTAACCGCCGAGGAGGCCGAGGAACAGGTCCGCTCGGGAATCAAGTACCTCAACTACGCGCGAGACTACGCGCGCCAGTACGTCAACTGGCCCGAGAGCAGCCCCGACTTCTGGAAGATGGTCAAGATGGTTCACGTCGCGCCCGCGCGCGTGAAGCAGTACGCGCCTGGCGCCTCGTCCTGGGCCGAGTTCCGCGCGCGAGCCGCAGCCGGCGGTAACACGCCGGCTCACTGGCTCGACAACGCCGACTGGGTGGGGGCGCACGGCACTGGCGCGGGGGGCGCAGCCACCGCACTTGTGCTCGTCGGCCTGGTAGCCGTGGGCGCATTGATCTACCTTCGCAGCAGGAGACGATGATGAAGCACCAGTCGACCCTCGCCCGGTCTGGACCGATGGCGAAGCTCGGGCCCAACACGTCCACCGATCGAACCGTGGGCTCGGTTCAGGCCCCGTCGGCGACCGTCGCTGGCGCGGAGCTCCACACCGAGATCTCCACGTTCTTCGCGCGACCGTCCACCGACGGCCAGCTCGCGGTCATCTACAACGGCGACCGCCAGTACGCCCAGGTGATCTTGACGCTGGAGACTGCCGGCCCGGTCGCGGTCAGCACGAAGCAGCAGGTTCTGCCAGTGCTGTCGGGCAAGGGCCAGCTCCTCGAGACGGGCGTGCCGCTCACGTTCACGCTGGCGAAGGGCAACCGCCTCTGGGTCGCCACGAGCTCGCTCAACAGGATCAAGGTCACAGTTCAGCCGCTGCCCTGGATGGAGCAGTTCGCCGGCCTACTCGGCCTCATTCTTCAGGGAGTCCGCAAGTGAGCTACCCACAGCCAAACGCAGACCAGTACGCGCTGAACGGCTACAAGTTCTTCCGCCTCAACACGCCGCTGACCAGCGACGGCGACATGTACGAGAGCCAGCAGGGCGCGCAAGGCTTTGCGATCGGACCGGACAGCGACATCAGCAAGGTCAACATCGGGTACTTCGACGAACAGGTGCCGCGCTTCCTGAATCAGGTTGCGATCACGCCGGAGCGCGCGTTCCCAGGATTCATCGCAGCTCGCAACGAGGCCAACTACGTCCCGTCGGGCCGACCGGGCCGGATCCTGATCTGGTCCGACGAGCTATACAACCCGACATGGGATCCGCAGCCCATCGATGTCGCCGCCCGCATCGACTTTGAAGTTCCAGTAATGGACGTGGTGCAGTATTTCGCGCCAGCGGCCCAGGCGATGAACCAGGGGCGCAACGACAAGGAATACTGGTACGACTTCATCGCGGCGCCGCCGGCAGGGATCGGCGTCGCAAATTCATGGACGGTCGTGCTCCCGTGGTACGGACGGCGTTACTTCAACCTGACGTGGCAGAACAACCAGGCCGTCAGCGTGAGACTGTTGATCACCGGGCTGCACTACAAACCGGGCACGGCAAACACGGCGGCGATCCAGACGATTCTCGTGAACGTGGTCGTGCCGGCGTTCACTCAGAGCGACGTGAGGGTCATCCTGGCGAGTCTCGCGGGCACGTTCGACGCGCTCGCGATCACGTTCGCCTCCGAAGGGGGCCAGATCAGCCGCACAATTCAGAGCACGATCCGCATCCGCACGTCGGACAGGGAGCAGGGATAACATGACCGTCGCCGCCACCCTGCTTGAAGCTGCCAACCTGACGCCGCAGAACCTGCGACCGCCCTGGGAGGCGGATACACTCCAGGCGAAGATGCTTGCCTTCTGGCAGGCGATCAATCCGAGCTTCGCCGAGCAGACGCCGAACGACCACCCGGTCGCCGACTGGATCGCGGTCATTGCGGCGCTCACTCCGTCGATCCTTCCGTTCGCCGCCAACGCCAACCCAGGTGCAACGCCGTGGGCCGGCGGAACGATCACTACTTTCGAGCTCGCGGTCGACTATGTCTACCGGCTCTGCAAGTTTGGCTTCTACTACGGTCTGATCACGCCCGCACAGAAGGCGGTCATCCTGGCCGCGTACAACGCGCAGTTCGCGTAGCTATGAGACGCCGCAATCCACCACGCGGAGGTCGCCCGCAGCGAGTCATCTCGATCCTCGAGCGATCGGAGATGAAGGCGCCGCTACGCGACTTCACCACGGCATCCGAGCTCGTCCACTACTCGCTGTACGAATACATCGGCAGACGGGCCCATGAGGCACTCATCGTCATCTACGCCAACGCGAGCGGTCCAAGGACATACCACCTCGTCGGGTTCTCTGAGTATACCTCGGGGTCGAACATTGAAGTCTCCGCAGATCCTGGCGGCATATTCCGTGACGCCCTCCTTTCTGGGGCGCAGGCGATCATCACGGTTCACCAGCACCCCACCGGGAACCCGTCCCCGAGTCCAGCCGACGAGCGCATGTGGCATATCATCAGGGCGGTCGGCAAGGTTCTGGGGATCGGAGTCATCGACAACCTCGTCCTCGGCGAGGACTCGTTCTACTCCGAGCACAACGACGAGATCGTCAGCTATGCGCGCCTGCGTATAACGATGCCGCCATGAAGCCGTACCGGGACATTCACGACTTCCCGAGCAGCACGATCACACTGAACCCGGCGCCGTCTGGGCCCGTGTACGTCCTGATCAACTCACACGGCGACATCGTCGACGTCTCCCCGACCAGAGAGGGGACCATCGCTGCTGCTGCTGCTGCTGGCGGGGCGAGGGTCTACTTCGACGACGAGGACGCGCCGTCGAGTGAGCAAGCCGTCGCAAACCCAGGTCCAGCCGGGAGCGACCCGCACCGCGCCCTCGAGCGCGGCGGGCTCGAGCGCCTGGACTTCGACGACGTGATGCGGATCAGCCTGGATGACGCCTGGAAGGCGCTCCTGCCGTACTTCACGCTGCTCAGGCGAAAGGGGTCTGAGGACGACATCAAGTCCTACAAGACCCCCGAGGGCATGGCGGGCAGGTTCCTGTCCCAGAACCACAAGACCGGCAAGGGGTCGCCGGAGGGTGAGATACCGAGCTCCTCGATGGGGCTGTCGATGCTGCCGTCCGATCGCCTCACGGTGAAGTATCTGTCCGACCTGGATCCTGACAAGAGCAGTCTCGTTCACGTCGCCGTGAAGGATCTGTTACGCAAGGCCGACAGGGCCGCGTCCATCGCCCCGGCCCACGCCGGGCTGACGCCGCAGAAGCGGCGCGCCCAGTGGACGATGTGTGACGGATCCACAGACGAGTGCAAGAACTCGTGCATCGCCTACACCGGACACCAGGACGTCTACAACAACCGGCGTCGTGCCGTCGGGACGCTCGCGCTCATCGAGTACCCGGATGCCTTCTGCAGGATGCTCATCGAGGCCATCCGCATGCACTCGCGGGTGGAATCCTGTGAGGGCCTCAGGCCGTTCGTTCGACTCAACGTGCTCTCCGATGTTCCGTGGGAACTGCTGATTCCTGGGCTGTTCGACTACTTCAGCCCCGATAACTATGGCCGCAAGCTCGTCAGGGGATTCGGCGCGGTGTCACCTCCGATGTTCTACGACTACACGAAGCTGGCGAACCGGGCGCCACCTCCGAACTACGACCTGACGTTCTCCTTCAGCGGCAGGAACGAGAGCGCGGCACGCGCCGAGATGGCCAAGGGTCGGCGCGTTGCTGTTGTGCTCGTCGCGATGAGGCCGAAGGGCAAGGGGGATCGATGGGAGAAGATCGGCTCCGAGCCGATTGTCGGCACCAAGAAGTCGCGCCCGATCCCGCTTCCTGAGACCTTCTGGGGGCGCAGGGTGGTCGACGGAGACATCTCTGATTTCCGGCCATACGATCCGCCCAACGACCGCGACCCGAGCCCGTGCATCGTGGGACTGCGCTGGAAGGCGCCGGCAGGGCAGGGCATCGACCCGACGGCCGAGGACTTCATGTTCGCCACGCGCTCGTACTACGTCGCCGGTGACATCTTCCCCGAGGAACAACGAGCCCAGGCGCAGCATCTACGCGAGATGGAGTACCTGGCCGTCCCGGTCACTCCTCGGTATCAGCCGATCAAGGCCGACTAGCCCGTTGGGGCTCGCCGAACCTTGGGTCGACCGTCTCCGACCACGCTGTTGATGATCGCCACGAAGTGCTGGTTTGTCAGTGCTGCTGGCCCGCGCTGACGACGAATGTGCTCGACGATCTCGGCGCCGCTCATCGTCGTGAGCTGGTGCAGCGCGAGCGCCACGATCAGCGCGGACCTGTTGAGCCCCAGGCGACAGGTAACCAGCACGCGCTCCCCCTGGACGATGGACTTCGCCACCGCGACAGCGGCCTGCATGACGGCTCGAGTCTGGGACACGTCGAGCTTCGCGTCTGGAATCGGGCAGCGCAAGACCTCGCCGCGAAACGCGAGCTTCTCCGGCTGGATCCCGGCAGCGCAAAGAACCAGGAGCTTGACCCCAGGCAGATCTTTGTCCATGGGCGGCGCCGCCCCTATCCACAGGCGGGGCGAGATGACGGTGGAATCGTAGGGCTTCCGCTTCGCGGCCGATACCCACCCACCGCGCTGACCCGCCGGGGCCTTCGCGTGGAGCTCGCAGAACGGTCCCTCCTGCGCTGGCTTGCCGCAGCTCGGCGCCGGGCAGCGGGTCACCCAGGGGCCTTCCCTGTGAAGCCCTGGCACTCGCAGTGAGCGGTGCCGCCGTCGATCGAGCCGCCGCAGTGCATCCCGCAGCCGCAGTGGTCCGACCTGACGTGGGCGCACCCGCCGCACGGCGCCTCGTCCTGGGCCCCGACGAACCGCTCGGCCTCCCTGGCGAATTTGATTGCCGCCTCCCTGAGCGCCGATCCCCAGGTCGTCCTGGTCCGTGTCATCGCTGACGAATCTCGACCGGCTCCAGCCTGGCGATGCGGACCTCGGCGATGTCGAGCACGCGCCGGACCGCCGCGAAGTGGCGCGCCGACAGGAAGTTCGACTTCTCCGTGACGCCGTCGCGATCGAACGTCTTGAACAGCGCGATCGACAGCGCGCCGTTAGATCTACGCCGTGAGATCACGCCGACCACGCCGTCCGGGTCGGTGATTTCCTCGATGTCCTCGTATCCCGTCTTGTGCGTACCAGCCATGTTCAAGTGCTCCTTCTTCCAGTGGTGACCCAACACTACGAAACCTTACGCCTTACGTCCAGTGGTGTAGGATCGTCCCGTGACGGCCAAGACCCGCAATCCGTACATCGGCATGCACCCGGACTTGTTCCCGATGGAGGATCGGTACCAAGACGAAGACGAACCGCCCGCGCCGGGCAAGGTAGATCGAGGTGTCAGAGGCCCACTGGCTCACACCCTGCTGAAGGAAGCCAAGAAGCACGAGTCACCCGACACGCAGCGCCAAGCTCGCCGTCATGCCGCCGAAAAGTTGAAGGTGAAGCGGGTCCGCGAGCTGCTCAGGATTCCCAAGGGTCGTCGGGTTGCTGACATGTCCGAGCTCGAGGTCGAGTTCATAGCGGCTGCGGCGCGCGGCGAGACGCCGGTGTTCGTCGAGATTGAATCGCTGGCGGATGATCAGATTCGAGAACTCCCGCGCTGGGCGTTCACGGACGATGAGTGGGGCAAGCTAGACAAGGACGATCGGAAACACATTCTCGACAACGACCAGGCCAGCCTGTGCCGCGTCCAAGCCCTCGTTTACTTGTTCGTCGATGCGTACAAGGGCGCGATGGGTATAGATTCGAGGCACTACGAGGAGTACTTCCACGAATGGCTATCCGACGAAGAAGAACTCTGGAACATGCTTCCAGACCGCCGCCTCCGTGAGCTATACGAATACGGAGATCAAGAGCGCGGCATCGACGAAGGAGCGGTCAATAGGTTACTCAACGACTTCCTGGGGTACGCCGGTCGCTACGACCTCACGACCCGCAGCCACTATGGCTCGGAAATGTGGTCATACGAGATCGAATCCCAATTTGAAATAGACGGAGGTGAAATCGCGGATCTGATCGGTCCGATGTCCGAAGACGAGAAGGACCGAGCGGCACAAGAGATCAACCGCGAGACCGATCTCAGCGTAGACGTTGACGATTTCGATCGCGCGGCATCTAAGCGTGGGAATTACCATCGCGGATACGAGGCGACCGATATCGCCACCGGCAAGACCCTCTACGCGCTGATCGACTGGGATGACGTGGTCCCGGCCATTAAGGAGATGATCGACGAGCTCGACGACGAACGCGAGGGCGCAGCCGCAATTGACATCGATAAGATCGAGATCACCGGCAAGGTCCAGAAGCTGCCACGCCCAGCACAGCGCGTCGTCTACGAGTGGCCGGATGGAACGACGATGGTCGACATGGACGCCTCCGACGACGACGTCGTTGGCATCGCCGAGGCGATGGGGATCCTGGGAGTCCCGTGGACGACTACGGCTAAGAGCAAGGATTCCCTGAAGCCGCTGATCTCTGGGTCGAAGATCAAGATCTTCGGCACGGACGACGACGGCATGCCGACCTTCCATCGCGGCGAGCTCGCCTTCGGTCTGGAGAGCCTCGAGCTGCGTCACTGCGTCGGTTGGGCCTCCATGAAGTATATGGAGGGTGTCCGCAAAGGCGAGATCAAGATCTTGTCGATGCGTCACGCCGACCCCAAGAAGCGCCCCATGTTCACGATCGAGGCGTCGATCGCCGGCCGCTCCATGCTCGGGCCCATCGAGGAGCGGAAGATCACCAGCATTCAGCAAATCAAAGGGTTCAGCAACGCCGTGCCTGGGTTTGAGCGTGGCGGATGGGAGGCGGTCGACTCCCAGGGCAAGATCGACAGGCTGACCAAGGCGCGGGCCGACGAGATCATCAATGCGTTCAAGCGCGACGACGTCCAGAAGGTCATCGAGTGGGTTCTCAGTGTAGGAGTCGACCCGCACTCCGTCCATGACCCGAACTACGGAGGTCACGACCTGTGGCCTGCCCTCAACGTGATCAAGCTCATGGCCGACCGTGAGGACCCGTGGGCGGTGGAGCTCCAGGCGAAGATCGAACGCATTCACCACGCTTCCACCGAGGACGTGATGGCCGAGCGAAGGTCTGCGTGGTCTGTTCGCTCCGAGCACGGGTGGCGGACGTGGAACGCCGACAGCGACATGCACGCGCGGGAGCAGCACCACGAGGCTCATCCAGACGAAGACATCTTCGAGGTCATCCAAGGAGAGCCGACCCCCGTGACCTGGGTCATCACCGGCTGGTACGACGAAGACCACGAAACGGAGACCACACGGCTTGCCGCGACCGAGATGGAGGCGCTCGAGATCGCCCGGTCCAACTATCCAGACAGCGCGCTGACAATCCGTGCCCGTCGAGCGAACCCGGCTCAGTCGTTATGCGAGCACGGCGTCTGCGAGGGCTTCTGCCGCCCGTACCGTCTGCGCGGCCCGGTCAGTCCGACCCCGAACCCCGAGGGCGACTCGCGCTACTGGGTCGTCGGCGTCATGCCGCCAGCGCGACCTGGCATCGCGAAGTTCTCAGACGCTCTCGAGGTCGCCCGCAGGCACGCCAAGGAAGCCAACGAGGCGGTCGACATCGTCTGGGGCGTCGTCACATACACGCCGATCACCGAGACCGAGACCGACATCTTCGGGCGCGTCATCTCCGAGCCAGGAGCTCGGTCTCGCCGAGCCAGATGGAGGGCAAAACTCCCGAAGTGGCGACAGAAACGACGGAGGAGGATTGCCGAGCCCGCAGAGCCGCTTCACGTCGTCGCAACCGTCCTGCCTGACGGCGAGCTCGTCGTCCACAGCCCCGAGGACGTGCCAGCGCGCTATGCCGAGGGCCAGGCAGCGCCGCGCAGGCGCACGCGCTCGGAGGCGGGCAAGCTGGGCGCTGCCAGGTTCAAAAGGTGGCGTTCCCGCCTCGAGCGTCGCCGGGCGGTGGCCGCTGCGTTGGATATTTCCAAGCAGTTCGTGGAGAGCTCGTCCGCTGGCGCGTTCGTGGACGCGGTCATCGAGGCCGAGAAATCTCCCACGCAGCCATGGCGCGGCGTCCGCCCCGAGGCTGACGCGGCCGAGCCGACCGAGTTCCGAGAGCGGATGAGGGCCGTGGCTGGTCAGATCGCAGAGCTGCGATCGAGCCCGCTGCGGTGGGTGTGGCGACAGGTCTACACCTCCGGCAACGCCTCCGAGCGGACCTTCGTCCACGAGGTCGCACACGAGACCTCGTCGGAGCCGCGCATCACGATCTCCTACGACATCATCACGCCGGAGTCCGCCGAGGATGGCGACGTGTCCGAGCGCGGCTGGGAGAACGAGGACGGCATCGTCATGGAGGACGAGGGTCGCGGCCTTGCCACCGCCACCGCGAACATGCTCAGACGCGAAGGCGCCACCGAGGCGTCGTCTTCCACCTTCCATTCAGGCGTCTGGTACACGGAGCACGGAGATCGCGACCCGATGACCGGTGAGCAGCGCAATCGCGCCTTCCATCTTCACGGCTTCACCGAGGACCAGGAGCGCGACATTTTCGAGTTGTTCACGCTGAGACCGGCGCGGCGAGCAGGCGAGCTGGCCTACGGCGGCGGCTTCCCGAGCACGGGAGCGGTCACAACATCGATCGAGGAGATCCGACTCTACGTCGCCACGGCGCTCGGGGTCAGCTACGTCTCCGCAACGGCACCGGAAGTGGTTCGTCAGTTTCTTGACGCGATCATCCACATGATCAACATCCGCGTCGAGCGCAGAGCGCCGAGGCGCGGCGAGAGGGGCTGGTGGGTCAGGCGTCCGAGCGGAGCCCTGGACGAGATCTGGTCCAACTCGGCGAACCTCGGGTGGCTCGCGGATCGCGACTACGCCTACGAGGCGGACGAGGATGGCATGCTGCCGGTGACGATCGTCTTCGCATCCGGCGCGGGCTGGTGGGATGGACTGGCCGACATTCGCCGCATCGCCAACCAGATGCAGGGGTATTTTGACAGCATAGTCCGAAGGTTTGCTGCCGGAATCGACCCAGCCGACGTGCCGCCGGGGTTTCTCGCTGGCCTGCCGTTTTGGGCGAGGAACCGGGCCCTTGAAGTTGCACCAGTCAGTCCGGGAGGCTACGAATGGAGCGAGGACATGGTCCGAGCGGTTGCTGCGTCGCTGAGAATGCCGCAGCCACTGACCATGCTCGCGCGTCAATTCGCGCGCAATGTCTTGAGTCAGGTTGCCGCCACAGAGGGTGCTGTCGACAGAGAGGATCCTGATTTCGATCGCACGGTTCTTGACGCGGCAAACGTCATCGGTACCTTCCACGACGAACTGCCATCCTTTTGGACTTCAGCGCGACACGACGCGCAAATCCCGGCGCTGCGCCCGAGGGCGCAGGCGGGAATCGTCGAGGCGCTCGCGGGACGAACGCACCGCCAGGCCCAGGAGAGCGCCAGCCCAACGTCCGGTGGCGTCGACGGCATCCCCGATCCGTGGTTCGACAACCGCTTCAGGCTCGCGGTGGCCGTCGCGCTCGATGTTCGCGACAGGTCAACGTCCCTCGACGAGGGAGAGTCGAACGCATTCGTCACCCTGGTGATGAACGGCGACGGCGCGGTCTATCTGCGCCAAATGTGGGAGGCGATCGAGTACGCTGGGCTCACCGGAGCGGACCCAAGAGCATCCATTGAGGAGTTCGCGCGGAGGGTAATCGGGTGCGCCCCCGAGGACAGCTACAGCGCCGAGTACTCGGCCTGGATAGTTGACCGGGCATCATTCGGGGGCGCACTCCAGATTCCGTCGTCGCCTGTAATCGGACACTCGCAGATCTCAGGCGTGCTTCGCAGGATCAGCGCCCTCGAGCTCAGGATCGCCCGCGAGCTCGGCATCGACGTTCCCATCCGGCCGTGGACGCCTGGCGGCACCGTGATGACCGGCCCGCTACGCAACGCGCTCGACTTCCTGTTCTCGATTTTCGAGTACATCCAGGCGAACTATCGATCGATGGGAGGGATACAGGCATCGCTCGACACCGCGACAATGTCAGGCCTCGTCACCTACCTCGAGAGCCTGTCCGGTCGCGAGCTGGGCGGAACGGCGCGGCGCGCGGCCGACATCATGACCGGGAACAGTGGTCCACCGTGGTTCTTCAGCGGATTCAGGATTGTGAGCCAGCTCGAGGAGGGCGAACTCCCGTCCGCGTTGTTCTCCGCTGTTCAATCGCCGATGTCCTTCGTCGACGAGGTGATCGCCGCCGCCGAGGGCGCACCGAGGGCGCGATCGGCGACCGTGGACGTAGAAATGCGTCCTCCGCGCAGAGGAGAACGCGGATGGTGGGTGAGCGCCCGCACAGCAGAAGCGGCCCTCACTGAAGTGCTAAGGGAGGGTGCCCACCACAGCGACCCGGTTGGGTGGCTCGCCGGCTACGACCACAACGCCGAGCCCGACGAGGATGACATGATCGCGATCACCCTGACGCCTGGATCGGCGAGTCCGGGGACGGGCGGTCGCGTTGAGCCCGCGCTGCCAGAACGCTACCAGAGTGTGTACGACCGCGTGATCGAGGCGATAAACCGCGCCGACGAGATCGGCGGGCCGGAGGGCGACCACTACGCCGAGATGATGCGAACGATCTCCGAGATCGCGCTATTCAGAGCCGAACGCGAGCACGCGGAGCAGTACGACGAAGACCAGTTTTACGCCACGCGATCCGACGACGTTGCACGGTGGGTTCATCCAGTCGTCGGTGTCATGGGGTATCTCGATCACGTTGCGACCAGCACCATGCGGATGGCGCACCCCGACGCCTACCGCCAGTTCATGGAGAGGATCTCCAGCGTCGCCTTGGCACGCGCCGAGCGCGGCGAGGCCGGAAGAACCGAACGTCGTCGTCCGCAGCCCCCTCCCGCCCCTCCGGTGCTACTCGCCGCAGAGCAGCGCATCGCCTCTGCTCTCGGGCTCGCCGTGGAGGATGAGCCACGCAGATACGGCGATGTCCGCGCCAGAGACCCAGGCGCGCACAACCTCATCATGGCGGTTCTGTCGCAGATGGCCGGCGGCGTTGAGATCAGTTCAACGGCGCGGCCGGGCGACCCCAGTCGAAGTGACGCGAATGCCATCGCAAATACGCTCGACGACGACGTGCTGCGCGCTCAAGTCCGCGACGCAGCCGACGCCATCGCCCAGCGTGTCGGAAGCCGAGGCTGGCGGTACATGGGCGAGCTCGTGCCCACCACCCAGGCTGTCGCGCCATCGCCCGAGGCCATCGCGGCGATCGAACCACAAGAGGCCGACCCGGACCCATCACGGCGGGCGCTGCACGCCGCGATCATCAGCGCGCTGGCCCCAGCGGACAACCTCGACGACGACACCTTCCAGAGGCTGGTGAGTTTCGTGCAGAGGATCGCGCAGGGACGATCGACCTCGGGGCTGTCATATGGGAGCCACGCGACGGATTCTCCCGAATTGTTGAACTTCACGGGAGAGGCAGGAACGATCTTTGCTCAGGTCAACCGCCTGATGACCGAGGCTGCGGTCCTCGACATGGGCGAGCATGGGCCACGATATCGCGACCTGATGGGCAGGATTGCAGACCACGCCGATCGCAAGCTGCGCGCCCGTATCCCTCGCACGGACATGTCACAGGTCATCGGCCAACCCGAGGCGGTCGCCGCCGTCGAGCGCGCCGTCGCCACGCACCAGAACATCCTGCTGACGCCGCCGAGATCCAGTACGACGTACCTGATCGAGCGCATCCCAACGATCATGCGAACGGTCGAAGGACGGCCACCTCCACTCGTTGTGGTCTCCGCAGACATCGTCCCTCCGGCAGTCGGAGGCGGTGGGCGAGAGGAAATCGCTCGCGGAATCGCTCGGCTCATAGTCAAGGCCGACGAGGCGGCGGGCGGCGTCTTGTTCCTCGGGGACATCGCGGAGTTCAACACGGACGGACTGCGCGCGTTGAAGGCCAAGCTGCTGGAAATGACGTACCCGCCACTGATCGTCGGTACCTTCAAGGGAGACGACACCAAGATCCGTATCGACATGATCGACGAGATCCTGAAGTTTCCAATCCGCGCGACGATGCTGTCGCACTCGGACGCCGCGATCCACGGCTGGCCCACCGACAGCAGCGAGGTCATTCGAGACCGGATCGCCGCCAGCGCGGTCCCGGAAGACGTGGCGGCGCGCTACCGAGCAATGGAGATGGAGGAGCGCCCATACGAGCAGGAGCTCGCGAAGCGATTCCTGGCGAGCCTGTCCGTCGGCGACCGCGTGATCCTCAAGAGGGATGTGCGGCGGAAATCGTTGGCTACCGGGATGGAGCACACGGCGCCTGCTGGATCGACTGGCACGGTCACATACAAGGACGTGAGCGGTCTCGCTGTCGTGCTTGATCGAGTCATCGACGGGTGGCCATACGTTGAGCCAACCGAGGGGGTTTTCGATGGCGCGCGGGCCAAGGTCTACTGGGAGATCTCCGACGAGGATATGCCGCACCAGGATCTGGAAGTCATGGGAGCGCCACGCGAGCTCGAGATCGAGACACCGCAGGAGTCCACGCGGAAGGCTCGGCGAGCATTCCGCGCGAGACTGACCGACGGAACCAGGATCCGATTCGTCAACGACGCCCACTCGCCGTACCCGACGTTCACCGTCCCGCGTGGCACCCTGGCAACAATCACCTACGTCAGCCGCGAGCGCGTCTGCGCCAAGATGGACGTTCCGGTCCCCGGCGCCGAGCCCGACAATGAGTTCTGCTGGGATGGACCGGACCAGCCGCTTGCGCGAGACTTTGAGATCTACGAGGAACAAGCCATGCCGATGATCGAGCTCAACCCCGCCAGGTCCGCTTGGAGATACATGATCGACCCGATCAAAATTAGAAAAAGGATCCGGTCTGGCAAATTCGAGTCGAGCTACGGCTTTGACATCACAATGTTCAAGCCAGGCGGGTTTCAGCGGGTGCTATCTGCCGTCGGCCTTCCGGTCACGAATGCAACCCTCGGCAGCGACGGATGGGAGTGGAGGGGACGCGACGGAGAGATCGTTTTGTCGAACAACCCGATCACTGGAGTCTACGGCGTTCCCCGTCGGCGTTCCCCGGAGGTTGACTTCGGAGGATTCATCGGCATTCGCGGAACCACTGCCTTTGTTGAAAAGGCGGCAAACGCGATTGTCGAAAATGCCGACTACATCAAGCTACCCCATGACAGCGGGGACATGCCGTCCGAGGGACTGAGCTTCATCGGGTTTGACGGTCCTCCAATCACCGAGCACTCAAACCCCGCCAGCCAGCCTGGGTTTACCGACAACCCAGGCTGGGTCACCGGACTGCTCGCGAAGCATTTCGAGTTTCTTGAGGAGAACGTCCCGGCGCAATGGCTGCCGAAGCTAACGAACGTCGCTGGTGGCAAGAGGGCCGAGAAGATCACGGCTGCGATGAAGGAGTACGGCTGCGGCGCCTACGGCTGCGTGTTGCCGACTCTCGACCCGAAGGTCGTTCTCAAGGTGACCACCGACGACACCGAGTACCAGTTCGCGAAGGACATCGCCCACAGGCTCGCGGTCCAGGTCACTGTCGAGTACCAGCTCGCCATGGACATTCCAGAGAAGTACAAGGAGCGCAGCGTGTACCTGCTGTGGCGTGACTCAGCGGATCACGTCGGCGAGATCGACAAGGTGTCTAAGAAACGAGCCAACGTCGTCGAGAATGCAGTCGACGTTCAGCACAAGGCGGCGCAGCAGGCATACACCGCGCTTCACAGCGGGGTGTCAGCGCAAGATGAGATCGACACATGGGTTGAAGCCTGCCGCGACATGGGCAAAACCGTCCCCGAGCTCCACGCGCTCTCGTTGGGCATGATCAAGAACCTGCAGAAGAACAAGGTGTTCATGGGCGACGTTCACGCCGGCAACATCGGTCGCGTCGGCAAACGCTGGCTCGTCATCGATCCAGGCAACATCGCCGTACTCACCTCGGGTAAGCGGCGATGAGGCTCGTCAAGGTCGGCAAGGTGGCCTACCTGGAGGACGGCGACGAGAGGCGGCGCCTCCGCGACCTCCAACTGAGCGATGTCGAAGATCTGTTCGTTGGAGTCGGTCCGTTTGGCCATGTTGGGGAGTTCCTGGGCTACGGAGCGACCGGCAGGATCGTCTACATGCTGGAAGACAGCGACTCGGTGCCAATGGCGAGAGAGCTCCTCGCGGAGAGCTTTCCGATCTTTCCCAGGGTTCGCATGGGATGGGGGCCCGGAACTATCGATATGTTCTGGAAAAGTCGCGGCAACGGAAAGTTCCTGAAGTTGATCGTTGGGGCGGTCCAGCTCTACACCAAGGACGGGAAGCTAGTGATCACCCACATGAGCGTTCGCCCGAAGTGGCGGCGCAACCGGGTCAACACCCTGATGATCGACGCCGTTGCTGACCGTCACCCGGAGCTCGAGATCGTCTTCGACGACCCGACCGACATGGGAAAGTCGTTCATGCGGTCGCGGGGCATCCAGGTCAACCCGTTCATCTGGAAGCGTGCGTGACCCTTCCGCGCGTCGTCGGTCTGATGCCGACGTACAACCGGCCAGCGATGGCCCACCGGGCAGCTCACCTGTGGCTCGAGCAGGACTACGCCGGACCGATGACCCTGCTGGTGTTCGACGACGGCGAGACGCCAGCGGAGTTCTGCTCTAGCTGCATCCCGCGCATTGAGGTCGTCCACCACGCCAGGAGGACCCTGCCGCGCAAGCGCAACGCGATGATGGAGCTCGTGGGCGACGAGGACGCGATCTACTTCCTCTGGGACGACGATGACTACCACGGGCCCGGCAGGGTCAGCCGCCAGGTCGAGACACTTACGACCTCGCGGGCCCCGGCGTGCATCATGCGGCCGACCCTCTACTACAACTCGATCAACGGTGACCTGAAGTCATCGAACTGGACCTCGGACGCCACCGTCGCGTTCACCTGGGACTTCTGGAACCGGCATCGATTCAACGAGTACGTCGACCCAGGGAGCGGCATCATATTCGTCCGGCACCACGGCGTGGTCGTGATCCCAGGCGAGCTCGACTACTGCGTCGTCGTCCACGCCGGCCAGCGTCACTCGCCGCCGGCATTCGGTCCGCCGGACTTCGCGGATGCGCCAGTCGACGTGGCCTGGATAGCGTCCAGGCTGAACTTCCGCTAGATCTTCGACATCGGCATCAGTGAGCTGTGCGGCACAAAGTACGCCTCGGCTCGACCGCCGTGCGTCTTCTTCCATTCATCTCGCTTCGCGTCTGTCCCGGTGATCCACCCGCGCACGACGAACTCAGGCGACTTCCCGGTAACCAGCACGAAGACGTCGTCGTCGCGATCCGACTCCCTGACGATCAGCTCGTACTCGTGCTTGCTCCGCGTCCTCACCTGGATGTTGCTCCCGAGATCGCCGCCCAACTTGAACGTGTTGACAGACCCGGAGCAGTAGCAGTTGATGGCCTTCGCGACAGCGATCTCGCCGCACATGCCCTCGATGTGCTCGCTCCACCCGAGCCCGTCGAACCCGTGCTTGTCAGGTAGCCGATTCATCAGCGCCGAGATCTGGCGCATAGAACCGACGGTTGACGCCTGCATCAGCTCGTATGCCGTGAGCTTCACGTTCATCGGCTACCGCTCGTCGCTGGGAGGTCCAGCCATCCACCCAGGCTCCTTCTCCGAATCGCCCTCCACCTTCGGAGCCTGGTCGGGCTTGCGTCCCTTGATCTTGTCCTTCACGGCGCTCGTGCCCTTGGCGTCTAGCGCGGCGAATGCCTTCACGGCGGCGACCTCGGTCCTCGACTTCGGAGCCTTCGTCGCGATTTGCTCGGCGCGCTGCGCGAGAGCCTCCGGCCAGGTCGCCTCGCCGTCGCGGATCGCGACGAACAGGCGACGGAGCTGCTCGATCTCCGGCGGCGTCGCCATGTCGAGCTTGTGACCGAGCCACTCCTCGAGATCCGTCGGCTGGATGCCGTGTCCCGAGAAGGCGTCGGCCATCGCGTTGCGGGCCGCGTCGGGGTCCTTCGCGGCGGTGTCCTTCAGGATGGCGTTGCACACGTCATACGCCTCGTCCTGTAGGTTGCCGGGGATGATACGCAGGATGCAGGTACGCAGCGCCTTCGACACGAGCGCGCCCTGCTTGTTGAGCAGATCGTCTTCGCTCGCCTCGACGAGGTACACGCGGTCGCCGTAGCTGTTGGTGCGCTCGCCGACGGGGCGCTGTCCCTTGCGGAGGGTCTTGCGCTCGACGGTCTTCGCGACCGTCACGTCCTGCGGCCAGACGATGTTCGCCTCCAGGTCGGTGGCGGACACGCGCATGACGCGGGAGTTCTCGTCGTCGTAGATCTGCGACACCTCCATCGCGATGTTACCGAAGCACCGCGCCGCCGCCTCGGCGAACCGGATCGACAGTCCCTCGACGCCGTCGCCGACGGGCTTGCGGTAGATCGCCGCCGCCGCGAATCCAGGGCGGCGGCACTCCTTCAGGATCGAGGTGCGGACCTCGTCCATGTTGCGCGGCCGGTGAATGGCCATGCTGTAGCGGGCCTCGATCTCCGCGCGAGCCTTCGCGACGAGCGCGGAGGTCGCGTGGTTGTCGCGGGAGATGCTCGTCCCGCCGAGATCTCGGCGAATGAGCTGGTTCGTCTCGGGGCGGTGTCCGTTGGCGTTCATGTCTTCCATATCAGTCCTCCTTGTTCTTCGACCAATGGCGCGGAACGCAGAAGCGTCTCGAGCCGGGAACGGGATCAGTGTGAAGTTCGATGCTGCGGTTCTCGTCGGCGATCTTGCTCAGGGAGTCGATCATCAGAAGCACGAAGGCGTCCGTGATTCCATCCGCAGGAGCGGTCACGCCCAACACGAGCTGCGCTTCGGTGACAAGGGACCGCCACGCCGACTCCCAGTTGGTCTTCTTGCCGTCCTTGGAGAGCTTGTTCGTGATCTGGGCCTTGCCGTTCTTCGCGCTCGCGTCCGACCACTCGAGTCCGGCATGGCTACCGATCGTCGCCTTGAGGTTCTGCTTGAGGATTTCGGCATCTGTCTTGAGCCGGTCAAGCCGGTCAAGGGTCTCCCGCAGGGAGTTGGCCAGCACGAGAGCGTCAGGCTTGCCGTCGATCGACACGAAGTCCGTGCTGCGCTGTGGGTATGATGTGGATAAGTACCCGTTGTAGTTGCTGGAGCCGTCCGGCGACGGCGCGATGTCCTTGCGGACGTGGTCGACCAAGAACCGCTCGGCGTCAGAGCGCAGCATCTCGATTAGCTCGTCGTCGCGCCTGATGCGGTACTCGGCCGGCTGGCCGTCGATGAAGGCAACGAGGTCCCAGTCATCGAGCCCCGACACATACATATTCCACGCGCACTGGACGAGCTCGTGCGGCGGGACTTCGTCTGTGCCTGGATTGCCGTACTGATCGGCGGCACGAAACGAGTGCGTCTTGATCTCGAGGCCGTTGCGTGGATGGGGCCGTCCAGGTGAGTAGCAGATGCCGTCGGGGGTGGCCTTGGCCCACGGCACGCTCGAGTGCTCCAGTGTACCGGGAACTTCGACCCTCACGTTGTGGCGCTCGGCGTAGTCGGCGCGAATCGGGATCTCCAGAATGTTGCCCCACTTGGTGCGCTCGTTTCCGACGAAGGGGGTGCTCCGTCCTGTCTTGTCGAGGAACACGTCGATCGCGGCGCGATACGGGTGAACCCCGGAGATGGCAGCGACGTCGGTCGCGGTGATTCCGTTCTTGCGCTGCGCGAGCTGTTCAGGGCTGAGAGACATGGTTTCTCCGTCGGTGGTACGCGGTTCTGTTGCGTAGGTTTTCGCAGAGCCGACAGTTTCGTCCGCTCATGTTTTCCGGTGTTCGCAGGTGACCGCGTTTGCAGTGCGCAGGCCTCGCTCGCCTCGGCTTGGACTTACGTTTTTTCTCTCGGTACCGTTCTTGCGCCTGTTTCGTGCAGAAGGCGCAGCGACGCCATCCTTGACCGGCGGCGTATGTGCCGACCTCATCGATTCGGTGTCCGTTCTTGCACACCAAATACGGATGCCTCTCGTGGTGGAGTTCAATGTTCCTCTTCGACGTGACCGCCTTGAGGTGCCAAGGGTTCACGCACACCTTGGTTTCGCACTCGTGATCAACTTCAAGTCCATCTGGAATGCCGGCGCCGATTGTGAGCAATGAAAGGCGATGCACAGCGACTCGACGAAACCCGTCGGCCGTTTTCCACTGGATCTGACCGTAGCCCCTTGAGGTGATGGACCCGGTCCACTTCCAGCATCCGCTTACGTCATCAACTTTGACCTTTGCCCAGAAGCGCGGCGGCAGTCTGTTGTCGTTGAAGGTTGCGAGCATGAGGAAACCATACTCCAGCCGTCTGACAACCGACTGCTTTGCGCTGTCCACAGAGTTATCCACAGCGAGGAGATCCCGTGCGTTTTTTTAACGAATGAAAAACTTGCAAAGACACCAACCGGGGACGTACTTACAACTCATGCCATCCATCAGGCGGACCGTCCGGCGACGCGAGATAGCCCAGCGAATCAGGAAGCGGCGGATGGACATCGGAATCAGCCAGGAAGCCGCCGCCCGACTGCTTGGCGTCGATAGAACCCAGTGGAGTCACATCGAGCTCGGCAAGCAGTCGGTGCCGGCCGAACGCCTACTCGATGTCGCCCGCATCGTTGACGCGACCGTCAGTCACTTGCTTGGGGTCGCCTGATGTTTCGCTGGCCGGTTCTTTCCGACTTCCTCGGCTGCGAACTGCTCGATGTCGCCTACGCGATGGCGGACGGGTCGTATTGGGATGCGGTCGACAACGGGGACGCCCGAGACTGTGGGGACTTCGGACCACGAGGGGACTGGGGATAGCCATGGCACGCATCAGGACGTTGAAGCCGGAGATCCTAGAGGACGAGATGACCGCCGGCCTGAGCGACGCCTCATTCAGGCTGTTCGTGGCGATGATTGTCTTGGCCGATGACCACGGCAACGTGCGCGCCGAAACACGCTGGCTGGAGGGTCAGGTCTGGTGGTCGCGGAGGTTCGCGGAGGTTCGCGGCGAAATTCCGCGAACCTCGGAGATGGGCGCGAGGGCCCAGGAGGCACTCACGGAACTGTCAGCGGCCTTACTAATCGAGCTGTATGAAGTCCGCTCACAGCTTTACGCCCATATTCGGTCCTGGGACAAGCACCAGCGCATCGACAACGCTGGAAAGCCAAGAGTTCCGCTACCTTCCGAGGGCGTCGTAGTTTCGCCGAATTTCGCGGAGGTTCGCGGCGAAATTCCGCGAAATTCCGCTGGACCACGACCCCGACCACCGACCCCGACCCCGACCTCTACCTCCGAGGTTGAAGTCGACAAGCCGAAGGCCAAGGGTAAGGCGGGTCCAAGCCAGGAGGCCATCGCGGCAGCCGAGAGGCTCATGGGCCACGTCGTGACCAACAGCCCCACCAGCACGCTCGCCAAGGCCCCGGAGGCCAAGCGGCAGGCGGTGACGGCGAGGTGGGCGGACGCGATGAGGCTGCTCCACGAGGTCGATGGACACGCCTGGGAGGAGATCTCCGCGCTCATCGACTGGTGCCAGGCCGACCACTTCTGGCGGTCGAACATCCTGAGCGGGGACAAGTTCCGCGAGAAGTGGGACACGCTGACCGCGAAGCGCGGCAGCGGAGGCAGCGGCAGGGACGTGCGCGTAGGCCGCGTCGAGCCTAGGCCGGCCAGTGAGTACCCCGGAGAGGATCACGAGTTCCAATGAGCACCATTCAGAACATCTTGGTTGACGCGCTCGGTGCCATCTCCTCCGAGAGCGCGGCCTGGACCGACAAGCAGTGGGAGGAGCACGACGCAGCCGTTGAGGCGAGCCGCCGAGCCGCCGAGCAACGGGAGGCTCTTGCGGCGCGGCGCGGCGCCGTCGACGAGATGATCAAGTCGGACGGCTGGCCCAGGCGCGCCATCGAGGCCGCGCTCGATGCCGACGAGAGCAAGACCGCGATCGTCAAGCTCCGCGCTATCGAGTTGTCCGACAGGAACGTCATCGTGATCGGAGGGGCTCCAGGCTGCGGCAAGACTGTGGGCGCCGCGTGGTGGGCGCTGCGTCGCAGGACGACCACCAAGTTTGTTCGCGCGTCGACGTTTGCGGCGGCGTCACGATACGACCGCAAGGAGCGCGAGATGTGGCTCAAGGCGCCGGCCCTTGTACTTGACGATGCCGGCGCCGAGTACAACGACGCGAAGGGCTCGCTGATGGTGGACCTCGACGAGCTGATCGACACGTTTTACGGAGACCGCAGGCCGCTGTTGATCACCACGAACTGCTCGGCGTCGGACTTCAAGACGCGGTACGGAGAACGGATCACCGATCGCCTGCGTGAGTGCGGCCGGTGGATCTCGATCGACGGCGGGTCGCTTCGGAGGAAGCCGTGAGTAAGTCGGAGGAGCTTCGGGTTCTGTTGGCGTCTGTCGGAATCTTCATCTCCGATCCGGTTCCGGTGAAGCCGCCGGCCATCGTCGAGCTCCGCAATCGAAAGCCGACCCCGTCCGAGCGCAAGAGCATCACGGAAATACTGATCGCCGCAGGAGCGCCCGACCGCGACATCGAGTGGCTTGTGAACAGTTGCCCAAGCATCGATGCCGCACTCGGGTATAGTGCGGCGTGATCACGGTTATCGTAGCTGCGGCTCTCCTGATGGCGCTCGACTCGTTCGCGGAACGCAGGGACATTCCAGCGCGCCCGTTGGACCTGACGCCGATGATCAAGAAAAGGAAACCGTGATAGTGGACGCGATCCTCGCGGCGGTTGTCATCGTCACGATGGCCTGGACCGTCGCAACCTGTCCTCGAGGCTGGTACGTCGAGGGAGTGCGACCGAGTGGGCACTCGCGCTGTCTGCCGGTTCCGCCGCCGAGCTGCGGAGAGCCGGTGCCCCCGAATAACGCGCCGTGCCCGTCTGACTCGCGCGAGCTACCGATCGCGGTCTATTGCACCGGAGGGTCGCACCCGATCGTGCTCAACGAGCGCACGGTCGGTTGCACGAGGTAGGGTAACCTTCCTGGGTGCCCTCCTGTGCAGCCTGCCTCCGGCCGCTCCTCAGATCCGAACGGTTCCTGCTGGAGGGTACCGAGGTCTTCCACGCGGCCTGCCTCGGGCAGGCGTACAGATCGAAGCTCCGCATCGCCGAGCAGCGCACGCGCGAGCTCGAGGCCGCACTCGCCGATACACGCCGAGCTGCAGCTCGGGTAGAGGCCGAGGCTGGCCGCTTCCGCAACGAGGCGACGGCCAGAGCCGCCGAGGTCATCTCCTTGGAGGGGCGGCTGGCCGGAGCGCGAGCCGAGTTGGACCTTGCCCAGGAGCGCCTGCGCTCGCGCCAGGACGAACTCCAGGGAGCCCGCAACCAGAACGCGGCCCTGCGCGCCGAACTCGTCACGGCCAAGGGCGACGCCCCCTCAGACCAGAAGGACGCGGACGTCGACGCGAGCGTCCAGCGGTTCAAGATGCTTGAGCTTGACTGAGCGTTAGTGTAGTACAAGAGCCGTGATCCACGATTACAAACGCCACCCGCCGTGGGGCGCGACCAAGAGACAGGCGGCGCGGTATCAGCGCGAGCGCGACATCAAGAATCGGCTCTTTGCGCTTCAGCAGAGCCTGTCCTGCGGCAGGGGCGACCTACGAGACGAGCTTGCGGTCACGCAGGAGTTGGTCGCGTTGTTTTACGCGGAGGATCGCGCCGCGCTTGCCCCGTGGCCGGATGACCCGCTGTTCAAGGCCGGGCTTCGCGGCGACCCTCCTCCCGCCACGGAACGATGGCGATGGGAAGCAGGGGCGCTTGCTGCTCACCTGATCGAGATCGGTGGCCAGCAATGAGGGGGCTCCACTCGCCCGCGTGCGCGACTGGGGCTCGAGCGGAGACGCGCGGCCCGTGTGACTGTGGCGCAGGGGAGATGCCGTACCGCGCTAGGATGCTCGATGACGTCGACGATCGCGGGCAACGCCTCGTCGAGATCGAGATCGATGGGGCGCTCACCACGAGCGAGGTCGTGATGATGTCGATCATGTTGCAGGAACTGACCAGAGAGGAAGGACAGCGATGGGCAAGGTCCAAGCAGAAGAAGTTGACGCCGAGGGTTGCGCCATGAAGCGCGGGCAAGTATCCGTCCGCGCCGAGGTCTACGAGCTGCTGCGATCCGCCGCCAACGAGAGAGGGACTTCCATCTCGCAGATCGTGGAAGCCGCCGTCTTGGACACCAAGGTCGTTGACCCGCCGGAGGAGCCGCCACCGGCGCCGCCACCGAGGGAATTTGTGTGCGCGCTTTGCGTGCGCTACGTCAACTGCGTTCCGGTGCGTGAACCGTTTGGTCGGCGCGGCGCGCTGGTCAACGTCTGTACGAAGTGCGCGAACGACCGTCCTCGAGCCTGGTAACCTGGCGATCGAGGCCGTTGACCGCCCGGCGGCGGGGGGATAACCTCCGAGATGTGCGGTTCTCCGGCCGCGCCCATGGAGAATGGACGCATGCCAAAGCTCGCCAAGTTTCGACGAAGACACCAGAAGAATCCGGGGGAGCTGAAGTCCAACCCTCCAGTGATGACGGACATTGTCGAGTACATCGTACCGACATTCGCCGCGTTCGCGCTCGATCGGTTCGTGACAAGGATTGCAGCAGTCCAGATCGCCAAGCGATGGCCGAAGTACGCCAAGCACGCGGGCGCTATCGCGTCCATTGGCACCTTCGGCGCCGCCTGGTTTGGCGCGCACCGCGTCAAGTACCTCGCGAAGTACCACAACCAGATCGTCATCGGAACCGGCATCGCTGCGGCTCAGTCACTGATCCAGATCTACCTGCCGCAGCTTGGGTGGATGGTTTCTGACTGCAGCCCAGAACTGCCCGCTGCAAAGGCGATGGCAGCATCAACGGCACCTCTGCTTGCTAGCATGCAGGCTGCGGCGCCCCCGCAGGGGTTCAAGCCGACGACCGCGAACGAGTGGTACTCGTACAACGACGCCTACGACGCCGGCAGCTACAGGGGGAAGCCGGCGGCGTCGGCCGCTCCGGTACCTGGCTCGGAGATGGAGTCTGACGCGCAGATCGACAACCTCCTCGACAATTCCGATCTCAACCTCGACAACAGCGACCTGGGGCTCTCGTGAGCTACCGCCGCCTCGCAGGCGTCCAGAGCGCGCCCCGCGTGATGCGCGGAGCTCGAGCGATCAGCCCGCTGATGTTCGACGTGCCCCTCACGGAGCGTGTCGCCCTGGACGGGCATCCAGTCACGAACCGCCCGCTCGGCATCGTCGAGGCCCTGGGGTGGATGTTCTTTGGCCCGCAGTCGCAGCCACCGTCGGCCCCGGCAGAGATCGAAATGCCTGCGGAGTGCGCTCGGCCCGGCGAGGTCATGCTGTCGTCGGGCGTGTGCGGGCCAGTCGTCAGTCCAGCTCCGAGCATCCCCCAGAAGATGGTGACCCCAGGAGCCAGGCTACCGGCCAAGCCGCCGCTGCTGGCCAAGGCGTCAATCCTCGGTTCGCCGTCGAAGAGGACGATCATGATCGCGGCGGTCGGGGCAGTCGGCCTGGCCTATTACCTGACCAAGCGAAAATGAGCAGGCTGCTCGTCAGGAACGGCGTGTTCAATCGCGGCCCGTTCCGTGGAGGGCTCGGAGAAGACGCGGCTCCGGCCTCTATCCCTGCGAGCATCGTCGACGAGCTCAAGCAGCACTTCAGCGTCGGCAAGCAGATCGACGCTCGCACCACGCTGATCCTCGCCAAGATCGAGGAGCAGGACCGAGCGCGGAAGTGGGCCCTGGTGATCGGTGGAGTGAGCGCGCTGTTCGCTGCAGTGAAGCTCGGCCTGGTCACCTTCGGCCATATCAAGTCCCGCGCAGGGGGCTAGCCTTGGCGCGCTGGCCCACCGCTCCGTTCTCGACGCACCGCACAGGTTGCTACGGTTGCAAGCGGGCGACGCCGGCAGACGGAGGCTGCGGGGTCCACGGCTACCCATGCACGCATTGGGGCGTCGACACGTTCACGGGTGGATCCCGCGATGTCGTCGCGCCCGAGAGTGGGATGGTGATCAACGTGTCGGACGGGAACAGCCCGCCGTTCTCCGGCTACGGTCCCGGCGTCGTCCTGTTCCAGGGCAAGAGCGGGTACTACCATCTGCTCGCCCACCTCGAGCTCGCGTCGATCAAAGTCGCGCCAGGCATGGGGCTGTCGGAGGGATCGCCGATCGGACGCTTCGACGCAGCGCACGCGCACTGCCACTACGAGGTGCGGCGCAAGCCGACGGGACCGTCTGACGTGAACACGATCGATCCGGCCGCGTGGTTGAAGTCTGCCGGTGGATCCGGTCCCGGCATAGGGACTCTGCTGGTACTTGGCGGCTTGCTCGCAGCGGGGTACTTCCTCGCGAGGTCGAACACGTTCGCGACGCGACCGTGATACAAGGCCGGTCGTGTCTTCTCCCTACGACGACGGCTGGCTGCTCGACATGCTCTCTGTCGAGATCGCGCTGAACGATCCGCGCACCGCGTCACTTGGCGTCGACGAGGCGCTCGATCTCCTTGAGCAGCATCTGGTCGTCCCAGGACATGAACCCTCCCTCGCGCTTGACCATGGCGAGCAGCGCGACGATCGCCGTTCGATACTGGGCCAGGCGATCGTTCATCTCGATCGAGCTGATGATGGCGAACGTGGGTCCGTCGGCGCCGTTCGTCACTGAACGTCACCGACGGCGAACACGAGGTCGTCGCCATTGACCTTGCCAGCGACGACCCAGAGCTGCGCCTCGATCTTGCGGAACATCACCCAAAACTCGGTCGCTTGCTGGTCGCTGTAGTTCCCCATGTCACACGTCCTCGTAGCGCAGCACGACGGGCAGGCGCTCGATCGCCTTCCTCTTGCCGGCCTCGCCGCGACGATCATAGATGCTGGTCGTCTTCACGTCACTGTGCCCCATGAGCTGTTGCACCATGAGGAGATCTGCTCCGGCGTCCAGTAGGTCGGTCGCGAACGAACGCCGCAGATCGTGCGGCGTCACGTCCTCGACGCCCGCGAGCTTCGCGATGTCCTGCAGCACGCCGTCGACGCCCGCTCGCCCCAGGCGGTCCATGGTCGGGCCGTGGTCCCGATGCCACTGGGTGAACATCGGCTCGCACGCGCGCCCGCGCTGGAACGCGAGCCAGGGCGCAAGCCACGAGCGGTAGCCCTCTGGCAGGTAGGTCACGCGGTACTTCCCACGCTTGCCGCTCCGCACGGTCAACGCGCCGTCGGCCTCGTTGTAGTCGCACACGTCGAGTGCGCTGGCCTCTTGCCGGCGGATGCCGCCCGCGTACAGCACGATCAATAGCGCCTGGTTGCGGTGGCACATCGGTTCAGGGCACGCCGCCGCAGCTCGGAGCAGCTTGTCGACCTCGAGCGACTCGACGACGCGCCCGCTCGGCGGCAGTCCCCGCGTACTGACGTGCTTGAGGTCGACGGCCCGCATGTAGTGGTCAGTTGAGAGCCGCTCCAGCTTCCAGCTCGCCTTGAGCACGCCGCGCAGCGACGAGATCATCCGGTTGACCGTGCGCGGCGCGTACCGCTCGACGAGGACCGCACGCAGGGCCTGGGTGTGTTTGAACCGAAGCTCGTGCCATGGGAGCTCAAAGACGCCAGCGCCCTTGCTGACCATGTCGGCGACGACCTTGAGGCCGGAGAGCATCGCGGGGCGGCTGTCGCGGGCGAGGGACGCGAGGTAGACCGCGACCGGGTTCTCCTCGGGCCGCAGCTCGCGAGGTACGTCGAGCTCGGTGTCGGTGGCGCGCGGCCGGTGGACGAGTGCGGTGGGCGGCTTGCGCTTCGTCATCGGTTCCTCGGGTAGTCCTTGTATGCCGCCGGCCAGTCCTCGCGGATCTTCGTGCCGGGATGGTCACCGCCAGCAATGCCGGGCGGCGACAGCAGGTAGATCGCAAACGGGTAGCTCGTCGCCGCCGGGATGTGGAGGGCGCAGTAAAACCCGCATCCGTACTCGGGCCCGAGCAAGGCGTTGCCGATGCGGTGGGTGGCGACGACGCCGCATTTTGAGCACACGACCGCGTAGCTCGCGAGTCGCTCGATCTTCCAGGGGTAGCCGCCGTCGCTCACAGCGTCTCCATCGCAGAGATCTTGTCGAGGAAGTACTGCTCCTGCACGTCGCAGCAGCACAGCGACCGACGCTTGGCCTCGTGGACGGTCGGGATGGTCGGGTCAGGCATAACCTACCGTTACCACGACTTGAATAACCATTCAAGCACCCCTGTTCGCGCACTTCGGGCAGAGGCAGCGGCCCGGCGTGTGGTGCGCCTGGAGCTCCTCGAGCTGGGCGCGTAGCCCGCGCTTCTCGTCGAGGTACCGCTGGCTCGCGGCTCTGGCGTCGTCGCGCACGGCCTCGGCAACGCGCAGCTTCTCGCGCAGCTCGTCGCGCTCATTGGCTATGGCGGCGATCTCGGCGCGCATCCTCTCCACCGATGCAGCGGCAGTTACCCAGGCATCTTCGGTCATGTCTCCTCCTTCTCGGAACAGCGCGACTAGCGCAGGCGTTGGCTCTGACGGATTGGCGAGCATCTCGGCGAGCTTCGCTGCTCCAGCCTCGGTGAGCACGATAGGGGTGTCTGGCTTGTCGGTCATCGCTTCTCCTTGCAGTGCGCGTCGCGCTCTTGATCGATCGTCAGCTTGTGCCCGCCGCAGCTCGACACGATCCGTAGGCAGCTCCGGCACAGGATGAATCGGCTCGCCGGCTCGCCGCAGCGGCAGCGCAGTCCGGTGCCTGGTGCGAGGATGATGTGGCTCATGCCTTCTTCTTGAGCTGCGGCAGGGCGGGCGCCCTGTCGCGCTCGCGGCGGATCCAGCAGCGTGAGCACAGCTCGATCACGT
>Ga0315286_10000579_pt1 | contig 31220 bp, 22 predicted proteins | sample YL17G10_0_MG_FD_205038 | JGI IMG/M metagenome (GOLD analysis project Ga0315286, IMG submission 205038) | Sediment microbial communities from Yellowstone Lake, YNP, Wyoming, USA - YL17G10_0 | ecosystem: Environmental > Aquatic > Freshwater > Lake > Sediment | place: USA: Wyoming | collected... | reverse complement strand
GCAATTTAGGCAAGGAAAAAGCCTGGCGCAAGTGGAAAATGGGGGAATTCCAAAAAAATCTTCACTGGCTGGCACAACTCCGATTCGCGGTGCAAACCCCGTGCCGAACAGGATTGGGCGGGACCCTTCTTCGTATTGATCCGGACATCGCGGAACGCGAGGTTCTTGGCATTGCTGCAGGAGAAGCCCTTCTCCGCTTCGATTCTGAGGTTGCTGAACGTCACGTTCTCGACCGGCATCTCATCGAGGCCCAGGATATAGCCGGCGGCGGGGGCGCCCCGGACCGTGATGTCGCTGAAGTGCATGTTGCGCAGGACCGGCGTTCGCTCGGAGACCGGCTCGGCAGGCGCCTTCTCGTAGAACATGTTCAGGTCGAACGGTGTCCTCGTGATGTTGCTCATGACGACGTTGCTGACGCGGATATCCTCGATGACCCCGCCCCGGCCGCGCGTGGTCTTGATGCGGATGCCCCGCTCGGTGCCGTCGAAGATGCAGTTGGTGATGGCGACCTTGCGGACGCCGCCGGACATCTCGCTGCCGATCACGACGCCGCCGTGGCCGTCGAGCATCGTGCAGTTGGTCACGGTGATATTCTCACAGGGCCGCCCGACCCGCCGGCCGTCCGCGTCCCGGCCGGACTTGATCGTGATGCAGTCGTCGCCGACGCTGATGTGGCAATCGGAGATGTGTACGTTCCGGCACGAATCAGGATTGATGCCGTCGGTGTTCGGGGAATCGCCCGGGTTCTTGATCGAGATGCCTGTGACTGTCACGTTATCGCAGTAGACCGGGTTGATCGTCCACAGGGGCGGGTCCTTGAGCGAGACGCCCTCGATACGGACGTTGCGGCACTCGACCGGCTGGATCATCGGCGGGCGGAGGAAGTTGCCCATCTGTTCCCACCGGCCTCGGGTCGGGGCGTTCTGGTTCTTCTCGGCGAACAGCATGGACCACTTCGAGGACGACTCGACTTTGCCCTTTTTCGAGAACTCATCCCTGATCTTGCGGTGGAAGTTCCACCAGGCTTTGCCCTGGCCGTCGATCATGCCCCGGCCGACAATCGCGATGTTCTCGGCGCGGTAGGCATAGATGGGCGGTGAGAAGTTCGTGCACTCGACTCCTTCCCAGCGGGATTTGACCATCGGCAGGTAGTCGTCGAAGTCTTGGCTGAACTTCAGCACGGCCCCGGCGTCCAGGTACAGCGTGATATTGCTCTGGAGATGGATCGACCCGGTCAGATACTGGCCGGCGGGGAAGTAAACGGTGCCTCCTCCGGCGCCGGCGGCCGCCGAAATCGCCTTTCGGATCGCCTCCGTGTCCTTGGCATTGCCGTCACCCACGGCGCCGCAGTCCTTCACATTGTAGAACGGAATCGTCTGAGCCGCCCAACAGGGCAGACTGCCCGCGAGCACCACGACAAGGACAAACACCCGGAACGCTTGCGAGCAAGCCATCTTCATGTTGCTTCTCCTTCTTCCATCTGCCGAGACCTTTGGCCGGACCATTGCCTCTGCGGCACTCGCACACAGGGCCGGCGCGTTACAGCATCAGTATAGCATCCGTCAGGCGCAGGTCCATGCTCGGGGCTGTGGAGCCGAGGTGGGCAGACCTGCATCGTCAAGAATTGGGTGGCAGCGTCAAGGCCGAAGGCCTTGGCGCTGCCGTAGATTCGAGTGTGTGCCGACGCGCGTCGCCGGTCAGGGCTTGATTACCCGGATATCGTCGATGTAGACTCGGCCGGCGCCGCCTGCGGTCGGCTTGGCCCGGTTGCCGACCCCGACGAACATCTTCTTGACGGTGGCCACGTTCACGCCGGCGCTGCTGATGCTGGTCAGCGGGATCCTCCATTCGGTCCATTGCAGTGTGGTCACGAGGGCGGAGTCGGGATGTGTGACAACGACGATGTGGCCTGCCTTGTCCTCGACCGCGACGTAAAGCGGGGCCGGGGTATTGGCTGCCGCACCTCGAATGTACAGCACCAGGGTGTTCATGCTATTGACCGTCCAGTTCTGAGGCGTGTCCCAATCCCGTTCGGTTTCCGAGTACCAGGGCGACTTGACGTTGTTGTAGTCCATCGGCATGGACTGGTAGCCGCCGTGGACGATCGTTTGCTCCGCGAACGGGGCATTCATATACCCGACCTGCGAGCCGTTCTTGTTGACCAAGCCGTCGAGCCACGCTTCATAAATCCGGTTGCCCTCTTGATCGGTATAGCTCTCAAAATCGTCAATGATGAGGAAATTGGCCGTGGTGAAGCTCCAGACCGAACCTGTCCACGGGCTGTCCGCCTCGGCGGTGTTCACCTCATCCACGCGCCAGTAGTAGGTCTTGTTCCATTCCAGCTCGCCGGGGTCGAATGTCGTCGCCCCTGATGCCTGCCGGCCACGGTAGACCCCTGGGGTTTTCGTATCGGCATTGGCCACGGCATCGGCGCTGTCGCCGAAGTACACGTCATGGCCGGTTGCCTTCTCGCCGGCCCACCACTGCAGCGTGGGTGCTTGCGGCGTGTTTTTCGCCGTATTTGCCGGGTACGGATTGACGGCCCGCACCGGCAGCAGCAGCGGTCCGGCCGGGATAATCTGATTGGTGATCGAGGGGCTCTGCCACGACAGTCTTGCCACGGCGCCTCCGGTGTTCTCATACCACTCCATCTGCAGGAGGTAGACTTGGCCGGCGATCAGATCGGCCCTGCCAATATCATCGGTGGTGCCATGGTTGGTCCAGTTGTTGATGAGGCGTCGGCCGTCGAGCCAGAGGCGAACGCCATCGTCGCTGGTAGTCGTGAGCTGGTAGGTCTCGGTGAAGGGAGCTTGCAAATCGGCTGTCCATCGCGCGGAAACCAAATCGCTCAGCCCGGCGGCGACCTCGGCATTGCCCCAACTGTGGTCAATCGACGGCTCGAGCCGCGTCAGGACGGGACTGCCTGCCAGATCGACGCCCTTGTAATACTGGGCTTTGACACCGGTCTCGGGACCGACGGTCGTGAAGCTCCAGACCTGTCCCGGGTGAACAACACCGCCCGTGTCGTGCTCATCGACCCGCCAGTAGTAGGTGGTGTGCTCCGCCAGCGTGCCCGGATCGTAGAACGGCATCGTCAAATTGCCTTTGAATGTGCTCGGATCGCCCGCGGCCACCGCGGCTTTGTCCTTGCCGAAGTACAGGTCGTGCGTCAGGGCCCCGATCCCGCCCGTCCAGGCCAAGTCTGCCTGGACCCCTACGCCGTGAAGGCCGTTCCATGGCTGGGGCGCGTATGCCGTTTGGACGGCGGCTGTGAAACTCCAGGTGTCTCCTCTATATTTCGTCGTGCCATCGGCGCCGATCTCGTCGATCCGCCAGTAGTACGTGGCTCCCGGCGTCAGACCGGGCGTGTGGAAGTATACTGTGGCAAAGGCGGGCTGTTGGCCCCGGTAGTCGGCCGGACCCAGGTCCGGGGTCGTGCCAAGGTAGATATCGTGTGCGGTGGCGGTGGCTCCGGGCGTCCAGCGAAGCAGCGGAGCGACCACGTCCTTGGCCCCATCGGCCGGACTTGGCTCAGTGGCTTTCGTTGGCCCATTGTCGAATACGGCTGTGAGCAGCTTGCCTCCAACCTCCGACGTGACGGCATAGCCGATGTAGATGCTCTTGGGGATCCCCGGTGCACTGGTAGTGTATCGCTCCGTCCAGTCCTTGCCATTGGGCGAAGAGTAGCCGCTAAACGTGTCTCCGGCCCGCTTGACCTTGACCCAATAGGGGGCGGTCGTCGCCCCGGTGCTTTCATCGCCTGCAGCGCCGTTCATGGCCGCACGGCCCCACATCGTGATACCGTGGTCCTTTGTGTCCGTGTTGGCGCTGATTCCCATGAATATGTGCGGCGAGCCAGGTATCAGCAGCACGCGAATCATCACCCCGGCCATGGACCAGTCAGACAGCAGGGGGTCCAAGCTGGCGACCCTCGTGGCCAGCTCGCCGTCGCCGTTCAGCGTCTTGTAGACGAAGTGAAACTGGTCGGCGGTGCCGCGGATTCCCGTTCCGTCGCCCCGGATGGTCCACGTTTCGGTGGCCTTGTCGTACTGTGCGCTCCCTGCGACGGCGGGATTGCCGATACCAGCGCTCGTCCAACCGGCCGGTAACTGGGCGAACAGGGGGGTGATCGTTCCGACCACGAAAAGCAGAGAAACCGGAATCATCAGCTCTTTACGCATGGCAGACCTCCTCAGAAAGAGTCCAACGGCACTATGCACACCTATGAAAAAGCCGGAAAACCTCCACGAAATGCCAAAGCAGCATCTACAGACCTGGTCTGCCTCCTTTATACCACATCGGTCACGTCGTTTCAAGAGGAATACCGATGGGATGATACCGCAACTGTGCTTAGAGCCTCCAACTGGGTGAACGCCATGGGGACGGCCTCTTGTCACCCCTGCGAAGGCAGGGGTCCGGGAAAGCCGCGGCGCGGGTGGATTCCCGCTTTCGCGGGAATGACACAGGGGGCAGCAGCTTGCTGCGGGACTGCCATTGTAGTAGAGGCTCTTGATCTCTTTGTTCCTATGGGCTCGACCTCACGCCGAAGGCGCGGATAGGGTTCGTCTCGGTGATCATCCGAATGGCTGGATCGTCCACGCCGGCGGCCCTGAGCTTCGGAATGAAGGTGTCGATCAGGTAGGCACAGCCTTTCTGCAAGCCGCCGTTGGGCTGGCCCGGCTGGTACCAGCCCGCATCGTGAGAAAGCAGGATGCGGTCGCCATGGCCGGCGGTGAGCAGCTCCTGGATGGCGGCCTGTCTCGATGCGTTGCTGCTGACCGGCGTGTGGCCGGCTATCGCGGCACCCGTCTGGCTGGCGGCGCGTCCGGCGGCCCGTAGGAACTTCTCTTCCAGTGCGGTCATGGGGGCGCTGCCGGTGGCGATTTTGATGAAGCCGGCCTTGATGCCGGTGTCTTCGATTCCTTCCCGAAGCTCCTTGACGAAGAGCGCCGTCAATTCGTCCTCGGTCATCTTCTGGTGCTCCGGCGGGGCGAAGTTGTCGCGGCCGTAGACGCCCGTCGGGACGACCACGGGCAGCGCCGATTCCTGGGACACCCTCGCGACGATGGACACATTCCGCCCTACGCCGATGCCGCTGCACGTCGGGCCGAAGGTAGACACGACGCCCAATGCGATGAACGCCGGCCATAGCATTGCCGAGTGGATACTCTCTCGTCTCATCACGTTACCTCCCGCTAATAGGGTTCCGGAACGGGACAACTGTGCGAAACCAGGCTACACAGATATGATACCAGTGCTGTCGTAGAAACGCAGGCTCAATATCTGCGGCGGAACTTGGCTGTGGGGATGTTCATCAGCTTGCGGTACTTGGCGACCGTCCGCCGGGCCAGATTCGGAATGCCTGCTTCCGCCAGCTTCTTCTTGATCTGGTCGTCGTTGAGCGGCTGGGCCTTGTCTTCCTCGTCGATGATCTGCTGGAGCTGGACGCGGATCGCTTCCCAGCTATGGGCCTGGCCGCCGGCGTCCTCCGTCCCGCCGCTGAAGAACTTCCGCAGGGGCAGGATGCCCCAGGCACACTGCATGTACTTGCCGGAGACGGCCCGCGAGACCGTGGCCAGATGGACGCCCACCTCCTGGGCCACCGTCGCCATCGGAAGCGGGCGCAGGTAAAGAGGGCCTTGCTCGAAGAAATCCCGCTGATACCGGACGATGGTCCGGGCGACCTTCAGGAGGGTGTGCTTTCGCTGCTCGATCGCCTCGATGATCCAGTGGGCCGAGCGGATGTTGTTCTGGAGGAATTTTCGGGTGTTCTCGGCGACACGGCCGTCGTCGGCCATTCGCATGTAGTAGGGACTGAGCCTCAGGCTGGGCAGGCTGCTGTCGGCCAGACGGACCGACAGATCGTTCGACTCGTCGCGCGACTCGACCACGATGTCCGGCGTGATCGGAATGCTCTCGTTGCGGCCGACCTGCAGGCCGGGGGAGATGTCCAGCTTGCTCAACCGCTCGATGGCCCGGTTGAGCCGCTCCACGGGGCAATCCATCTTCCTGGCAATCTCCGGGAGGTGGTTCTCCAGCAGCGCTTTCATGTGGTCGGCGATCAGGCGATACTCAAAGCTCATGTCCTCGGTGCATTGGATCAGTTGGATCAGCAGGCACTCTCTCAGGTCCCTGGCCCCGACGCCGGGCGGGTCCAACTGCTGAACCAGCCGCAGGGCTTCTTGCAGGTGCTCGGGGGTGAAGTCCTTCTGGTCCTTGTTGTGCAACTGCTCGAGCGGGACGCTCAAATAGCCGCGATCGTCGATGTAGTCGATGATCGCGATGCCGGCTTTTTTCAGTGGCCCGTCGGCATCCACCATGTGCCATTGTCCGGTCAGGTAATCGTGCAGCGACTGCGGCGGGGCGGCCACGTTCTTGAGGGCTTCGAGCTTCGGGTCCTTCTCTTCGCCGTTACGGCGGACATGATAGAGGCCGGACTGGTCGATGAAGTCCTTAAAATCATCCTCAATGTTCTCCAGCCGCTCGAAATCATCGGCCTTGTTCTTGTCGGTGTCCACGACGAGGGCCTTTTCGCCGATATTGTCGTCCTCAGAAGACTCCTGCGGCGTCGCGGCTTCCTCAGGGCTGTCATTCTCTTCCAACTCCAACTCGAGGACGGGGTTGCTGTTGAGCTCTTGCTCGATCCGTTCCTGCAAGGCGAGGATGGGGAGTTGGAGGATTTCCATCGACTGGATCATGTGCGGAGCGAGCTTCATTCGCTGCTCCATCCGCATCTGTCCTGTCATTTCCAGCTTCATGCCGCTGTCCGTGCCAACCAGACCCCGTACCGTGTTTCCACCATGAGCCTATGATAGCCTCCGTATCAGTTTCGTCAAGAATGGGTAGGTGCTTCAGCGATTTCCGCGAGTACACGGGCGGGGCCAAGAGAGTATATGAAGGACTGCGGCAGCCATGGTTCCGTGCCCCGGCGGGTGGCAGCGTCAAGGGCGCAGCCCTTGGCGATGGCTTCTTCGCGTTGCTATGAGACCATTGCCAAGCTTCGCTTGACGATGCCACCCAGAGAATATGCGGTTTCCCACACGCCCTCTATTCGAGGGTTTGCCGGCCGAGGATGGCGTCGGTCAGAATCCGGCCGCTGGCGTATTCGATGGTGCTGCCGGTCGGCAGGCCACGCGCCAGACGTGTGATCTTGACGCCAAAAGGTTTCAGGACCGAGCTGATGTAGAGCGACGTGCCGTCGCCCTCGAGATTCGGATTGGTGGCCATGATGATCTCCTTGACCTCGCCGGCGCGGACGCGTTCTACGAGCTTGCCGATCGTCAGGTCGCCGGCGTCCACGCCCTCCAGCGGAGCGATGTGCCCACCCAGGACGTGGTACAGCCACTTGCAGGCCCCGGTCTTCTCCAAGCTGATCACGTCCTTCGGCTGCTCGACGACGCAGATCAGGCTCCGGTCCCGGCGCGTGTCGGAACAGACCTGGCAAAGCTCCCCCTCGGACAAGTTGGCGCAGACCCGGCATCGCCTGATCTTCGTCTTGACGTCGCGAATCGCATCGGCCAAGGCCATCGCCGCCGGGGCGTCGGCCTTGAGGATATGAAACGCCAATCGCTCCGCGGTCTTCGGCCCAATCCCGGGCAGCTTTCCGAATTCGTCAACCAGCTTGTTCAGTGTTGCGGTGTAAGCGGTAGTCATAGAACTCCACAAACCAGTTTCAAGTTTGAAGTGTCAAGTTTCAAGTCTTCAAACTTCCCACTTCCAACTTCAAACTTCTTCAATTCCCGTGATGGTTGCGTCGAGGCCGAGGAGGATGGTTTTCACCGCCGGATCGTTGAGGATCTCGTGTCGCTTCTGGCCGGTTGGCTTGGCAGGACCGCTCGCGTCCTCGCTTCTGGGCCCGGCAAGCATCTCGAACTTCATCCGAACGGGCCGGCCCAAATGCTCACTCAGGACCGAGGCAATTTGGTCCGCTCGCCCGCTGCTCTCACACATCTGCTTTTGGATTCGGCCGCTGGCCGGGAAGTCGATGATCAGCATATCGTCCTTGAGCTCCCGCGGCATGGAGCCGTTCATCAGGCTGGCGGTGCCGGTGCCCAGCTTGGCTCCGATCGACGCCAGAATCTGGGGCCAGCTCTCGACAAGATTGGCGCCGGCGGAAGGGGCTCTTGGCTCGGCCGACTCGGCGGTCAACTGCCACGGCTCCGGCTCCGGCTCGGGTTCCCGTGAGGCAGGGGGGATTGGGGAAGCAGGGGCCCTGATGGTCGGCTTAGCCTCTATGGGGGCTTTTTTTTTAACGGCCGCAGGCGCGCCGCCCTGGGCGCGTGCCATCAGCTCATCCACGTTCATGAAATGCTCGCTGAGGGCAAATCGCAGCAGCGAGGCGTCGAGCAGGGCTCGGGGCGTGTCGCTGTTGCGAATCGTCCATCGCAGCTTCTCAAGAGCGGTGATGTAGTAGATGAGCGACGCCGCGTCGAACCTCTGAGCCAGGGCACTGGCCTTTTTCTTCTGATCGGCCGTCAGAATCACCAAGTCGGTGTCGACACCCGCCGACCGGATGACCAGCAGGTCCCGCATGGACTCGATCAGGGCATCGGCGATCTGGACCTCACCCAATCCGCTGCAGATCAGGTCCTCGGCGGCCGTGAGAGTGCTGGCCGCATCGCCATCGGCGATGCGCTCAATGAGCCGATGGACCTTCTCCGCATTGGGCTGGCCCAGATACTCCTCCAGAAGCTTGGCGGTCAGGGTCTTTTCGCCCGTGCTGATCAGACGGTCCAACAGGCTTAGGCCGTCTCGCATCGAGCCATTCGCCATGCGGGCGACGGGCAGGATCAGATCCTCCTCGTACTTGATCTTCTCCTGCTTGAGGATCGACTTGAGCTGCTCGGCGATGACCTTCGGGCTGATGTTGCTGAAATCGAACCGCTGGCACCGCGACTGGATCGTGGCGATGACCTTATTCGGCTCGGTCGTGGCGAAGATGAATTTCACGTGCTCCGGCGGCTCTTCCAGCGTCTTGAGCAGGGCGTTGAAGGCCGCCGTGGTCAGCATGTGAACTTCGTCGATGATGTAGATTTTGTAGCGGGCTCGGGCGGGGCGATAGATCGCATTCTCCCGCAGTTCCCGGATCTCATCGACGCGGTTGTTCGAGGCCCCGTCGATCTCGATCACGTCGATATCGTCGCCGGTATTGACGGCGACGCAACTGCCGCACTTGCAGCAGGGTTTCGTCGTCGGCTGGTCGGACTCCAAGCAATTCAATGCCTTGGCAAGAATCCGCGCCATCGTGGTCTTGCCGACGCCGCGCGTGCCCGTGAACAGATAGGCATGGGCGACCCGCCCGGTCTCGATAGCGTTCTTGAGCGTCTTGGCAATCGGGTCCTGCCCAACCACGTCGTCAAACGTCTGCGACCGGTATTTTCTTGCAAGAACGGTATAAGCCATGGGGATTTACGATTTATAATTTACGATTTATGATTGCTTTTGGTCGTGTGCCTTGCTGCGATGAAAATCGATTTCAATTCCTCACCCTCCGCAAGCAGCGGAGCGACTTGCTTCTTCGCCAGCAGTTCCTCGTCTATGATGAACTCCATCCAGAAGCATGACTCGTCAGTTTCTTCGATCACTATGCTGAGTTTGGCAACCCAGGCGGCTCTTGACTGTGCGATGCACGCGGCCCGATAGTTTGCCGCCGCACCTGTCGAACACCGAATCAACTGTAACCGGATATGCCGCCCGAGTGGGGCTTCGGGCAAAGCCAGGGCCAATTTCACGCACCGATGGGCAAACTGCTTGACCCTCTCCATCAACTCCCGCCGATTCACAGTCCTCCCCTCCAACCAAAATCGTAAATCGTAAATCGTAAATGGTAAATGAAAAAAGATCGGCCGGGTGACCCCACACACGGCTAAGCGTCCGCTTATGGCTGCTCGGTTCCCCGCCTGACCAGGTTCACGGGCTCGGCCTGCATGGGACCCGGCCGGTAAATCAATACCTTATTTCCGAGTCAAAGAGCTTTCCGACAACGACAGACGGCACTATACCACACCCGCCGTTATCTTTCCAGCAAAAGATTCAAATTTCGCCGTGGCGCGCTCCACTGTCTCATATATGACCTAATGATCCCGAAAACCCTGTTGTTTGATAGCATGTTTGACAGATGCCTGCAAAGCGGTTACACCATTGGTGGTTCACAACGATCTCATAGGGTTGCACAGCGATGGTCAATTACACGGCCAAATATACGAAGATCGACTCCGGCTACATGGGCCAGTTGGTCGAATGGCCTGAAGTGGTCACGGAAAGCAAGGACCTGGAGGAGTGTCGTACCATGCTTCGGGACGCACTGCATGAAATGGTCCTTGCGTATGACCAGCTCGGCAAGGAAATCCCCGTTGGAAACGCTCTTATCGAGCAACTGCCCGTAGAGGTTCAACGTGTCGGTCAAGTCACGGGCTCCGCCTGCATGGGATCCGGCCGGTAAATCATACCCCTACTTCCGAGTCAAAGAGTCTGTCCGCGTCTGCTGCATGCGATTGTTGGATGCCGTCTTTCCTCTGCCCCTCTCAGCCCAGCCGAAGAAGCGTGTCCTTGGAAATCTTCGATTCGATCTGCTCGATGACCTTTTCGAGTTCCACCTTGGTTTCCGCCTGGAGTCCAAGGCTAACAGCGATCCCGTCAGAATCCGTGCTGAACCGGGACACGAGGTCGAGACGATACGACAAGTTCTTCTGCACCGCCATGCCGTAGGCATGAAGGTGCATCGGATCACCCCTGCGGGACTCTGTCAGGTGGGAGAACTGGAACTCCTTGCGAAGGTACTCAAGCAGAAAATCCTGAATCACAAGGACAAGGTGCTTGTTGATCGCCTCGAAGGTGTGAACCTTGTGATGCAACTGAATCAGAATGGTTTTTGCCGTCATCTTCCAGTTCATGCCACAGGTCTTGTAGGATGCTGCTTCCTTCTTCACGACATTCACACCTACATCTTGCAGGTATTTCTGGCGGGTTGGCCAGACAGTGCCCGTTGTGTCGAGCGTCTGGAGTTCCACTCCGACAAAATCCTTCACCTTGCCGTTCCTGACAGAGGCAAGGAAGTAGTCAACGCTGCCACCGGGGATTGACACTTCCGGTACGACGTGCAACTCATTACCGGGTTCGTGAACCGTAAGCAGGTGAAGGCAGTCGGTGAAAACCTGCCTTCGCTCAAGGAGTCGGAATGGACAGATGATGATGGGCCTCTTGCCTTTTCCATACAGAACGCTACAACTGCCAATCGATACATCCGGCTGGCTCTTCCGCACCTTGATGCATTTGCGATCAAGATATGGACACCATTGACGGCCCACAACGGTCTTCCAATTCTGTGTCTTGTTTGCTGTGCTCTGTCCAAACAACTCAATAAGGTTGCTCATAGGAGTGTCTCGCACCTTCGCTCTGCAAGTTCCAAGTACTCTGGTGCAAGGTCAATCCCGACTGACTTCCTGCCGAGTTGGCTGGCGACGAGCATGGTTGTTCCTGTTCCACAAAAAGGGTCTAGCACTAAGCCCGACGGGGGACACGTCGCGAGCATGGGAATCTTGCAGAGATCCTCAGGATAAGGCGCGAAATGATCCCCTCGTTTCTGTGTATCCTCAGGGAGGATGTCCCACACATCAGAAGGTTTGCTTCCATTGGCGTGGTATTTGAGAAAGTAGAAACCTTTGTCTCTCAGTTCCTTCGCTCGCCCCGAGAGCTTTTCCGAATCAGAGTGCGTGATCCGCTGTTGCCCGCGAATTATCATGCGGAAATCGGCCACATCCCCCCGCACCAGGGCGGATAGCATTTCCTGCAAAGCCGCCATCGCGTTTGCTTTCTCCGCGTCTGTCAGGGATGTCGTCAGTTCTATCTGTCTCCTGTACCTGATGCCACTGACACCTGTGGCTGACACGACCGCCCCGTTGACCACCTTTGTCTTCTTGGGATTGCTCCTTACGGCGTTCGCATCGTAGTAGTACCCACGCGGATGTTTCACGAAGTGAAACACGTCCTCATGGACGTTGCGAAGTCTGTCTATTGTATTATCTGGTCCACCTTTGACCTTGTTCCAGACTACACTGTTGCGGAGGGTCCAGCCCTGTTCGTCCATCATCCGGATAGCAAGTCGCCAAGGTATCCCCAACAGTCGTTTGTCCGAATAGGAATCCCCGATGTTAAGCCAGAATGAACCGGAATCCTTTAGAACACGCTTAACCTCTGCGAAGACATCCAACAAGTGTCGAATGAAACCTTGGTATTCGTTCTCCAGTCCTATGCCGCCATTGTGATATTCTCTTTTCCCCCAGTAAGGCGGACTTGTCATGCAAAAGTCGAAGATGCGGGGTGGGCACCTACGAAGGACATCCAAAGCATCGCCCTGAACAAAAAGGGGAGATAGCCTGCCGTTTTCTGCATACTCTGCTATCATGTCGCGCGTGTCTGTGATGGATGTAATCATCGGGCGAATTATACCTCTTCTGTCGTCGAGTTCAATATCCTTTTCTCATGCATCCAACGTGTGCATGAGCCGCTTGGGAATCCGCAACGCAAGGCGGCGCGGATTCCCAAGTCGTGCTTGATGCAATGGGTAGGGATGGAGACTTACAGCAGGGATCATAGCATGGCCCGTCGTGCAAATCAAGAGTGTCGGCAAAAAAAGCAATGATCCGCATGAAGGCTAAAGGTTATAGGCTCCGATGGCAGGCAGTCGAGTGGCAGCCTCAAGGCCGAAGGCCTTGGGGATGGTTGGATTCACAGCACATCAAGCCATCCCCAAGCTGCGCTTGAGGCTGCCACCCGTCGCGACCACGACTTTTCTTAGCTTTTGTGCGGGTCATTGAAAAAAAAACGCGTATCTCGTCGCTTTCCTCGACAAGGAACGCCGCAAGAGCAAACGCCGGAAGGACTTCGCTGACAGATCGTCAAATCTGGTTGACAAAGGCGGGGCGATGGCGTATTGAGTCTGCCGGAGCGCCGAACCGTGCGGCGTCGAGGCCCGATCCTTATGGAAAAGGAGTCTGCCATGAAGGTGAGAATTGAGGACACGTGCACGGCCTGCGGACTGTGCTGTGATACCTGCCCCGAGGTGTTCGAGATGGGGGACGACATGGCCACGGTTATCGTGGGCGAGGTGCCCAAGCAGTACGAGGACACCGCCCGGCAGGCGGCCGACGAGTGCCCTGTCGAGGCGATCGTCATCGAGTAGTTGGCCTAAAGGTCTTTGGTGCGCCGGGCGGCACCGCCAAACTCGTTTGACGGTGCTCACTGTGTTGGATTTGACCATCTGAAAGCCCACGGACAAACAAGTTTGCCCGTGCCACCCAGTATAGTTCCTGCGAGATTCAGCGCGACAATTCCCGGCTCCGGTCGCGGGCGGCGGTCAGTGCGTCGGCAACCAGTTTTTGGAAGCCGTGGGCGGCGAAGACCTTCAACGCGGCTTCCGTCGTGCCGTGAGGGGACGTCACCTTGCGCCGCAGGACCGCCGGACTTTCGCCGTTCTTGTCCGCTTCCACCGCAAGCAGGCCCGCGCCTTTGGCCGTCTGCAGGACGAGGTCCTTGGCCACGTCCGGCGGCAGCCCCAGCGTGACAGCGGCGTCCACCATCGCCTCCATCAGCAGGAAGAAGTACGCCGGCCCGCTGCCGCTGACCGCCGTGACGGCGTCGATCAGATCTTCCTCCTGCACAACAACTGCTTTGCCGACGGCGGAGAAAATCGACAGAGCCTTGTCGAGCAGCGCCCCGGCCTTCTCGTTGGCAAACAGGGCGCTGGCGCCCTCACCCACTAAGGCCGGCGTGTTGGGCATCACCCGGATGATAGGGACATCGCCCAACGCCGCGGCGATCTTCGCCACTCTCACACCCGCCGCAATGGAGATGAACAGCTTCCCGGCCGCCGGTACCTCGCGGATGCTCAGCAGGGCCTCACTCATGATCTGCGGCTTGACGCTCAGGACCACCGTCTCGGCCCGCTGAACGACCTGACCGTTCGTGTCACACGGGGTCACGCCGTACTTTCCGGCCAGTTCCCCGCAACGTTCCCGACGGATATCACTGACGAAGACGTCCCGGGGCGCGTACACTCCGGCCGTGATGATGCCCCGGATGAGGGCCTCGGCCATGTTGCCGCTGCCGATGAAGCCAATCGTGCTCATGCTGCTCTCCTTGTCTGCTCTGCCCGTTTGTGCCGCCCCGATGCCATTCACGGCGGGCGGCGCCGCCAATCAAGGGGAATGATGATTGTCTGGCAGTTGAAAGTCAAGATCGAAGAAGACCGGGCAGTAGGCTTGACGCCAGTCCGGTCATCCATTACGATGACAGCACGTGTGACTCATCCAAATCCTATCGTTATGGCGGTATCCGGTAGTGTATGAGAACGTCTCATTCGAAAATCCTGTTCTTGGCGAGTCTGGTGTTGGCGGCGGTGGTTGGCGGTTGCCACAAGAAAGAGGGCTCCCTCGCGTTGACGCCCTCGGGCGACCTGGGGGCCATGATCGGCTCACTGGCGGAGGTCGCGAGACCCGAGCCTGTCGCCGTGGAAGGTTACGGGCTTGTCGGGGGCTTGGCCGGCAAGGGTTCGGCCTATTGCCCGCCCGAGGTCCGTGCGTACCTGAAGCATTACATCGCGACCCAGTTGCCCAACGACCGTGTCAACGTCGATGCGCTGATCGGCGGCAAGGATACGGCCGTTGTGTCGTTGGAAGCGATGATCCCGGCGACGCCCTTGATGGGGGAGCACTTCGACGTTCGTGTCGCCCTGCTGCCGGGCTCCGAGGCGACCTCGATTCAGGGCGGCTGGCTGTACAAGGCCGAGCTGGTCGTCCAGGGGACCCTCGGAGTGGACACGAGACCCCTGGCGACGGTCGAAGGACCCGTCTTCATCAATCCGATCGGCACCGTGGAGATCGATCCCCGGAGTGGCTATATCCTCGGCGGCGGCCGGACGCTCTATGAGTACTCGGCGTCGCTGAGGCTGCGGAAGCCCAACTACCGCGTCGCCGGCATGATCCGCAATCGTTTGAGCGAGCGATACGGAACCGGCATCGCCCAAGCCGTCTCGGCCAGCGACATCGAGGTACGCATACCGGCCGAGTACCGCCGGCGAAAGCTGCGGTTCGTCTCGATGATCCCGGTCACGTTCCTGGAGGTGACAGATGAGCTGACCACGACGCGAATCAACACCTTCGTCCAGCAGTTGGCGGTTTCCGACGCTGCAGCGCCGCTGCGCGCCGGGAAGGAGAGCAGCGAAATCGCCCTGGAAGCGGTCGGACGCGAAAGCCTTACCAAGCTCGGTGCGCTGGTGAACGCCTCGGATGCCGAAGTGCGTCTGCGGGCGGGTCGATGCATGCTCAGTCTGGGCGACGATCGCGGCCTGGCGCCTCTTCGGGACCTGGCCGTCGATCCGAAGTCGCCCTATCGGCTCGATGCCCTTGAGGCGATCATGGTCTCGGCCAAACGTGTGGATGCCGTGACCCTGGCCGGGCGGCTGTTGCGGGATGATGACGTGGCGGTGGTGCTGGCGGCCTACGACCAGCTTCACCGGATCGACGATCGGGCGGTCCGGCGGGAAGTCGTCGGACGCAGCTTCCTGCTGGAGCAGGTGGTGCAGAGCAGCCACAAAGCGATCTTTGTCTCCCGCAGCGGCGATCCTCGCGTCGTGCTCTTGGGCGCCCCGCTGACGTGTCGTGACAGTCTGTTCGTGGAATCGCCGGACCAGGAGCTTGTGCTCGATTCCCGCGCCGGGCAAGGCTACGTCTCGGTCATCCGCAAGCATCGGACTCGGCCCGGGGTCATCGGGCCGATCCGCAGCAAGCCCGATCTCGCCGACCTCGTTCGGACCCTCGGCAATGAGCCCTCGGCGTCGCCTCCGGGGCAGGTTCAGAGCCTGGGCGTTCCTTACAGCCAGGTGATCGCTCTGCTGGAACGACTGTCCGCCAAAGAGGGGGTCGCGGCCGCATTTTGGGCAGGTCCGCTCCCGAAAATCGGGGTTCCGGTCAAGAAATGAAGGGCGATAGGCCGATAAAAGGGAAGCACACTGTCCCGGAACAGCCGCAGCAGGCTCCCAGCACGACGGATCGTGTTGGCGACTCAGGAATGGATGTCCCCGGGGCTATCGTGACAATATGGATGGGCCATGCGACTTGAAAAGATCATACTCGACGGATTCAAGAGTTTCGCGGACAAGACGGAATTCGTTTTCGATAGTGACATTACCGGAATTGTTGGACCCAACGGCTGCGGCAAGAGCAACGTGGTCGACGCGGTCAAGTGGGTGCTCGGCGAGCAGCGGGTCAAGAACCTGCGCAGCAGCGAGATGGCCGACGTGATCTTCGGCGGCAGCGGCAGCCGCAAGCCGCTCGCCTCGGCCGAAGTGACGCTGGTGCTCGCGAATCCGCAAGGCACCGGCGGCCGTTTGCCGATCGACACCGACGAGGTTCTGGTTTCCCGCCGGATCTACCGCAGCGGCGAGTGCGAGTACCGCCTCAACGGCAAGCTCTGCCGGCTCAAGGACGTTCGCGAGCTGTTCATGGACACGGGCGTCGGGACCCGGGCCTACTCGATCATCGAGCAGGGCCAGGTCGATCAGTTGGTCAGCGCCTCGAAAGTGGACCGGCGGATCGTGTTCGAGGAAGCGGCCGGCATCAGCAAGTACAAGGCCCACAAGAAAGAGGCCCTGCGCAAGCTCGAGCACACCGAGCAGAACCTGTTGCGATTGGCCGACATCCTGGAGGAGGTCGCCAAGAGACTTCGCAGCGTGAAGCTCCAGGCGGGCAAGGCTCGCAACTATCTCGAATACACGCAACGGCTCAAGGAGCTGCAAGTCAACTTCTCGCTCGTGGAGTACGGCAAGAACAAAGAGCAGTTCGATCACAAATCCGCATTGCTGCGCCAGGCGGAGGATCAATTCTCCGCCGCAGCGGCTGAAGAGGCGGTTGCCGAAGCGGAGGCGAGCCGATTGGCCAACGCGATCATCGAGAGGGAGCACAGGCTCAGCGAGACCGGCAACTCGCTGGTGGCGGTCCAGAGCAAGATCGATCAGAAGCTCCAGCGGATCGAGTTTCTGCGCTCGCGGACGGTGGAGCTGGAGCAACGAAGAACTACGGCGTCACAAGAGATCGAGCGGCTGCGTGCCCAGGGAGAATCGCTCACGTCCGATCTGGCCAGCCATCGTGACCAACTGGCGGGCTGCGATCGCGCCGTCGCGGAGAGAAATGAGGCCATCGCGGAGATGCAGAAGGTGGCTCGCGAGGTCGATCTTCAGCTCTCGTCCTTGGAGGCGGAGCTGGAGGATGAGAAATCCGGCATCATCGACATCGTGCGGCGAACGGCCCAGCTTCACAACGAAATCCAGAGCCTCTCGAACTACCGGGACAACCTGGCGAATCAGAAAGAGCGGCTGGCGGGCCGGGCCAAGACGGCGCAGGCTGAACTCGAACGGCTGTTCACGGAGAAGGCCCAGCACAATGCCCGGCTGGGTGACATCGAGCGGGTGCTGATCGAGCTGGAACAGAACTTGGAGGCCAAAAGGCAGAAGAGCGAGGAGAATGAGGCCCAGATCGCCGGCGGTGGCAAGCGCCTGGCCGGCAACAAGGAGACTCGCAGCGCGTTGAGCAGCGAGTTGTCCGTGCTGACCGATATGGAGCGTCGCTACGAGGGACTTGGCAACGCCGTCAAGAGCATTCTCCAGGCGCAGAAGGATGAGGGCCGGAGGCTCGACTACATCGACGGGATTCTTGCGCAGAAGATCGGCACGGATGTCGAGTACGCCGGGGCCGTGGAGGCAGCGCTGGAAGGGATCACCGATGTCCTGCTCGTCAGTGACATGGGCAAACTCCTGCAGGATCGCCAGACGATGTCGAAGCTCGAAGGCCGGGTCCACTTCCGCAGCTTGGCCCGGGTGGAACCCTTCGTGGACGATGTGGACTTCTCGACATACCCGTTCGTCAAAGGGCGGCTCGTCGAGTTCGTCCGGTGCGAAAGCCGCTACTCGCCGTTGACCTGGAGCCTGCTGGGCAGGACCATCGTGGTCGATTCGCTCGAAGCCGCGATGGGACTACCGGACTCCATGCGGGCCGGGTACACGTTTGTCACGCTCCGCGGCGAATGCCTCAGTGCCGATGGCCTCCTTCGGCTGGGGCCCTTGGGCAAGTCGACGGGGCTGATCTCCCGCCGAAGCCGAATCAACCAACTGGAAGAGATCATCGCCGGCATCAACGCCGAGATCGCCCAGTTGGAGGACCAGATGCAGAGGAACACGCAGACCAAGTCGCACTTGGACAAGCTGTGCAAGGACCTGCGCACGGCAGTCTACGAGGTCAACACGGAGAAGATGCAAATCAACTCCAAGCTGGCGGTCTACGAGCGGGACATCAAGCGGCTCAAAGACGAGGAGCCGCTGATCGCCAGCGAGATGGGGACGCTCGAAGCCCAGATCGCCCAGTCGGTGCAAAAGGAATACGATTCGAAGCAGCGGCTCAGCGAGCTGGAGGCGGTCAACAACGAACGGGCGGCCCACATCGAGGAGTTGGAAGGCCGGTACGATGAGCTCAAGGGCCAGCAGCAGGACCGGATGCAGGAGCTGACGGACCTGAAGGTCCGGCTCGGCCAGGTCCTGGAGCAGCAAAAAGGCCTGCGGCAGATCATCGAGCGGCTCCAGGGACAGATGCAGGCCAGCCTGCGCACGCTGGCCACCGCCGAGACGGAGACTCAGACGTGTGCCGGTCAATTGGCGGAGGCCCAGAGGGACATTCTCGGCTGTGAGGCCGCTGTCTCCGAGCTGTTTGTCGAGAAGGAGCGTACACAGAGCGACAACCGGCTGTTGCAGGAGGATCTCGCGACCCTGGTGGCCGAGCAGAAGCAAAAAGAAGAGTTGGTCCGCACCACGCGGGTCCGCAAGAGCGAGGTCGAGCACAAGATCGGCGAGATGCGCGTGGAGATCGGGCAATTGGACGTCCGCCAGCAGGACCTGGTCGCCCGCGTAAAGGATGAACTGCAGATCGACCTGGCGGACGCATTCGCCACCCGCACGACCGGTGACGTGGATTGGGAGCAGGTGAAGAACGAGATCACCGAGCTTCGCGGCAAGATCGAGCGGCTGGGCAACGTGAATATCGACGCCATCGCCGAGCAGGAGACCCTTGAAGAGCGGCACAACTTCCTGGCCAACCAGGTCCAGGACCTGACGGAGAGCAAGACGCAGCTCGAACAGCTTATCGGCAAGCTCAACAAGCAGAGCCGCGACAAGTTCGTCGAGACCTTCGAGCAGATTCGCGTGAACTTCCAGCAGGTCTTCCGCAAGCTCTTCGGCGGCGGCAAGGCCGATATCGTCCTGGAAGAGTCCGACGACGTGCTCGAAGCGGGCATCGAAGTGATCGCCAAGCCGCCGGGCAAGGAGACGCGGAGCATCTCGCTCCTGAGCGGCGGAGAGAAGTCGATGACCGCCCTGGCGCTGCTGTTTGCGGTCTTCCGGACGAAGCCCTCGCCGTTCTGCTTCCTCGACGAAGTGGACGCCGCCCTGGATGAGGCGAACAACGAGCGGTTCAACCTCCTTTTGCGGGACTTCGAGGTCGAGAGCCAGTTCATCGTGATCACGCACTCGAAACGAACGATGAGCATTGCGGACATGCTGTTCGGCATCACGATGCAACAGCAGGGCGTCAGCAAGAGAATCGCCGTCCGCTTCGACGAATACGAGCACGAAACCGCCGCCGCGTAGAGGAGGCTGGCTTGGGTGATGCTCGCTCAGACCGGTGGGATCACGCCTCGCATCGCATTGACACCTGTCTGCCATTCATAGAAGAACGCGTAGTAGTTTCGCGTGGTCTCTATGGCAAAAGACACACGTTTGTCATCGTTGAACATCCGGTAGATAGCCACACGCCGTCCTCTGTAACCGAAGCCCCGTGCATAGGGTTGAGGTTCGGCTCTCGCTTTGCAGTCACGTATCTGGGCTCGCATTGTCGATTCCGTGACCTTCTCACAAAGAGCTTCCCTGGCTTGAGACTCAAATTTCTCTTGATATCCCTGGGTTTCGACAAAACCGAAGAAGGCGTACACCCAGAACTTGAGAAGCGTCTGGTAGAATTCCTTGGCTCGTTCAGTCCCTTTGACAAGGCACACGCACTCGTCTTGGTCGGGCTGCTTGAACATGTCAGGGAAATAGAAGAACTCGTTGTAAGCTTCTTGGGTAAGCAGCCGAAAAGTGGACACGGCCTCCTCAACGACCTTTCGACAATCCTCACGCTCCTGTTCATCAGTAGCCATATCATTGTCTCCTTTGACTGCTCGTGACGGGCTTGAAGTCACGCAGCACATTTCCCAGATCGCGAGTGCCGCCAATCTGCTGTGCGTCATTATGACTGCGAGGGGATTCACAGGCAACGAGGAATGACCCGGATAGGGCTTGCTAGTCTGCAGATACCGGACCATGTTGGGGAAATCCTGGTTGAAGGGGACCGAGTGGGGTGTTAGAATCCGGCGGCTTGCGTGAATCCTGGATGGTTTGCGTAGCAGCCGTAGGGATCGCTTTTGTGGATCGTGCATGGAGCAGCAGACTGACAAGTGTGTTTTGCCGAACGGCATGGTGGCGCTGGGCGAGCCGATGCCCGGGGTGGAGTCGGTGGCGTTCGACTTCATGCTGCCGGGCGGGGCGGCGTGGATGCCGCCGGGCCGTTGCGGGGCCGCCAATGTGATTTCCGAGTGGGTCTTTCGCGGAGCGGGGACCCGGGACAGCCGGCAATTGGGCGACGCCCTCGACGGTCTCGGACTGCAACGCTCGACCTCCATCGGCAGCTCGCACATTTATATCGGGGCGGCGCTGGAGTCGAGCAACTTGGCGCAGGCGCTGGCTTTGTATGGGGACGTCATCCTCAAGCCCCATCTGAGCGACGAGCAGTTCGAGCCGGCCCGGCAACTCATCATCGAGGAGCTGCAATCGCTGGACGATGAGCCTCGCCAGAGAGTCATGATCGAGCTGCGGAAGCGATTCTATCCCGACCCGCTGGGCCGCAGCAACATGGGCGAGCTCGACGACCTGCAGAGCCTGACAGCGGCCAAGACTCGGGAGATCGTCGGGGCGTACCTGGACGTCCAGCAGATCATCCTGACTGTCGCGGGCAAGTACGATTTCGACGCCGTCTGCCGGCAGATCGAGGGCACGTTCGGCCCCTGTGAAGCAAAACCACTGAGCGCGATCGAGAGCGGCGGCAAGGGTCCCAAGTATACGCATATTCCCAATGACGGCGCGCAGGTCCACATGGGGCTGATGACCCCCACGGCCCGGTTCGTCGACGAGGCGTATTACGACGCCCGCCTGGCGGTCTCCGTCCTCTCGGGCGGCATGAGCGCACGGCTCTTCACGGAGGTGCGGGAGAAACGCGGCCTCTGCTACGCCATCGGGGCGAGGTACCACTCGCTCCGGGAAGCGGCGGGGATCGCCTGCTATGCGGGCACCGCGCCGGAAAAGGCCCAGGAGACGTACGACGTGATTCTCGGGGAGTTCAACCGGCTCGCCGAGGGCATTAGCGAGGAGGAGATGGCCCGGGCCAAGATCGGGCTCAAGTCCAGCGTGATCCTGCAAAGCGAATCGTCGAGCAGCCGGGCCAGCGCGATCGGCGGCGACTATTACATGCTCGGCCGGGTCCGGACGCTCGACGAGGTCAAGCAGAAGATCGAAGAGACCTCGGTCGAGTCGGTGCTCGGATTCGTGCGCGGCAATCCCTTCCGGGATTTCACGGTGGTGACGATCGGACCTAAAGAGATTCGCGTTGAGTAGTGCGATGCAATTCAGGCATAAGATATTATCGAACGGGTTAGTCCTGATCGGCGAGATCAATCCTCCGGCCAAGTCGGCGGCGGTCGGCTACTTTGTCCGGACGGGGGCGCGGGACGAGACCCTGGACATCAACGGCGTCTCTCACTTCCTGGAGCACATGCTGTTCAAGGGCACGGAGCGGCTCGACTCGTTCCAGGTCAACGAGGCCTTCGACAGCCGGGGGGCGCAGTTCAACGCGTTCACCAGCGAGGAGCAGACGGTCTTCTACGCCTCGGTGCTGCCGGAGTACCTGGTGGACATCACGGCGCTGTGGGCCGAGCTGATGCGGCCGGCCCTGCGGGATGACGACTTCAACATCGAGAAGAACGTCATCAAGGAAGAGATCGCGATGTACCAGGACACGCCGACCTTCGACGTGATCGACCGATGCCGGAGCCTGCACTTCGGGACGCATCCCTGCGGCCACAGCGTTCTCGGGACGGTCCAGAGCATCGATGGCCTGACGGCCGGACAGATGCGCGAGTATTTCGCCCGGCGCTACGCCCCGAACAACATGATCGTCGCCTGCGCGGGCCGCTTCGATTGGGACCGGTTCTGTGCCGTGGTCGAAGAGGCGTCGGGCCCATGGCCGAAGCAGGAAGTGGGGCGGTCGCTGGGCCACTTCGAAGGCACCAGGCAAAAGGCGCGGGCGGACAAGCCGAACCTCAAACGCGAGCACGTCTGCCTGATGCACCCGGGGGTCTCGGCGCAGGATCCGCGACGGTTCGCCGCATCGCTGCTGAGTATGGTCGTCGGCGACGATTACGGCTCGCGATTCTACTGGGAGCTGGTGGACAAGGCCCTGGCGGAAGAAGCCACGATGCATTTCGGCCCGATGGACGGGACCGGCCTGTTCTACTGCTGTCTTCGCTGCGGTACCCCGAACGCGGCCAGGGTCCTGGACATCGCGGACGGCATCTTCCGGGACCTCGTCGGCCGGGGGATCACCGGGGATGAACTGGTCAAGGCCAAGAACAAGGTCCTCAGCGCATTGGTCCTGAAGAACGAGCTGCCGATGGGCCGATTGGGGGACCTTGGCTCGAACTGGATGTACTTGGGCGAGTACCGCTCTATCGAGCAGGACGTCGAGGCGGTCAAGGCCGTGACGGTGGACGAAGTCAACCGTCTCATCCGTGAGATCGGTTTGGACAGCTACACGCAATACGCTCTCGGCCCGGCATCGTCCGTCTGACAGTGCAAGTCTTTCTCGGATGGGGACTTCGAAAGGGACGCTGTGCAAACCAGAAGGGGGTTCTTGGGGGCCTTGGGTGCCGCAGCACTGGGTGGCAGCGTCAAGCGAAGCTTGGCGATGGCTCGACGCTCCGACCCGAAGCAACCGCCGAATGTGGTCCTCGTGCTCACCGACGACCAGGGCTATGGCGACCTGGGGTGCCTTGGCAATCCGATCCTCCACACGCCGAACATCGATGCCTTGTATGGGCAGAGCCTTCGCCTGACAGACTTTCACGTGGGTCCGACCTGCTCGCCGACGCGGGCGGCGCTGATGACCGGACGCTACTGTAATCGCACCGGGGTCTGGCACACGGTGATGGGCCGGTCGCTCCTACGCCGGGATGAAGTGACGATGGCCGATGTCTTCACGGCAGGGGGCTATCGCACGGGCATCTTCGGCAAGTGGCATTTGGGCGACAACTATCCGTTCCGGCCACAGGATCGCGGGTTCCAGGAGGTCCTCGTCCACGGCGGTGGGGGCGTCGGCCAGACGCCGGACTTCTGGGGCAACGACTATTTCGATGACATCTATTGGCATAACGGCACGCTGGAAAAGCATACGGGCTATTGCACGGATATCTGGTTCGATGGGGCGATGCGCTTTATCGAGGCCAATCGCGACCGGCCGTTTTTTGCCTACATCGCCACAAATGCGCCGCACGCTCCGTACCACGTCGCCGAGAAGTACAGCAGCCTGTACGCTGGCAAAGAGGTTCCGAACGCCGGCTTCTACGGCATGATCGCGAACATCGACGAAAACGTGGGCCGCCTGCGGAGCAGGCTCAAGACCCTTGGCCTCGAGGAGAACACGATTCTCATCTTTATGACGGATAACGGCACGGCCGCCGGCTTCCAGGGTAAGAGAGGCTTCAACGCCGGCATGCGCGGGACCAAGGGCAGCGAGTATGACGGCGGCCACCGCGTACCGTGCTTCATCCGTTGGCCGGCGGGGGGACTCGGCGGTGGGAAGGATATCGCCCGGCTGACCGCCCATATCGACTTGCTGCCGACGCTGATCGACATGTGCGGGCTGCCCAGGCCGGTGGGTGTGAAATTCGACGGCGTAAGCCTCGTTCCGCTATTCAGGGGCGCCGACGCGGATTGGCCGGACCGGGTCCTCATCACGGATTCACAGCGAGTTGAGCAGCCTCAGAAATGGCGTCAGAGCGCTGTCATGACCGACCGCTGGCGGCTGGTCGATGGCCGAGAGCTTTATGAGATCCATGCCGATCCCGGGCAGAGAAACGATGTCAGCTCCAAGGACCCCGAAGTGGTCAATAGGCTGCGGCAGGCGTACGAGGATTGGTGGATGAGTGTCTCCCCGCGGTTCGGCGAGTGCTGCGAGATCATCATCGGCTCGGACAAAGAGAATCCCGCCCGGCTGACTTGCCACGACTGGCATGGCAGCGACCTGCCCCCGTGGGACCAGACGCATGTCCTCAAGGGCGAACAAGCCAACGGCTTCTGGGCCGTGGAGGTCGCGCAGGCCGGCGAGTACGAATTCTCACTGCGTCGTTGGCCGGGGGAGGTGGATCAGCCGATCAACGCGGCCATCCCCGGCGGCCGGGCGATTCAAGTGAGCAAGGCGAGGCTCACGATTGGCGAGATCGACCTCACCGAACCGGTCGCGGAAAAGGCCAAAGAAGTCGTCTTCCGGACCCCGTTGAAGCCGGGCAAAACGAAGCTGCAAACGTGGCTGATTGCCGACGACGGTGCCTCGCGGGGTGCGTACTTCGTCTATGTGAAACGCATTCCGGCTCACGCAAGCGGAGCGACCCGGCCGATAGTATCATTGCCGGGCACAAGCCCGATCAGAAGCACGCTCAGAACAAGTCTGAGCGTGGCACCCGGTGAAGCTGAGTGATGGAAGTGACTTCTGGCGGAACCTTGCCGCTTGAGGTATCATGGAGTCGTATGCGAACAACGACGGAATCTGTTCGTCCGGTGTTTGAGTAGGCTTTCACCAGGAGGTTTATTCGACCGTGGACGGAATGAACCACAATGGCAAGCCCAAGCGTACGCGGGTGCTTCGTGCGACGGACGTGATCCCGCCATTTGACAAGAGCGTCCCGCCATCGGACAAGGGCCGGACGAATGGGGAGCCGCCGCGGGCCGGGCCCTTTGAGGCGGACGGTCGTGAAGGCGGCCCAGAAGGTTGCTTTGTCCCCGGCGACGCGGCCGGGCCGTTGCCGGCCGATGGTGTGGAAATACCGACGTACGATCTGGCGGAGAATATCCTGGCTGAGCAGCGGCGTGCCGCCGGGAAACGCCGGCGCGCACCGGGCCGAACGGAGGATGAGCCGGTCGCTTCCATCCAGGGGGCCGGCGTAAGGGTATCTGTCCCCGAATTGGCGTCACCAGACCTGCTGGAGCTCCAGCGCATTGTCGGCGAGATCGTGGCCCGCGACATCGAGCGGCTCTGCCGAAGGCCAGACAGCCGGCCGTACGTCCGGCCGTAGAATGCCGGATGCCACGGCGAACCGGCTCCGCACGGAAAAATAGCAGAATGGGATTTATCTTGTTGCACAGCGGGGGGATTTCGGGTACATTGACCATAGACGGTTTGGAGAGGTGGCCGAGTGGCTTAAGGCAACGGTTTGCTAAACCGTCGTAGGGGGTTAACCCCTACCCCGGGTTCGAATCCCGGCCTCTCCGGTCTCCCCCGTGCACTTTGGTGACAATGGTCGCCCAAGTGCTCTATGCTATTGACCGGAGTTTTGCAGGATGTCCATTTTGCAAAACTCCAGCTATCGAGGAGACGGTACTATGAGGAATCAGATTCCTTCCCGGCGTGAGTTTCTCTCAGACGTGGTGTTGGCGACAGGTCTTGCGACCGCTGCACCCGGCGCGATGGGTCTGGCGGCGACGGCGGGCTCAGGCAAGCTGCATGTGGCCTGCAATCAGTATCCCTGGGGCACCTTCTACTCGCGAGAGAAGAGGGACTTCAACTCGTTGCTCGATTCCGGTCTGGCGGAGGTGAAGGCCAGCGGCAATGACGGCTTCGAGCCCGGCGTGGGGGGCCTGCAGCAGATCGAGCAAATGACGCCGCTGCTGAAGAAACACGGGCTCGAGATGCGGTCGCTGTACGTCAACAGCACGCTGCACGAGGCCAGTCAGGCGGATCAGAGCATTGAGGAAGTCCTTGCCGCTGCGGCCAAGGCGAAAGCCGTCGGCACGCGGATCATCGTGACCAACCCCAGCCCAATCCGCTGGGGCGGACCCGAGAGCAAGACCGATGAGCAGCTCAAGGTCCAGGCGGCGGCCCTGGACAAGCTCGGCGCAAGACTGAAGCAAATGGGCTTGACCCTGGCCTATCACAATCACGATATCGAGTTGCGGAACGCCGCCCGCGAGTTTCACCACATGATGATCGGCACCGATCCGGCCAACGTCACGCTGTGTCTCGACGCCCACTGGATCTATCGCGGTGCAGGCAACTCGCAGGTAGCCCTGTTCGACGTGCTGAAGCTGTATGGTCCCCGTGTGACCGAGCTGCACCTTCGTCAATCGCAGAATAACATCTGGACCGAGGTCTTTGGGCCGGGCGACATCGATTACCCGCGTCTTGCCGGCCATCTGCTCCAGATCGGCGTAAGGCCGCTGCTGGTCCTCGAACAGGCTGTCGAAGCGGGGTCGCCCAACACCATGAACGCAATCGAGGCCTTCAAGAAGAGCACCCAATACACCCGGCAGCTCTTCGCGGTTTCGCCGCCTGATCTGCCGGGAGCAGGCGTCATATCTGCGTTTGTACGTGTCTGTCTGTCCTGACCGCATCCGAATGCGGTCAGGTCATACCCCCATGCAGTGACGTGGCATGTCTCAATGCCCAGCACAAAAAGTTGACCGATTTGGGGGATTTGTGCTAAAATACAGCCGATGCGGCGATTAGAAAAGCGTCCTTTGCGGTGCCTCATCGGCGGAGGAAAAAACGCGACGGTTTCGGTCATTCGAGCAAGGGAGGAATGAGTGAGCACATCGGTAAGGTTCAAAAGCCCTTTGGGGGTGGCTGTTTGTGCCCTTTCTGTCATCGTGGCTGTCTGCTGTACGGTAGTCTCAGGAGCGGACCCGCAGGCCGGGGCTGCGGCGGTGGTGATCAACGAGGTGCTTGCGTCGAACAGCCGGACGGGGGCCGACCCGCAAGGCGAGTACGATGACTGGATCGAGCTGTACAATCGAGGGGACGCGCCGGTCAACGTGGGTGGAATGTACCTCACGGACGATCTGGCCGAGCCAGCCAAATGGCAATTTCCGAAGAACAGCCCCGCCCAGACGACGATCCCGGCACACGGGTATCTGCTGGTTTGGGCCGACAACGAGGTGAGCGATGCCGGCCTTCACGCCGCCTTCAAACTCAGTGCCGGCGGCGACAGCGTTGCCCTGTTTGATCGGGACGTAACGACCCTGATCGACAGCATCAGTTTTGGCGAGCAGAGGACGGGCATCTCCTACGGCCGGTTCCCCGATGGCAGCGATGCTTGGTCCCTCCTGACCCTCCCCATGCCGGGTGTGCCGAACATCAGCATCTATCAAGGTTTCGTCGAGAAACCGCAGGTCAGTCCGGGGCGGGGGTTCTACGGCGCCGAGGTCCTGGTCACCCTCACCTGCCCGACGGAAGGGGCGACGATTTACTATACGACCGATGGGACGCCGCCCTATCTCACGGATAGTGTCAGACGCGGTGCCGCTGGCACCGTCTATACAGGGCCCATCCGTGTATCGAGGACGACCTGCCTGCGGGCGATCGCGATCAAGACCGGCTGGTATCCCTCGCCCATGGAAACGGACACGTACCTGTTCGTGAACGATGTCGTTACGCAGTCGCCGACCGGAGTCAGGCCCGGACTCACCTGGCCTTCCGGCGCCGTGAATGGCCAAACCATCGACTACGGCATGGACCCGGACGTCGTGAACGACCCGCGGTACAAAAACCTCATGGATGACGCCTTGCTGGCCATCCCGTCCATCTCGCTGGTGACCGATCCGGCGAATCTCTTCGATTCGCTGACCGGCATCTATGTCAATCCCCGCCAACAGGGTCAGGCGTGGGAGCGGCCCGTCTCGGTCGAGTTGATCGATCCGAATGGCTCGAAGGGCTTCCAGATCGACGCGGGATTGCGGATTCGCGGCGGCTACAGCCGCAGCGGCGGCAATCCAAAACATGCCTTTCGCTTGTTCTTTGGCCCGGACTACGGCGCCCCCACGCTCAAATACCCCCTCTTCGGGAGTGAGGGCGTCGATAAGTTTGAAGGCATCGACCTGCGCACCAGCCAGAATTACTCCTGGAGTTACGAGGGCGGCAACAGCAACAGCCACGACACCTTCGTGCGCGAGGTGTTCTCGCGGGACACGCAGCGCGACATGGGCCAGCCGTACACCCGAAGCCGCTATTATCACCTGTACATCGACGGGCAATACTGGGGCCTCTACCAGACCCAGGAACGGGCGGAGTCGTCGTATGCCGCATCGTACTTCGGGGGGGACAAGGAGGACTATGACGTCGTCAAGTCCAAGGCCGGCAATGGCGGCTATGACATTGAGGCCACGGATGGCACACTCGATACATGGCGCCAACTCTGGAACGCGGCCGGGTCGGGCTTCGGCAATGACGACACATACTACCGCGTCCAGGGTCTCAACCGCGATGGCACACGCAATCCCAACTACCCCAAGCTGCTCGACGTTGACAACCTCATCGACTACATGCTCTGCACGTACTACGTGGGCGATCCGGATGGTCCCGTCAGCGCCTGGGGCCGTGTTGCGAACAACTTCTACGGGATCTGCAATCGTGTCGATTCCGACGGTTTCAAGCTCTTCCGGCACGATGCGGAGCACTCGCTCTACGATCTGCAGGAGTCTCGCCTCTTCGCCGCAACGACCGTCGCCGTGGGCAGCAGCTTCAACCAGTCCAACCCCCTGTGGATGCACACGCACCTGATGGTCCATCCCGAATACCGGATGCGTTTTGCCGACCGTGTCTACAAATACTTCTTCAACGACGGTGGACTGACGCCCAAGGGGTGCACAAACCGCTTCACGGCCCGCGTCCGTCAGGTTGAGACGGCCATCATCGCCGAGTCCGCCCGATGGGGTGACTCCAAGCGGGCCAAGCCCCGTACCAAAGACGACGACTGGCTGCCGGATATCAACGGGATGATCGCCAATTACTTCCCCGCGCGAACCGGCGTTGTCCTCAACCAGTTCAAGGGCCAAGGCTGGTGGCCGAATGTCGATCCGCCCACGATGAACATGAACACACATGGCGGGTACGTCGCCGCCGGCTTCAGCCTCCAGATGAGCGCCAACGGCACGATCTATTACACGCTCGACGGCACGGACCCCCGGATTCCGGGGACAACGTCTGCTCCCACGACGGCCATCATGTTCGTGCCGGAGAGTGCGGCCAAGCGGGTGCTGGTGCCCACGGGCTCGGTCGACAATGCCTGGAGGTCGGACCCGGCGTTCAATGATGCCGCCTGGCTCCGCAGCTCCGGCGGCGTCGGTTACGAGCGAAGCACCGGATACGAAACCCTATTCAAGATCGATGTCGGCAGCCAGATGTATGGAAAGGCCACGAGCTGCTACATCCGGATCCCGTTTACTGTCACCGCCGAGGTCCTGCAGGGTCTGAGCTCTTTGCTGTTGAAAGTACGCTATGATGACGCGTTCGTCGCCTATCTCAACGGCGTCGAAGTCCAGCGGGCGTTGTTCACCGGCACCCCGGCGTGGAATTCCGCTTCTTCCACCAGCCAGTCCGACTTGAATGCCGTGAACCTCGAACCCTTCGATATCAGCAGCCGCATCGGCAGTCTCCACACAGGCGTGAATCTCCTGGCGATTCACGCCATGAATGACACGACCACAAGCTCCGATTTCCTGAACTCGGTCGAGCTGTCTGGCAGCAAGGCGCCGGCAGGCGGCGCCACGCCCGGCGGCATCTGGCCCTCGGCGGTCCGGTACACCGCACCCGTTGTGCTCTCAAGAAGCGTGGTGGTCAAGGCCCGCGTCCTGAGCGGCACGACATGGAGCGCCTTGAATGAAGCGGTGTTTGCGGTAGGGCCGGTGGCCCAGAGCCTGCGGGTGAGCGAGCTGATGTATCATCCGCTCGATGCTGGCAATCCGAACGATCCCAACACCGAGTTCATCGAGCTGGCCAATATCGCCAATCAGAGTGTCAACCTGAGCCTGGTCCGGTTCACCAAAGGAATCGACTGCACTTTCCCGAGCTTCGATCTGCCCGCCGGCGGCTACTGTCTTGTCGTCAAGGACATCGCCGCCTTCCAAGCCAAATACGGCTCGAAGCTGCCCGTTGTGGGGCAATATACGGGCAGTCTCAGCAACGGCGGTGAGCGCGTCGAGCTGGTGGATGCGGCAGGCAAGATCATCCAGAGCTTCCAGTACCAGGATACCTGGTTTCCGGCCACCGATGGTCCGGGCTTCTCCTTAGTCGTCAAAGACCCGAAAACCTCGGATGTGAGCAGTCTCAATGAGAAGGCTGCCTGGCAGCCGAGTGCCCAAAAAGGCGGTTCGCCGGGCCGCGCAGGACCGTAGGAGTTTACGATTTACGATTTATGATTGATGATTTAAGATTTGTTTATGCGGTGAAGCCATGGAGAGTCATAAATAGTAAATCGTAAATCGTAAATAGGAACGGATTCGGAGCCTATGGCTGATTGGGAAATCAATAGACCGCTGGGGCAGTGTTGCGGAAGCGGAAAGAAGATCGAATGCGGCGAAGACTACTACGGCGCTCTCGTAGAGACCGAGCAGGGACTGGTGAGACGCGATTTCAGCGGCGAGTACTGGGAGCGGGAAAAGCCGCCGGTGTTCTGCTTCTGGAAGACGAAGCTGGCGGCCCCGAACGAGAAGAAGCAGCTTTTCGTCAGCGATGACATGCTGATGGCCTTCTTCGAGCGGCTGGCCCACGAGACGGACCGCGAGAAGGTGAACTTCCGGTTCGTGCTGGCCCTGGTGCTCATGCGCAAACGCCGGCTCAAGTACGATGCGACGAAAATGGACGGGGGTCACGAAACCTGGTGCCTGCGTGTCGCGGGGGATAAGGACCTGGTCGAGGTGGTCAACCCGCACCTCGATGAGAATCAAATCGAGGTGCTGACGTCACAAATCGGTCAAATTCTCCAGGTGGACTTATGAAGCCAAATCCGAAATTCGAATTTCGAAACTCGAAACAAATTCCAAATTC
>Ga0315286_10000578_pt1 | contig 31244 bp, 41 predicted proteins | sample YL17G10_0_MG_FD_205038 | JGI IMG/M metagenome (GOLD analysis project Ga0315286, IMG submission 205038) | Sediment microbial communities from Yellowstone Lake, YNP, Wyoming, USA - YL17G10_0 | ecosystem: Environmental > Aquatic > Freshwater > Lake > Sediment | place: USA: Wyoming | collected... | reverse complement strand
CAAAGGAGATTGTATCAGGCAGGCCGCCGATTGAGGCCCACAGAGACAACAGTCCCGACAGCACCGCCACGATTACGTTGCCCCTCATTGGCTTTGCAACTGAGATTGAGGATAAAGAGCTAAACTCGAGTGTGGATAGGATTCTGCAAAGCGAGGATGTAACTAAAGACGACTTTGTGATTCGCGCAATACCTGAGCTTTCCAGTGCTGGCAGCGAAAGAAAGCTCTTTGCCGAAGTAAACAACTTATCCATTGGCGAGCTTGAAGATGACGACCTCAACCCTGACAAGAAGAAAATCAAGATAACCTTCTCTCTTGGCAAGGGCAGCTATGCCACTGAGGTTATCAAGGCTTTGCTTGCCTAGGCTATCAAGTCTTTCTGGCATAATGGTTAAGAACTGCAATGGCAAGCGCACTGTCCTTGTGCTGGCCTGCCAATATTTCCTCAAGGACTTGCTTAAAAGGAACCTGTATAATCTCTGCGTCTTCAAGTGGATTATGGGTTGGCTCCTGGATCTTTTTCAGGTTATAGGCTTCAAGTATGTGCACTCTCATGTCAAGTATGCTTGGTAATGGATAGAATTCTGTGATGTAGTTGAAGTCTGCAGTATAGCCCGTCTCTTCTAGCAGCTCCCTTAGTCCTGCTTGCTCTGGCTTTTCAAAGCGGCCTTTTCCTCCTTGTATGAGCTCTAGCACTTGCTTGTCCACTGGGTGGCGGTGCTGCTTTTGCAATAGCAAGGTGTCCATGCCCAGGAATGGGAGCACTGCCACTCCGTCTCCTGGTATGACCACGTCATAGGAATAGGGTTTTTCTTCCCCTCTGACTCTCAGTTTGTCCTTTCTTACCTTGAGCCAGTTGCTATAGCCTAGCTCTGCATCAAGTATTATTGGCGGGTATCTCATAAGCTTTGGAGGGAGTGGTTGTTTTTTAAGCTTTTTGGAATATACTTCCAGCTTTTGATTGCCAAGGAGTTGTTCTCGTAAAATTTCCGTTCTCAATCAGTTTTTGCCGGGTTTTCAGTCGTAAAATATATAAACCAGTAATGGATTATCATCCTTGTCATGACAAAAGCAAAAAAAGCTTCAAACCACAATTGCGTAAAACAAGCCAAGGCTTGTAAGTACGAAAATGTCTCTCCGCTTGAGATGTCTCTTGTGAAGTTGTGGGACAATGAATATGACGAACGATGGAACGACTGTTAGGCAGAGGGACATTGTATTTGTTCCGTTCCCATTCTCAGACTTATCTAGGGCAAAAGTCAGGCCTGTAGTCATTATTTCTGACAATGAGCACAACTTGCATAATGAGGATTTCATCTGTTGCGCCATGACAAGCAATCCAAGGGAATATCACCAGAGCATTGCAATCCAGGACCAGGACATAGAGTTTGGCTCTTTAAGCTACAAAAGCAGGATTAAGCCAACTAAAATATTCTCCCTGGAAAAAAGAATCATCTTAAGAAGGATAGCCAGGCTCAATATCCCTAAAAGCCAGGAAGTGGTTGAGAAGCTTAGCCAGATAATCAGGGTTAGTGAATGAAAATCCACAACATACAAAAGCAAGCTTTTGAATTTTCGCTTTCAGCGAAAACTTTATATACCTCTAATGAAATTCTAATCATATGAAATGCACTTCATACGAGAATTTCTTCATGAACTTCTCAAACAAGACCAAGTTTCGGATAATAATGCACCTAAAAAGCAGGGCTATGAGCGTCAATGAGCTATCCGCTGCCATGGGAGAGGAGCAGAGCAAGGTGTCCCATAGCCTTTCAAAGCTTGCCAGCTGCAACATCATAACTGTTGAGCAAAAAGGCAAGCAAAGGATTTATTCTGTGAACAAGGACACAGTCATGCCTGTGCTTGAGCTAGTGGAGAAGCATGTCAAGAAGCACTGCAAAGGAGGATGCCACAAATGAAAGACTATTATTTTGATAATGCAGCAACCACAAAGGTTGACCCTAATGTCGCAAAAGAGATGATGCCTTATTTCGATTTGAAATATGGAAATGCTTCGTCAACTCACACCAAAGGAAGAGAAGCCAGGGAAGCGCTTGAGAGAGCAAGAAGAGTGATTGCCAAGAGCATAGGCGCTTCAACTGATGAGATAATATTCACATCAGGAGGCACAGAAAGTAATAACATAGCCTTGAAATCAATAGCTTTCACTAATCGTGCCAGAGGAAACCATATAATCACAAGCAAGATAGAGCATGATTGCGTTCGGAATACGTGCAAGTGGCTTGAGGGCCAGGGATTTACAGTGACTTACCTGGATGTTGACAAGGAAGGGTTTGTGAGCCCTGTTGAGCTTGAGAAAGCCATTACTCCAAAGACCATACTTGTTTCGATTATTCATGGCAACAATGAGATAGGCACAATCCAGGACTTGCGAGCGCTTGGAGATGTATGTAAATCCCATAAAGTGTATTTTCACACAGACGCCTGCCAGAGCTATACCAAGACAGAGCTGAATGTCAACAGGCAAAACCTTGACTTGATGACTTTGAATGCCCACAAGATTCACGGGCCAAAAGGAGTAGGAGCATTGTATATAAGGAAGGGAGTGAGCCTTGGCACCTGGGTGCACGGAGGAGGCCACGAGAGAAACCTTAGGTCTGGGACAGAGAATATTCCAGGCATTGTAGGCTTTGCAGAAGCTTTCAGGCAGGCAGACAGTGGCAAGCACATCAGGCACATGACTGTGCTAAGAGACAAGCTGATTGAAAGCATAGAGAAGAATATTCCTGAGGCTAAGTTAAATGGCCCAAAAGGGGAGAAAAGGCTTGCAAACAACATCAATTTCTATTTCCCAAGAGTTGAAGGCGAAGCCATAGGCGGATACTTAGACTTGAAAGGAGTAGCAAGCAGCACAGGAAGCGCCTGCTCAAGCCACTCACTAGAGCCAAGCCACGTCTTGCAAGCCATAGGCATGAGCAAGGCAGAGGCAAATGGAAGCTTACGGCTCAGTATCAGCAGGTTCACAACTGATGAAGAAGTTAAGTATTTACTGGACGTCTTGCCCCCCATCATTAAGAAGTTGAGGATGATAAGTCCGCTGTAGAGCTGAATGTTCAGCTGTCGACAAAATGTCGACAAGTAATCAATGACTGAAAACCTTACTTAACCTTTTTTCTAGAATTCTTAGCCATCCTTTTCTCATCTGCTTTTACTTTATTTTCTAGTTTCTTGATGTCTTCTTCTGGAGGGAGTTCTTCAGGCTTGATATTGCTTTTCAAGAGAAGCTTTCTTACATCAGCATTGTTCTTGACATGCTCATCTGTTATTTTTGGCTCTCCATGAAGCTCATCCTTTCTTACGTTGAAATTCGTAATCTCGGTGGCAAGGTTCTTTGCAGTTATTGTGATTGTAGGCAGGAAATCAGCAAGAGGCCTTTCATTAGGGACTCCTAGCTTTCTTTTCATCTGGAATGTTGAATTGCCGCCAAACAAAGCCTGGTCACCTTTGCTCCTTACCCTTGCAAATCCTTCATCATCCACCCCTCTCTCGTATATGAGCCTGGATAATTCTGACTCTGAAGCCACCAGCTTCTGCCGAGCATTGAGCCTTTCTACAAGCGCTATCCTTTGCTCTATCAATTCCTGCTTTCTTGTCTGGATGGCAAAATAGCTCTGGGCAAAGGCAATCTCATCTTTTCTTGGGTCTCCATTCTGTGCTATCAGATAGCAGGCATAACGGGTAAGCATGAAATCATCGATTTTCCTCTCACTTCCAGATCCAAGCTTGACCATTTTGCTGACCTCGGGAAAATGGTCTATTATCTCATGGCCTGAATTCTTGCATGAAATCTTTGCCTTTTCAATGACATTGACAAAATTATCCCACTTATCATAACCCAGAAGCTTCTGCAAGTCCCTTGCAAACCAGAACTCAACGCCATCAATTTCCTGGGCATTTTCCTCAAAGGAAAGCCTGAGCTTGGCAATGATCTCTTTTATCATGATCAGATGGTAAGTGAACCGGAGTATAAATAGCTTACGCGAGCATGTCCAGTGGCATCTGTGAGTTATTACCGCCTAATAACCGAAAAGACTACTAGACAATGCGAAAAGAATATTTGGCTTCCACTGGCGCGAAAGGACGAGAGGATTATTTGGCTTCCACAAGACAAACTAAAGTGAAGAGGGTGGAAGCGGTAGAAAGATTTTGATTCTTTCTAGAAGTTCTTTGCTGACATCGGAATTGCAGCAGTAGTTGAATGAATATGATCTGCTGCTTGAGGCTTTTCAGTCTCAGATTCAATAACACTCCAGTAGAAATCAATGAATTTGGAGACCTTGGCGTTGTTAATGTTTAATTTAAACATTTTAGCTTTTCCAATGTTTCTTGTGAAAATAATCCATTTTTCCTTAATTAATTCATTTTTAATTGATTTCATAGAGCTATAGCTCACTTTTGAGAATTTAGCAATATCTTTCATAGAATAATCAAATTCCTGGGAAATTATCAGAAAGTCTAGTATTTTATTCTTAGGTGTTGCTCCTTCCTTGGTCAAGAATATGCTTTTCATTTTAACCTATGTAACATTTGTTACTATATGTATCTTTATGTACCTTTATGTAGCTATTTGTTAACATAAGTAATCATATCTAAATATATAAAGGTTTCGTTTTAAGCCCTTAAGGGACATTATTTTAGCCCTTGTTTCATATAATATATAAATAAGTATCGCTTAACAGATGCTTAAATGGCTAAAGTCAAGAGAAGCGATTACATCAAATACAGCAGGACACTTGTAAGAAAGCTTTATTCTAATGGGTGCTGGGGCAAAGGCTCCATACATGAGGAGCACTTGCTTGCAGGCCTTCCAGATTTGGCCAAAGGAAAAGAAGTTCTTAAGGCGCTGGTGAAGCAAAGGATTATTTTTTCCAAAAAGCATAAGCGCGGGCCAAAGTACTACCTGAACAATGACCGCCTGGACAAGATAAGAGAGATTATCAAAGAAAAAGGAACACGCTCAATAATACCAATCCTGTTGATGCTGTGATTTTCCAGAAGCTGTCTGGAATATTGAGGGCCGAAATGACTACTAGACATTGCGAAAAGAAGGCTAAACCTTTAAATAAGAGCTGCTTTTCTCTGGGTGAATGGCATTATCCAGAAGAGAGTTCATGCAACTAGCTGCTTACTTTACCCTAGGAAGCGTTCTTGAAGGCTCTGCTCCTAGCAAGCTTGATGAGAGCACCAGGATATTCATGGATGTCGACTCCATGGCTTTCTTCAACTCGCCACTGGCAAGAAACCCAGTGCTAGGCAAGGAGCTGAAGGAAAAAGAGATAGAGATGAGCTGGCCAATAAGGCAGAAGGTGAGCTATTACCTTGCTCCTGAAAGCAAGCAATACTTTGAGAGCAGGCCTGAAGACAACCTGGAAGTGATGGCACTGGTATCTGAATGCATAATGTTCTGCTGCTACACCAAGGACAGGCACAGTGGAGTGATGAGCGCAGGAACATACCATGCGAGGACCTTGAAGCCTAAAAAAGAGCTGCAGGAAAACCTAGGCTCATTCATCAACACCATAAGGCCAAACCAGTACAGCAACCAAAGAATCTTTCTCAAGGCCAGCGGTCGCTACGGAAGCCCAGACCAAGAAGATGTCATAAGAAGCATAGAAGGCTTGCTCAAAACAAAGAACATCCACATAAGAGACCTAAGCCTAGACCTAGAGCAGACAGCAGGCAAGATAAACAAGTTCTACCCCGCCACAGGCAAGATGACTACGCAGATGTTCAAGTATTGATGAAGGGATACTTGCAAGAAGGCCGAGAGGGTTATGCGAAAGGAGACGGACGTAACTAAACGAGGAGATTATTTGGCTTCCACATAGGATTCTAACTGAAAAGGTGGAAGCTGAAGATTATATTTTAACAGTAATTTCAGGCTCTAATTTCTTCTTGAATATTTCTACAGTTTTCTTATTATCTTTCTTTTGCGTTCCATACTTTATGTGATAATCAATGCCTCTTTCTTCGCAGAAGTCAATGACTGCTTGTGCGCAATCATCATAGAATTCAGTGTTGTTCTTGAATAAGCCAGTCTGGACATTATAGTTGAGCTTGCCAAAAACAATCTTGTCCACAAAAGAAAGCTTCTTCAGAATCTTTTCCAAATCCTGCTTTACAAGGTTAGGAGTAGGGTAAGGCTCCATGCTAACCCAGGTCTTAAGCCCTTGCTCGCTTAAATGCTTCAATGAATTGATCCTTTCATCATAAGGAGCGCTTCCAGGCTCAAAACTCTTCCTGAAATCATCGCTCAGGGATACTAATGTAATGCCGTACTCATTGTTCTGGCCGTATTTCTGCTTATTACTCAGGTCTTTAGGATAAACCCCTTTGGTAAGCACAGTGCACTTGATATTGTCCTTATTCAGCCTCTCAATTATCTTCAAGGTCATGTCCTTGACCTCGCTATGCTTGTACATGAACGGGTCAGTGCTAAAGCACAAGTGGACAAATTTGATCTGGTCCTTGTACTTAGGAATCTCAGCATCCAATAGCTCCAAGGCATTCTCTACAAGCTTAGGCTTAATCCAGTCAGCATAGCTCTTGACCTTGCCAAACCTCTTGGCCATCAAGAAAGCATAGCAAGGAAACCTGCACCCATGAGAGCAGCCCTCAACGTGATTAATGCAGAAATCAGCGTATTCCACTGCGCTCTTATAAAGTAAAGACTTACGAATCATGCTGCTTGTACTTCTATTTCCATATTTAAGCCTTACGGGTGATTGTCCAGTGCCACATATTCGCAATCAGTCCAAAAGAGAGGGTATATGTCAATAAACGATACATATATAAATAACCTTAACTTCCTTATTTTGACTTAAGCATGGACCTAGTGTATGCAGACACAAACGTATATCTTGATTGGGTACAATGGAGAAAAGGTAGAGGTTTCCTTACCCATCAAGGAGAGGAGGCAGAAGCTTTTTTCAACGATGTCAAAGCAGGCAAATACCGATTATTGACTTCAGATCACCTGGAAGCACAGATTAAATTGCATTCCACCCCCAGCCAATTCCAGCAATACAAGGACTATATTGCCGAGCTTGACAAAAAAAGCCTTCACAGTCACATTATTGCTAAGCCAGCTGAGCGCCAGCAAGCAAATATCACAGCCAAAAGCTGCAACTCAGAATACGAAGATGCTTTGCATTTTGAGCTAGCCAAGAAAGGAGGTGCGGCTATTTTAATAACCCAAGATGAGCCACACTTCAAGGCATTTGCTGGCCAGATGAAAATTTGCCGTCCAAGGCTAATAACCATGATATAGGTCAATAATCGCCATAAGCTTTTTAATATAAGGAGTATTAATAATGAATGTGAGGGAGACAAATAAAAAGGAGAAAAAAGACATCCTTAATTCTATTAAAGAGTCGGTAATGCAATCACCAAAAACAATATATGAGCTAAGCAAGGAATTAGGCTCTAATTGGGACACAGTCCGTAACAATGTCAATCTCCTAAAAAATTTGGGTGTTGTGGGCGTCCAGGACCAAAAGGTAATTTTTGCAGAGAAAGGGACTTCAAAAATAGATGATGCGACAATTGCTGGCTTGCCGGTTTCTGAAAAAATCAGAAAGAAAGTTTTAGCCCTCGGAAAGCTATTTCTTAATGAATGGAAAGCCAATACCAACAGGAGATTAAGCAACACAATATTGCAAAAAGCCTTAGTGGAAATAGCAGACAAATTTCCTAAACTCAATATCCCGCGCGGATGGTATCTCTATGGCAAGATAGTCTTGGTTAAGGTTACCGAGGAAATACTCCTTAAAGAGGAATACAAGTATGATTTTTCTGACGAAATGGCTGAAGTAAAACAGCTTAAAGAGGAAATAAAGAAACTAGCTAAGCGTTATTCTACAATGATGCCTGCTGAGGTGACAAAAGAACAATACGTGAATAATAATTCTAAAATGTATTTACTGCGAAAGGAGATAGAGAGCGATTTGTGTTTTATGGAAAAAAGTAACTATGATGCTTTAGCAAAAAAATTGTATGAATTAGTTTTTTTATTTGATTTGGACAATGCAGATGAATTTAGCGCAGATGTCTTTGCGGCATTTAAAGACGGGATTACCATTATGATTGAAAAGATTAAAAATGATAAAAATTCTAAGGAATTGAAAGCTGTTTTAGTGGATATGTTTAAGTCAATTTGGAGGCTCGTTGCCAATTACAATTTATATCGAACCCATGAAGGGGACCTGGGCTATGATAAGCTGGTGATTAAATCATTTATGATAGAAAAAAGCAATTTCTACAAGTCAGAGTTCCTGGACCAGTTCGCCATGGCGTAAATTTTCCGAAAAGGTACTTATTTTGTCATTAACTCTCCGGTAAATTCTCAGCCATCACTGGACATCCCTGCGTAAGGCTCTTAAATAGCTAAATCTCAGCCTTAGACATGAAAATCCATGACATCTCAAAAGAGAATAGGCCGCGTGAGCGTTTGCTTAGGCAAGGCGTTAGTGTGCTTTCTGATGCTGAATTACTAGCTATTATCCTTCAGAATGGCTGTTTTGGAGAGAATGCTGTTGACCTTAGCAATAGGCTGATTGCTTCTTTTGGAGTTGAGAAGCTTGGCTGTTTGAGTGCTTCTGAGCTTATGAAGATTAAAAGTATTGGAGAGGCTAAGGCTTGCAAGATTATTGCTGCTTTTGAGATTTCGAAAAGGGCTAGTGCTGGAAGTATTCATGAGAAGGTCATTAGGAATAGTTCTGATATTGCACACTATTATATGGAAAAGATGAAGGATTATAAGAAGGAGTACTTGATTGCTGTGTTTCTTGACTCTAAGAACAAGATTATTAAGGATGAGATTATAAGTATAGGTACGCTGGATAGTTCACTGGTACACCCAAGAGAGGTGTTTAAGGAAGCGATTAAGAATAGTGCTGCAGGGATTATACTGGTACATAATCATCCGAGTGGGGATTGCAGAGCGAGTGAGGAGGATGAGGTAGTATCTCAAAAGATGAAAGACGCGGGTAGACTACTTAACATAAAGGTACTAGATCACGTTATTGTGGGCAAAACAGGATTTGAACGTGCATAAACAACATAATTTATATATAAAAAAGCACCATCCATTATCAAAGTGGATGAAAAACAAACTAGAGAACAGCTAATTGATAAACAGCTCAAAGCTGCTGGCTGGATAAAAAAATATGTTAAAGAAGAAGTAAATTCTGTTAGATCAAGCTTTAGAACCAAAGAATACGTTCTTTCTGAAGGACCAGAAGATAAATCTGGGAGATTTATTGATTACCTGCTCCTTGCTGAAGATGATTCACCAATTGCTTTAATTGAAGCTAAAAGATTCTCTGTGTCAGAAGACAAAGGAAGAGCTCAAGCAAGAACTTATCTCAAGGATATAGAAACCCAAACACATGAAAAAATTCCGATATTTTTAACCAATGGAAATAAATGGCTTCTAATTGACCAAGACGGTATAGAAAGGCACGTCAGCGGCATCTTTTCTCAATCTGATTTAAAACGAAGATTAGAGCTGCACAGGAAAAGGAGAGACCCTGCCAAAATTAATATTGGTAAAATTGTTGATAGGCCAAGAAGTATTCTTATTGTAAAACAAATGATGGAGCATATTAACAACGGACATAGATCCGGCTTGATTTCAATGGCAACAGGAACTGGCAAGACCAGAGTTGCTATGGGAATGATTGATGTTCTTCTAAGAGCAAATGTTATTAGAAATGTATTATTTGTTGCTGATAGGATTGCACTAGCTAATCAGGCAAAATCTGCTGGCTTCAAAGAGTTTTTCTCTGAAGCAGTTGTCGATTTAAGAGAAAACCCAAAAAGTTTTCCTAATGGTCTATATGTTTCTACAGTTCAAACCCTTAGAAGTGGCAAAGGAAATAACTATTTTCAAAGATTCAGTCCCGGATTTTTCGACCTAATTATCTTTGATGAAGCTCACAGGTCAATTTATGACCCTAATAAATTAGTTTATAGGTATTTTGATGCTATAAAGATTGGCCTCACCGCCACTCCATGTTCAGAGGAAAGCCGGAATACTTTTGAATTATTTGAATGTGAAGGAAATAAGCCCACTGTTGAATATTCTTATGATGATGCTATTAGAGATGGAGTTCTTGTTCCTTACAGGGCTGAAATGATTGAAACCAAGGTACTTTCACTAGGAATCGAAGGGGCAGAGTTGAATAAGCAGCTTCAAGACCAATTGCGAAGGCAAGAAGAAGATCCAAGGTACACTTTGCTTCCAGGCTCATCATTTGCCAGAGTGTTCATGGATGATAAAACAAATGAGCTAGTAATTAGAGAATTCATGAATAGATGCTACAAATCCGACGAAGGAAAACCAGCAAAAACAATATTTTTCTGCGCTAACGTAGAACATGCAAAGCATATAAAGAGAATATTTACCAGGTTATTCCCTGCTCTCGGTAGTGATGTTCAGATTATTATTTCTGAAATTTATAGATATACTGATGAGATTGCAAGATTTAAATTAGACTCTGAGCCAAGAATAGCTCTTTCTGTAGGAGTACTTGATACCGGTATTGATATTCCAGAAGTTTGCAATCTTGTTTTTGTTAGACCTGTTTTTTCAGGCATCAGGTTTTGGCAGATGCTTGGTAGGGGAACAAGAAACCTTAATGCCTGCAAACATAAGGAATGGCTTCCTAACAGGGAAAAGAATGACTTCTTGATTCTGGATTTTACAATAGGCGGGCATTCTAATATCAAGTTTCACCATTTGAAGGAATCTAAGGAAAGGAAGGTAGGAACAGATACTATTACCAGAATTTTCTTGAACAGAGTTGAATTATTAAAGAAAAAACTAGACCCTAAACAAAAGGAATTTGTTGAAAATAAGATTATTGCCGATATTGACGCCTTGGATAAGGATTCATTTATAGTACGCGAGAAACTGCCAATTATTAAGAAGGTTGTTTCTCGCAAGTTTGATCTCAAAGATTATATTGAAGATCTGAAAAACGAGATTGCGCCGTTAATGTCATTAAATCCCGGCAAGAATCCTCTTGTTTCCTCATTCATATTGCAAGTTGAGAAGCTTTTCAAAGCTATTCTTGATGAGAATAAGGACCAAATCTATGAAATACGCGAATATGTTAAGGAAAAGATGGAGAATATTTTGCAAAAAGACAATCTTGAGAGCGTCCAGGAGAAGAGAGATGATATTATGAAGGTTCTTCAGGAGCAATTCTGGGATGAATTGTCTTTTGAAGATGTTGAGTTCATGATTGTAGAATTAGCTCCTTTAATGGTTTATTATGAGAAAAATCCTAGAAGGTTGATACAGGTTGATGCTCCGGACCTTCTGATAAAAGAAGAAGCTTTGTTATATAAAATAAAAGAAGATGAGGAATTGAAAAAATTCATTGAAAATAACCCTCTCATGAAGAAAATAAGGGAAGGTGAAGGCATTACATCAGCTGAGCTGCTAAAGCTTGAAGAGCAATTGAGGCATCTCAGGCCAGAAATTAGTATTGAGAATGTGCAGAGATTTCAAAAGATTGATTTCTTGCTGTTTTTAAGGAAAATTATTGGCTTAAAGCAGGAATATGACCCTCAAGTGCTGATTGAAAGGGAGTTTGATAAGCACATTATTGAGACAAGCCAGCATTATAATTCTGAGCAAATAAAGTTCTTGCAAATACTTAAGAAGGTGTTTGCCAGAACCAAGCATATTGAGCTGAAAGACTTTACAGTACCGCCTCTTTCTAATGAAAGGCCTCTTGACAAGTTCCAGGCTTCTGAGCTGCAGAAGATCGTTATCGAGTGCAATAAGATTAAAATGAGATAAATAGGTATACTTCGGGTTATACCTAAAAAAGGTAAGATTTATAAATTAAGCTCGGCTCCGGAACCTTTATGGCGAATAAACCAACAAGAATCCCTGAGAACAAGGTGGTAATGGCAAAACTATCAAGAGAGGATTATATTAAACTCCAGAAGCACTGCAATTTAAAAAAGGAAACTGTCAATTCTGTTGTAAAAAAAGCTATTATGACTGAAGTTGATGAGGCAATACCGCATATGCTGGCTGGTAAAAACCTATTAACCTACAACAGGAACAAGGACAACTTCAGCTGGAGAGTATTGCTGGATGATGGTATGGAAGTTAATATTGAAGATGATTTGCCTGCTGAATACATTTCCCAATTGCTTCAGGAAGTAAAAAAGGCAATTGATGAGAGGGAAACATACATCAAGAAGGAAAGCAAAGATGCTGTGGCGATACCGAGTAAGATATTGAGGAAGAAATCATGAAATTATTGTTTATTGATGAATCAAAAAGACAACAGAACAAGATGAATAAGTTGTTTTTTGTTCAAGTTGCCCTTATGATAGATAAAGATTCTCTTTTAAAAGTAGAAAAAGGCATTGAATTTATAAAAAAAGCGCACAGCCTACCTTCCTTGAAAGGTTTGAGAAGTCAAATGCCAAAGAAAACAAAGCTAGATATAACACAAGAAATATGTGACTTGCTGATTGCAAACAATGCAAAAATCCTTTCATCAGTATTGGGCAATATTGCATTGAGAAGCTATAAACGAATTGAGGACTCCTATTATGAGGCTCTCCTTTTTATTGTTGAAAGATACTTTATTAATCTGAATCAGGAAAAGAAAACTGGATTAATGATTCATGATCAAATAGATGGTGATGTTGAAAGAAACTTAAAAAAACAAGTTTATGAGTTAATATCTAAAGAACACTTCCGCTGTTTCGGCAGAGACATACCATTTATAGATCGGATATACCCCTCCATAGTATTTTCAAGCGAGGAACATTCAAACATATTGCAGGTTACTGACTTGATTGCCACTTCACTTCAAAGCGCAATATTTCTAACAAAGAAGCCAAATGAATTAAAAATAAGTTTTGATCCGGATAAATTATGTGAGCTAAATGATTATCTTAAGGCATATTGGCCTGTTTTTATCAAAGATGGAAGTGGCAAGGTAAATGGTTATGGAATCAAAGTTTGGTGGTAGTAAAATGAATAATAAACTACCAGAAGGATGGAAGGAAGTTGAATTGGGAGATGTTTTGGAGTATGAGCAGCCAACGGATTACATTGTAAATAGTGAGGATTATAGTGATGAATATAAGACTCCTGTTTTGACTGCCGGGAAATCTTTCATATTAGGATACACTGATGAAAAAAAAGGAATATACAATAAATTGCCAGTAATTATATTTGATGACTTCACTGTTGCAAGTAAGTATGTAACATTTCCATTTAAAGTAAAATCGAGTGCCATGAAATTATTAACTCCAAAAAATAAAGATGTCAATTTAAAGTATATTTTTTGGTTGATGCAAACAATAAAGGTTAACTCTGTATCGCACAAAAGGTATTATTTATCTAAATATCAACATATAAAAATTCTTTTCCCACCTTTTCCAACGCAGCAAAAAATAGTTTCCATTCTTGAAAAAGCAGAGAAAGCAAAAGAACTGCGCAAAGAATCAGATGAATTGACAAATGAATTCTTGAAAGCGGTTTTCATGGAGCTGTTTGGGGATCCTCTAGCAGGGGATAGTAAATTTCCGATTATAAAGATGGGAGATTATATCCAACTTATAATGGGTCAGGCTCCTTTATCAAATAGTTATAATGCTGAAGGTCATGGAACTATTTTTGTTAAAGTTGGAGAGTTCGGAGAATTATACCCTCGAGTTGAAGTTTATACTACTAGCCCCCTTAAGTTGGCTAAAAAAGGTGATGTTTTAATTTGTGTCGTAGGAGCTACCATAGGAAAAATCAATAAAGGGATAGATTGTGCAATAGGACGAAGTGTAGCTGCAATTCGACCAAAAAAAGGGTTAACTCAAGATTATCTTTTTTTTCTGCTAGCTAAGCATACACAAAAATATAGAGAAAAATCTCAAGGGAGTGCACAGGGCGTTATTACTAAAGACCATTTAAATGATCTTAAAATCCCTCTTCCACCAATAGAACTTCAAAATAAATTCGCTTCAATCGTCAAGGAAGTTGAAGCTATGAAAGAGCAACAAAAACATTCTAAAGAGCAGCTTGATGATTTATTTAATGTTTTAATGCAAAAAGCTTTTAAAGGAGATTTACAGAATGAGTAAGGAAACATTTATTAAGAAATTTGATGAGCTTTTTAATACAGAATTTCATAAACAGGATAAATCTGAATTCAATTTATTAATAAATGCCAAAAAGAAGGAATTAAAAGTAGGGAGATTAAATTCGGACAATTTTCTTTTATTACTCTCTTATTTGTATTTAGAATCAAAAAATTTTTGTATTAACGGTGATAATAAAATCCAAAGCTATAAAAAAAATCTGGAGTATGAACTTAAGAAAGCATTTAGAAAACCACTCATTTGTTATTCTACTAATAAAAATTTTATTCTAATTGTAACAAAAAAAGTTAAAGGAGATGAATTAGATCCTGAAGATTTATTCAAAAATGTAAAAGCTTATAAGGGAAGTGACATCATATATTTTAATAATAAAGATAAAACTATTACTTTCACAAAAGGTGAAGCCGGAGAAAAAATAAAAAAATTAATTAATGAAAAAAAACTTTCTCTTGTTATTTCTCAACCCAAAGAAGTCGACTTCGATCCCATTGAAAAAATATTGAACTCTAAGAAAATTGATATTTTTGAAGTAGATTTTAGAAGTATAAATTTTGAAAGAATAAAAGGGCTATATCTTAAAACAGGTTCGATGGAGACCAAAATTAATTCTAAAATAAAAAAGATTAGAAAGGTTTTATTGGAGAAGAAAATTTTAAGAGTTTCTAATATAAAAAAAATTAGAATTGGGCTTAAGGGTCGGGATAGAAAGGAATCTTCATGCTTAGTTGTGACTGCTCCAAAAAAACTCGGGATTTTTAAAATTAAATGGAAAGGAAATGCTCTTGATAAACTTGATAAGCTAATTAAACAAGATATACTTAAAGGAGTACTCAACGTAGATTTAATTGATAAGGAATCCTCGTTGAATGAAAAAATATTAAACATGATGGGAAAAGAGATTCGTTACGATTTCTATGTATCAAACGTACAAGGGCCATTAAACAAAGGGGATAAGTATAAAATAATAAAATATGAGAATAATAAAATAAAGCCAGACTACATAAGGTTTGAAAAAGTTTTAGTCTCTGGTCTTCAAGACACGTTCACTATAAAAAAAACTAAAGTCAGAATATCAAAAGCTATTGTGAAACAAGGTTTTTTGCTAAAATTAAATGAAAATTCTAGAGAGTTATTTTTACTGTTAAATAAAAGAGGATTATCAGACAAGTTAAGAAAATCACTAAACAAAAAGTTACCTATAGTCATTATTGATTTTTATGATAAAGATATTGAAGAAAATAACCGATACAATTTTCTTGACTTTAATGAAAAAGGCATGGATAATTTCATTGGCTTTATTAAGAATGTTTGTAATCATGCCGAATTTTTTAAGAACCAACAGAAATATTTCGTGGATGCTAAGGATAAACTTAGAAATATAGAAAATTCATTAGGTAGGATTAAAGATAATCAAAAAAAAGGTAGCGAGTGGGAAGATGTTTGTGGGGATATATTGAATTTTATTTTCAGAAAAACATTTCCTCTTTCGGGACCAAATTTACCAGATGGAATTAGTTTTATTAATGGGAAAAACAGTTTTCTTTGGGATTCTAAAGCTCTATATACTAAGAAATTGAAAGATAGTATTACAGAAAAGAATAAAAAACCAAAAGATTTAGCTTATGTTGAGGTATTTAGAAAAAGATTTAGAATAAATTATTATATCTTTTTAACTTGTGGTGTTGATGAAGCTAACTTTAATGAGGCAAACAAAATATTGTCAGAATACAATATCAATGTAAAGTTTTGTTGTATGACTAATAACGCTCTCTTAAATTTATGTGAGTATTTTGCAGACAGTAGCAAAGCCACTATTTTTCATAAGAACCTCAATATATTTTGTGATAATCTTAAAAATATACTAAAAAACGGCTATGTTGACTCAATTAAATTTGAGGATGTTGCTAAAGGCATTGGGGATTTTGAAATTAATAAAGAAGATTTGAGAAATGAAGTGAAAATGGAGGAGAATTAGAATGCTAGACTCAGAACTAAAATCAAAAATAAACTTATTGTGGAACAAATTCTGGAGCGGAGGTATCAGTAATCCCCTTCAGGCCATTGAGCAGATGTCTTACCTGATCTTTATGAAAAGATTAGAAGATGAGGACGTTGCCAGGTATCAAAATGCTAAATTCTTGGGAAAAGGCCATGACTCAATCTTCAAAGGCAATGAAGACTGTAAGTGGTCTAAGTGGAGTGAAATGCCTGCTGAAAAGATGCTTGAGCATGTAAGAGACAAAGTTTTCCCTTTCTTAAGAACCTTAAATGGCGGCGAAAACTCTATTTATAATAAATACATGAAAAATGCCACTTTCTCAATCCCAACAGCTTCTTTACTTGCTGAAGCTGTTAAAATAATCAATGATATGCATATCAAAGAGCAGAATAGAGACACTAAAGGAGATTTATATGAGTACATCCTAAGCCAGCTACAAACAGCCGGAAAAAACGGCCAGTTTAGGACTCCAAGGCATATTATCAAAATGATGGTAGAGATTTTAGACCCGAAATATGGGGACAAGATCTGCGACCCTGCTTGCGGAACAGCAGGATTCTTAGTTGCAGCCTTTGAGCATATACTCAAAAAGAACACTTCTTCAGAATTAGTTAAAGAAGGGAACTATGCAGGGGATAAGCTTAATGAAAACCAATGGAGAGTATTAAGAGACGAGACTCTATATGGCTATGACTTTGATGATGTAATGCTTAAAATATCATTAATGAACTTAATGATGCACGGCATTAATAATCCTAATGTTGAGCAAAAGAATACTTTATCAAAAAGGTTTGATGAGTCAAATTGCTATGATGTAATACTAGCAAACCCTCCTTTTAAGGGAAGCATAGATGAGTCTGAGATTGGAGAGAATTTCAGAACAAAAACAAAGAAAACAGAGCTGTTATTCCTAGAGCTAATGTATAATCTTCTGACAAGCAGCGGAAGATGCATAGTTATTGTTCCAGATGGAGTATTATTTGGGAATTCAAAGGCGCATAAGAAAATAAGAGAACTATTGCTTGAAAAATGCAGGCTAGATGCAGTCATATCAATGCCATCGGGAGTCTTTAAGCCGTACGCAGGAGTATCTACTGCTGTTTTGTACTTCACAAAAGGAGAGCAAACCAAAGAAGTCTGGTTCTACGATATGGAGGCAGATGGCTTTAGTTTGGATGATAAAAGAACGCCGCAACCAGATAAGAACGATATTCCAGACATAATTGAGCAGTTTAAGAAAAGAAGTAAAGAAAAGCTCCTAGATAGGAAAGGAAAATGCTTCTTTGTTCCATTTACGGAAATAAAAGCAAACAATTATGACCTAAGCATCTCAAAGTACAAAGAGATTGTTTATGAAGAAGTAAAATATGAGAAGCCAGAAGTTATAAAGAAGAAGATACTGGAGTTGGAGAATAATATAATTAAATTATTAAATGACTTGAAAACGTAAAAGAATTTATTTTAGGTCTCTTTTAATATATGCTCCTATGAATCAAAATTTAACTGTTTATATAGACGAAAGTGGCAATTCTGGGGAAGTATTTGTTAATTTGGAAACGATTAAACACTTCCACAATCAACCATATTTTGTGTTAGCGGGTATCGGTATTGCTAATATGGATGCGAAGGAAATAGAGGGAGAGATATTACGTTTAAAATCGGCTTACAAAATAAATTCTTCGGAACTTAAGGCATCAAAACTGTTTAAAAAACCGAAATTCATTTTGGATTTATTTGAATATCTGGAGAGAAAAAATTGCCCTTTTTTTGTAGAGTTAATGGATAAAAAATTTTACTTAGCTATTCAAGTAGTTGATTATTTTATATTCCCGCCCCCTACTTTATCCATGATGCCTGCTAATGTGCAAAAGATCTGGTTAAAGACAAAACCGCAATTGGCTAATTACATTTATGAAAACTTTTCTGATTCTTTGTTTACTAACCTTTGTGAAGCATACAGTCATTACGACAAACATTATTTCGAGAAAATTTTGGATTCATTTATAGAAGAACTAAAACAAAAAAAGGATGAAGAAAGCGAAGCAATCCTAGGACACACTATAAAAACAAAAGAGGAATATGAAGAGCTTGCAGCAAAAAAAGACTTACCTAGAGAAGCATTCACATATTTTTTGCGATTACCAGATAGATTTGAGGTCAAAGAAGTTTCCTTACTTCCACATGTAGAAGCACTATTTAATTTATGCGCAAGAGTTGAACAATATCGATACGATAAAAATCTCTCCCCGGTTAAATTTATTCATGATGAACAAAAGGCATATGAAAATATATTCAAAGACTGCTTTGATAATATGAAACAATTTAATATAGGTATATTCGAATTACAGCCATTTTTTGACAAATCCAAATTTCAATTAGCCAAAGATAATAGGCTCGAATTCGCAAATTCAAATGCCTCGATTTTTATACAAATCGCAGATTTATTATCGGGATTTGTACTGAGAAGTTGGGCTGAGTTTTTCGAAAACGGATATTTGCCTCAAGAACAACTAATGATATGGAATATTCTGGCTACAAATAATCAAAGGCATAGATCCTTAGGGGTCAACATGGTTGTTAGTAAAAGTAATGCAGAATCTTTTTTTAAACAACACTAACAAATTATACAAGGTCATTATGTGTATCTTCTCGAGTTTGCCCTCTCCTTCTTCAGCTTCCTTTGCAAACTCCCCCTAATCAACTTCTCGCCTTAGTTCGTTCACCACATCCACCATACTCTTCGTGTCTTGCCCGCAGTACTTCAGTAGCTCTTCTCTCACTCTTTCCTTCTCTTTCTTAGGTACTTTAGTATAGTTTATCCGTAGCCATTCCAGCCCAGCAGTATCTCCGCATACATCGATATCTGAGTAATCTTTCCCAGTCATCGCAGGCAATACTTGCTTAATAGAGCAGCTTCCGTGTTGCAAGGGATGGTAATAGTGAAAACTCCTAAATGGAACTAACAAATCCTCAACTCTAGCAATAACAGCCTCAATCCATTTAGCTTCCTTAACAAAACTCGTAGCTAATCCTTTCAAAACATTCTTCTCAAAAGAAGCATTATAAGCAATAACAGTCCCAGTAGTACCAATCTCTTTTCTTAGTTGTCGTAGCAGCTTTAGCCTTGGGTCTTTTCTCCCGGAAGCTAAGAATTCATAATGAGTACCATCAACATCTAAAGAATACTGGAAAGGAATGTTCTGATAAGGCCTAACCCCATTAAACAATGGTATTGCTGTCGAAAGCGTCTCAAAATCAAAGAAATACAGTGGCTTCTTCAATCCATCAAGGAACTCCTTAATCCTTGCCTTATCAACATGTCTCTGACCATCAACAACAGCCTTCTGCTGTATCATTTGCACAGCACTTAATTCAGTAACTTCACTAATATGAAGCTTTCCGTTCTGGATAAGCTCAAACTTCTTCTTTCCAATGCGATACAGCTCAGTAACATTATGTTCTGGCAAGAACTTCCAACAGGAAGCAATCATAGGGCATTCATAAGGATCATTGCAATGAGGACCAATAGAAGCCTTTACTGAAGCAGAAGCTATCACTTTCATCATAGAATCAATCTGGCCATCAATACCAGCCAACAACGGATTAATAAGGGAGGTAACATCCTCCTTCACAAGCAGTTTAGCAGGCTCAATCCTGCCCTTACGGACATATTCCTTGTTGATGTGCATCAAGTAGCACTTCCTAACCTTCAACCCGCAAGCAGTCAAGCAATGCTTCTGAAAAGCAACATCCAAAAGATTTACGTCCTTTACCTGCGTACCACTCTTAATCTCAATAAGGTCCCATTCATCACCAACAGGCACAAGCACATCAACACGCACATAAGAATGGTCATGAAGAAAGCTAGCCTCAAAAAGAGTCCTCTTCTTAGAAAGCAACTTAGCAGTCTTAACCACAGTCACAGCCAAATCCTTATTAAAAGGCACTAAAATAGCTCCTTTGAACAGCTTATGAGCATACTTCTCAATCTCACGCCCCTGGTTAAAGATGGCTTGCTTAGCCTCATCTGCTTCAGGAATCTCGCCAGGAGCATTGTAATAATACCAAAGAAGTAAAGGGCACTGCAGGCCGGCAAGGTATTTGGACTTGGAGAGGGTTATCATTTTTTGCGATCGATATAAGGGATGAAATGTATCTTTAATTTACTATGTTTTTTCCTAAATTTTCTAACATCATGCTTGAATTTCTTGGTAAACTTCTGATCCTTGTCAAAAATCAACAAAAAACCATGCTTAATGTGATTTGATTTTTTATCCAATTTATTCTTGATTTCTTTCTCTATGTCATTAAGGGCGGTTTTGCTTAAAGATCCTAACCATTTCATTTCTACGGCTATGAAATAACATGCTGGAAAATTTAGCTTGTTGCTGACTAATTTTTTCGGGTCATAAATAGTAAGGTCAAATCTGCCCTTTCCGACACGAACTTTTGTGTTAGTTGATGATTCAATCTGGAGAAGCTTTGTCTTAAAAGGCTCGTCATCCCCGAATCTTCCTTTTCTTAATGTAAGAAAATAACGTTTTCTTGCAATGAGATGATATAGATACGCAGTCAGGTCAAGTTCTTTCATATCCATGAAGTACTCATGGTTTTTACCAAATCTATCTTCAAGTTTTTTTATGCATTCCTTAACATCAGCCAGGATCTGTTTTTTACTGATTATCATCTCACACACTCTCTATTCTCTTAGCACGTTGTAAGAGCCTCTTATTTATAACTTTTTTCGGTGTTTTAACCATTATATCCGGATTATTCTTTTCTAATGCCTATGTCAGGTTTTGCATAATCACAAAAACTATTATCAAATCCCCATCTTCCCTTCCAACAATCAATATAAACAAAAACGTCTTAAGAATATTTTCTCGCCGACAAAAAACGCAGTGTTCTCACTAAATTTTTTCAAAGGAAAAGGTAAGCAAGCATTCCTATCTAGCCGTAGGAATGGAGGGTTGAAACATGAAGAAGCAAGACAAAAGCCAGGAAGTCATCAGCAAGCTGTGCAAGATACAGAAAGAGTTCAACGACGCAGTGGTCTTTCGCATAGGGATCAAGGGCAACGGCCAGATTGACATCATCAGCGCAGACAACACTTTCAGCAACAAGAAACAGCCAAAGCAAGAGGAAATAGAAGTAGAGCTGCCAGAAACACCGGATTACATAGGATGAAAAAAGAATCATTGACAGACAAGGAGCTATCTGACCTGCTCTGGAAAGTAATCTGGAGAGTCAGGTACTCCTTAGAGGACCAGGCAGAGATACTGCAGCAGCAGATAACAAGGCTTGAGAAGAAGATAGACAAGCTCAACAGCATGCTAGCAAAGCTGTGCCTTGAAAAAAGGAGGAAGTAACATGGACCAAGAACAAACCATATGCAACAAACTATTCCTAGAATTCACAAAAGAACTGCTGGAGGAGTTGGAAAATGAGGATTTACACTGAAGACAAAAATGCATCAGGCTCAGTAAGCCAGTACATCAACGGAAGATACGTAACCCAGTACTTCAACCTTTATTGCGACAGGTGCGACTGCAAGCACCCAAAGGTATGCGTAAATGAGTTTGATGAAGAAGATGAGTTTGGAAAGATAGACTTATGCTGGAACTGCCAGAATGAACTAAGGAATGGAAATAAAATGGCCCCAAAAAGAAAAACAGACCCAAAAGACAATTTTCTAATGCACAAATACAAGTATTACCTGTCAAAAGTCATAAGAAAGCTAGGCAACAGATACCATAATGAATCTTTTTTCTGGAAAGACAATGACTTCAACCTGCAAAACAAAGCCAAAAATAGATGCGATGAGCTAGTCATAGATGAAAGAGAATTACTCAACCAATTCATAGCTGAAGCCAAAGACAACAACATCCATGAGATCAACCCGATAATCTACAAGAAAGCCTTGATTGATATGATAGGTAAGCTAAAGGACTTTTTCGACCCATGGGATTTCGAAGGCTGCTCAGCAAACTTCTTCATAGAGAAGCAAAGGATAGGCAACACAGTCATATACAAGATAACGTTTGGGGCAGAATAAAACCTTTCCGCTTCCTTCGGAATCATCACGAAAATTCATAGTAGCATTATATAAATGACCTCATCATCTTTCTCCTTGACCAAAAAGCTTATATACTCAGCGTATATACTAATATATGTGATGTATATATGGTTCAGGCGATGATTGACATAAACGAGAACTCCAACCGGGTATTGAACATTGTCAAGGCTAAGTTTGGCCTCAAGGACAAGAGCCAGGCCATTGACTTGGTAGTGACTGAGTATGAACAGTCTTTTCTAGAGCCAAAGCTAAGACCAGAATACAAAGAGAAGCTTGAGAAGATCATGAAAGGCAAGCATCTTTCCAGGAAGGAGTTTGAGAAAAGAGTTGGCTAGGTTGTACACAGATGAGTACAGCGATGAGATAGGCTGTAAGCTTTCCAAGCTAAAGAAAAGAGACCTTAAGCAATATCTTATTGTTCGAAAGAAAATGGATTGGATAACAGCCAATCCTTTCCACAGATTCAAGTTCTTAAGTGAAGATATGAAAGGCCTTAACAGGCTGCATTTTGGCCATTTTGTGCTGGTGTTCTCAATTGACCATGAGAAGAAGACGGTCAGCTTTGAGGATTATGACCACCATGACAGGATATATAGGAAGGGTTGAATGCTTTCCACTTCTTGGCAGGGCAGGGCTCTTTGGCAAGTTCCTGATAACTTTTGATGAATACAATGAAAAAGTCATATTGAAGAGGAACTCCCAAAGGGATTTGTAGCCTTAGGGCTAAGTAAGAACATTTTTGCAAAGCCTCTAGCGTAAAAGAATTAGAATGAGTTTGACCTCAACTAACAATCAATTCAAACTCCCCTCAAGCTCCAACCGCAAACCTGGTCTTCTCGCTCTTAACCAAAGCGTGTCCCAGGTCAACTGTCAAGGGTATTACAACTTCTTTCTCTTTCTTGGCAGACTTCAAGAACAATGTCACAAGAACGTAATTTGGCTTATACATAACATTCATGGAGGCTTCCTCAAGTGATTTTAGCTGCTCTTCCTTCACTCCAAGGTTTTGCGAAGCATTGAGTATCTCTATTCCCACAACAAATCCGCTGTGGTCAACGTCTATCACAAAGTCACCTACATCTATAGACGCTTTCACCTTAGTCCCTTTTGACAAGGACAAGATGTCTTCCTCGCTGTCATACATTATTTTCTTAGCCATTTCCTATCACTATTCCAACCTGTTATGATATATAAACTTTTTCCCTCAATAACCACAATTAACACCAGGCAATACCTATTGCTGAGCTTTATCCTTAGCTTGTATTTCCTCTCAGCCAAGCTTCTTGCAGGCTGTTCTTCAACTGCCAGTAAGTTAGCTGTATTCTTAATACTTCTCCTGACAAGGCTTTCATTAATAGGCCTATCAATAGTCCTTTCATAGAAATGCTGCTTAAAGAATATGCAATCATCAGCTAATTCTTCAAGGAACTTCTTGACCTTCTCAAACCCGTTCATTCAAAAGAACATCAGTTGAACTGTTTTATATAATCTATACTTAAATTTCCGGAACTTCTCCGAAGGAAGCGTAAAGACATCAATCTCCGAATATTCTCCGCCTTTCCAACCGTAACCTTTATATAAGACTTAGTCTTACCTAGTCTTACCATGGAATCAATCACTATAAAGCTTCCCAGGGCAATGGCAAAAGAGATTGACAAGGCTGTCAACACCAACTTTGGCACCAAGTCTGAATTCGTCAGGGAAGCCATCAGGGACAAGCTCGAAGAGGAAAGAGCCAAAAGGCTCTTGTCTTCAGCCAAGAAGTATCATGGCTTTTCAAAGACCAGCACCAGCGATGAAGAGCTAGAAAAAATAAAAGAACAGGCAAGCAGGGAATACTTCAAGAAAAAATAATTTCCTCAGGCTTCTTGTGCCAAGTAATGTCATCTAGCTCTAGGAAGTGATGGTCTCTTGCAACCATGACCGCTTGGTTGTCTCTTGCAAGTATTGCATGAAAAGCATCTCCTTTGGGCACTTTCCTTTCAAAAGCAATCATTCTAGCCTCTTTTCTTTGCTCAAGCGTATCCTCAACCTTGACAAGCAACCCTTCGCTTCTGAAAGCCCCAAAGCAGCTGTTTATGGTATCTTCAGGCCAGTACCTTCTTAGCTCATCAATCACAAGCTGAGAGTAAAGAACAATAGATTTTTCCTTTATTATCTTCTTTATCAATTCAAAGGCCCACTCCCCCAAAGGCTTATATTTATCCTTCCTGTCCTCAAAATAATCTCTCCATATGGAAGTATCAAAATAGTATTTATCTGCCATATCCGAGCATGACACTCACAGGTTAATATAATCTATACTTAAATTTTCGGAACTTCTCCGAGAGAAGCGTAAAGAGTTTGACCTCTCCCTCTTCAGCCCTATGCAAACTCCAAATCTTTATATAATCAACCAAGCAACCTCTCATCATGGTCAATTGCTCTCGTTGCGGTGTGTGCTGCACTCTTTTCATGATCAACTTGTCAAAAGAAGAATACTTCTCAAGGAAGTTCAGGACCCAGTTCAGCCGTTTTGGCTTGATCAAGAATTTTAAAGAAGCTGAATCGTGCGGAGCTAACATAATTGAGCAAAAGCGTGATGGCAGCTGCTTTTACCTTAAAAATAACAAATGCTCAATCCATAATGAAAGGCCAGGTGCTTGTAAAGATTTCTTTTGCACTTCAAAAAACAAGGCTTTCAATGGAATGATTAGTATTATCAGCAAAGAAAAACTCAAACATAAGCCTCATCATGATGCCTGAACCTTAAGAATTCAACTTTCTTCTCTACCTCATTGATCTGGAACACAAGAACATACTTGCCTACATGCACCCTTCTCTGGTTCTGCAATGGCTTTCGTAACGGCTTGTAGTGGTAAGGATTAGCTAGTATCTCTTCAATTTTTTTATCAAGCGCTCTAACAAGCTCAGGGTCTCTCTTTTCCAGCTTTTCAAGCGCCTTATCTAGCTTTTCCTTTATTTCCTTTTCGTACATTCTTTTGCCCGTACCTTTCTGCCAAGCTTGTCTTTACCAGGATGCCTTTCTCCTTTGAGGCTTCCAGTATCTCTTGTATGAATTCGGGCCTAAGCTCTCTGTCTTCAGAGTCTTCTATGTACTTATCAACCAGGTGCTCTACTGCCTGGCTCTTGTCTTTCAGCTGGTACTTCATCTTAATGATATTCAATACCCTGTTCGTGTTCTCGCTTAGATTCAATAGTGCGCTTACCAACTTATTTCACCTTAGCCAGAATAAGTCAAGCTTATTTATAAAGTTTGCTATAGAACAACCTATTAATATAATGTGTAGATATAATTTCGTGATCCTTCCGAAAGAATCGTAATGGCCTCAAGCCACTATCCTTATCCCTGTATCGTCAGGTATCAAAACCACTTCATCCTTGAACTTGTACTTATCAGCCAGCTCTTTTGGTATGCGCAATCCCAAGCTCTTTCCCCAGGGAGTTAATTTAGCTGTATATCTTTTCATCTCTCGGTACTTAGAAGCTACTTCATGCAGCTGCTTCATGTCAACAATCTCATAGCCGCACTTTGAGCATTTAAAATAATTATAAGGCACCCTTTCAGGAGTGCGAGCTTTCATCTCTTTCATCTCTCCTTTGCATTCTGTGCATTTTTTCATTTTTGCATACCTCGATAGTTACAATGATTATTTTCTCTCCTTCAACCCTGTCCACGCAGATAACCCTGAAATCCGAGTAGTCCCTGCAAAACTTGTAATTGTTCTTCCCATGCCTCTCCACCCATCCTCCTAAGAGAGTTGCCTCTATCATGTCCGGAGTCACTCCTCTTTCCATGGCCCGGGCAAATGCGTGCCTCTTTATCTCGAATTCGAACTTGGAAAAGTCCATCTTGATATCTCATGATATTATTTAATATTAACTGATTTATAAATTTTATCATAGAACAACCTATTAATATAATCTATAGGCAGAATTCCGGAACTCCTCCGAGGTTACCGCAAGCTGTAACCTTTCCGACTTCTAGCTTTTTCCTTCGCTTTCCTGCCATAGCATTATTTAAGCAACCTTCTTCAAGCTTCTAATAATGGCCTTTTTCACCAGCGAAAGCTTTATATATCAATTGATATATCAATTGTTTATGCGCAAGAACCCTTACGAAAGGTCTCCGACTCTTAGCACAGTGCTTATGGTAGAAAATATGATTGACAAGCACAGCGGGGAGCTCAGCAGGACAGAGCTATGGAAAAAGCTGCCAAAAAAAGTGATGTGGCAGACTTACGTAGTCATCCTGGACTACCTTGAAAGCATAAACAAGATAGCCTTTGACAGGAAAGACAAGATAGCCTACATCTGGAACCCTGGACTGGCAAGAAAACTAAGGGCAAGAAAGGAGATAAGCGCATGCACAAGCCCTCAAAAGTGAAGTTCATCAATGATGAGCTAGAAGAAAGCTACAACAGGCTCAAAGAGAATGATTTCTTAAAAAAAAGCCATCAGAAGGGCTATTGAAGACCTAAAAGAGGATGCCTTCACAGGCATATCCATCCCCAAGAGGCTCATACCGAAGCAATACATCCGCAAATACAAGATAAACAATCTCTGGAAATATGACTTGCCCAAAGGCTGGAGGCTATTTTACACCGTAGTAGCTGATAATGAAGTGGACCTAATATCAGCCATACTAGAATGGCTAAGCCACAAAGAATACGAAAGAAAGTTCAAATATTAGAATCACAATCCCTTCTTTATATCCTTAAACACCTTCTCAATAGCTTGCTGCCCATCAACTTCTAGCAAGACTCCTTTTTTAGAATAATACCCTTTCAAAGGCTCTGTGAGCTTGTGGTAATCATCTAATCTTTTTCTAATCGCTTCTGGTGTTGAGTCAGAGCGAACAGCCAGCACAGAATCGCATTTATCGCATCTCCCCTCGTTCTTCGGCTTCAAGTACAGTATATTATAATTAGCCTTGCAAGAAGAGCATATCAGCCTAGCACTCATCCTTTTCATGCACTCTTCATCACTCACATTTATGAACACGCACTGAGTCACGGGCTTATGCTTCTCAAGAAACTCTGCCTGGTCAATAGTCCTTGGAAAACCATCAAAGACAAAGCCTTTCTTCAGTTCTTTTGAATTCAGCTTCTGCAAAATAACTTCAAACACTGTCTTGTCATCAACAAGCTTGCCTTCATCAAGAATCTTTTTCACTCGCCTTCCAAGTTCAGTGTCCTGCACTTGTATCTCCCTAAAGATATCTCCAGTGGAAATATGCGGCAACTTCAAGTACAAAGCTAATTTTTCAGCCTGCGTGCCTTTGCCACTACCAGGGCCGCCTGCAAGAACATAATTTTTCATAACAAATCACCCAAAGTAGCCTGATTCAAGCTTGGTCTTCCTCTCGCTCTTCCAGGATTCTTTTATCTTTGCAAGCAGCAAGATAAATTCTTTTTTCAAAACCAGCCACTCCTTATGCGCCTTGTTAATGGCTTCAGCAGCTGCTTCATCAGAATACTCAAGCTCTCTTATCAACAGCTCTTTTTGCCAGTAAGATGATTTCTTAAGCAATTCAAACACCTTCTTCTTATCATCATCTGACAATGCCTCTGACTCGTACATGCTTGATAAGCTGCTTTCTGGCTGGATTATGTCTGCTGTGCTCTTCACAATGATCTCCAATCGTTCAGCCATTTTCATCAGCACTGTCCTCAGCAAGAAATCACTCTCTTCAAGCTTTCCAATGCAGAACTCCTTGTCCAGCTCTTTTAGCTCAGGAAGATTGTATTTCTTCCTCAATGCATCATATTCCTTAATCATATCCCTTTCTTTTGCTTTTTCTTCTGCCATGTTCTTCTGAACTAGTCAGGGCTTTTAATATTTTACGAAAAAGCTAGAAATCAGGTTTTTTCCCTCTTGTTGCCTTCAGGTTGCTATTCAGCTCGTATTCTCTTAGCCAAAAGTTTAGTTTTTCATAAATTCCAAACTCCCGGTCAGATAGGCCAGCAGCAAATTTCTCTTTTTTTTCCCTGTACTGCTTCAATAGCCCCCGAAGGTTTGTTCTCAGGGCTTCATAATCTTGTTTCTGGCGCTCGGTCAGGTTTAAGTATATAGGCATTGTGGTGTTGCTTGCCATTTCTTCCAGGGTCTCATAAGTAGGTATACCGTTTCTTGAAAGCCTTGGAAGCTTATCTATTGAAACTACCAGATACTGCACTAAATTCTTTGAGAATAAATTGAATTTTGCTTCAGCCATTATATCACCTAAGAAAAGAAATGCTGCTTGAGATTTAAAGGTTTCTATCAGGAAGTGGAGTCATTTTGTGCAAAAAACCTCTAAAAACCCCAAAAAGCACAATATTTATATATTAGCTTCTGTCATACATAGAGAATACTATACGCTTACGTATACTATTTGTTGGCTAGCCAGAACTCAGACATACATAGAGAATACAAATGACATACATTTGTCATACATTACACATACGGGGTTTTGAAGGTTGAGTAAGGAAAGTGAAATCATTAATGTCAGGCTGCCAGATGAACTAATTCTAGAACTAGACCGCCTCGTAGAGAAGAAATTCTTCAAGTCACGCTCAGAAGCCATAAGAGACTTCGCAAGGAAGTACGTGCAGCAGCAAGAGCTGCACGAAAAAATCGCCAAACAAACTGGACGGGAGGGTGGGAGATGATGGTAACCTCCATAGTTAGTGTGAGGATGCCACCATCCCTCGTCCAGAAATTAAGAGAGTTGGCAAAAGAGAACCACTTCTTAGACATTAGCGAGGAAATCAGGAGCATAATCAAGGTAGAGATAAGGCAATACGACATAATGGCTGGGGTAGTAACCTCAGCTGAAGAGACCAAACCAGTGGACTTCAAGACAGACAACATGGTAAAAGAAGAGCTAGTCAAGAGATTAAAAAAGATGATAGAGGAGATAACACGTGAATAAGCACAGCCATGAGCAATGGAATAGAATGGTGATACTACTCTTATTCCTAGCCCTACCTCTGGCCTCAGCCACAATAGACCTGGTCAGCCCAGAAGACCACGCTTACACTAACCAAGCCAACCAGAGCTTTGAATTCCACCTTGGAATGGACAATGTGACCAGCTGCACACTAATTGTAGATTCAACATCAGCTGCTACAATAACCGACCTCAATAAATCTGGCTTCAAAAACATAAGCTCAACCATAGGAACAGGAGAGCACACCTGGAAAATAATATGCAACGCCACCAACGCACAACCAGATGAAAGCGATGAAAGAATCATAACTCTAGACTTGAACGAGCCGAACATAGTCTTATGGAATCCTGGGAATACTGAAAACAGCTCCCGAATGGATTCATCGACAGTGGACTTCAGCTTTGTTGCGATTGACACCATAGCCATGAACATGAGTTGCGAGCTGAAGGTAGATAATACTACACAGGCAACAGCAATAGTGCAAGACAGCCAGCCAGCAACCATCACAGCAACAGGCTTGACCGATGGGGAGCACACCTGGCAAGTCAGCTGCACAGACTGGGCCACCAACGCAGAGACCAGCGAGACAAGGAACTTCACAGTATCAGCCACTCCTCCACCGCCGACCTTCAGCATAACTTTGCAGCAGGCAGAGATGAACATAGGAGAAAGCACCCTGATGACCATAGCTGCCACCAACGGCACAAGCATAAGGGTAGAAGCCTGTCCGAACGCATCAGGATTTGTAGAGTGCAAAGTGCCAGTAATAGGCAACAACATACTCAACTACCCATTCCAGGAATACCTACCGTTCACCAACTACGCAGGAAGGTACATACTTGAAGCCTTCTTCAACAAGAGCGGAACCACGCAGACCATCACTCTAGGCTACACAGTGAACAATGACATCAAGGTCAATATCGAGGGCATAGACAACCCAAGAAAGAACAACCTCATAGAGCTAGAGGCAAGGGCAACAGGAGGAATAGGCTCGCTCAACTACACCTGGACCTTAAGCAACGGCAACAAGGTGAACAACAGAAAAGCCAACATAACCTATTCATCAGCAGGAACTTACACCAACACAATCAGTGTCAAGGACCAGTACAACAACACCATGAACAAGAGCATGACACTAGAGGTGGTGAATGCAAACCGTGTGATCATCGCAGTAAAGGACAAGACCAACAATGCGCCAATAAGATATGCCACTGTTGAGATTGATGACGAGCAAAAAGAAACAGACACCAATGGGAATGCAGAATATTATCTTGAGCCAGAAAGAAAAGGAGTTTACATACTAAAGGAAAACTATACAGCCTTCTCAGGCTACATCAATATAAGCGGCGACCAGACATTCACAATACTGCTTGACCCAATAATAAGGCAAATACCTAAAATAACCATGCTCAGGCCAGCCAACAGCTCAAGCATCAGCGGCATAACCACAGACCTGGTGTTCAAGGCAGAGCACACAGCAACCCTGAACTGCAGCGTGTACATCAATGAAAAAAATGATGGCTTTTTCATCTACCTTGGAAGCATGATAGTGGATAATGGCAATGAGAAATTGTTTGGCATAACAGAGCTGGAGAACAAGAGCTACTGGTGGAAGGTCGAATGCAAAGACTCCCAGCATAACACTGGCATGAGCGAGAGCTGGCAGTTCAATGTAGGAGCAGCAGAGCAAGCCCAAGAGCAGCAGCCAGTAGTGCAAGCCACAGGCTACTCTGCCTGGATAAAAGAGTATGAGCAAGTGCTCAACCAATTTGGCACCTTGTCAAAAGAAGAGAAGGAGGCAGCAACAGCACTGAACATAATCACACAAATAGAAGACACCATGCAAATCTTCAGCGACACAATAAGAGACTTAGACTCGCTTAACTTCAGGAAAGACCTCACTAATGAGCAAAAGCAAACAGAAGCAGAAAAGCTAGTGGCAAAGGCAGATGAAGCCTACCAGAAAGGCCCAGTCAACTTAGCTCTACTAGAATCAGACAACTATGTGGACTACATACGAAAAGAGGAATTGCAATCATTGGCAGAAGAATACATGCAGATGAATAACATGTCAGAGGATA
>Ga0315286_10000577_pt1 | contig 31275 bp, 34 predicted proteins | sample YL17G10_0_MG_FD_205038 | JGI IMG/M metagenome (GOLD analysis project Ga0315286, IMG submission 205038) | Sediment microbial communities from Yellowstone Lake, YNP, Wyoming, USA - YL17G10_0 | ecosystem: Environmental > Aquatic > Freshwater > Lake > Sediment | place: USA: Wyoming | collected... | reverse complement strand
CCCCAAAACGAAACCTATGGCGATTACTGCACCATGAATGGAATTAAGACAGCCAGCAGTAGTGGCGTTGGCAGTGGCCTGATGGAGAGATATTGCACCAATAACCGACGCAGTAGCCACTATTATCTCTATGATAGCGTGGCGACCTCTACCCGACTACAGACAGTTTGCCCGAATGGGTGTAGTAATGGGGCCTGTGTCAGCTCTAACCCAATCCCCACCGTTCAAAATATCACCTTGGCTAATTGCGCTGGCCCTGGTTGTTCTTGGCTAGCTGGCACTACTAAAAATGTCACTTGGCAGTATTCTAATTTCAATTTAGCCAGCTCAACCGCTTCAACCACTGTCTCAACTGTTTCTTTTAATTTCTGCAATCCGGCCGGCAGTCCTTGCGTTCTCTTCTATAATGCTGGAACGCTCAACAAAATTCCCAGCGGTAGCGCCGTCAACGGCACAGCTTCTTACTCGGCCCTCATCGGCGCCAATATCTTAACCATCACGGCTCTCCGACCTTATATTGGCACCGGTACCAATCAATCGCGGGTCAAAATTTGTCCGACCGACAGCACGGGCCAAGCCGTGTCAAACGGAATTTGCGCTTATAGTTTAGTCTTTACCATTACGACAACCACTCTCGCCACGACCACCGCCGGCGTCTCATCAGGCCATCTGCTGGCTAATATTCTTAGAGCGCTTGGCGATATTTTGGGGCGGTTTATCAAATAGAGATTATTCAAAAATATTTTTCGGACGATATTGGAGGGCTTCAAGCAAGTGTTCGTCTTTGATGTGGTCAGCGCCGGCGAGGTCGGCAATGGTTCTGGCTAATTTAATGACCCGATGATAAGCACGGGCTGATAAATTTAGTCGTTTGGCCGAATCATTAAGAAGTTTAGAGGAGGAATCGGCAAGCGGAGCGTATTTTTTAATTTCTTTCACCCCCATCTCGCCATTAGTGTTCACATTTTTTATATCGGCAAAGCGCCGGCCCTGACGTTCGCGGGCGACCAGGACTCGTTCGCGAATTCTCTGCGATGGCTCCCCGCTCGGCTTAGGGCTCGATAATTCTTCATGATTAATCTGCGGCACATCGAGCCAAATATCAATGCGGTCAATGATTGGACCGGAGACCTTGCGGCTGTATTTTTGAATTTGCGACTGGGTGCAGGTGCACTCTTTAACTCTTGAACCCTTAAAACCGCACGGACAAGGGTTAAAAGCGGCCACCAGAATGAAACTGGCCGGGAAGACCATTGAACCGCGCGCTCGCGCGACACTAATCACCTTATCTTCAAGCGGTTGGCGCAAAGATTCGATCACCCTTTTATCAAACTCGGGGAATTCATCTAAAAATAAAACACCACGATGAGCCATGGTAATTTCGCCCGGCTTAGGCCAAGCGCCCCCGCCGACCAGCGAGACATAAGATGAGGTGTGATGAGGCGAGCGAAAGGGGGGATGAGTAATCAAATCATTAACCAACGCGCCGGAGGCCGAATGAATACCAGTTACTTCTATAATCTCTTCAATTCCGAGTGGCGGCATAATCGCGGTGAAGGCGCGCGCGAGCATGGTTTTGCCGGTCCCGGGGGGACCATACATGGCGACGTTGTGGCCACCGGCCGCCGCGATCTCTAATCCCCGCTTGGCGGTCTGTTGGCCACAGATCTCGGTAAAATCAAAAGCATTCCGCCAGCCGGCGGACTTATCGGCGATAACAATTTTTGTTTCTTCCGCCGGAGAAATTTTTTCTAATTCAATCCGTTCACCAGAGACACCATTTTTTTCTATTTTAGGTTGGGGCGATAAGTGGTTTGTTATTTCTTTAAGCGAATAACAGGGATAAATAGTAATTCCGCGAATCAGGGCGGCTTCGGTGGAGTTTTCGGCTGGTAAATAAATTTCGGTAAAACCTTTTTCTTTCGCTTTCTGGGCAATTAATAAAGCGCCGGCAATTCCCCGCAAGCGGCCATCGAGCGCTAGCTCGCCAATGAATAATTTTTTCTTAGGGTCGAATCGGATTTCTCCAGCGGCTAAGAGATAACCCAAGGCAATTGCCAAATCGAAAGTTGAGCCTTCTTTGCGAAGATTGGCCGGCGCCAACGAAACGATTACTTTCTTATTGCCCTTCTGCGGGGCTTTGAAGCCGGAATTTTTGATCGCCGAATTGATTCGGTCCTTAGCTTCGGCCACCGCTTTGTCAGGCAGGCCAACGATATTAAAAGATTGCAAGCCGCGATTAATGTCAACCTCCACATCAATAATGTCGGTCTTGAGACCGACAATCTGAGCGGAGTTTATTTTTGCCACCATGCGCTAATTATAGCGCGATTTAGGTTATCGAAAAGGCAAGTCTCGAATAAGTATCCCCTCGTCGTTCATATGGACAGGACAAGTCACCCCGAGATTTCTTCGGCGGCCTTCCGAAACTTTATTTTTACAATCAGGAGCGACACAAGCATCTCCCCGATTTGTTACCCAGCCAATTTTTGCCTCAATTAATTTTTTTTCGGTTAGGAGAACGTCTCTCATCTCATCCTGTTCACTTCTCGCTTCTCGAAGCTCAACATCATCCTCTCCTTCGGTTACAACATCCTCAACTTTTTGGGCATTAACCAAGCTCAACTCAATTTCTTCGAGCCGTTTTTTTAAATTATCCAATACCCAGGCATCAGTTATTTCTACTTTGGGCGTATTTGAAACTGTTTCCATTGCCATAATACGCTTATGGTAACAAAGTCGATGGTTTTGTCAATCATCAAAATACCCTTATTTAACAACGGGTTTTGGCGTTAAAAACGAGTTCAAAATTTTTTCCAAAACAAACTCATTAGGAGCCACCGCGATGGTGTTTTTATCAAGCCAGGCATAAAGGGCTAAAGTGGTATTGTCTTGATCAATAACTATTCGCGTATCGCGATTTTTAAACATTTTGTCCTGAAAGGGAATCAACTTGATTTTTGTTGTGATTTCGGTCCCGACAAAAGGCGATAATAATTGGCTGACAATGTCGTTTTCGTTATGAAGCAGGGCGTCGGCAGAATTTTTATAAGAATTAGTTTTAAAAATATAAAAGACTTCAGTTCGCGGTCCAAGGTAAACTCCCAACATGAAATCTGGTTTAAGAAAGCGCAAGAAATCATCAGTAATCGATAAGCCGGTGCTCGTGGCAAAGAGGGCGGGGCCGGCAATTTTTTTCTCAATCACTAGGCCTTTATCAGTATTTTTCGATTCTTCATAAACGAAGTAAAGATCTTTTATTTTTTCTCGAGTAAAAATCATTATTTCGCTAGGGATAATGGCAGCGATGATTTCTTGTTTAACTTGTTCCGCCGACTTGTTTTTTAAATCGATCGCAATATGTTCATCGGCAAAAATAAGAGAATCGTGAATTAATTGAGCTGGCGCGCGGCTCTGCTCGACTCTTTGCCAGAGCGACCAACTAACGGCCGTGAGTCCGGCGAGGACCAAAATAAAGCTTAAAGTTAAAACCAAAGTTTTTTGCCAAGAAATGGTTTTTTCTTCCTCGCTCAAAACAGCGCTATTGGCTTGAACCAGCCGAGCGGCGGTTAACCCTTTTTCTCTGATGGCTTCGTTTAGATCATCGGTCAGGGTATGAATCGAGGAAAGTCGGCTTTGCGGCGCTCTTTTTATCCCCTCAATTTCCTTTTTTGATTCGAGAATTTGTTTGATTTTGGCCTGGCGAAGTTTTTCTTGAGCCAAATCTTTTTCTCGTTGCTGGGCCGAAATATCTTTCTTTTTCAACTCTTCTTCGGCTCGTCTAACAGCTTCGAGTTCGGCTAATTTCTTCTGGGCCTCTTCTTTGTGCCGTCTCGCCTCTTCTTTTTCCTCCTGAACCTTTTTTTGCTCGTCTGAGGCCATCGCCTTGGCTGCCTCGATCTTGCGTTTCTTGAGATATTCCTCTTTTTCTTGCCAGCTAGCGATATCGGTTTCACCCGTCAGGGCCAACCGAGCGCGGAGTCGTTTGTCGCTATCGCTGTTTGAAAGGTCGGCCATAATTGCTATTTAGCCCAAGGGAAGATTTTTTTATTGACTCGGGCCAGATCATCATTGGAGATCTTCTTCTCTTTCAGGGCGGTTTCCAAATCTCTTTTAAGCGTGCGCAACGGTTCAAGCATCCCCGGTGATTTTTTTATTTCCTCGATCGTCGAACGATTTTGAGAAATTATTTGCTTTTCTCGACTGGCCTCAGCCTCAATGTTCTCACTTTTAACTCGCTCAAGCTCTAACGCTCGACGCAATTCAACTTCTTTTTCTCTGGCTTCATTTATGGCTAATTCCTGCGGGACAGAAATATTAGATTCGGGAATGGCCATTGATGTTGGAGTTTGATTTTTTTCAATCGCTTCGGCAATTCGCCGTTTTAACTCTACTTCTTGTTCCCGTTGAACCTGAAAGCGTCGGCCGGTTTCTTGCTTTTGTCGTTCTTCTTCGGCGAGCCGTAATTTTTCTAATCGCTCTTTTTCAAAGGCCTTAGTTTGTTCTTCAGATTGTTGGTGAGATTCGGCCTGCTGGCGCTCCGCTTCAGCTTCTTTTCTTTTCTCTTCCGCTTTTTTAATTTCAGCCAGGCGTCTTTTTTCGGCTTCCTCCATTCTTTTTTGCTCGTCGACCCGCTTAAGAGTTTCTTGTCGGCGCTTTTGCTCATCTAATTCGTGTTGCTGGCGCAGGACTTCTTGTTGAAGAAGCATTTGTTCATCGATCGTTTGAATTTTTTGACGGAGCTCTTCTTCTTGGGCCAATAATTTTTGATATTTTTGTTTAATCTCCTCAATTTGATTATCAATTTTTTGAACTTTTTCTTCAACCAGCCATTTTTCTTCCTCGGTTTTTTTGCGGGCTTCTTGAACTTTCCAGCGTTTTTGTTCAAATTCTCGCTTAGCCCCCGGGGCGACGGTAACCTCTTCTTGGCTCTCGAGGCCAGTTTCTTCGGCCTCCAGCTTGTCTTCTTGGTCAAGAATAGGTTCAAGGACTTTTTTTAAGCTGGCTCGTTTATCATCGAGATTAACCCAAGTTAATTCCAGTAACTCTTTTTCATGATCAAGCGACAGAAGCAATTTGTTTAATTGCTGTTTTTCTTCACTGGCTTCCCCTTCTTTTTCGCTTGCCTCGCGCCTGATCGTTCGATCCAAACCCTCCATCGCAATTTTAGCGCGACGAAGCTTTTCTTCTCGGCTTTCGCTACTCGCCGCATCAGTCGGTGTAGAAATCATTGCTGAACCATCAGAATCAGACGTTGCTTGTTTTACAACATCAGCCATTACTCACTATTATAACTAATTATGGTTTTAGTTTCTAGGGTGAAACCCATTTTTTGGTGGATTAATTCCTTTATTTCTTGCCCAATCGGGGTCAGCTTGCTTGATTGAGAGATTAATTCGATTCTTTTCATCGATTTCTTTAATGATCACCGGCACGCGGTCGCCAATTTTTACCGCGTCGCTTATTTTTTCAACTCGGAAGGGAGCAATTTCCGAAACATGAACCAGGCCCTCGACCTCTTTGCCAATGCGCACAAAAGCGCCAAAGTCCATCAGCCGGGTAACCTCTCCCTCAAAACGTTCGCCGGCTTGATACTCATGGCACATTTCTTCAATAATTTGTTTGGCCTCGCCCACCCCTTCAATTTTGCCGGTAATATAAACCGAACCATCATCTTCAATCTCAATTTCTGACTCGGTTTCAGCCGAAATTTTTTGGATAACTTTGCCACCGGGACCGATAACCGAACCAATTTTATCAATCGGAATGGTAATTTTAATAATTTTCGGCGCGGCTGAATTAATTTCGGCTCGCGGCGCCGGCAGCGCTTCGACAATTTTGCCCAAAATTTGCTCTCGAGCGCTTCGGGCGCGATCAAGGGCTTGATCAAGTATTTCTACCGGAATTCCACCCATTTTGATATCGAGCTGGAGGCCCGTAATCCCCTCCCTGGTGCCGGCCACCTTGAAATCCATATCGCCATAATGATCTTCCACTCCTTGAATGTCGGTAATAAGTTCATAGTTCTTGTCAGCCTGATACATTAGGCCGATTGAAATGCCAGCCACGGGGTTTTTAATTGGCACGCCACCGTCCATCAGAGCCAAAGTGCTAGCGCAGACCGAACCCATCGAGCTGGAACCGTTTGAAGCAAAAACTTCCGACACCAAGCGAATGGTGTAGGGGAAAACTTCGCGGCTGGGGATCACGCCGCGCAAAGATTTTTCGGCAAGCGCCCCGTGGCCAATCGAGCGCCGGGAAGGATTCCCCACCCGGCCGGTTTCGCCAACGGAGAAAGGCGGGAAATTATAATGATGTATAAAGTATTGGGTCCTCTCTCCTTCCATGTTCTCAATTAATTGAGCGCTCTTTGGCCCGCTTAAAGTCAAAGTAGTTAAGACGTGAGTGGCGCCGCGATAAAAAAGACCAGCCCCGTGAATAACGCTTGAGAAGCCGCCGGCTTGAGCAAAGAGCGGCCGGATTTCATCCAGCGCTCGCCCGTCGGCGCGGCGTTTTTTCTCGATAGCTTCTTGATGAACAACGATGTTAATTTTGTCTTCAAAGAAACCTAGCCAAGCGCCAAGATTCGTCTCGGGCATTTTTTCTTCACGCAATTTTAGCCAGTCTTCTTTCAATCCATCGGCGGATTTTTTGCCGGTGCCGGCAAACAAAAACTCTTCAATTTTGGGTTCAATGTTTTCGGCGAAGAGTTGAATAGTTTCGGCCGTGGCAGTGGGCAAATTTAGATTAACTTTAATTGGACTAATTTCCGCGACAATCTTTTTTTGCCAGGTCTGGATTTTTTCGATTTCACCGAGAGCGACCCGAAAAGCGTCTTTAACCTGTTGTTCGGGAATTTCCCCGCCTTCGGCTTCGATCATATTGATTTTGCCATTGTCGCCGCAAACTAATAAATCAAAAACACCGGCTGTTCTCTCCTGGTAAGTCGGGTTAATAATTAAATTTTTATCCGTCGCGAGTTGACCAAGGCGCACGGCCGACACCGGCCCGTTCCACGGGATGCTCGAGGTGGCCAAGGCCAAGGAGGCGCCGATAATCGCCGGGACATCGGGGTCATTGTTCTCATCAAGCGAGAGAACGGTGATAATTACTTGAATTTCGTTGCGGATGGCGCTATCGAAGAGCGGTCTAATCGTGCGGTCGATAATTCGACCGGAGAGAATGGCCTCTTCAGACGGCCGGCCTTCGCGTTTTTGATAACGCCCGCCGCCAATTTTGCCGGCGGCATAATAACGTTCCTCATACTCCACCGTAAGGGGGAAATAATCGCTATCCTCCTTGGTTTTGGGCGAGAGAACGACCGTGACCAAAACAACGGTCTCGCCATATTTAATAATAACCGAACCGGTCGCCTGATCAGCCAGATCGGTAAACATAGCCGTCAAAGTTCGGCCACCCACTTCGAGCGAATATTCTTTTTTTGTCATAAACTAAAATGTATCACAGAATTTTTGTTTTGGCGATTTTTATAAAAGCCAATCCCCGCTCACCTTTCGGCTCGCGGGGCAAACAAGCATTCAAGGCCTGAAGACATGCGAGGAATCCAGTTGCCCATCGCCGTCTTTATTACCGTCCAACATGTACCGCCGATGGCAAGCCTTAATCAGCCCACTCCTCTGCCTTCCCCTCTTATGTTTGTGCACGAGAAAGGCAATCAGAGGAATCATTAGGGCCAGGAAAACCAATGTCCCGCCGATGGCAATTCTTATTACTGCTCCTGTCTCCATCGAAGATCTCCTTTCTTTCCTCTTTAATTAAACTAGCTTATGCTATTTTGTCAATGACTTGGCGGGCGAGCCACCGTGTCGAGAATTTCCCGGGACGGAAATCAAATACTTGCGCGGATTGTCGCAGAGGTCTAAGAAGTCGTCGGCCGCTTCTTTGAGTTTGGCTGAAGAACTTTTGCCGAAAGCCACCACTTCGACCTGGGCGCCCATATTCTCTTTTAGATATTCCACCAGCGGGACAAAATCGCCGTCGCCCGAGCCGATAATCACCACGTCAAGTTTCGGCGCCGCCTTAACCGCGTCAATCGCTAAGCCCACGTCCCAATCGGCCTTTTTAGAGCCGTCAACGAAAATTTGTAAATCTTTAGTCTTAACTTCAATGCCGATTTTACCGAGCGCCTCGATAAAGGCGCGTTCATCTCCCGCTTCGGTGGTAACCATGTAAGCCAAAGCGCGAATTAATTCCCGGCCGGCTAAAGCGTCTTTCAAAACTTGGCCAAAATTGACTCGGGCGCCGTTATAAAGATTTTTTGCGCTATGATAAAGGTTCTGCGTGTCGATAAAAATACCGACGCGCTGATTTTTATGTTTGATACTCATAAAAAATAATTAAAAACTTATAAAAAATCGATCTTTACTAAATGATCTCAAAAAATAGAGAGAAAAGCAATTAAAAAATTAGAGAGCGACCTTCAACTCCACCTTCTTCTTTTTGGTCTCCAGATAACGCTGATGAGAACGACGGTCAGCGACCAGTTTAAGCAAGCCACGACGTGAATGATAATCCTTGGGATTTTTCTTCAAATGGCTGGCTAACTCCTCAATCCGCTCGGTTAACAAAGCGACTTGCACATCAGACGAGCCAGTATCTTTATCATGCTTGGCCGTCTTTTTAATAATTCTCTCTTTCTTTTTCTTCGAAATCATGGTGTTGTCATTCTAGCACATACCCTAAAATAGTGCAAGCCCGCCCCTCTTCTCCCCCGCCAGACCTCAAATTTGCCTGAGGTGTGGCGGGCACTTCCCTTGTTTTTTCAGGTAATCCCTGATTCGTTCGCGGTTCTCACTGGCCCTATCGCCTTTGAAATATAACTCAACGTAGACAAAAGTAAAAATTTTCTCATGACACGCGTAAATAAGACGAATTGATCTGTCTCTCAAACTTCTGCACGCCAAACGTACTTTTACAATCTTTGTCTGTGAGTCAGCGTGAATAATGACAAAATTTTTGCCATTTCCCATCGGGAATGTCTCTAAAACATCTTCTAGGTCAGCTATGTCTTGACTCAAGCTTCGGTATTTTTTTGAGAGTTTTTTAAATTCTCGATCGAATTCTGGCAGTTGATTAAAGTGGTTCATATTCCCTCACTGATGTCTCCTCTGGGCGGTAAAAGACGTGTTCATAATTTAAAATTTGGCGGTCTTTAGCTACCAGCCATGGCGTATCCTTGTGCGACAAAGTCGAGAGCTGAGTTGCTGTGAAGTCGGCCAAGCGATCCAACTCCCAGTCAATATGGGCAATTTCTTGACCTGATAATTCTGACAAGTCGAGCTGCAAGTTCGGATTTATCAGATATTTAGTCTGGTCATATTTGTAAAATTTGCTATTGATGGCCTCTATTTGACCTTTGTTCTCAAGGTCCTCGATAATTTTGGCAAAGACCACTGGGGTTGGACCGTGGGTATTTTTCATATATCTTGCGCCGATTAACTGTTCTTCAAATTTTTCATAATAATCAAAATCGATGAAATAAAGCAATTTATACAATACCGTCTGTCCAATGTTTGGCTTACCTCCGACTTTAGACAATATGTAAAGAAGCGTCTGTTTGAATTTTTTTATTCTTTCTTGAGGAACAGAAACACGCTCCGTTGCCTCATCCTTCTTCTCTTTGGGGGCCTCATTCTTTTTTATAGTTATGGCTGGTTTGTCAGACTTGCCGGCAAAGATTTCCTCAAGCGAAACGCCGAAAAGCTGGCTCAACTGGTTCGCTTCAGACAAGCTCAAGTCGCGATCGCCTTGCTCAAAGGCGACATAGGAAGAACGCGAAATGCCGAGCTTTTTAGCTATTTCCAACTGTGGGATTTTCTTCTCCAGACGAAGACTCCTTATAAATCGTGCGTAATTATTAGCCATATGTCTTAAGCTTACCCTAATAATGTCTATAAATCAAACATTTGGGTGTATAACTATTGATACTTATCCACAGCTTATCAAGGTTTTAGGCGGTGACTTTTTAGTTTAAAATACTCTCGACCCTTTTAAATTTAAAAGTCGAAAGAGGGTCTATTACAAGAAAACCCCTCGTTAGAGGAGTTTCCCAGAAGCAATTAAATGCTAGCAGTAATTGCCATCATTTAAAACTCGGCAACTCTATAATTTTGGGGATAATTAGGAAAACGAAATGCCCAAATTTCAAGCATACCGCGACGTTGCGGGAGGATATCGTTGGCGCTTAAAAGCTAGTAATGGCGAGATTGTAGCTATAAGTGAGTCTTACAAAACATTAATAGGAGCAAAAAATTCTATTGTGTTGACCAAAAGACTAGCGCCAATGGCTCTAGTAGAGATACTCTAACTAAATCAAAAAACCGCCCAATTGGGCGGTTTTTTGATTAAAAAATTAAAGGGGATTTTCTATTATCCTTATCTCCTCCCACGTCAGCCCATAAATCTTATAGACTTCCCCATCGATCTTTTTGTCAGTCCTCTCAATCTCCGTTTTTATACTCCCCCATTTGTCCGAATGCTCGGGCGTTTCATGAAGCTCTTTGTTAAGGGAAAGCATCTTATTTACCAATGAAACGACCCTTTTTTGCTGGCCCTCGGTCGTTTTTGGGATGGGTATTTTTTCTGTAACTGAATTATCAAAATGCATTGTTCTAATTGCTTTTCCAAAAATAAATCTGTAAGCAAACCAATTTATCAGTGCGGAATTTAAAATTGCACAAATTAAGTATGATGAGTATTCTTTTCGAACAACAAGTTGGTTGACTGTATCTAAAATGACATATTTTTCTTTTTCTGTCGGTATAATCGCCGTTATTTTGATGTGGCCAACGGGATTTTCTATGTGAGCTACTATATTTTGAACTAAAACAGAGTTATTTTTTATGTAAGCTTTTTCGTCATCAATACTATCTTTATTTATTTTACCCTTTATTCCATTGATTCCCTCTCTGGAAATTTGCGCTCCGCCGAGAACTTCCAACTCTCCAGTTTCTCCGATTTCTTTTTGTAGCATAGCTCCCCGCTGATTATTCGCAATATCGTTTAATGATATGGAATCCCTAAGCATTTTTTGCGCGATAGTTATTTCTTGGCCAGAGACACTGTTCAGAAAAAATCCAAACTGTTTAGAAAGATTCTTGTTAATTTTCCCAACCATTTTAATTTCTGGTTCGTCAGCAATACCCGATTCGTATGATTGAGTAACGATATCTTTTTGCATGATAGCCACGACTTGCTCTAACTTAACTTCTTTCCAAACCTTACTGCAATCAATAATAATTTGAACATTATCCCATACAAAATTCCTTATTTTTTCATAATTGGAAGCAAAGGTAAATGCTTTAGGGAAAATAAAACCCAAATACCCTTTTGTCCTTAACAACTCAATTGATTTTTTAATAAATAAAATTGCCGTATCGGTTGAGCCGATATTGTAAGTTTTTTTGAAATAGCCTTGGTCCTCTTTTGAGAGTTCGGCTCCGTATGGCGGATTACCAATAATCACATCAAAACCGCCTTGGGCAAAAACCTCGGGGAATTCTTCTTGCCAATTAAATTGTTCGGAGATTAACGAGTTGCCATTTTTAATATTTTTATCTAATTTCGGCAAGAGTGCTTTTTCATCTAAAGAATTTATAAGTAAGTTTAAGCGGGCAATTTCAACCGCTTGCTTATCTAAATCAACCCCAAAAATATTTTCCAACAAAATTTGCCTCTTGATAAACTCATTGTCCGTTCCTAATTCGCGATATCTTTCCGCGATTGTTTCCATCGCTTTAACAAGAAACGAACCGGAACCGCAAGCGGGATCAAGCACTTTGATTTTTTTCAAATCGCCAATATTATGGCAATTATCCAAAACCGGCCTCAAAGCATTTTTCACTATGTAATCGACAACAAAAGGTGGGGTGTAATAAATCCCCTGCTCTTTGCGTTTTTTGACATCCTTTTTAACATCTATTCCCTTTTTGGATTGAGATAATTTGTAGTTTAAGTAATTTTCATACACTGTTCCAAGAACATCTGCCGGCATGTCTCTAAAATTGTACTCATAATATCCTATCTTCCCGTAAAGTTTTTTAACCACTTCCTCAAGACCCCCGTCCCAAATTATCCATTTTTCAAAAGTATGAGAAGTGAAGAGGTCAGAATCGTAATCAATGTCTAACTCCCTGAATTTGGCAGTCATTGCTTCAAAAGGGGTATGGCCAGGAGTATTTTTTGCTTCGCGCAAAAGATTTTTCAAGATGTTGGGTTCTACCTCGCGGTCTTCGGCCACTCGCAGAAAAATCAAGCGGTCTAACAGCTTTTGTACTCCCTCATCCAGTAAATCTTTTGGGATATTTTTCTCTTTATTACAAATTCTAAAAGATTCCGTAAGTCTCTCCCGGCACCACTGAATATCTTCGTTTAATTTTTTAATGACGGTCGAGACCTGAACGGACCTTTCTTTTTTGCCGTGTTTTTCAGCAAAAGCGTCAAGCTCCTTATTTTTGAGGGACTCTTTTGACAATAGCCAAAGGGTTTCAAGGTCATCAAGATATTTGTCAAACGGGATTTCAAAAACCATCTTGTCCATCAAAGAAGTTTTTTCAATTCTTTGGGCGTTAAAAACTTTAATACCCCTAAAATTGGTCAATATGGCGTAAGTAACCCCCTTATTCCAAGAATATTTTATGGCTTGTTTAGCAAAATCTGGATCGTCCAAATCAACGCTTAATTTTTTTGCCTCCAAATAAAACTGGGTGATGCCATTTATTCTAAAATTATAGTCAGGCCGGCCGGAGCCCTTGATATGGTCTTGGGCCGAAACCTCGTTTTTGTCGTAGGTATCCCAACCCAAAGCTTCGAATAAGGGCAAAATTAGGTCTTTTATTGTATCTTCTTCACTGTAATTTTTCTCTCTTTTTCCACTAACGATTTCATTATATTTAGCAACAAGATCAGAAATTCTTTGTTTTGCTTGCTCTTTTTCCATTTGTTTAGTTTATCCTAAAATCTCACTTTTTCAAACCGCACCCGCCACACCTCTGGCTCACCCCGAAAAGTCGCTACGCTCCCACGGGGCAGGCTTGAGGTCTGGCGGGGAGGCGACGAGCAATGTCGCACAATATTGAGAATTTTTGATATACTTAGACTGTGGCTGATTTAAATAAATTAAAACAAGAGTTCTTAGAGTATCTCGAGATTGAGAAGGGGCGGAGTTTGAAGACGGTGGAGAATTATGACCGCTATTTGATTCGGTTTTTCAAGCAGGCGGGCGTTAAATCCCCCAGTGATATTACTGATGACGCGGTTCGGCAGTATCGGCTATGGTTGAACCGGCAACCAGCTAAATCGTGGAAACCGAATCTCCATAAGGGAGATTCGGTTTCCACGATGACTCTCAAAAAAAACACCCAAAATTATCATTTGATCGCTTTGCGGATGTTCCTTAAGTATTTGGCTAAACGCTCCATCCCCTCTCTCCCGCCGGAGAAGATCGAATTAGCCAAAACGGCGGGGCGGGATCTGGATTTAATTACAGAAACCGAGTTAAAAAGATTAATCGAAGCGCCCAAGGGCGATGATGTAAAAGCTCTGCGCGACCGGGCGATTCTCGAGCTTCTTTTTTCCACCGGTTTGCGGGTGTCAGAACTTTGTTCGCTTGATCGCGACACAATCAATCTAAATCGAGACGAATTTTCCATCCGAGGCAAGGGCGAGAAAGTGCGCTTAGTTTTCTTGTCTGATTCGGCCAAACAAGCGATTAAAACTTATCTCGCCAAACGTGGGGATATGAACGAGGCGCTTTTTTCTAGTCTCTCCGAGATTAATAAAACCAGTGAAAATGACCAACGCTTAACGCCCCGAAGTGTTGAAAGAATTATCAAAAAATACGCCATCAAAGCCGGCATTACCAAGAAAGTTACTCCCCATACTTTACGCCACTCTTTTGCCACGGATCTCTTGCAAAACGGAGCCGATATCCGCTCGGTGCAGATGATGTTAGGTCATTCGAGCGTCTCGACGACGCAAATTTATACCCACGTGACCGACAAGCAATTACGAGAGGTTCATAAGAAATTCCACAGCCGAAGTTAAAAAAATTAACCCACCAAAATTTTTCTTTGAAAAACTTAGACAGGTAAAACTGTGGATAACCAACCCTCCTTCGCTAAAGCTTCGGACGGGCAAGAGTTATCCACTTTTTATAAAGGACAAACTATTTGACACGTTTGTCCGATAAGAATACAATTCTATCAGACGTGATTTGATCTTCTTCATAAAAACGTCCGTTAACTTCAACAAGCTGTCCTTTAGAGGATTCAGCCGATAGGTATATCGTAGAAGAAGGACGTATGATCATTAAAAGCCACAGTCAGGGGCTTAAGGTCCGACAACAATTGGCGACTAGTAATTATACTGTCGCCGACTAGATACTGGGCCAGTCGGTCTCTTCGGGGGCGGGTGGCCCATTTCATTTCACCCTATATTTATCTCGAATTTTTTTAAGTTCCTCTTGTTCCACTTTTTCTTTTTTATCTTTTCCCCTCTCGGCCAACTCTTTTAGTTTATTTTCAGGTAATTTGACTAGTTCTTTAGCCCGTTTCACGAGAAACTCATCGTTATTTATATCTGGATTTTCTAAGGCCTCTTCTAATAAAGCGTTTAAAATATAGCCAATTTTAGGCCCTGATGTTTCGCATGTAACAGCCATCACCTGTTTCCCGTCAATTTTTAGCATCCCAACGGAGGTTGGAGCCCTTAAGGCCTCTTCAATCATTGACTCATATTTCCTTAATCGATAGGGCTCTTCTTTGGGTCGGCCCATACCAATTCGGTCACAAATACGGAGATTCATTAAGTCCCAGATATATTCTGGCCCGACATTGGCGATAACTCGCCTCACGGCGGATAAGGTAATTTTGTCCGGATCGGCGAAAAACATATGGTTTCTAACCATTTTTTGCACTAATTCAATTTCTTTACCCGAGAATTTTAAGCGGGACATGATTTCTACGGTCATTCTCTCTCCAACTACCTCATGCCCATAAAAGGTATATTCTTTGCCTGCCTTGCCCGCCGTAGCCTTGGCGGAGGCGGGCCGGCGGGTCTTAGTTTTGCTTATGTCGTGGAATAGGGCAGCTAGTTTCACATGTAACGGGTAATTTTTGTCAGCCGCATGTTGGACTGACCGGAGGGTATGTTCCCAGATATCATAAACATGTTCCCCTTTTTGCTCCATCCCAATCCCCCTCTCTAATTCGGGCAAGATATGGCTCAAAACACCAGTTTTATGGCTTAAAATAAGGCCATTCATTGGTTCGGGTGAATCAATCATCTTTACAAATTCGTCTCTGATTCTCTCAATGGAAATCTCTTTTAATAGATCAGAATTTCGTGAAATACTGTCTAAAATCTCTTTGTTGCACGTGAAACCTAGCTCACAAGCTAGGCGAATAGCTCTTAACATTCGTAAAGCGTCTTCCCTAAAGCGTTTATCGGCCTCCCCCACTGTTTTGATAGATTTGTCCTTTATGTCCTTTACTCCGCCGTATAGGTCAATTAATTCGCTGTCGGCGGGACTATAGGCCAGAGCATTGATCGTGAAATCTCGACGAGCCAGATCATCTTCTAATTTATCGCTAAATTTAACTTGGTCCGGATGGCGCCGGTCAGAATAATCAGCCTCGATCCGGAATGGAGTAACCTCAATATTTTTTAAGGTTTTATTTTCCGTTGTTTCATTGACTACAGTTACTGTTCCAAACAGATTTTCGTAAACCGTTTTAGCGAAGAGCGCCTGAATTTGCTCCGGAGTGGCATTGGTGGCAATATCCCAATCCTTTGGTTCACGGCCAATTAAATTATCGCGCACACAACCACCCACCAGATAGGCCAAAAAACCTTTATTTTGCAAGACCTCAATAATTTCCAAAGTTTCACATGGAACATCCAATTTTATCTTGACAGAATTATTCATCTTCTTATTTTATATCAATTTTGCCAAATATTCAAAAAATCGCTAGAATTAAAGAGACGCAAATGTCCCCGTGGTGAAATGGATATCACAACAGTCTTCGGAACTGTTGTTGGGGGTTCGAATCCTCCCGGGGGCACCAAGGGCGCGTGGCGGAATTGGTATACGCGTACGCTTCAGAAGCGTATGGAGCAATCCTTGGGAGTTCGAGTCTCCCCGTGCCCACCTCGTTAGAAATTAAAGAGAATTTTTTGTGTGCGGGTAGGGAGAATCGAACTCCCGTCTCATCCTTGGCAAGGACGTATTCTACCACTAAACCATGCCCGCTCGCCTAAACATTATAAATTAAACAAATATTTTTTCAAATTATTTCATAAATTCGGTCAAACTGTGGATAAACCTGTGGCTAAAGTGGATAAAAGACGACTTTTAGTTCTAAAGAATTTCTTATAGAAATTAAGAGAAAATGGCTAATAATAAGGATATTTTATATAAAACCGTCCTTAAAAACCTTGTTTTAATGACCTTAACCAAAAGTGTTTCTTAAGAAACACTCTAATCTTGTTATTTATGGTGCGATTACTTAAAAGTAAGACCGAAAAGCAAATAATCGGTCAAAAAGGGGAGGATGAAGCAGTCAGATATCTAAAAGACAAAGGGCTTTATATTTTAGATCGCAATTATCGCAAACCTTGGGGCGAATTGGACATTGTGGCCAAGAAGGGGAGTCAAATTTATTTTGTGGAAGTCAAAACAGTTACACGCTTTTCCCCCGAAGTCGAACCTCTAATTCCCCGAGGTTCGACTTCTACCCTCGACTCCTACGAGCCGGAAGATAATATTCACCCCTGGAAAATAAAGAGATTGTCTCGCGCCATCGAGACTTATCTCTTGGAAAAGAAAATTGACGACGAGACCGACTGGCAAATTGATTCCATCGCTGTCTATCTCAATGATAGGGGAGAGGTCCTCAAAATTGACCATCTGGAGGATATTTTCTGATTTTGGAGAAATCAGTTCTATTTCTATTTAATCTTTGACATTCAGTTCAACTTGGCAGAGAATAGACGAAGAAATAATTGGTCTCTAACAAGGAGGGGTTTACCATGTCTCTACCAGAGCCAAGGATGTATCCACACTACGATGGGGCAGATACCCTTCCCGTTAGGATCTTGAGATCGATAGGATCCAGGGAAGAAGGAATCTTGGGAAGGGAGCTTCGGGCCCATTTCACCGGTAGGCAAAAGAATCAGTTCTCGCCTTTCTATCGAGGGCTGAGGGTTTTGAAGTCACGTGGACATATCCGTCGGGAAGAGGATTCTTCCGGGAAATGGTGGCTTATAACCCAGGAAGGGGAGGAATATCTAGTCAACGTCGACAATCTTCCTATCGTTGATCGGATCTCAAAAGAAGACAAGGGGGAGAGGAAGAAAAATCCTCCGCCTAAACTTCCTCCTCGCCGATCTTGCCCTCTCCCTGTTGACGCGTCGGACTTGACAGCCGACGGTGGAACGCTATTGAGGCTTGAAACCGACGAGGATTGGATTACTTTCCTGTCCAAATTGCTCCCGAGGGGAGGTTTCAACGGGAAACGATGCTCAATGCTCCAACTCGCGACCCTCGTCAGGGAGAAAGGGGAGCAATGCGGATACGATGTTTCATTGCTCGTCTCGCTTAATCCTCAGGCGACCATATTGGCACTCGGCTGGGCGGTCGGTCGAGTTGCTCCGCTGATAAAGAAACGAGGATTGGCAGTCTGCCAAGGAATTGGTCTGGGCCTGGAAATCGGCCTGATGGCCATGTGATTGTTCTCGGGCCGGCGAACAGAGTTCGCCGGCCTATTCTTTACTTAATTTATTTAAAATATTTTTTGATAAAGGAGGTTTAAAATGTTAGGATATTTTAGTGTTCAGTAGTAAAACGGGGTGTAGTGCAACGGCTAGCACGAGTCCTTTGGGAGGATTTAATCCGAGTTCGAATCTCGGCACCCCGACCAATTCAGACATTTTGAAAATTGAGAAGTATTTGGTTGCTCGCTCGCCCCGCCTTCGGCGGGTCTCGCTTCGCAAAAAGCCCTGCCCTCCTGCGCTTTTTCAGCTACGGCGGGTAAATATTTCGGAATTAAATCGTAAGGTCGGACAAATTCAAATTCAGTTTTTCGGGAAAGCAAACGGCGGTTCGTTCCAATTTTTTCCGCCAATGATTTTATTTCGTAAAAATCATTGGACAAAGCAAGTTTTTCGGCGTGGTGAGCGGTTTTTATCCAATCTCGCAAAGGTTCAATCCAATTGTTTTCCTTTCGCCCAAAATCAGACTTTCTTTTGTTAAGGTCTGTTTTTGTTTTAATGAGTTCGTCTTTTTTGACAAGGTAAGTTTCCTTTTCAATCGAGCCGTCTAAAAAAGCGTTGACCAGCTTATCAAGTTTTATTTCTGCTTCTTTAATTTTCTCATCAATATTTTGGGCGAAAGATTGCGCCGACTGGGCGTTGTCTTTTTCCCAAACATCAACTTGAGCGTTCATTTTTTCCGCCCAGTCGTCGCCAAGAGCGACATTTTGAAGCCGTGATTTTAATTGTTCAGCGAGCAAGTCCTCGCGCAAATATCTTTGGCTACATTTTCCTAACTTTTTCGTGCAACGATAATAGCGGTAGGTTCCGCCGTGTCCGTGGGCAAATTGCGCGGTAATGGCTCCGCCACACTCGCCACAAGTGAGTAATCCTACAAATGGGAAGTTATGTCTCTTTTTGGATTTGCGAGGTCTTGCTCGCTGTTTTAGAACTTTTTGGACGGCTTCAAAAGTCGCTCGGGAAACAATTGCCGGAAAACCGCCCTCATAGCTTTCGCCGTTGTGGACAATTATTCCAAGATAAACTTTATTTGTCAGCATTCTTTGTAAGGTCGCTTTGCAGATCGGTTTTCTGGTTCCGCTCACCACGCCCCAAAAACTCAGGCGTTGGCCCAAAGATTCCAAAGTGTGCCGGCCTTGCGAAAATTCCTCAAATGCTTTGGCAACACACCTTGATTTTGTCGGTTCTGGTTCAATGGTTCTAGTTTTGGGATTATTCACATAGCCGAAAGGCGCAAGGCCAGGCCATTCGCCCCGCCTGAGTTTTTGGCGAATCCCGCGCTTTACATTTTCCGACAAATTGTCGGAATAATATTTTGATTGGCCAAAGGCTACTTGAAGCATAAACAATCCTTGCGGAGTTGGCTCAAACCAAAAAGTGGGAAAGCGCAAAGAAACAATCTTGCCGATGTCTATGCTGTAAATTATTTGTCCGCCGTCAATGGAATTTCTTGCCAAGCGGTCGGGGTGCCATGCAATAAGTCCGATTGGCTCTTTACTCTCGTGGACTTTGCTCATCATCTCGTTAAAAATTTCTCGGCCGGGTTTCTTTGCGCTTTTTGATTCAATAAAGGTTTCCGCAATTTCAATATTTTCCCGCTTGGCAAATTCCGCCAACTCCGCGAGCTGGGCTTCAATGCTCATCACCTGTCTTTCTTCATCTTCTGTTGATTTGCGAGCGTAGAGAAAATATTTTATTTTCATATTGTTTACTCCTTAATTTATAATGTCGCCTTTGGCCTAAAGCGCGGGATTAAAAAAACTTGCTTTGTGTTCTTGCCTTTGGCAAGAAACGGAAAAAATTGGATACAAAACATTTGTTTTGTTGCGTGCTTCGCACGCCGAACCGCCGTTTGCTTTCCCGAAAAACTGAATTTGAATTTGTCCGACCTTACGATTTAATTCCGAAATATTTACTCGCCGTAGCTGAAAAAGCGCAGGAGGGCAGGGCTTTTTGCGAAGCGAGACCCGCCGAAGGCGGGGCGAGCGAGCAAACCCTTTCCCCTGAAAATTTGAAATGTCTTGATTGGTCGGGCTGCCGAGAATCGAACTCGGTCTATACCCACCCCATGGGCATGTACTACCGGTATACTACAGCCCGTAATATAATTCTTATCCTATCATATTTTTTAGAGCCGGCTAATTAAAAACACGGGCATGGCTACCAATCTCAACCAAAATTAAAATAGCCCCCTTTTTCTCGATTTTGTATACAAGCAAGAGGTCATGGAGAACATGACATTCTCGATAATCCTTAAGCTCACCCCTCAATTGATGATCTTTATATCCAAACGCTAATTTTTTACCGAGAGCAAGAGTGTCAATGACAAATTCTATTTTCTCCCTCTTCTTGGCGATAAAACCCGCTCGTTTAAGTCTTTTGAATGACTTTTCAAAATCTTTAGTGCGCTTAATGATATACATGGTCGCCAATATTTATAAATCCCTAAGTGCTTTTCTGGCGGTTTTAAACCCGTGGCCTTTTTTGGCTTCAGCCACCTGCGCGTCAAAACGTGTCTTAATAGTCGCTAGATTATTGGTCGGGATAAAGGGCAAGCCGTCTTCTCTCACTACTTGATAAAGAAAGAGCTTAACCGCGCTCGACATATCCAGCCCAAGCTTGGTAAGTGTTTTGCTCGCCTCCGCTTTGGCTTTATCCTCAATTCTAATACTTAGAGTCGACATAGTTTCAAGTATACACTTTGTAATTACACTGTCAATACATTGTCGGAGTGCAGGGATTCGAACCCTGAGTCCCACGAACCCGAATCGTGGATGTTACCGTTACACTACACTCCGAATTTCGTTTTTAAAATCAGAATTTCGTTTCTATGCTAACACAAAAGAGAAGATATTCAAAATGATTTTTTTCGTTAAAATTTTTATGTTTGACAAACAGATAGTACCTATGCTATACTACAAATAGAGCTGATCGACTGTCGATTGGCAAAACTGTTCCTCGAAAGGAGGTGAAGCAAGAATGGACCAAGCAAAAAAAAGACGTGTTTACACGCCGAGCTCTAGTTTTTATTTGAAATAAATAGCGTGCTATAATTTAACCAAGGTTATTTATTAGTAATTATTAATATTTTTTAAAATTTATTTATGATTCTTACTTTTCTTCTGGCCAAAGTTTTTGGTGTTTATTTGGTTGTTATTGGTTTGGCTCTGCTTATCCGCCGGCGCTACTTCATTTCGGTTTTCGCCGGCCTGGTTGAAAATCGGCTTTTGCGAATTATTGTTTCTGTTTTCGAATTCATCGCCGGCCTCTTTCTCGTTTTTACTCACGAAATCTGGACTTCGTTGCCGGCGATTATCATTAGTCTTTTCGGCTGGGCGATGGTGGTGGAAGGTTTCTGTTATTTATTTTTGCCCGATCGCTGGTTCGGCAAGCTGATGAAAATATTCAACACCAAGGTCTGGTATGTGCTCGGTGGCTTGATCGCTGTTATTGTTGGCGCTTATCTCGTTTATGCCGGGTTCGGCCTAGCCTAATATCATTAGCCACGAAGCGTTTCACTATACGACGGATCGCTCATTGCTGTGGCGGCCAGCTAGTAGGGCCCCGACGTTGGTTGATTACTATCAACTAGCGTCGGGACTGTTTCATTGTTGTTTTTATTATCCTTTAAGGGTTGACAACAAAGGAGTAAAGAGTTAAATAATAATTGGCAGGATCTTTGCCGTTGTTACTCACCAGAGAGCGAGAAAGGAGGATGGCTGTGTTGCACCGAGAGATGAGCTTGAAGCGTCTGTTGGAAAAACAGAGGCCGAAAGAAATATCGCCGGCTCAGGTCGAATTGCTTCGCCTTATCTATGAAGCCGAAGCGGGAGAAGAGGGTGTGCCTATCAGGGATCTAACTCTTGGTCTTGACCATGAGGTTAGCCACTCAACTTTTTATGGTTGGCTGAAGCGACTGGAAGAGCGCGGACTGGTTGAGATATTATGTTATCATCCGGGACGGATGGCGCGCTTGACAGTGCTTGGCGCGCAAAAGGCAGAGAAGCTCTTCGAGTTGGTCGAGTGAGGACGGAAAAAAAAGTCGCCACGCCAAGTCTTTGGTGCGGCGGCTATTCTAGAAATAATGATTTAATAATTATTTTTTGCCCCACTTCTTTTCGTGGATGTAGAAATAATAAAGGATGTCCAAAATCCCCAAGGTGTTAACCAAAAGGAGAACAATGAACCAAATCTTGGCGCCGCCGCGAGCCGCTCGCCATAACGCTAGTCCTTTCCACACTAAGCACCAAGCGATGATGACGATTAATAAAGTGGTCATGCCAGCAATGCTGGCGACTATCGTACCCCAGGCCTCGGCGGGCAAATTGCCAAGACCGTAAGTACCGCTAATAATGTTTGCCATATGCTTTCTATTATATCACGATTCTGATTTATGCTATACTAAAGTGTTAATAACCTTTTCAATAATGTATTACGGTTTTATCATTATCACTATTTCTTGGTTCTGGCAATGGTGGACGATGCGCTCGGGCCATCGCAGTTTGGATCCGTGGTTCTTGCGTCTTTATGCTCTTGGCCTCTTAATTATTCTTCTCGATACTTTTCGCATCGGCGATTGGCTCACTTGGGCCAATGTGGCGGCCATGGCGGTGATTTTACTCCTGATTTGGCGAATTAGGCGTTAAAATTCCTGAAATTGATCAAGCCGGCCAACGCTGAGAGATTGCTCTCTTGTGCGCCTGGCCGGCTTTTGCTCTTGACCGTCTTTTTCTTCATGGCGTCCCTTCTCCTTCCAGTCTGCTAATTGACCTTACTGCTCCGCGGGCGGCGTTGAGATATCGCTCAAACGCACCGCTCGCTTTGATTCTCCAGCCTTGGCCCCTTTCTGGTCCAAGATAGAGAATATGGAGTTCGCCAGTTTTGGCGGGGTAAGTTGGCAACGTTAGAATTGCCTGTTGATCTCCCCGATAACTGACTTTGACTTGCAGCGGATAAACAATCTTGATTATTCGCCGCATCGCCTGAACGATCGGTGGAAGGTGGTTCTCTTTCCCGTTTTGCATAACGTTCACCTCCTTTCGCCTTGGACGGATTCTATCTGCTCTTATCAAATAGGATTTTTATGCCCCTGTCAAATTTTTAGCTTTTGCCTCGAGACAAAACATCTGCTAATATCTTTATGTTGGATCGCTTTCGCGAACTAGCGGGCTTTGCCTCGCCGTAGATTCGCTTCGGCGAATCGAAGGCGGGATTAGTTTAGCGGTAAAATATCAGTTTTCCAAACTGAGGTCGGGAGTTCGACTCTCCCATCCCGCACCCACACCAATAATGGCATTGTTTTATTAAATTTTAGAGAACAAGAGAACAAGTACGATAATAAAGTTAGTTTTAGTCTAAAAACATTTGTAGATATTTAGATCCGGCATAAAACAAAATTTAATGCCATTATTGGTGTGGGTGCCCGCACACTTTATCGGTGTTAGTTTTTTATTGTAGACTCTCGGTAATTCGTTTCTTAAGTTGAGCTAGAGCTCGACCGTCCTTTTTTAGAGAGGCCTCTCGTCCTCGAGCATCACCTTCTTTAGTGTAAGCTTCGTAATATCGGAGTTCAAATAGACGGCGAGCTTTGGTTGACGGAACTTTACCAGTGTTGTGATCAGATAACCTCCGTCGCAAGTCATTAGTTGAACCAAAATATAACTTATCATCCCTCAGACTTTTTAGAAAATAAACATAAAACATAATTAAATTATTTTATCACGAGATAACGCAAATTTATTTATTAAAGTCTTTTGGTAATCTACGTTTGGCCGTGGCCAGAAAATTGGACTATTTTCTTGGCCCATGGTATTATTAAATAGGAGGTGATTATCATGAAAAGGTTCATGATCCCTCGAACTGCCCACTGTGTCCTTGGGGCCTGAGCCGGCCCACCACCAGGAAGTTCTCTGGTGGTGGGCCTCATTTTTTAATATTTTTCATAGCCACCGCCTGACTTTTTTGGTATAAGTTTTATATTCATCGCCAAATTTATGTAAAAGATATTTTTCCTCGGGAAGGATAAGAAGGTATTTAAATAAAATAATAACCAGCAGACCCGCCAAGAGTGTCCATAAACTATCAATAAAAAATGACATAGCTGGAGCAACCAGCGCCATACCAAGATAGATCGGATTTCGAGAGAGTTTAAATATTCTCGTTGTTATCAATTTTGTCGTTTCTTGCCCTGGCTGGCTTTTTTGCCCAAATCTTTTTAATTCAATTTGAGCTTTGGCAATTATTATTATAGCCAGCAACAATAAAATCACGCCCAAAGTCAATGAAACTTGGCGGTTGATGGCAAAACTTGAAGGACTGAGATATTCAATAATTAGGCTAAGTAAGATAAGACTATAAGCAATAAAGTCGGAAGTTTGGAAGATGGTTTTGTGGGCCGGATTCATTGACTTAATTTTACCATCTTTTCGTTTTTCTCTTCAATTTCTTTGATTTTCTCCTTCAAATCTGGTATAAAAATATAGTTGTCATGTTAAAAAAATATATTTATGTAAATAGCAAAATTGTTGAGTCCGGGCAGCCGGCGATTTTAGTTAATGACGTTGGCTGGTTGCGCGGTTACGGAGTTTTTGATTTTATGCGGACTTACAATGGCAAAATTTTTCGCTGGCCGGACAATTGGGCGCGGTTTGCTAATTCGGCCAGGCAATTGGATTTAAAAATTCCGCTTAGCCGGATGAAGACCGAAAAAATAATCTATAAATTAATTAAAAAAAATGGCCTCAAAGAAGCGAGTGTGCGTTTGGCTCTTTCAGGCGGTCCAGCCGTTGATGACGGCTTGATTCAGCCGGACCCCAATAAGCCTACTTTTGTCATTTTGATTGAAGATACTCATGGTTTGCCGGCTAAGCTGTATAAAACCGGCGCCAGATTAATTACTTTCAACTACAAACGGCCGGTGCCGGAGGCCAAAAATTTCAATTATCTTTGGGCGATTAAGCTCTTGCCCGAGAAAAAGAAACAACACGCGATAGAAATTCTCTATCTGGCCGAAGGCAAAGTTTTGGAGTGCGCCACCAGCAATTTTTTTCTTATCAAAAATAATAAGCTAATCACCGCCAAGGATGATGTTTTGTTGGGTATTACGCGAAGGGTGGTACTTGAACTCGCTAGATCTAATCGAAACTTAGTTTCGATGAAAGGGGGCCTTAAGACTGAAGAGCGATCGGTGAAAGTTAGCGAGTTAAAAACAGCCGATGAGGCCTTCATCACGGCCGCCAACAAAAAAATCTTACCCATCGTGAAAATCAATTCTCAAACCATCGGCTCAAGCAGTCCCGGCCCCATCACTAAGCAATTGATGAAACTTTTTGACGAATATACAAAAAGTTATTGAGACCCCAAAAGGCCAGACTTTAAGTGAGTCCAAGGGGTCTGGCAGGTTTTTCAGATATACTATCTTACCGCCTCCTTTAGGGCCTTAGCGGGCTTGAATTTCGGCACTTTCATCGCGGGCACATGGACGGATTCACCGGTGCGGGGGTTGCGGGCTTCGCGGGCCTTGCGGTCCTTAACGGCGAAAATGCCCAAACCGGCAATTGAGACATCATTACCTTTTTTTAAACTGGAGATGATCGAATCGACCACCACGTCAACGGCTTTCTCGGCGCTGGCTTTGGTTCCGCCAACCGCTTCGGCCACCGCTTCAATTATCGCTTGCTTGTTCATAATGTTACTTGTCCCGTTTTACGGGATTAATTATCTAAAACTGATAATGCGACCATTATAATACAAGGTAGTTTGGCTGTCTATATGTAGTAAGGGTTTTGGGGTAAATCGAGACAGACAGGTTTTCGTGCTCAATGCCATGCTTCATGAGGTCATTTGACTTGAAATTGAAATAAATCAGTATCGGAGAAAATTCTGGAAGTTGACGATTCTTTTATCATCCCGAACGAAGGTGTTACTCCAAAACCAACATATTCAACATTTTTATTTTTTGCTTTACGAACATATTTAATGGCGGGGATAAGGTCGGTATCTGAAGAAATTACAATAGCTGTATCATACCAATTATCCACGGCTCCAATAACTAGATCTAGTGATATTTTTACATCAACACCTTTTTCTCTAATTTTTCCGTCGTCATACATTATTTTCCCTCACTTAATTTCAAAACCCTCTGCTTGCAGACTATCTAAAAATTTTTGTTGACCTCTGACCATTTTTTCTGCTTTTTCGGATCCGTCAACATTTCGAACCATGCCAACATAATATCTCTTTGATCTCAAAATCCTGTTTCCGACTAAATGTTCGACGAAAGCCGAGTAATCAAATCTGGTTGATTTTTGGGGAATACCAAGATTTTTTAACCTTTTATAGGTATTGCTTCCGTCAATATATATCGCGACTATTTCTTTTTCCCTCCCTTTCATTGATAAAATTATATCATAAACAAACCACCCCTGTCCGTGGGGACAGAGGTGGTGCTGTTAGTAATTACTATTGTATACGGGTCAAATAAAAAGTCAATATCTTGTTGCTATACGAGAAAAGCAATGATAAGCAGGGCCACAATATTTAGGATTTTAATCATCGGGTTGATGGCTGGGCCGGCGGTGTCTTTGTAGGGGTCGCCAACGGTGTCGCCGGTAATTGCCGCTTTGTGGGCTTCGCTACCCTTGCCGCCATATTCGCCAGATGGCGAAGCCGATTCAATATATTTTTTGGCATTATCCCAAGCGCCGCCGCCGGAGGTCATCGAGATGGCAATGAACAGACCCGTAACAATACTCCCGACCAATAAACCGCCCAGAGCGATTGGCCCGAGCAAAAAACCGACGAGAATAGGGGCCAAAACGGGAATAAGCGCCGGAACAATCATTTGTTTAAGGGCGGCGCTGGTGACGATATCTACCGCTCGGGCATAATCCGGCTTAGCCGTACCTTCCATAATCCCCTTAATCTCGCGGAATTGGCGGCGAACCTCCTCCACCACTTGACCAGCGGCTTTGCCGACTGCCTCCATCGAGAGAGCGGCAAAATAATAAGGCAATAGTCCACCAATAAAAAGGCCAACAATAACTTTGGGGTCACTAAGCGAGAAGATTAAATTTCCGGCTTCTTGGGTGTAGGCGGTAAAGAGAACAAGCGCGGCTAAACCGGCCGAACCAATCGCGTAACCCTTGGTTACCGCTTTGGTCGTGTTGCCCACGGCATCAAGCGGGTCGGTTATATCACGAACTTCTTTTGGCAACTCGGCCATTTCGGCAATACCGCCAGCGTTATCCGTAATCGGGCCATAAGCATCAATCGCCACAATAATACCGGCCATGGAGAGCATGCTCATGGCAGCAACGGCAATCCCATAAAGTCCGGCAAAATAATAGGCGGAAAGAATCCCGATGACGATAGTCAAAAGGGGTAAAGCGGTTGACTTCATCGAGATGGCCAGACCTTGAATAATATTGGTCCCATGACCGGAAAGGGAAGCTTTAGCAATTGATTGAACGGGAGCATATTTAGTTGAAGTGTAGTACTCGGTAATCACGACCAAGGCGCCAGTGACGAGCAAACCAACGAGCGCCGAACCAAAGAGTTGTATCACCGTGTAAAGACCATTATTGCCCATGATCATGTCAGTAATCGGGTAAAAGGCGATGGCCGACAAAACTCCGGCGGCGATTAAACCCTTGTAAAGAGCGCCCATGATATTCTCGGTCTTGCCCATTCTTACAAACCAAGTGCCAATGATTGAAGAAATGATAGCCGCGCCGCCTAGAACGAGCGGATAAACCACGGCTTGAGACCCAGCTTTAAATAGAGACAGTCCAATAATCATGGCGGCAATCGTGGTGACAGCATAAGTTTCAAATAAATCAGCGGCCATGCCGGCGCAATCACCAACATTATCGCCCACATTATCGGCAATGACGCCCGGGTTGCGTGGGTCATCTTCTGGAATCCCGGTCTCAACTTTGCCGACGAGGTCAGTACCGACGTCAGCCGCTTTAGTAAAAATACCGCCACCTAGACGAGCGAAAATGGAAATTAAGCTGGCGCCAAAGCCAAGGCCAATTAAAGAGAAAACATCTTTAGTGATAGAGTAAAAACCAGTGACACCCAAGAGGGCTAAACCAACCACGAGCAAACCGGTAACTGATCCGCCGCGAAAGGCGAGGGTTAAAGCTTCAGCCAAGCCATGGCGGGCGGCTTCAGCCGTGCGCACATTGGTTCGCACCGAGACATTCATGCCAATATAACCGGCCAGCCCTGACAAAATAGCGCCGACCAAAAAGCCGAGGGCGAGAGTCGCGCCTAAAGCGAGCCATAAAATAATAAAAAGAATAATGGCAATAATTCCAATCGTTTTGTATTGGCGATTAAGATAAGCGCCAGCACCTTGTTGAATGGCTAAAGCAATTTCTTGCATCCGAGCGTTGCCAGCCGGCTTTTTCATAATCAAACTGGCCAAAAACAGGCCGTAGACAATAGCCAAGACCGAAGTTAACAGAGCAAAAAGGATGTATGAATCCATATATTTTTATCTTAACATATTTTGCCGATTTGGCTAATTTGTGGAACCAGTTTTATTTTTTCGTAATAACTCCTAAGTGTAAACATTTGCTACGGTCGTATAAAAAGTTTACATAGCATTTATTTTATTTTCCCCGCCAGACCTCTAGTTTCCCGAGGTGTGGCGGGTTGTGTTGAGTGTGTTAAAATATTAAGAATGTGGTATTTTCTCCTTGTCTTAATTATATTGGTTATAACTCGTGACTGGGTGTGGTTCGCAACTGCTGGGTTGATATTTCTGCTACTTTGGATTTTCTCACAAGTCTTTAAAAATTAATGGGCGGCAACACCGAGTGTTGCACGATTTCTACTTACCCACCCACTCGTCCCTGCTTATACCTGACTGAAGAATAATACCTCTCATTGTTCTCGGTTTAATAGTTTTACTACCATGAAAGGGCACGCAGACTTGTCGATATACTCCTTTGACATGCCCGACATAGTAATAATGGCTCGAATTGGTGTAATTGAGAACAAAATTTCTTTCCTCAAGAAAGTTAGCTACATCTTTAAATGTCCAATTAAATAGACCGCGGGGCATTAAGCATTAACAACGCCGAACATGTTGATTTCAAAAGGTGATTTGATCGGCTTGGGAGAATTAAGGTTCGACCACAATTCTTCATACTCGGGGTCGCTTTTTTGATTGAGCGGGGTAATTCTTGAACCTTTTATTTTATTACAAGATGCGATGTAGCCATTTACCGCTTGAAGTAAGTTAAAGAAAGCAAGTTTGGGATCATCGCTTGATTCAACAATATTGAACTCCAAAGCCACAGCGTACCAAGTGTCGCCATCTCGAAAAACAATATGCCTAAAGGTTCCTTTTTGGGGCGTATTCATAATAATGATGGTATCAATTTTTAGAGTTTTTGGCAATCTATACGGCGTTTTTTATCTCGCATAGTCAATGACCCGGGTTTCGCGAATGATGGTGATTTTGATTTCGCCGGGATACTTGAGTTCTTGCTCGATGCGCAGGGCAATATCGCGAGCGAGGCGCCGGGCTTCGAGATCGTTGATGTCACCGGGTTTGACGAAAACGCGAATTTCACGGCCGGCGGCGATGGCGTAAGTTTTTTCAATCCCCGGGAAGGAATTGGCAATATCTTCCAGATCTTTGAGACGCTTAAGGTAATTTTCTAAACTGTCGCGACGGGCGCCGGGACGAGAGCTCGAAATAGCATCGGCCACTTTAACCAGGACCGACTCAAGCGTTTCATGCGGGTATTCTTCATGATGCGATTGCATCGCTTTAATAATGTTTTCGGGCGCGCCAAATTTCTCTAAAATTCTTTTACCGATTTCGACATGGGTACCCGGAATTTCATGGTCAACCGCTTTGCCCAAGTCGTGCAAGAGAGCGCCAGCTCGAGCCACTGGCGGGTCGCCGCCAAGCTCTTCCGCGAGCATGCCGGCCAAGTGAGTGACTTCAATCGAGTGCTGAAGCACATTTTGACCATAACTGGTGCGGAAATGGAGCCGGCCCAAAATAATTAAAATGCGGGGATCAAGATTAAGAACGCCGGCTTCGTAGGCGGCTTGTTCACCCTTGTCTTTGATAATTCTAGAGATTTCTTCCTTGGCTTTTTCAGTAATTTCTTCGATTTTGGCGGGTTGGATGCGACCATCGGCGATTAAGTGGTCGAGCGCTAATTTGGCAATTTGGCGGCGAACCGGGTCAAACGACGAAAGCACGATCGAGCCCGGAGTATCGTCAATAATCACTTCAACTCCGGTCGCCTTCTCAAAAGCGCGGATGTTTCGGCCCTCTTTGCCGATAATCTTACCCTTAATATCGTCAGAGGGGATATCAACAATGGTTGACATCACTTCGGGCACGGTCGAAGTGGAGAGTCGCTGAATCACTGTCATCATTACGTTTTTCGCTTTTTGTTCCAAACGGTCAGCTCCCTCGATCTCAAGCTTCTTTAGGCGGGAGAGAATATCTTCTCCATAATTTTTCTCAACAACCGTAATTAATTCTTGCTTGGCCTCTTCGATTGAGAGCTGGGCGACTCGTTCTAGTTCTTTCTTTTTTATTTCTTCGGCTTGAGTCACGCGCTCTTTAATTTCTTTAATTTCTTCGGCCTTCTTTTTGATTTCATCGGCGTCGCGATCAACATCCATCTGCCGTTTATCAAGCAATTCGTCTTTGTTAATCAAGCGATCTTCACGCTTTTTTAATTCAGTTTCTTTAATTTCCGCTTTAGCTCTGGCTTCGTTTAAGGTTTTATCAGCCTCGACTTCGGCGCCGGCCACGATTTTCTGGGCCTTGTCTTTGGCCTCCAGGAAGGCCTGTTTAACCTGCAATTCCATCGAACCTTTTTGGGCCGAGAGAATGAGGTAGCGCAATAAATAACCAACAGCAATGCCAAGAGCGCCGGCGGCTCCAGCGAGGAGAAATGCGATTTTTAAACTCATAAGCGTGACGCCGCCTTGTTTTTAGTCGGTTCTAAATTTGCGCGAGAGAGAAAACAAAATCAAATTTTGAGACTTAGAGGAAGACAAAGCGGACTTTAAAGATTAATGTTTCTAATAAGTTACAACCAAATTAAATTGCGAATACCCTGATGATAACAGAAAAAAATTAGAAGTCAAACTTAACGACAACCACTCGGCCAGGTCCAATTTTGTAGTTTATTGCCATTAGCTCAAGATAGAAACGATGTATTTGGAGTGTTGATAACTCTTTATATGAAGGAAGACTTTTATGATATAGTAAAATAAATTCTCTCGTTTTTTGCGATTGTTATTAAAAAATTAACCTTTTTATGAAAAAATCTCTCTCCCTCCTTCTCCTCCTGGTTTTACTCATTCTGCCCTTAGCCAGTCAGGCGGCCACCCTAACCGAACTCAAAACTCAATTAGCCCAGGTTCTATCACAAATCGCCACCTCTTTCGGTTTAGAGGTTAGCTTTTCTTCAACCAACACTTTAGCGTTAGTTGGAC
>Ga0315286_10000576_pt1 | contig 31317 bp, 19 predicted proteins | sample YL17G10_0_MG_FD_205038 | JGI IMG/M metagenome (GOLD analysis project Ga0315286, IMG submission 205038) | Sediment microbial communities from Yellowstone Lake, YNP, Wyoming, USA - YL17G10_0 | ecosystem: Environmental > Aquatic > Freshwater > Lake > Sediment | place: USA: Wyoming | collected... | reverse complement strand
GCCACGTTTCTGAGGGGCGGTCGAACTTGAACTTTACCGACTGGCAGCCCGGCCGGGTGCCCCCACCAGCGGCGCTTGAGGCGGTGATCCGGCAGAAGATCATGCCCTTGCCCGAGTTTCTCCTCATGCACCCCGAGGCGCGCCTCACGGATCAGGAGAAGGAAGCCCTGATCGTGGCGCTCAAGGGCCTGAAGTAAGACAGTCTGCCGCAGCATAGCACGAACAAAGCTGGAACGCCATACACGGCGTGCCAGCTTTTCCACGCGCGGCGAATGGCGGCCAATCAGTCGTCTTTCCCTGCCTCACGCACCGGCACCAACAGCAGAGGCACGTGGGATCGGCTGGAGACCTCCGGGGCAATGCTGCCCGACCAAAAGGCTTCCATGCCGCTCTTGCCGTGCGTTCCTAACACGATCGCATCCGCGTGCACCTTGCGCGCCGTGCGGACGATGACCTTCGCCGGATCCCCTCGCAGGACCTGGGCCTGCACCGAGATCCCCTGGGCCTGCAAGCTCACCACGTGTTGCTGAAGCTGCTCTCGCGCCGCCTCTTGCGACAGATCGAGCAGCAACGATGTCGCAGTGGGCAACAGCCGCCCGCTGGCCGCCTCCTCGCCCGACAGGGTGGGCAGAGTCGGGACCACCTGCACCAGGTGCAGCTCAGCGTTGCACGCCCGGGCCAGGCCGGCCGCCACCGGCAGCCCCTGTCCGTGGTCGGCGCTGCCATCCAGCGGTACCAACAGCCGCCTGCAGAGGAACGCCGGAGTGGCCGCGTTCTTGGGCTGGATGAGCAGGACGGGGGTCTTGCCCATGCCGATCACCTGTTGGGCGATGCTGCCAAACAGCCGGGTGTGCAGGCCTCCGTGCCCATGGGCGCACATCACGATCAGATCGGGTTTCAGCTCGCTCACGTGCTCCACGATGCTGCGCGCCATGTCCTTGACCTCGGCGGTGTGGACATGCCGCTCCACGCGTACTCCAGGCGGGAAGGCTCGACTGGCTACCTCCTCCAGGTAGGTGCATGCCTGATCGGCATTCGATAGATGGCGATCCCCGTGAATCTCCTGGGGAGCATCCTGCTCGATGATGTGGACCAGCGTCACCCCGGCTCCCAGCGCCTGGGCCAGGGTTGCCGCCGCCGGTAGGGCAGCCTCCGCCATCCGCGAGCCATCCAGGGGGACCAACAAATGCTGAAACATCCTCTCACCTCCTGGAGAAGGTCTGAACGAGCAGGTACACGTTCAGGGCGACGATCAACCCGGCGATGATCCCCACCACCGCCGTCGTCAGTCGGCGATTCACCAGCACCCCCATGATGTCGCGCCGTGCGGTGAACAGGATCAGCGGGATGACGGCGAAAGGCAGGCCAAAGCTCAAGACCACCTGGCTGACTACCAGCGTACGCGTCGGTTCCAGCCCGATAAAGATGACGACCAGGGATGGCACGATCGTCACCAACCGTCGGACCCATGCCGGGATCTGGCGGTGCAAGAACCCCTGCATGATGATCTGGCCGGACATCGTGCCCACCGACGTGGAAGACAGCCCAGATGCCAACAGCGAGATGGCAAAAACCCAGCTCGCGGCCGATCCCAACAGCGGCTCGAGCGTGCGGTATGCTTCCTGGATCGTGCCCACGTTCTGAAGCCCGGCGCGGTGGAACGTCGCGGCGGCCATCATCAGCATGGCGGCGTTGATCAGCCCCGCCAGCCCCATGGCAATGAAGACATCGACGACCTCGAAGCGGAACAGCCGGAGCAGTTGGTCCGGCTCACGGGTGACGATGCGCCCCTGGGTCAGCGAGGAGTGCAGAAAGATAACGTGCGGCATCACCGTGGCCCCCAGGATCCCCGCCGCCAACAACACGCTCTCCGACCCCGAGAATTGGGGGACAACCGCATGGTACAGCACCTGCCCCCAGGCGGGATGGTCCAGCACGGTCTCGATCAGGTAACTGGCGGCGATCACGGCCACCAGGATGCTGATGACGATCTCCAGAGGCCGGAACCCATAGCGCTGCAAACCAAGGATGAGAAAGGTGATGATGGCGGCCAGGATGCCGGCTACCCACAGGGGGATGCCCAATAGCAGGTTGAGCCCCAGTGCGGCTCCCACGAACTCGGCCAGGTCGGTGGCCATGGCCACAATCTCCATGAGGAACCACATGCCCCACACGACCGGCCTGGGGAATCGGTTCCGGCAATGCTCTGCCAGGTTCGTGCCTGTGGCGATCCCCAGCTTGGCCGACAGCGACTGGATCAGCATAGCCATCAGATTGCTGGCCACGACCACCCACAGCAGCAAGTAGCCGTACTGCGCCCCGCCCTGGATGTTGGTGGCAAAGTTGCCGGGGTCCATGTAGGCGACGCTGGCGATGAATGCCGGGCCCAGGAAGGGCATCAAGCGCGCCAGGCCGCGCTTTTGGCTGGTGCCGGCCAGGATCTGCCCCGCAGCCTGGATCGTGCCCTCGTCCCCCAGCCTGGTTGGGCTACCCCTGGGCTTCCGAGAGAGCTTCATCGGCTGATTCTCCCTTCCCTTCCTCGTCCTTCTCGCCAAACTCGACCAGCGCCTCGGCCAGCTCGCGCAGCCGTCTGTCCACCTGGCTGCTGACCGTCCCTTCCGGGAAGCTGCCATCCTCTTGCCGCGCACCGGCTGCAACCCCCGTCAGGAGCTCGATCCCTTCGTCGATGCTCCGGACCGGCCAGACGTGGAATTGGCCCTGACGCACCGCATCGACCACTGCATCTTTCAGCATCAAGTTGGGCACGTTGGTCTCGGGGATCATCACTCCCTGCTCGCCGGTCAACCCCTTGGCTTTGCACACCTCGAAAAAGCCCTCGATCTTGTCGTTCACCCCACCGATAGCCTGGACCTCGCCCTTTTGATTGACCGAGCCGGTGACGGCAATGCCTTGTTTGATCGGCAGGTCGGACAAGCTGGAGAGGAGGGCGTACAACTCCGTGGACGACGCCGAATCCCCCTCGACACCGCCATAGCTCTGCTCGAATACCAGCCGCGCCGTGACGCTGAGCGGTTTGTCCTGGGCGAACTTTTCTGCCAGGTATCCCGATAGGATGAGCACTCCCTTCGTATGGATGGGCCCGCCCATTCTGGCCTCGCGCTCGATGTCCATCAACCCTTCGCGGCCCAGGGCGATGCTGGCCGTGATGCGGCTGGGCTGGCCAAAGCTAATGTCACCCATGTCGACTACCGATAGGCCGTTCACCTGGCCCACCTTCGCACCCGTCACGTCGATCAAGATCGTGCCGCGCTGGATCATCTCCTGGAATCGCTCTACGATGAGGTTCGAGCGGTAGAATCGCTCTTCGATGGCCTTTTTGATGTGGACATCGCTCACCAGGGGCACGTTTTCCTGGGTGGTGTAGTAGCTTGCCTCGCGGATAATGTCGGCGATCTCGCCAAAGCGCGTCGACAGCTTCTCCTGGTCCTCGACCAATCGCGATCCGTGTTCCACGAGGCGGGCCAGCGCCGAGCGATCCAGGTGTCTGAGCTCTTCGTTTTCACACACGGCGCACACAAAAGCGGCATAGCCGCGCTCGCTGTCTGCCGTGCGATCCATGCGCGTATCGAAATCGGCCTTGACCTTGAACAGCTCGCTGAATTGCTCGTCGTAGGCCCGCAGGAGGTAGTACGTCTCCGGTTGCCCGATCAGGATCACTTTCACGCTCAAAGGGATGGGCTCGGGCCGCAGCGTCTTGGTCGTGACCACTCCCATCTGCTCGCTAACGTCCTCCACCGCGATCTGCCGGTTCGCCAGGGCTCGCTTGAGTGTGTCCCAGGTAAATGCGTTGCGCAGCAGTTCCTCGGCCGGCAGGACCAGGTATCCGCCGTTGGCACGGTGGATGGCTCCCTCGCGGATCAGCGTCAAGTCGGTGACCAGCGCACCGTACACCGACTCTTGCTCGATACGCCCAAACACGTTGCTGTGCGTGGGGTTCAACTCGATGACTACCGGGGCTCCCTTAAGATCGGCGCTGTCCACCAGCGCGTTCACTTCGTACTTGCGCCAGGCTCCGTCGGGCGGTTCCGCCTTCCACGGCGCAGAAGACGCTTGCTCCTCCGTCTCGGGCCGGAACTGGTCAAGGTTCTCGAGCATGTCCTCCTGAACGAAGTTGAGGTAGGCCACTGCGTCCGGAAGGCCCTGGTACTTTTCCTTCAGGTCCTGGATCAAGTGACTAAGAGCATAAAGGGCCACGTCGTGATCCAGCTTCTGGAGGGCCTCGCCGGCACTTTTCTCTACGCGCTTGCTCCGCCGGAGGGTCGCTTCGATGACACCCCCCAGCTTGTCCCGCTTTTCGAGTATGGCCGCCTTTTCCTCCTCCCCCAGGGCAACGAATTGCTCTTCGGTGAGCGGTTGACCCTCTTTGACTGGCACAGTCATCAGGCCGACCGTACTGGCCTGGATCACAAAGCCCTCCTGCCGGGCGTGCTCGCTGAGCTGGGTGAACATCTCTTCTTTTTGCCGCTCGAAAGCCTGGGCCACTTCCTGCCGACGGGTGCCATACTCCTCGCTCTCAAAGGCGTTGCGGACGTCCCTGCGGGCTCCGGCGACCAGGCCCTTCATGTCGGCCCGAAGCTGCCTGGCCTGCATGCGTGGTAGGCGCAGGGCCTTGGGGCGGGAGGAATCCCGGAAGTTGGTCACGTAGCACCATTCGTCGGGCACTGGCCGATCTCGCGCCACCTCTTCCAGAAAACCTTTGACGGCGGTCGTTCTGCCCGTGCCTGGCATTCCGGAGACGTAGATGTTAAAGCCCACGTCCTGGATGCCCAGGCCAAAACGCAGCGACTTGACCGCGCGATCCTGGCCAATGATCGTCTCAAGACCCCTTGCTTCCTGACTGGTCGTGCATCCCAGCGCACTGGGGTCGCACCTACTCCGCAGCCTTTCTACCGGCAATTCATCGCGCATTCCCTGTCTCCTTCCTGCTGGTTCGTGCGTGCATGTCTATCCGATCAGCCGGGCGATGGCAAACGCCGTAGCGGCCGCCAACCCTCCGATGAGAGCGGTCTGGATCGCTCCGCGCACCGGGTTGAGCCCGGTGAACAGCGCCTTGACAGCCCCAAAGGCCACCAGCGCCACCAGCGTCACCCCCACCGAGACGTAGAGTGCCGTGCTCATGTTGTGCAGCAGAATGTACGGCGACAGCGGGACCAACCCGCCGGCGATGTACGAGGCCGCGATGGTCACGGCGCTCTGCCGGGCGCGTCTGGGGTCGGGGGCTTCCAGCCCCAGTTCGAAGCGCATCATGAAATCCACCCACCGCTTCTTGTCGGCCCGGAGTGCGGCGACCACCGGGCCGATCTGCTCCTCCTGGAGCCCATAGCCGCGAAAGACCTGGGTCACCTCCTCGGCCTCTTTTTCTGGAAGCTCCTCGGTCTCTCGGTTCTCCCGCTCTCGCTCCGATAGGTAGTGTTCCCGGTCGGTTCTGGCGGCCAGGTACCCGCCCAGTCCCATGGCGATGGAACCGGCGGCGATCTCGGCCATGCCGGCAGTGACCACGATGCCGGTCGACTGCACTGCTCCCGACAGTCCCGCTGCCAGGGCAAACGGAACGGTCAGCCCATCGGACATGCCAATGACAACGTCGCGCACCGTCTCGGTGGCTGTAAAGTGCTTCTCAATGTGGGGTGTAGTTGGCACTTCCTCCTCCTCCCTCAAGTGCGCCAAAGGCAGCAGCACTGTCCTTGACCCCCAGAAGCCTGTCCTGTGCCGGACACCGCCAAGGAAGCGGTACTCCGCAGGCACGGGAGGAGCAGGATGGCAGCCGCCCTCCAAAGGATTAGTGGACGACAACCTTGATCTCGAACAGCCGCGAGGGCATGCCACACGCGGGCTCGGACTTGCGGCAGGCGGGATCGCCAGTTGCGCGCAGAAGCGTGGTTCCCACTTGTTTGGCCTCATAAAGGCCCTGCGCCCCCCTGATCACCGTCACGTTCATCACCCGACTGACGACGCTCGAGTCATCGATGCTGGCGGCCCACTCATACTGCTCGCCCAGGTTGAGCAGAAACCGCTCGCCGGCTTGCAGTGCGATCGCCTGGCCATCGTTGTCCAGTGTGACGCTCCGGGCGGAAGCGCCTCCCGGGCTCGCAGACGGGCCAGCTGTGGGTCCCGGCTGAACCGCGGTTCCACTTAGCAGTTCCAGAGCCCGCAGAAGTTGCGCGTCGCCGTTGGCCTGAAGCTGATCGGCCGTCATCCCTTTCTCTTCTTCGGGGATGAGAAGCGAGCTGCCCTCTGGTAGCGCCACCTGCACGTCCGGGGCAATGCCCTGATGCCAGATCACGCGCCCGGACGGCGTCAGCCACTCCTGGGTCGCCAGCAACAGCGCGGACCCATCAGACAGACCGACCTCGTTGAGCACCGTCCCTGTGCCGAAGGTGGTCTCGCCCACGAGCCTGGCCCGTTGTGCATCCTGCAATGCACCGGAGACGATTTCGGCGGCGCTGGCCGTTCCCTGGTTGATGAGCACGGCCACTGACAGGTCAGTTGCCAGGCCGCCCTCCTTAACCGGTACCGGCGTGGTTTCACCCTGTGCGTTCTTTACCAGGAGCACGTTGCCTGTCTTGAGGAACTGGCTTGCCACACCGATCGCCTCGTCCAACAGTCCGCCGGGGTTGTTGCGCAGGTCCAGGACCGCGCCTGTCAGCCCTTTCTGCTGAATCTCGCTCAGCGCCACTTTCAGATTGTCGGTAACCCCCTGGCTAAAGGCCACGATGCGCACGTGCGCCACCTGCGTGCCTGGCAGGCGCTCCCAGGTGACGTTGTCCAGGGCAATGCGCGCTCGCGTCAGGGTCATCTCCCGGGATTCCCCGCTCACGGGATCCTGGATGGTCAGGGTGACCGACGTGCCAGCAGGCCCCATGATCTTGGCCACCACCTGATCCAGGGTAAGGCCGGAGAGGTCCTCGTTGTTCACTTTCAGGATGATGTCACCCGCGCGCAAGCCAGCCTTCTGGGCGGGAGAACTGTCCATCGGTGACACGATGACCACGTGACCGTCCCTCATTTCGACGTAGGCCCCAATGCCTTCAAATTCGCCCTGAGTAAAGCTGCGCTGCTCCTTCAGCATCTCAGGGCTCAGGAACCGGCTGTGTCCGGTATCTCCCAGCGAGTCGACCATGCCGCTGATGGAACCATAGGTCAGGGAGCGTGCTTGAACCGCCGGGCGGTCCACATACGATTTCTGAATGGCATTCCACGCCTCGGCCATCAACTGAAACTCGGCTTGGGCGTTGGCCGGAATACCCTTCGTGGGTACAAAGGTCGCCAGGACTGCGCGGTCCAGCAGAACCCCTCCGGCCAACCCGACCCCCAAGATCACCAAGGCCAGCATCGACAGCAACCCGCAGCGTAACCAACGATTCATCGTCCCTCCCCGGTCCCAACTGACAAGGTCATCGCATTTGTCATTCTGAGCTTTCCATGGCCGGTCCGCGCCACCACCCTAGCCCCACAAGTCCTCGGCAACCTCCGGCAGACCCAGGGTGATCAACCTGTCCCGCGCGGGCTTGCCGCTCTCCCAATCCCAATCCCGCACGGCGTAGTAGTCGCGCAGCAGGGATTCCATGCGTGGCGTCCGCCCTTGCGAGCCGTTGGCCAGCGGCCGCAGCAGCAATTGAGGCAGCCGGTCGTTGCCACGGCGCACCCCCAGCCGGTTGTTGAACGCGCGTTTGATGTTAAAGATACGCTCGCCGGCGCGCTGCCATTCCGCAATGTCCGGGGACCCCCCGGTGGCTGCCCCCAGCAGCCGGCCCAGCACTGGCGCGGTGGGGTTGACAAACACGCACATGATGGCGCTGTTGTACAGCGTCCGCCAGTTCTGGAGGTTGACGACTACCCTGGCCTTGCCCCGTGTCTTGAACCGCCCACTGGGGAGGATGCCCACTTCCGGGATCGTCAGCCCCATGTCCACGGCGTACATGTCGCCCTGCATGTGGCACGCGCCGCGGGGCGAGGTAGCGTACACCAGCGCCATGCCCGACAGCGCCCGCGGATCGTGCGCCGCCGGCTCGAGCCCATTGACGTGCACCGCCAGCTCCTCGGCCCCGTAGCGGGCCGCGATGCGCTTGGTGCCGCCGGCCAGCACGTCGCCAAAGCCTTGCCTGCGGGCGATCATCTCCACAAGGGTGCAGGCCATCTCGATGTCGCCCCACTTCAGCGGCAATCCCCCCGTGTCGGCGGCGGTCAGGATCCCGCGGTCGTACAAGAGAACCGCCAGGGCGATGGACGAGCCGGCGCTGATGGTATCCAGGCCGAGGCGGTTGCACAGGTGATTAGCGTAGGCCACGCCCGCCAGGTCGCTCACCAGCAACTGCGCGCCGAACATGGCTATCGTCTCGTACTCCGGCCCGTCCACCACCTCCACGCCGTAGGGCGTGTCCTTCAGCGTCACCTCCCGGCCGCAGGCCACCGCGCAGCCGTAGCACGGCACGGATCGGGTGAGAATCGTCTCGGCCATGGCCACTCCGCTCAGGTTCGTGGCCTCGTCGAACTGCGCCCCGGTCCAATACCGGATGGGCAGGTTGCCCCACATCATGCTCATGTCCACAAAGGACGCGGTGCCCATCTGGCCGTAGACCTGGGTGGTGATGTCGTTCACCACGTTCTCCACCGCCTCCTTGGCCGCCTGGCGGAACGCCTCCTTGTCGGCCAGCGGCACCCGCTGCTGGCCGCGCACGGCGATGGCCTTCAGGTTCTTTGATCCCATCACCGCGCCCATGCCGGTGCGGCCTGCCGCTCGCCCGTGATCGTTCATCACCGCCGCGTAGAGCACTTGGTTCTCGCCCGCCGGCCCGATGCTGGCCACGCGCACCTTCGCATCGCCCAGCGCCTGCCGCAGGTTTGCCTGCGTCTCGTAGCAATCCAGGCCCCATAGCTCCCCGGCGTCGTGCAGCGCCGGCGGTTGGCCCTCGACGATCGATAGCCACACCGGCTTGTCCGACTTGCCGCGGAGGACGATCCCGTCGTAGCCCGCGAACTTGAGTTCCGGCCCCCAGAAACCGCCCGAGTTTGATTCGCCCCACACGCCGGTGAGCGGCGACAGGGCGCACACTTCGTACCGCCCGCACGAGGGAGCCCGTGTGCCCACCAGCGGGCCGGTCATGAACATCAGCGTGTTGTCCGCGCCTAAGGGGCCGGTTCCCGGCTGTAGCTCGTCATAAAGAAACCGCGCGGCGTACCCGGCCCCGCCGACGAAATCGTGCGCCCACCCCTGGTTCAGCGGCTCGTCTCTCAGCTCGCCTTGGCTCAGATCCACGACCAGCAGCTTGCCTGTATAACCGTTCATGCTGTCTTCCCTCCCTGCGATCGATTGTGGAACTAGCTTCGCCTCAGGAATTGGACAAGGACTGGCGGACCTCCACGGGCTGCCAGTTCGGGGAAACAGAGAAGCTAGAAACCTACCGCCTGCCCTTCAAACGCGCACCGGTACACCTGCTCCACCTCCGCCTCGTCGGGAAAGCGCACGCCGATGAGCGTCGCGCTATCGTTCAGCGCGTTGGACACCAACTGGGGCAGGCAGGCCTCAAACTCTTCCGGAGCGACGCCGGCCTCCCGGAGCGACGCCGGCTGCCCAATGCGCCGTGCCAGGTCTCGGATCGCCGCGACCAGACTCGCCGCCCCCTCGGCCTCATCCAAGGAGGCCAGGCCCAGGAAGCGTGCGATGTCAGCGTAGCGGGTGGGCAGGCCTCCCCTCACGGTGAACTCGATGCTGTACGGCAGCAGCAGCCCCACCGCGCGCCCGTGGGGCGTGCCACACACCGCCCCCAGCGAATGCCCCAGCCCGTGGGCCATGGCCGCCATTGAGTTGCCAAAGCCCAGGCCGGCGATCGTGGCCGCGTTGTGCATCTTTTCGCGCGCTTCCGGGTCGTCTGTGCCGTGTTCGCAGGCACGGGGCAGGAACTCGAACACGAGCTGGACCGCCTTCAGACACAGCCCGTCGGCAAAGTCGTTGTGCCATTTCGACGTATAGCCCTCCACTGCGTGGGTCAGGGCATCCATGCCCGTGTCAGCGGTGATCTGGCAGGGGAGGTGGCTCACGAAGAGGGGGTCGATGATGGCCAGGTCGGGGATGTTCTCGGCATGGCCGACGCTCACCTTGCGGTGCTCGGCGGTGTCGGTGAGGACGATGGGCCAGGTGGTCTCGGCGCCAGTTCCGCTGGTGGTGGGGATGGCCATCAACCGCGCCTTTTGGCGCAGGCCGAGCGAGCCCACTGGCGCAATCTCGTCCGGCGCCAAGTCGGGCCGCTCGTACAGGCAAAAGATGGCCTTGGCCGCGTCTATCGCCGAGCCGCCCCCCAGGCCGATGATCCAATCCGGCCCGTAGGCCAGCGCTGCCTGGGCGCCCCGCTGCACGGTCTGCATGGACGGGTTCGGTTCGACCTCGGCAAAAACGTCCGTCTCGATCCCCACTTCTGCGAGCCTGGCCTTCACCGGCTCCACCAGGCCGAGCTGGACGATCATCGCATCGGTGACAATGAACGCTCGGTGCCCCTGGACGCTCGCCAGGTGCTCCAGCGCCCCCTCGCCAAACACAATCTCCGGGCTACGGAAGAACCACATCGTTCACCTCCGGGAATCAAGCGTCAAATGTCAAACACCACGGCTTTGCGTCAGCCAGGGGGTTGACGTTTGACGCCCGACCGTGGACGTCCTAGTTCTGTGATACCACTGTGTTCAGATCCTTTATCAGCGCTTGGACGTTGATGCCATGGGCCGTCGCCCCCTGCTCAATGTTCTCAAAACGGGCGATGGCGCAGCCAAAGCACATCAGTCCGTGCTTCAAGAAGACCTCGATGGTCTGCGGGTAGGTCTGCACGACCTCACCGATGCTCATTTCCTTGTTGATCTTTTCATTCTCCATGGGAATCTCCTTCGATGATTTTGCGAACTCGCCCTCCCACAGGTTACCGGACCCGCGGGAGGAGTGGTTACCCTTGGTTCAAACCTCGGTCGGCGGTGGCTGGCTCGCTGGCTTTCGCCGCCCGCCCCTCTTTTTCGGCGCAGGTTTGGCCGGCGCCTCGGTCTCGCCCGGATACACCCGGTCCTCGATCCTGGCGATGTACTGCTCCACCTGGATGGCTGCACGGCAGCCCGACCCGACCGAGGTGGTGATCTGGCGGTAGATCCAGTCGCACACGTCGCCGGCCGCCCACACGCCCTCGACGCTGGTATGTCCGTGCTCGTCGGCCAGGACGTAGCCGGTGTCGCTCAGTGCTAGTTGACCGCCCAAAAAATCGGTGTTGGGCAAATAGCCCACGGCGACAAACACCCCCTCTGCGGGCAAAAGCGACTCCTCACCGGTCTTGACGTTGCGCAGCTTGACCCCCGTCGCCTGCTCCGGACCTGCGATCTCGGTCACCACTGTGTTCCAGATGAAGGCGATCTTTTCGTTCTGGAACGCCCGTTTCTGGAGCAGGGGCTCGGCCCGCAACTGGTCTCGGCGGTGGATGATCGTCACCTTCGAGGCAAAGCGGGTGAGGAACAGCGCCTCTTCCACCGCCGCATCCCCGCCGCCGACCATGACGATCTCTTTGTCCATGAAGAAAAATCCGTCGCACGTGGCGCAGTAGGATACACCACTTCCCGAAAGCTCCGTCTCGCCAGGCACACCTAGCTTGCGCGGTGAGGCACCGCTGGCCACGATCAGGGCCAGGGCCTGGTACTCATCGCCGTACGTCGTCACCTTGAACGGCCGCTGCGACAGGTCTACCGCAGTGACAATGTCCATCTCAAAGCGCGCGCCAAAGCGCCTGGCTTGCGTGTGCATCAAATGTGCCAAGTCGGCCCCGAGTATGTCCTCGGGAAAACCGGGATAGTTGCCGATCTCGCTGCTCAGGGCCGCCTGCCCGCCCAGCGCCGGGCCGGCGATGACCAGCGGATTCAACTGGGCACGGGCGGCGTAGATGGCTGCCGTGTAGCCGGCAGGGCCGCTCCCGATGATAATCAACTTTTCCATCGCTTCACCCTCTGTCTGCCACCACTTCGTTCAGTTCGATGGCCCGGTACCTGGCTCTCTGGTCATGGGCTTCCGGCGGCAATTGTACCCTATCCTCATCTGTTTGACAAAAAACTGTCGATACGTCGTCTTTTCTCTTTGCAATTCCGCCCCTTTTGAGTATAATGTCATTGCAGAGAAGGAGGGGGACAACATCGTGTACCAACTGCTGGGCGCCCACGTGAATACCACCCTGAACGGGCTGGAGCAGGTCCTCGCTCAGTGGAAGCCACCCCTGGTGGTTGTCCTGGATCATAGCGATCTGTGGCACCGGTTCAAAGCCACTTCGCCCAGCACCGTCCTGGTGGGGCGCCTGGTCGAACCATTGGAAGCCAACTTTAACGAGCCTACCCTGGATCCTGAGGCCGCGGCGCGCCGCCATTGCGACAAGGTCCTGCCCTTTGCCGAGCGCATGGGCAGGAGCTACACCTACTGGCAGGGATTCAACGAACCGGTCATCCAGTCGTTCGAGGCCATGCGACGTCTGGCCGACTTTGAAGTGGAACGGGCGCGCATCATGGATAGCCACGGCTTCCGGGTCGTGGTCGGCAGCTTCTCAGTCGGGAATCCCTCCCGGCTCGCCTGGTGGCGAAGCTTCTTGCCCGCGTTGGAGGTCGCTCGCCAGCTCAAGGGGGCACTGGCTCTGCACGAGTACGCCTGGCCCACCCTCGATCGAGAATCGCCCTGGTACTTGCTGCGTCACCGCAAAGTCTACTACGGCGAACCCGAGCACGATTGGGAGGGGCTGCCCGCGCACCTGAGAACGCTTCCGTTGGCCATCACCGAATGTGGCCTGGATGGGCTGATCGAACGGGGAGACCTGCCCCGAGGCTGGAAAACTCTGTACGGCCAGGACCCCGATCGCTACCTGCAGCAACTGGCCTGGTACGATGCCGAGCTGGCAAAGGATCGATACGTAATCGGGGCCGCTCTCTACTGCTGCTGCCAGGCCGACGACCCCAATTGGGCCGCTTACAATATCTGGCCGGGCGTGGTCCAGGCGTTGGCCCGCCAAGCAAGGCCCGTCTACCGCCTCGAACACCCCATCGCACCGGACGAGCCCCCGATCAAGCCCCAGGTACCGCCCAGCGCGCCACCTTCGCGGCTCCGCCCGTCGCAAACGCCCAATCCCGGAGAAACGCCAGGTGTGCAGCCGTCGCCGGTCCTGCCCCCGCCGGCGTCCAAGCCTCAAGCACCACCCGGCGTGCAACCACCGCCAACCCAATCCGCGCTGCCGAGCAACCCGCCACGGCGTGCCATGCGTCCAGGGCCCCATGCGCAGCGCCCCTTACCGCTTCCTCTATCGATGGGGTCTTCCGGGCGAGTGCAGGAGCCCAACCCTCAGCGGATATCGTTCCTCTCGTCGTCCGCGCCAGCGGCATCTGCGCCTTTTTCTGTGCCGCAGGTTGGGCAGGCGATGCTGGCGCAGGCCCTGAAGCGCCTGGATCGGGTTCTCGCTTTGTCTAGGGCGGGCTTCACACCTGCCCCGGAAACTGAAGCTCAAGGGGGGACAGCCGTGGACAAACCGCGCGTCCTGGATCAGCAGGGTCAGGAACTGGAATGGGATTGGCTCGTCGCCAATCTGGGGGCGGTCACCGTCGAGAGGGCCGAGCCTGTGAAGGACACAAAACAGATCTACCGCTTGCTTCGCGTGCAAGCGGTCGAAGGGCCGGCAGCCCTGGTGGTTCATGTGGCCGGCGAGGACGGGAACCCCAGGGAGGGGGTTACGGTGGTGCGCCATTGGGCCGATGCTCCCGTGCTGCCCGCGTGGCCCGCGCCGGCCAGCCGTTGGCATGACCGCGGCGTCTATGGACGGACCGACGTCCGCGGCAACTTGGGGTTCGGCCTGGGGACGGCGGACCAGTACTCGCTGCCCAACGGGGGACCGAGCGCCGTCTGGCTGGCCGATCCGGCCGGCCCTTCGGACCTCATCGCCGGGTTGGGCATGGTCCAGGGCACCGACCATCGCCACCTGGACCTGTTCTGGCTGCTTGAGGCGGCGCCCGAGCGCGTTCCAGTGCCGCCTGCCTCACCACCCGCCGCACCGAACGAGGCGCCGCCGGCTCCCCTTCCGCCGTCTCCGCCGTTGGCTGAGGACCAATGGGCCTTGCTGATAAAACGTCTGGACGCGATCATTGACGTGTTGGAGCAGCGGGTGGGGCCAGAAGAGCCGGGTGAGGGCACAGGTCTCGCTTGATTGTGGCGTCCGGTGCCCGGCTCGGCTGATATGCCGAGTACCTTGTTGCCAAAAGGCAGCGGTTGTGTTACACTAGCCCCATGACTGGCGCAAAGGCCCGATGGTTCTGGGTTGGGATGCTGCTTTTCGTCGGCCTGGCGTTTGGCCTGCGCTTGCTGGCCATTGACCGCCAGGATATCTGGGGCGACGAAGCGTTCAGCATCTGGCTCAGCCGCCAGCCTTTGCCCCAGGTGGTTGCAGGTGGCGCCGATACCCACCCGCCCCTCTACCCCGTCCTACTCGCCGTCTGGTTGCGCCTGGCCGGATCGTCGCCGCTGGCCGTGCGCGCCCTCTCGGCCTATATCGGCACTCTGACCGTGCCCGTCGTCTATGCCCTGGGCAGGCGCACCTTTGGGCGCGCGGCAGGCGCCCTGTCCGCTCTCCTGGCGGCGCTCTCACCCGCCCTCGTCTACTATTCACAAGAGACGCGCATGTATGGCCTGGCCACCCTGCTGGCCGCCGTCTCGGTCTACTGCGCCATGCGCTGGTACGCAGCACGCTCGCCCTCGAAACCCATGGGGCGCGCTTCTGGCTTGCCCTACCTCCTTGTCAGCCTTGGTGCCGTCTACACCCACTACTATGCCTTCTTCGCCATCCTCGCTGAGGACCTGGTCTTGATTCCCGCCCTGCTCCGCCGTCGCCAATGGGCAGCGTTGCGTGCATGGCTGGCCGGCCAGGGCGTCATCGCCCTGGCCTATGTGCCCTGGATCGTGGTCCAGAGCAGGTTCCTCAGCGGCAAGGCCAGCGCTCGCTTCGAAGAGTTGGAGCTGGCATCCGCCTTGCGCATTGCCGGCCAGACCGTCACCGCGTTTGGCGCCGGGCTGGCCGTCAGACCTGGAGAGGCGTGGGCCGTGACCGCGCTTTTCCTGATCGCCATCGCCGCCGGCCTGGGGGCGGTCCTGCGCAGCCGGCAGCGACAGGCCGGCCCCTGGCTCGTGATCGCCTGGCTGGCGGTCCCGCTGGCGCTGGCCTGGGTCGCCAACCCGGTCATGCCCTTTTTCTACGCCCGCTACCTGCTCCTCATCGCCCCGGCCTTTTACCTCCTGGCTGCCCGGGGCGTGGTGGGTGCCGGGCGCCTGCCCGGGAGGCTGGCCTGCGGAGTACCCTGTGCCTGCCTGCCCTGCCGGGTAGGCCAGGGCGCACTGGGCAGGCCGCTTCTGCGGTGGGTGGGGGCAGCCGTGTTGCTCGCAGGGAGCGCCTATGGCTTGCACGGCTATTATACCCGCGACGAGTACGTCAAAGGCCACTACGGCCAAATGATGGCCTACGCGCGGGCTCACGCCCTTCCGGGCGACGGGCTGCTCCTGGCCAACCCGCTGCAGCGCCCTATCTTTGAGTACTACGCGCCTCCGGGGTTCGAAGCCGAATTCTTTCCCCGGAGCGCCTACCCCCTGGAGGATGCCCGCACCGCCGCCGACTTGGAGGCCATCGCCGCCCGCCATCCGCGCCTGTGGCTGGTGCGCTTTGGCAACCCGGCGGAGTACGACCCCACGCGCACCCTGGACCGCTGGCTGGCGACCCACGGCTCGAAAGCCTACTTTGGCGGCTGGGGTGATGCCGACTTGGCGTTGTACGTGATGGCCCCGGCCGGGGTGGGCTCGACCATCCAGCACCCATTGCAGGCCGACCTGGGGGACGGGCTGCGGCTGCTGGGGTATGCCCTGAGCGCTAATCGGGTCAAGCCCGGCGACACGTTGCTCCTCACCCTCTACTGGCAGGCCCGGGCACCGATGACCGAGCGCTACAACGTCTTTACCCATCTGCTGGACAATGGGAACCGCATCCAGGCGCAGATGGACAGCGAGCCCCAGGGCGGCGGGCTGCCCACGGATCGCTGGACGGTCGGGCAGGTGATCCAGGATAACTATGCCCTGACCATCTCTCCGGGGGCCACGCCCGGCCCGCATTTCCTCGAGGTAGGGATGTACCTTCTGCCTTCAGGGGACCGCCTGCCTGTGCGCGACCCCGCCACTGGCGAGGTACTGGGCGACCGCGTGCTGTTGGACTCCGTCGAGATGGAGGCCCCATGAGCGAGACGCCCGAGAGACGTCCGAAGCCTCACCTGCGGAGTACCGCTTCTGCGGTGGCCTGGCTTCAACCGGCGGGCCAGGGTGGACTTTTGAAGTTTTGGGAAGTGGCGGCTCTCGTCGCCATCACCTTTCTGGCCGCGGCTCTGCGCTTCTATCGCCTGCCCGATCTGCCCCCGGGTCTGCACTTTGACGAAGCCTTCAAGGGCGTGACTGCCCGCGACCTGCTTAACGGGGCACCGCCGCGGTTGTTCTTCGAAAGCGACATGGGCGAAGAGCCCGTCGCCGCCTACCTTGTGGCGGCCGCGCTGGCCCTGGTCGGGCCGGTGCCCTGGGCCATCCGCCTGCCTTCGGCCATCGTCGGCACGCTGACTGTGCCCCTGGCCTGGTGGCTGGGCCGCGAGCTGGTCGCGCTCCTCCGCTCGGGCCGGCCCGTGGCCGGCCCCGTAGACGGCGCTCCTTCGGCCGGCGCCGGAATCCAGGGGCCCATCACGGGCCTGGGCACTGCCCTGATCCTGGCCATCCTCTATTGGCACCTCAGCTTCAGCCGCATCGGCATGGAGCCCATCCTGGTGCCCTTTTTTGCCACCCTGGCCTTTGCCGCCCTGGCGCGGGGGCTCAACACCGGGCGCTGGCCGGCCTTTGTGCTGGCCGGGCTGGCCCTGGGCGGCAGCCTTTACACCTACAAGGCCGGCTACTTCGTGCCACTCCTGGCCATGGCCTGGGTCGCCTGCGCGGCCGCCGTGGAGCGAGATTTCCTGCGGCGTCACGGGCGTGGCCTGCTCCTAGTGACACTGGTCGCCCTGCTCGTCGTCGCGCCTATCACGCTCTATTTCGCGACCCATCCGGCCAACTTTCTCCAGCGGCCGGTCAGCGTAGCCGTGGGCGGCAGGACCGTCGCGGGTGGCCCGTGGCAGGCCGTGGTGCAGAACCTCCCGCGCGTGCTGGGCATGTTCTTCCTACGGGGCGATGCTAACCCACGCAGCAATCTGCCGGGCCGCCCGGCGCTGGACCCCTTCCTGGCCGTCCTGTTTCTGGTTGGGTTGGGGGGGGCGCTCCGTCATCTCCGCCGGCCGGCCGCGCTCCTGCCGCCGCTGTGGGTCGTGGTCATGGCGCTGCCTACCCTCCTCACTGACGATGCCCCCCACTTTGGGCGGGCCATCGGCGCGACGCCCGCTGTGGCCCTGCTGTGTGCCCAGGGCGGCTGGGCCTCGTGGCGAGCTGCGACCCGGCTGAACCGGCGGGGAGTCCGGCTCACAGTCACGGGTCTGCTGGCGGCGGGACTGGCCTTTTCCACCGCCTTGACCGCGCGCGCCTATTTTGTCACCTGGGGGCGCTGCCCCGACCTCTTCCACGCCTACGATGTGGGGCTGGCCCGGGTGGCGGTGCACGTCGCCACCCTGCCCGCCGGGGAGGAGGTCTACCTGACCCCCACCTCCCACGACCACTACACCCTCCAGTTCCTGGTACACCGCCCTCTGGCCAGCTTTGACGGCCGCGCCGGGTTGGTCTACCCTGCACCGGGCCGGGCTGCGACCGTCGTCGTGCTCCTGCGCGAGGACGACCGGACTCTGCCCGCCCTCCAGCGCACCCGCCCCGACGGTGCTATCGCCTGGACCCTGGCGGACGGTTATGGTCGCCCGTACGCCGTTGCCTACCACCTGCCCGCCAGCTCTACGCCTGCCCCCACGCCCGGCCGCCCGGTGGACGCGACCTTTGCGGGCGCGGCGCGCCTGTTGGGCTACTCGCTGGATCGAGAGGCCATCGCACCTGGTGAGAGCCTGGAGTTGACCCTGTTCTGGCAGGCGCTGGTCCCCTTGCCTCAGGATTATACCGCCTTTGTCCACCTGCTGGGCGACTATAACCCGGCGACCAAAGGCCCCGTTTGGGCCGGCCACGATAACCAGCCCGATGCCGGCCGCTACCCCACGGCGACCTGGCAGCCGGGAGAGGTCATCCTGGACGTGCACCCGCTGGCCGTGCCCGCCGATGCGCCTCCCGGTGATTATTCCATCGAGGCCGGCCTGTACCTGCTGGCGACCCTGGAGCGCCTGCCGGCGATCAGTTCCGACGGGCAGCCATTGCCCGGGAACGTGGCAGTGCTGGGAACGATCCATGTCGGCCGCTAATGTGAGGGGAGAGTATGAGCCCTAGAATCCGTTCGCTGCTCCGCGCGGTCAGCCCATATGCTGTGCTCTTGCTGTTCACGCTCGGCTACTTCTGGCGCATCCTCTTCACCCCCGACGCCTGGAAGCCGGCCGGGGGCGGTGACCTTGTGTCGTTCCTCTTCCCCACCTACCGCTTTGCGGCGGCCCGCTTCCAGGCCGGCGATCTTCCGCTATGGAATCCCCATCTCTACGGCGGCGCGCCCTTCCTGGCCGACATGCAGGCGGGGCTGTTCTACCCGCCCAACTTGCTCCTGTTCCTGCTGGCTCCTGACTTCCCGTACAAGGCCATGGAGGGCATGTCGATCTTGCACGTCTTCCTGGCTGGGGTCACCATGTTCCTCTGCCTGCGCCACCTGTCGCCGGGGCGCCCCTTGCGCGCCCCCGCCGCCCTGCTGGGGGCCGTGGCCTACATGTTCTCCGACCTGTTCATCGTCCACTTTGGCAACCTGAATCTCATCGCCGTAGCCGCCTGGCTGCCGCTCATCGCCCTCCTCTTCTGGCGCGCGCTGTGCACGCGCCGGCTCGGCCTGGCGGTGTGCGCGGGGTTTGCGCTGGCGATTGCGACGCTGGCCGGCCATTTGCAGATCACCCTGTACATCGGCCTGGCGCTGGCCGTGGCCGCGCTCGTGGCGGCGGTCGAGACACACCGGCGCAGGCAAGGATGGGCGTGGCCCCTCCTGGCCCTGGCAGTGACAACCGGCGTGGCCATCGGCCTGTCGGCCATGGCCCTGCTGCCCGCGCTCCAGTACGCCCGCCTCAGCCCGCGCGCCGTGCTGCCCTACAAGGACGCGGCGCGCTACTCGCTGATCCCCGGGCTGCTCGGCGAGATGCTGGTGCCGGCGCTATTCGGCAGCCGGGAGCCAGGCTTGTACTGGGGTGTGTGGGACCGGGTGGCGGTGGGCTATCTGGGCATCTTTCCGCTGATCCTGGCCGGCCTGGCGGTGCTGCTGCGCCGGGGCCGGCGGGTCCGGCTGTTCGTCGTCCTGGCTGGGGTCGCTTTCCTGCTGGCGCTGGGTGGGCAGTCGGTGGTCCACGGCTGGACCTACCGGCTGCTGCCTGGCTTTGGCCAGCTTCGCGCCCCGGCACGGTTTGTTGTGGTGCTCGATTTCGCTTTGGCGGCGCTGGCCGCGCTGGGGCTAGACCGGCTGCTCGGTCCGCTGGAGCCATGGGCGCGCAACACCTTCCGCCGCGTCTGGCGTGGGCTGTTCTTGCTCTCGGCCGCGGCGGCCGTGGTAGGGGGGGGGTGGGCCTACCTGGTCATCTATCAGGCCCAGGACCGGGATCCGGCGCTGTTCTGGAGAGTCTCCGCGGCAGGGAGCGGCGTCATCCTGGCCCTGCTGCTGCTCGGTGCGGGCCTGGCCTGGCTGGGGGCGCGGCGCTCTGGGAGGCTGCGGCGTTCGACCTTGGCCTGGCTGGCGGTGGGCTTGGTCTTCCTCGACCTGTCCTCGGTAGGCGCCTACACCGATCTGGGCGACAGGCCGCCCACCGCCGGCTTTGACCATCCCCAGGTCGTAGCCTTCTTGCGGGATGACCCCGGCTTCTATCGCATTGACTCGCGCACCGACGTCGCCGGCGTGTGGCAGCCCGATCTGACGTTGCTGGCTGGCCTGGACGACGTGAACGGCGTGGACAACCCCTTGGTCATCGCCGACACACACAGGTTTTGGGAGGGCACCGGCGGGCGCTCAACGCCGCTCTACGACCTGCTAGGTGTGCGCTATGTGGTGGGCAGCAAGCAGGTGACGCTCGACACGGACAAGTTTGTCCTGGCCTTCGACGGCGACCCTACGGTCGACGTCTACCGCAACCAGCGGGCGCTGCCGAGGGCCTTTGTGGTCCATCGCTCGCAGGTGGCAGCAGACCATGAGCAGGCGTGGAAACTCCTCCACCAGCCCGGCTTCGACCCCGCCACGGCGGTCATCCTGGAAAGTGGCCGTGCGTTGGACGTCCCTGGCGTGACGGCTGCGGCGGCAGTGCAGTTGCTGCTTCGGCAGCCCGACGCGCTCGAGTTCCAGATCGACAGCCCGGCAGAGGGCTACCTGGTGCTGAGCGATCCCTACTACCCCGGCTGGAGGGCAACGGTAGATGGTCAGCCCGCCAACATCCTGCGGGCCGACTATGCTTTTCGCGCCGTTGCTGTGCCGGCGGGAGTGCATCGAGTGACCATGGCCTTCCGGCCCGGGGCGTGGACCGCCGGGTTGGCTATCAGCATTGCCACCGCGCTGGTGCTGTTGGTGCTGAGCGGGGTGTGGCTGCTCCGGCGGCGAGCTGTAATTTGCTGAGGACTGGCAGCCCCCTCTCGAACTACTGCCAGTCCTGCTTGTGTCTCACGCGCCTTCCAGCAGGGCTTCCAGGCGCTCCAATTCCTCCGCGAGCGGCTGCAGGTCCGCGCCGGTCGGCACGCCGTGCTCGAGCAGCGCCTGTTCGATCTCTTCGTCGCTGGGCGGGTCAGCCTTCGCGGGTCCGGGGCCGCGGGCGAGCAATTGGTCCCGCAGGCGCCGGGCCTCCCCGGCCGCTAGATCTCCCCGGCGTGCCAGGGCCTGCACCCTCCGCTCGATCTCCTCGTCCACGTGGCTTGCCAGGTTCAAGGGCGATGCCAGGCTGCGCCGCAGGTTGCTCAGTGTGTCGCCGCCCGCCTGGATCAGCATGGTGAGCACCGTCTGGGGCAGAAACCCGCCGCGCCTCTTCTCCAGCTCCAGCATAACCTGGGTAAGGGTCACTGAGGTCAGGTCATCGCCCGTGGTGTGATCCACCACCTGCACATCCTGGCCCTCACGGATCAGGGCCCCGATCCCCTCCAGGGTAGTGTACCGCCTGGCTTCCGTGTCGTACAGCTTGCGGTTAGGATAGCGTTTGATAACCGGCATACGTCGTTGTAGGAGCGACTCTAGTCGCTCTGCGCCTTTTTCAGCTCGTCGACCTTCTTGGCCAGGGCGGTGATCTTGACGCTCAGAGTTTCGATGTCGCTCTTCGTGGGCACGTTCATGCGGCCCAGGATCTCATCGATCCGCCGGTCCAGTTCGCCCTCAGCCCTCTTGGCCTCCTTCTTGCGCTTTTCCAGCACCTCTTTAAGCAGCTTCTGGGCGTCCTTCTGGGCGAGTTCACCCCGCTCGACGAGCTTCTTGACGATCTTTTCGACCTCTTCCTGGGTCAAAGCTACCGCGCCCATGCCAGCCAGCAGCACCTTGCGCGTCGTCTCCAGCATCGGCCTGCGCTCATGCTCGGGCTTCTCCGGGTCCACCTGCACCTTCACTTCTGCCATTTTCGAGTCTCCTCTCATTCTAAACGTGACGCAGTGCGTCGTGGACGTATCATAACACACTGCGTCATGCCTGTCAAGTGCCAGACAGGTTCTTGGCCTACACACGAGCGGCTGTCCAGATTCCATTTGCAGATTCGCCCATTTGTCGATCTGCCCGTTTTCCGCTATAATTCCGCCCACCAAGAACACAAGGAGCGCGAGCAACCCTCGCAAGGCAACCTATGGATCGATCAAACGCAACAACCCACACCCGCACCCGGGGTGCACGCCTGCTCGTCCTGACTCTGCTGGGCACTCTGCTGGCAGGCATGGCGCTCTCTCTGGCTTCCTGTGGCGAAAAGACGGCGCAGGTGCCCACCCCGGCCGGCACCTTGCGGCCGACCTTCACCTCTATCCCGGCGCAAGCTGCAACTCTGGAGCCATCGGCCACATTGCCGGTCCCGACGGTAGCGGCGACGGCGACACTGACTCCGATGGTTACTGAGACGGTCCCCACGGACGAGCCGTCGCCTACTGGCGCGCCCGTAGCGACCCAGACCCCGATGGTGGTCACCGCGACGCCCGCTCCCGCCACCGCCACACCGCAGGCAAGCCCGACGCCAGGCCTGCGCACCAAGATGCGCTCACCCGACTACGGCATGCAGGCCTTTCTGTGGTGGCGTCCAGAAGTGGCCCAACGGGACTTGGAAGAGATTCACAATGCGGGCTTTCGCTGGGTCAAGCAGGACTTTGCCTGGCGCGAGATCGAGGGCGCCGGCAAGGGCAGATTTGACTGGAGCATCGCCGACCGGGTAGTAGCCCAGGTGCAGAGCGTCGGCAAATTGCGCCTGATTGTACGCCTGGACAGCGACCCGACTTGGGCCAGCGGCCAGACCTACCCCAATGCGCAGAACGTGATCATGAGCCCGCCCAAGGACCTCCAGGACTTTGCCGACTTTTGCTACGCCGTCGCTTCCCGGTACGAGGGTCAGATCGGGGCGTACCAGATCTGGAACGAGCCGAACCTCAGCCGCGAATGGGGAGGCAAGGCCCCCGACCCGGCCGGTTACGTGGCCATGCTGAAAGCTGGCTACCAGGCCATCAAGCGGGCCGATCCCGACGCCCTGGTGATCAGCGCCGGTATGGCCCCCACTACGCGCAACGACAAGGTGGCCATGCCGGATACGCAATTCCTGACGCGGATGTATGCCGCCGGGGCCAGGCCCTACTTTGACTACCTGGGTGCTCACGGCGCAGGCTTCAAGGCTCCCCCCGAAATGGACCCGGCTGACGTGTCCACCGACCCGAACTATTACAACAGAGGCGACGCCAACTGCCCGGGCCCCGCCTGCCGCATCTACTGCTTCCGCCACGTGGAGGATCTGCACCAGATCAGTATCGACAACGGCGATCCATACAAGCGTGTGGTCGTGCTCGAGTTCGGCTGGACCATGGACGAGCGGTCCAACTCTCCCTACCGTTGGCACGCCGTCACCGAGGACCAGCAGGCCGAGTATTTCGTGCATGCCTACCAATACGCCAGAGACCACTGGCAGCCGTGGATCGCCGTTATGAGCCTGATCTACATGCCCGACAACAACTGGACGCAAGACGATGAGCAGTTTTGGTGGTCCATTGCCGCGCCCGGCTATCCGCAATTCATTCCCTACAAGGCCTATCGGGACCTGGCCGCCATGCCAAAATGACATGTGGACAGACCTCCGCGGTGTCCAAGATCTCTGAGGTCTGTGAGGGGGTTTTGGTGTCGCTGCGTCGCCGCTGGCCCACGATCGTTCTCAGGCTCATGGTGCTCGTGTACCTGGCCTATTTCGGCTGGTTTACGCTGCGCGCCTACGATGTCTACGTGTACAAGGCTTTTGACCTGGGCATCTACGATCAGGCCGTGTGGAACACGATGCATGGCCGCCCTTTCCGCTCGACCATCGAAGAGCCCTACGACAACCTGCTAGGCGATCATTTTGAACCCATCCTCTTGCCCATTGGGCTGTCTTACCTGCTCTGGGAGAACCCCAAGGCGCTGCTGCTCATCCAAGCCGCGGCCCTGGCCTTGGGTGCCCTGCCGGTGTATGGACTGGCCCGGAATGGGTTGAAATCGGCTCTCACCGCACGCGGGTCAGCCGGCAGGGATGCTAGTGAGATCGATCGCTCTGCTGCGCCACTATGGATCGAGCTTTCAGCCCTGGCCTTTGCCCTGGCTTACCTGCTTTACCCCCCGGTGCACTCGGCCAACGTCTTCGAGTTCCATCCCAGCGCCCTGGCCATCCCGCTCTTGCTGTACACGGTCTACTTCCTGCGGACCCGTCGCTTTGGCCTCTACTTCCTGTGCCTGGTCCTGACCATGAGCACCAAGGAGGTCCTGCCTCTGACGACCTTTGTGTTGGGCCTCTACGCCTTCCTGATCGCCAGGGATCGCGTGGTGGGGCTGGTGACGATGGCCGCCAGCGCCTTGTGGTTTGGGTTGGTGGTGTTCGTCGTCATCCCCCGTTTCAGCCCCGATGGCCAGTCGCAATACTTTGCCGAATACTACGGCTGGCTGGGCGGCAGCGCCGGCGAGGTGGTAACCCGCATGGTCACCCATCCCGAGCTCATCTGGCAGCGCCTCACCCGGCAGGACAGCTTGTTGTACATGAGCAGCCTGTTGCGTCCCCTGGCCTACCTCCCCGTTCTGGGACTGCCCATCTTGCTCCTGGCACTTCCCGCCCTGTTCCTCAACGTCCTGAGCGACTTTTCCTTCCAGCACCGTTCCTTGACCTTTTTCCAATACGCCGCGGCCATTGCGCCCTTTGTCGTCGTGGCTGCCATCGACGGGACGTCCTTCTTACTTTGTCATCTGGGTGAGTTGGGGGATCGGCTGCGGCCGGGCGTGCGCCGGCTCCCCGATCTCGGGCCGCCGGTGGCTAGCGCTGCGATCGCGTCGGTCCTGGTGCTCTCCCTGGCAACTCAGAGTTACCACGGCTACCTGCCGTTTAGTCGCGACTTTTACCTGGCGCCGCGCAACCAAAAGGTGGAGGCGGCCAAGGCCCTGGTGGAGCAGGTTCCACCGCAGGGCACAGTCTCGGCCGATCTGATCTTCGGCCCGCACCTCAGCCACCGTGAGACCCTTTACCTTTATCCGTCGGTGCACGACGCCGAGTATGTGGTCGCCGACGCCTCATATCGCGATGCAGGGTTTCCTCCCCGCGACCGCCAGGCTGCCATCCAGGCCTTGATCAGCAGCGGCCAGTACGGAGTGGTGGACGGCCGTTACGGCTATCTGCTGCTCCACCGAGGGGCTGACCAACAGGCCATTCCCGACATCTTTTACGACTTTGCCCGGGCCACCGAGCCGGCTCCCCAGCTCAAGACCGACGTCGTCTTTGGCGACGAAGTGCGGCTCATCGGCTTTGACCTCGTTTGGGAGCGCCCGGTCACACCCCGTGCCCACCTGGTACTGTACTGGCAGGCGCTGCGGCCGGTCGAGCGCGACCTGCGCCTGTTTTTCATCCTCACCGATGCGCTGGGCAATCTGATGCCAGGGACCGAGCAGGAGTTTGATGCGTCAGCCTGGTACCCTCCTGCCCGCTGGCAGGCGACGGAGGTGGTCCGCACCGAAACGCTGCGTTGGTCCGTAGAGGATCCGGGCAGGTACGGCGTGGCCGTGGGTGTGGTCGAAGGGCCGGGGTTCTGGGACCTGGATAAGCGTTTGCAGCCCTCGGTGCTCTCCGCGCCCTGGGCCTTGCCCCATGTGCACGATGGGTCACTTGTGTGGCTGGCCACACTGGCTGCCGATGGCCGGCTGGCGACGCTGGAGGCGCCGAGAGAAAGGCGATGAGCACGGCCCCGGACGTGACGGCATCGAGGGGCCTGCCTCGCTGGGCCGAGGTTACGCTCCTCGTCCTGATCCTGGCCCTGGCGGCCGGTTTTCGCCTATACCGCATCGGCCAGGTGCCGCCTGGCCCGCACTACGACGAGGCGGCCAACCTGCTGGACGTCGTGGACGTGCTTCATGGCCACCCCATGGTCTTTTCTCCCCGTTCCTATGGTCGGGAGATGCTGCTGATGTACCTGGCCTCGCCGCTTGTGGCTCTGCTGGGGCCTACCACTCTGGCGATGCGCCTGCCCACCGCGCTGGCGGGAGTGGCGACCATCTTGGCCACGTACCTGCTGGCCCGAGAGCTTTTTCTTCGCTCCGCTCCTCCGAAAACCGCCCGGAAAAGTCCGGGAGTCGGGAGTCCTCAATTCGTTGAGGCGCCAACCGGCCTCCTCCGTGCTCAGGGGGCCGGCCTCTTGGCGGCGCTGTTCCTGGCGCTGTCGTTCTGGAACCTGGCGCTGAACCGCATCGGCTTCCGCGCCAACCTGCTGCCGCTCACCGAGACGCTGTGTTTCCTGTTTCTGTGGCGTGCGGTGCGCACGGGCCGGCAGCGCGATTTCGTAGCCAGCGGCATCTGCCTCGGCCTCAGCTTTCATACCTACACTTCCGCCCGCTTTGTGCCCATTGTCCTGGTGGCCTTTTTCGGCGCGCTGCTGCTCACTCGCGCGGGCCGGAACCTGGTCTTGCCGCGCTGTCGCCAGTGGCTGCTCCTGGTCGGTGTGGCTCTGGCCGTGGCGTCGCCGCTCCTCGTCCACTTCCTGCTCCACCCCGGCGACTTTTTGCTGCGCGCCCAGGGGGTGTCCATCCTGAACCCCGGCCTGAACCAGGGTCACCCCTTGGGGTTGCTGCTGCGCAGCGTACTGGGCAATCTTGGGCTGTTTGGCGTGCGTGGCGACCAGAACTGGCTGTACAACCTCCCCGGCCGTCCCGGCCTGGATGCTTTCCAGGCAGCGCTGTTTTGGGGCGGGCTGTTGCTGTGCCTGGTGCGGGCAGGGCGGCCGCGAGTGCTTTTCCTGGCCGTGTGGTGGCTGGTGATGCTCTTGCCCAGCATCGTGGCCCCGGATCCCATCCCCCACACTCTGCGCGCCATTGGCACCCTGCCCGTGGCGGCCCTCCTCTCGGCCCTGGCCCTCACCGAATTGGCCCTGTTCCTGTGGCAGCGGGTCCGACTCTCCCCGCCGACCGTCCGCCTCGCGGTGCCGGTGTTCATGGCGGGATTGATGCTGGTCTACACCGGATGGGCCGGCGCCAACCTGTGGCGGAGCTACTTCGACCGCTGGCTGCCGCGCGATGAGGTGTACTACGCCTACTACGGCTATCTGTCCGACCTGGCCGACGAGATAAACCGCGACACCGACCCCCAGGCGGTCTATCTTTTCCCACTCAACTACGACCGACTGGGCGACTCGTCCTACCAGGCCTATCCGCTAGAGGTTCTGCATCGGGGCGCAGTGCCCTTCCGCTACATCGTCGTTGACGACGCGACCGTGGCGCAAGATCTCACCCAGGACATTGCGGGAAAAAGACGGGTGCACCTGGTAGTGTGGACCCATGGCGAACACGTCGACGCCGATCCCCGCGGGGTGTTGCCCACGCTCCTGACACGGTTTGGAGCGTTCGTACAGGAACAAGAGTTCCGCGGCTTTCGCATCCTTACCTACGATTTGCCGTCGACGGCAGTCGATTTCACCACGCCGCCGGTCCTGGCTCCGGTGGGGGCCAGCTTCGGCGACGAGCTGGTGCTTCTGGCTCAGGCCCACGCCGAGACTGTTCCCTCGGGCGAGCAGGCGTGGATGGTGCTGCGCTGGCAGGCTGGGGAGAGGGTCAACCGCGACTACAAGGTCTCGGTGCGCCTGTCGGACGCCGATGGCCACCGGGTGGGTCAGTCGGACGTGGTGCTGCTGTCCAACGAACACCGCCTGTCCACGCAATGGGTGCCTGACCGGGAAGTGACCAGCTACCATCTACTGCCCAGCCTGCCGGCCACCCTGCCTGGCTCCTACCGGCTCAGCCTGGTCGTCTACGATCCCGAGACGCTGGCCCCGCTGCCGGTGCTGGAAGGAGTGGCCGCGAGCAACGGCGACGAGTTGCCCCTGGGCACGTTAGAGATCTCCCGTCCGCGGCGCCCGGCCACGACCCAGCCGCAGATCCCGTTGAGTGGCGTTCGCCCGGCCCCGCGTTTGGCTTTGGCGGGCTACGACCTGCGGAGTACCGCTTCTGCGGTGGCCACGGAGGAGCTCGCCCCGGGCGACACGGTCGATCTGGCCCTGTACTGGCACGCTCAGAGGGACCTCGGCAAGGACTATGTCGTAAGCCTCCAACTGCTCGACTCGGCGGGGGCTTTGGTTGCTGAATGGACCCAGTCGCCGGCCTTCCCCACCTCCCAATGGCGGTCGGGCGACCGGTGGCGGGACTGGCACTCGCTGCTCCTCCCATCCGATCTGGCGCCTGGGGTTTACGACCTCAAGGTCCAACTGACCGGCCTGGGCGCGCGTGACGGCACCATTCTCACGCGCCTCCAGGTGGTTAGCCCCCCGCTCCCTCTAGGTCCGTGACACTGGCCGAGCGGGACAGAAAAACAAGGAGCGGGGCGGACTCTTGTCCGCCCCGCTCCTTGTTCGTTGTTTCCTTGTCCCCTACCAGGATGTCTTTTGGAAGGTCAGGAAGAAGTTGGTGTGAATCGTAAAGGCCGGCTGCTCCGCGGTGCCCATTCCCAGGCCCACGATTTTGTCACTGGGAAGGCCGGGGATGCTCACCGTGTACGATCCCAACGTGCCGTACATCGGATAGTTCGCCCCATAAACAGGCGGCGCCTTGTCTTCGACAAACACCGTGTCCATCCCTTCTTGCCAGCGGATCTCCACAGCCTGGCCCAGCACTCGTGCGCCGTTGTCGTCCACTACTTCGATATAGATCGTGTGGTCGTTTCCAGATTCTTCTTTGCTCTGCCAGTAGACCTTGACCAGTCGCCAGTACTTCTGTCCGGGCTGAAGCCCAGCCGCGTCTACGATCTGAACGTTCATCGGGCCCAGCCGCGCATCGAGGTCGCGCGGGGCGTGCTTCTTGGGCGCAGCCGTGGCCGTAGCGGCGGGCCGCGGTGGGCTGGACGCCGCCGCCAGCTTGCTCGCCGGCGCCTTGGTTGGCGGCGGTGTCGCGGTTGGGGGTACCGGCGTATCGGTAACTGGGAGCGGCGTGTTGGTGACGACGATGACCCATGGCGTCGGTGTCGCAGCGACCTGCGTCGGCGGCTCGGCACCCAGTCCCGACACCTGGGTTTCGGATGCGGCCGGTGCCGCAACAGCCGCCACCTCGGCGTTGAGCATCAATGCCTTGGCGCTCACAGCGGGCTTGGGTGCGGCCACGGCCTGCTCCCCGACGGCATCCTCGGCCAGTGTTGCTTGGCTGGGGACGGGTGTACTCGTCTGAACGAAGGCGATCGCCCCGCGCAGATCTTTGACGTCGGCTGCAGCCAGCGTCGAGATGAGCAGCGCCGGGGCGGCGATGCCGATCAGCCAGATAAGCAATAGGGCGATCAACACCAGCCGGATCCTGGCCCCCCTGCTCAACGCCCCAAACCAGGTTGCCAAGCCGTCAAAGGCACCTCGAAGGCCGGCGCCTCGCGCGACAGCCGGCTTCGGCCGGATGGCTCTGGCTTCAGGCTTGCGCCGCGCCACTGGTTCTGTGGGCACCGGCCAAGCCACGGCCTCGGCGGGCTCGGCCCATGCCTTAGGCTTGGCAGGCACGGGCCTGACTGCGGGCCGTTCAACGACGCGCGGAGCCCGCCGCGGCGCCGGGGCTGGACGGCTCACCACGGCTGGAGCGGCTGAAGCGACGGTGGATTCCGGTGCCTCTCTCAGGAAGCGTTCGTCGGCGCTTCGCAGCCGCTCGCTCAGCAGCCGGCTCAGGGCCATAGCCAGTGTCGGGTATGTGGCCACCAGGTCTTCAAAGTCGGCCTTGGCCATCGCCCAGGCATCCACTTCGCTGATGGCGGTCACGGTCGCCGAGCGGGGGTTGCCTGTCAGCAGCGCCATTTCACCAAAAACGTCGCCTGTCCCCAGCTCGGCCAGGGTGCGGGCCTCGCGCCCAGCGCCCCGCACGACCTTCACCTGGCCTGTCTCGACAAAGTACATCTCGTCGCCGGGAGCGCCTTCGCGAAGGATCACCTCTCCCTGGCGGAAACGCACCGGCTTGAGCCTCCGGTTGACATCCTCCAATTGGCTCGAAGAAAGCCCCGACAGCAGCTTGATGGCGCGCAGGTGGCTTTCCGCGAAGCGCCGGTCCATCTCGTCCAACCGCTGGCTCAGAACTCGGCTGAGTGCCAGGCTGATGGACGGGTAGCGGTTGATCAGATCGTCAAAGTCGGGGCGGTACAGCGCCCACAGATTGGTGTGGGTCGCTGTGCGGGCGGCTGAGGACCGCGGCTTGCCGGTCAACAGGGCCATCTCGCCAAAGAATTCGTCGGCTCCCATGCGGGCCAGAACCGCGCCACCCGCTTTGCCAGGTGCGACGATCTCCACCTGACCAGAGTCGATCACATAAAGCGAATCGCCTGGAGCGCCTTCCGAGAAAACCAGCTCGCCCGCCGGCACGTGGCGCAACAGCAGGCGCTCGGCCACTGCCCCCAGAACCTCTTCCGACAGTCCCGAGAAGAGGGGCACCTGGCTCAGCCGTTTGCTTGCCCGGCTCTTGTCCTGGCCCTGGAGTGGCTCGCGGATGTTCTGGCTGAGGGCGCGACGGATTTCCGGATGCTCTTCGGCCAGCTTGGCAAACTCAGCGGCGGGCAGGGCCCACAGCACGGCGTTGCTGGCAGCCTGTACCGCATGTGAGTGCGGCTTGCCCGTGAGAAGGGCCATCTCGCCAAAGCTCTCGCCGGACCCCAGCTCCGAAAAGTCGCCCCCTTCCTCTGAGCTGAGCAGTTGCACGCGCCCCGACTCGACGATGAACATCGCCTCCGGCGGCTGTTCCTGTTGAACAACATACTCTCCCGCTTTTTTCTGTATGGGGACCAGCCGGCTGGCCATGGCCACCAGCGTGGCTTCCGGCACACCGGACAGGAAAGGAAGCGGCTTCAAGCGGTTTTGGACCAGGTGGCGATCCAGGAGGGGCAGCCGGCTTCCAAACGCCAGGCTGAGTTGGATGCCCGTCTGTGGGTTGTAGGCAATGACCTCGAGGAGGTCTTCCTGGGTGAGGAGCCAAAGCTCCGCATCACTCGCCACCGCGGCCCCTAGTGTGCGAGGGCGTTCCAGAAAGAGGTCAGTCTCTCCGACCAGGCTGCCGGGGCCCTGGCTGGCGACGACGGTGCCGCCATTGGCCAGGAGTCGCACCCAGCCTGACTTGATAAGATAGAGGGTGGTACTTTCTTCCCCCTTGCGGAAGAGGAGTTGTCCGTTGCGGAAAAGCTCCAGGTGCATCCGCTCAGAGAGGCGCTCCTGATCCGCCTCCGGAAGGGAGGAGAAGATGGGCGCATTTCCTATGAACGCGTTTTTCACTATGCTCATTCACCTCCTTGCGGGCAATTGGCATTATACCAGACTCTTGATGAGTGTCAAATCAGGTGCCCGGCGCTTCCATATCGTTCTGAGCAACCGCAGGCCTGTCCTGTGCCGGCCAGGCTCAGGGGAGCGCCTATCCTGCCCGCACCTGCCGGTGCCTATCCGGCACGGATAGGGTTGGTGCGGCACAGATGAGCGAAAGCGAAGGCAAGAGTCTCTATTGGTTACGCGTGAATACGATCTTCCAGGAATAGTGACCGAACCCC
>Ga0315286_10000575_pt1 | contig 31323 bp, 32 predicted proteins | sample YL17G10_0_MG_FD_205038 | JGI IMG/M metagenome (GOLD analysis project Ga0315286, IMG submission 205038) | Sediment microbial communities from Yellowstone Lake, YNP, Wyoming, USA - YL17G10_0 | ecosystem: Environmental > Aquatic > Freshwater > Lake > Sediment | place: USA: Wyoming | collected... | reverse complement strand
ATAGCATCCAATGCTGGGGAGCCGAAAGGCTACGGCGGCATCGGACACGAGATCCTCTGCGGTGGAGTAACGGTGAGGACCGGCGACTGGATAATCGGCGATGAGAATGGTGTTGTCGTCGTACCTCAGGAGAACGCAGTGGAGGTCGCCAACAGGGCCGTGGATGTCCTCGAGAGGGAGAACAGGCTGAGAGAGGAGATCAAGAGAGGCGGCACTCTGTCAAGCGTCATGAAGCTTGAGAAATGGGAAAAGGTCGGTTGAAAGGGTCTTCTAGCGTTCACCCGATGTAGCCAGTCTTCTCAGCGAGGTCTTCGAGTCTCTTGACCCTCTTAGCGATCGGGGGGTGGGTCATGAACATGGTAACGAAGGTCCCGCCCGTGAACGGATTCACGATGAACAAGGATGATGACGATGGGCTTCCTCTGGTCATCGGTCTCCGCCTGTTGCCCTCCTCGAGCTTCTCAAGGGCTCGGGCAAGGGCCAAGGGCCTCTGTATCATGAGTGCGCCCTCCTTGTCCGCCTTGTACTCCCTGCTCCTCGATATCGCCAATCTAAGCAACAGCGCGGCTATGGGGGCGGTTATCAAGACCAACAGCATGATCAAACCGTTCCCGTTGCCCTTCCGGCTTCCGCCAAGAGAACCGAAGAAGGCCATCCTAGCGGCGAACGAGATTGCGCCCGCGATCGTCGCGGCGACGGACATTAGGAGTATGTCCCTGTCCTTCACATGGGCCATCTCGTGGGCAATGACCCCCTCGAGCTCGTCGTCCGTCAGAAGGGACATGATGCCCTGAGTGGCGGCCACGACTGCGTTGTTCTTGTTCCGCCCAGTTGCGAAAGCGTTCGGCGTCTGGGTCGGTATGATAGCTATCCTTGGCATCGGCAGGTCGCCCTTGAGGCATACCTTATTGACGATGTTGTATAGCCTTGGCTGCTCGGCCTTGGAGGCGGGTTTCGCGCGGTAGGACCACAGGACGATCTTGTCGCTGAAGAAGTAGCTGATGAAGTTGATTAGAGCGGCGAATACCAGGAACACCAGCGATCCCAGAATCCAATCACCGAAGAAGACGGCCCCTAGTACGTATCCGATGGCTACGAATATCGCTGTCAGGGCCAGGAACAGCGCCATCATTCTCAATGTCGAATGCATTCTATCTCCCCTCTCCCGACGCTATAGGCGTCGTATGTGGACTTCCACTCACTACCAAGTGAGATAAAAGGATTTCGCCGGGATGCCGTTAGGTTGTGACGAGTTCAGATACCGTCCAGGAACAATCCAAGCGGGCACATGATAAAGGTTATTGGCAATGAGAGCTTACCTTGGCCGGGGGAGGACAGATGGCCCTCTCAGTCATCGCATGCCAGTAGGTGTTAACGATGGAGACAACGGATGACAAGATGGAAAGAAGGCTCTACAGCCACGACCTCGCACCGCTTCCGAAAGAGATGGATGTTATTTTCAAGACCATGCCTGACCAGGTCGTGAGACCGGCATACACGCAGGATGTCGTCCAGATAGTGAGGAAGGCCATATCGACCAACAAACCCGTAGTCCCGAGGGGCGCTGGCTCCTGGGGCCTTGGCGGTTCCGTCCCGGTGAAGGGCGGCATCACCATCGACATGACCGGAATGAACAAGATCATCTCGATCGACGAGACGAACCTCGTCGTGACGGTCCAGGCAGGCATCACTTGGAAAGCTCTGGCCGATGCGCTGGACGCCAAGGGCCTTTTCCTGCCATGCTACCCCAGCAGCGCTCCATCCGCGACTTTGGGCGGATGGATTGGCACCGGTGGAACGGGGATAGGGGCTTACAAGTACGGCAGCGCTGGGGACCTCATAAGGGACCTCGAGGTCGTGCTGCCGACGACCCAGATCGTCCACACGGGCGATAAGTACGTCCCCCAGAACGGCGCCGGCCCGAACCTGAACTGGCTGTTCGTCGGCTCCGAAGGAACTATGGGAATCGTGACCGAGGTGACATTCGCGGTCCTGCCAAAGCCTGAGGAGCTCAGGGCCGTCAGCTACTCGTTCAACGACATCATGAAGTTCCAGCCAGCGCTCAAGAAGCTGGTCAGATCAGGCGTCGCGCCGATGCACATCATGTTCGGCGACAAGTTGCACTTCGACTATCTCCGCGCCATAGGGAAGCACGCCCCTGAGGTGGGGCTGATGGTGACCATGGCGCTCACAGGGACCAAGGAGCAGGTGGACTATGAGGAGAAGACGATCGACAACATATTCACGTCTGCTGGCGCCAAGAAGGAGCCCAAGGAGACCGCGGAGCACGAGTGGTCCGAGAGGAACTACGAGTTCAGGGTCAGAGAGCTGGGGGTTGGGGCAATCCCCGGTGAGGTCCTCGTACCGATCGATCGGCTCAATGTGGTCCTAGAGGGCACGGCTAAGCTGATCAAGCAGCTCAAGATGAACGCGCCTCTCATCGGCACGGTAGCCGACAACAACACCGTCATGCTCATGCCCTACTACCTTACTGACGAGCACAAGCTCGTGGCGTCGACTGCAGCGATGGGCTTCGCCAAGAGGCTCGGGGATCTTGCCTTCGAGAACGGCGGTAGACCGGTCGGCCTTGGGATATTCTTCGCAGGCAACCTCGCCAAGGTCAGAGGGAAGGAAGGGGCTAGGCTCATAAGGTCGCTCAAGGAGATGTTGGACCCAAACGGGATCATGAACCCCGGCAAGATGGTCGAGACCGGCACCAGATGGGGCATATCGATGCCCGCGTTCCTGATGAACTTCGGCATGCACATGATGGGCTCGGTCAAGAGGATCCTGCCACGGGACAGAATAGGCGAGAAGGAGCTTTCGAAACTGAAGAAGTAGGCGACTGCCTTTTCATTGGTTGGCGAGCGCGGGATATGACCTTCGGACATAGAAGGATAGCAGTCCGCCAATGGTCCCTCCGATCACCACTTGGGCGACGTTTATCGGCACCTCTGCAAGTGCTTTCCCCAAACCTACATTGAGCAGGAAATACTCCCCAAGGAAGTAGGACGCCACCATCACCGCTCCGCCCGTAGCGATTCCAAGGATCATAGGAGTCGCAATGCTGAGAATGTCCTTCCATCTCTGAAAGAGGGCCAACACCACGACCCAGGTCACTAGGAAAAGTATCACCAGCACGATCCACTCGTCGACCCCGAACATTCTTCCAGGGAGCGGCCACGAAGCCGCGACGGCGATGAGGAGTCCAATTACGACTCCCAGCACAGGTCCCCAATGCGCCCCACCCTTCAGCCTGCCAATGATGCCAGTGACAAAACCCTCTGCGCCCTTCGCGACAGCGGTGATCGGAGCGTAGATTCCGGAACCGAGAAGTATGTCAGCGGCTGCCGAGCCGATTCCGCCGCATATCGCTCCCTCCCTCCACCCAATCGCCAGCGCAGAGAAGAACACCATCGTTTCGCCCAGATTGAAGTAGCCCTTAGTGGGTGAGAAGGGCAGATACGATGCATATGTCACGGCCGCGGTCAAGGCCGTCAGTATGCCGTACAGCGCCACCGTCTTGGGAGAGACGAAGTTTGCCTGCGCACTTGTTCCCAGCCGTTTTCGTTCCTTGAAGCCGCGGTAGAAGTGATAGACAATCAACGCTAGGAGAAACGCGACTAGAAACCATGCGAGAGGGGAGGTCTTGCTAAAGAACACATCTCTCAGGGTCTGCCCCACATCATCCCATAGGCCCATACTACCGGAAGCTAGACGACGATGTGATACATAAATGCTACATCACCGACCGGCAAGAGGATGGCTGTTCACAACTTGACGTTGAACGCGTACTTCGCAAGGACAGGAAGGACGAATGCCGCGACTAACACGCCCAAAGCAATCCCGTCCGAGACTCGCATCTTCAGATCGCGGAGATATGTCCGGTCTGCTCTAGCTCCGTAGGCCCTCGACTGGAGCGCGAGAGACAGGGCGTCAGCGGTCCTTAGCGCGGCAACTATTGTAGGAACGAGTATTGCCACGTAGTTCCTGGAGATCTTTAGTAGACCGCCCTTGCTAAGCTCCAGACCCCTCGCCCGCTGAGCATCCTTGATGGAGTCTATCAAAGCACTGAACGTCGGCAGGAAGCGTAGAGAGATCGCAAGTGTAAGGCCGAAATCGAACCTGAGACCCATCTTGACCAGGGCGCGGACCAGATCCCTCTGCGATGTCGTGAACATGAGGATGTACCAGACTGTCGCGAGGCATCCGACCCTCGCGGCGGAGGTGAACCCCCTCCAGATGGCTGGCTCCGTTATCTTAATAGGTCCCAACGATGCCAGCATGGGGGTGCCGGAGGGATCGAATATCGGCCACAGGATTATGATGAGCGCCATGAACCTGAGCACGAACTTCAAAGCGAACATGGTATGAGAGAAGGTTGCCCTAGCGAGGAACAGAAGCAGGAAGATGAAGGCTAGGAGGATCAGGAGATAGTACAGATTCGACAGGACGAGCGCCAAAAGGCTTAGCAGTAGGACGGCGAAGATCTTGACCCTGGGATCCATCCTGTGAAGGAAAGTGTCTGCTTCCGTGTAGAGGTCGACGAAACCAGCCATCAGGGGCCACCTCTCTCCCTCATTATCTGGAACACGAGTTCTTCTGGAGAGATCACGTCCTTGGGGATGCCAAGCTCTGACAACTTGTGGGCAAGCAATGCCACCGGCGGCGGCTCGAGATTGCTCTGCCGAAGGAGCTCTGGATCTGAGAAAGCTCCTCTTGGGTCGGAGTCCAAGAGGACTCTGCCCTGCGACATCACGACCACTCGCTTTGCGTGCTCCGCAACCAGTTTCATATCATGAGTGATCAAGATGATGGTCTTGCCCTCTTCGTTAAGTCTCCTGAGTTTGGCAAGAAGCTCACTGGACTCCTGGGCGTCCAGTCCCGTTGTAGGCTCGTCCAGGATGAGCACTTCGGGGTCCATCGCGATAACTGAGGCAATCGAGACCCGCCTCCTCTCCCCAAGTCGCATCGATAGAGGAGGAGTCTTGCGATGACTCTCGAGATTCATCGCTTCGATTGCGCGTCGAACCTTCTTGACGATCTCGCCCTCAGGATACCCCAAGTTGGCTGGTCCGAACCTGACCTCCTCCTCGACGGTTGAACAAAACAGCTGGTGGTCAGGGTTCTGGAAAGCATATCCTATAGTCCTCGCTATGTCCGCGACCGTTCTACCTGACAAAGAGCGACCCCCGACGACTACCTCGCCGCTCGTCGGTCTTAGCAGCCCGTTGATGTTCTTCGCCAGCGTGGTCTTCCCCGAACCGTTGCCTCCCACTATCGCTAGGTACTCGCCGCTGCTGATGTCGAGGTTGATGTCTCGGAGGGCTACCACGCCACCTTCGTATGTGAATCTGAGGCCGTGGATAGAGATGATCTTCTCCTCTCTCGGCAACATCGGGGTGGCAGGGATCATCTCCCCTTCACCATCCTCCATGCAAGCACTTTTTCTGTGATTGCCCGTTCAGCCTCCTCGACTGTCAGGAAGGAGTTCTCTGTGGTCATGAGCCTCGCGTTCAGCAGAGCAGCGACCTCGGACAACTGCGGAGGCGTTACGCCGACGTTTCGCAGTCTGCTCGGTTCTCTGAGGACAATCCTCGGCGGGCCAGAGTCGATGACTCTCCCTGCCTTCATGAGTACGATTCTATCTGAGAAGGCAACGGCCTCCTCGGCGTCCCGCTCAGCGAGGACCACTGTCATTCCGTATCGCTCCTTCAGGTCCCTCAAGACTGAATAGAGCTCCAGCCTTCCGACGGGATCCAATGCGTACGCGGGCTCGTCGAGCACGAGCATGTCCGGACGCATCGAGAGGGCTGCGGCGATGGCCACGCGCTGCTTCTGGCCGCCGGAGAGGCTGAAAGGTGAACGATCGTTGTAACCTTTCATGCCCACGAGCTCTAGGGCCCATTCGACCCGCTCCCTGAGCTCCTCCCGAGGCACGGCAAGATTCTCTGGTCCGAATGCAACCTCTTCCTCGACGCTCATGCAGAACAGCTGGCTCTCTGGTTCCTGGAAGACCATCCCGACCTTCGTCGAGAATTCGGCGACCGAATGCTCCTTCACGTCGAATCCGAAGATCTCGACCTTGCCCTGCAGGTCGCCTGGGAGAGCGTGCGGTATGAGCCCGTTTGATAACATGCAGATGGTGGATTTGCCGGAACCGTTCGAGCCAAGGAGCGTGACGAACTCGCCTTTCTCCACTTGGAGAGATACTCCGTCAAGGGCCCAATGATCCGAACCCCTGTGCTTGAACCGTACATCCTGCAGATCGAGCGCGCGCATCAGTCACCTTGTGAACGCCGCTCAATCGGGCAGTTCTCTATTAAACCTTTGGAACGATGGCCAGCATACCCGCCGAAGCGGCGGTTCAAGTCCGAGAATAATACTCCTTCTTGGCCCTGAGCTCTCTCCGTATCTTCTCCTTCTTGATCAGGGCGTCGATGGCTTTCGCGAGTTGTTCTCTGGGCAATTTCGCGATCCTGACGAGGTCCTTTGAAGAGATGCCGTCCGAATTGATGGAGGCATAGACCCTCTCCTCGGCTTCGTCCTGGTCCATCGCTGGCACCACTTGCAGAGCCTTCCTCACGGGCGGTGCAGGCGGAGGTATCAGACAGTAGATTTCCATGGAATCCCTCTGAACACGCCGTGCGCTCTCGGACGAAATGAGCCGCCCGAGCGAGAGGGTGACCGTATCCTCCGAATAGCCCGTCACGGACATGATCTGTTTCAGGGTCCTCCCATTCTCGTCAAGGAGAGCGAGAATCTCACCGTCGATCTGGTTGTCCGGGACACGCTTGTCCTTCACCACTGACAGGTGGTTCAGATGTGTCCTCAAGAATTCCTTGCTCGCAGCCTTGAAATGAGCGAGATCCTTCTCCAGGAGCTCCTCGAGCTCGGAGACATCGAGGCCCATGTCACGCCATCGTTCCAGCTTGGCCTTGTACAACGATTTCTTCAGCTCGATCGGCTTCTGGTCCACGTAGTGTGTGATCTCGTGCCTGCTCCTGGCCACGGAGGCCGCTTCGGCATCGGTGCGGGTTGTGAGTGTGTATCTAACGTTCGAGCCTTTGAGTGCGAGATGTATCTCCTCGAGCTTGTCGAACAGCCTCTCATCATCTTCCAGATCCATCTCGAAATCGTAGTCGCCTACGATGGGGACAGCGCCCATCCTCCTCATCCGTTCGATGATCTGCTTGGGCGACTCTCCCTCGCTGCTCAGTTCGATGCGAATGTATATCTTGATCATCAGATACCCACGCTGGCAACGCTGATGGAGCTGGGTCCTTTTTATTGTTTCTGATGCTCTATCGGATACGTGTAGTGGTCGGGCAGATGTGAGCTTAATATACAGGTCAGTCGCATGACTCGGCAGGATGCCTTCGGACGAGTCAGTGCGATTCGTAATGGACAGGTTCTCCAAGTACTACCGGGAGACTCCGCTTTTCATGCCGGAGCGTTTTTCGAAAAGGGAATTCGGATTCATGTTCTTCGACAGGCAGTTCGTCATGAGGCACCTGGGGTTCCCGACAAGGGCTGCGCTCAAGAAATACCTAGTAGAGCAGGTGCCCTCACACGTCTACTACTCGTGCGCATACTATGAGAAACCGAACGCGCCGACCATGGTGGAGAAGAAGTGGCAAGGCGCCGACCTCATCTTCGACCTCGATGCAGATCACGTCGAGGGCGCCCAGAACCTTCCCTACGAAGAGATGCTGAAGAGGGTGAAGCAGGAAGTCATTCGGCTAATCGACGAGTTCCTTCTGGGCGATCTCGGATTCGACCACGACGAGCTAAGGATCGTCTTCTCAGGTGGTAGGGGCTATCATGTCCACATCAACAGCCCGAGGGTGATCAAGCTCTCGAGCCACGAGAGAAGGGAGATCGTGGACTACGTTACGGGGACCGACTTGGACATGGACTGGGTATTTCCGGCGACCGTGTTCGAGCTCGGGAGATTCAAGGACCGAGTGGGCTCGGATCACAGGCGGACCATGCCGGCTCTCGATGAGGGCGGGTGGAGGGCGCGGATAAGGAGGGGGATCGATGCGCTCTTGGAGGACCTTGAAAGCGTGCCTCGAGCAGATGCGACCTCGAGACTGCAGACCATGGTTTCGGAATCAAAGAGGGACATAGGCAAGAAAACGATCGATGGGCTCTACAAGGACCTGTTCACCGGTCCTAAGGGGAAGCGAGGGGTTGACAGGATGCGTTCTGATAACACGTTCGAGGTATTCTCTGAGAAGAGGCATGCGGACGCGTTCATCGATATCGTAGAGATGAAGGTCAAGATGAAGATGAAGGGAGAGACCGACGAGCCAGTGACATCAGACATCAAGAGACTGATAAGATTGCCGAGCTCGCTCCACGGAAAGACGGGATTCAAGGTCGTACCTCTTGAAAGGGAGGAGCTTGACAAGTTCGACCCCTTCCGAGATGCGGTCCCCGAAGCATTCGGCGATAGGGATGTCCATGTGATCCTCGAGAAGCCAGCTGAGTTCCGCCTCAGAGACCAGACGTTCTCTTTGGACGCTGGAAAGAGCGCAGTACCCGAATTCGCAGCGGTCTACCTAGTGTGCAGACGGCTGGCGTCAATCGAGAACCACTAGCAAAACTATTTATCAAGACCTCGTCATTTAAACAACCGATGCCAGCATCAGGAAGGGTCCTCGAAGATTCAATCAGGCTCAGCAGGATCAGGAGGATCAAACTGACCCTTTACATCGTTCAGGCAGTGATGCTGATAGCCCTGGGGTTTCTCCTGATATTCGTCGTTGGCGGAGCGACCCTGAAGCCACGTCTGTATGTGCCGCTCGACTCGTTCTTGGCGGTCCTTGTCCTTCTTTTGCTGATCATCTGTCTTGAGAGCTTCTTCTTCAGGATGCTGGAGATCAAGTTCGCGAGGAGCTCCAGCGCGCGGCATCTGATGGCCAAGAACTCGATAAAGAGGTCGGTCCTTATCGCAATAGTGGCGGGGATTGCTGCCATGGTTCTGGCGGTCCCTTCCATAGTGAATGCAGTCGAGAGCTCGGTCCAGCAGAGGCTCGTGGTGGGCCCTGGCGACGGACCTACCATGTTCTACTCCTCCGACATAATGAACCTCGCCAAGACGAGCGAAGTGCACGTGACCGCCACGAAACAGGTCGAGGTCTACCTCCTGGAAGACGAGGTCTTCTCAGCCTACTGGGCGCCGGACAGTACAGACTCTATGAATCAGATGATCTCCTACCGACTCAATAGGGACAACTATGTCGTCCCCGAGAATCAGGTCTTGGCTATCAAGATACCAGATGCCGGCTTCGTGTTGTACCACCTGGTCCTGAACGACATGGCGAACCCGAACACGAGCATCAGGGTGGATGTCGTGAAGGAGCTCTCGGGCACATTCACGGGAACCGTCTCTCTGCTGATGATCGCCTTCATCGTGACCAACATCGCATGGGTCGCCTATCTCATCCCCATCGAACGCAAGTATGGGGCAAGCTCGATTTACAAATGAGATCAGACGAGCGAACAGCAAACGGACCGCTTCTTGATGGTGTATCCCCCACCCTTCAGCCTCTCGACGGTACTCGAAGCGGGCATCACGATCCCGTTCAGACCCGCCTCCACGAAATCGAACTCTGAGGACCTGTCGAGCTTGGACCGCATGCAGCCGAGTAACAGCTTCGTGTCGGGCAAATCGGCCCTAGCCTTCCTGATCACGGACAGGACCATGTCCTTGCTGGGAGGAGAAACCGAGTGATACTCAGTGTCCTTGGTGGGGATGAGCGATATCAGTGCAAGAACATCTGGCTCGACTTTCTTCAGTCGCTCGATAGCCGCGTTCTCGCCCCCGATGCGACCACCATGGATGCCGACACATATGTGCGGAGCGACAACATTCGCTCCTGACTTTTGGAGGCCTTCAACGACTCCTATGTAGTCCTCTGGACACGCGTTGAGCCCAAGCACTTCGTGGATGGTTTCCTCCGAGCCATATATATCTACGGAGAAGGAATCGATCCCGCACCTGACAAGCTGCTGGATCTCGTCGATTGGAGTCAGCCCGATGTGCGCATTCACTTTGAGATCGGTCGTGCTCTTGATCTCTTCGATCGCCTCCGCGAAGTCGACCATTCTCACCTTGCCCGAGCTGTCGGATCCTCCGCTGAGCAGGAAGCCTTGCGCTCCGCGCTCGGCAAGCGCCTCGGCCACCTCTATCAACTCTCCGGGGGTTGTAGCCGAAACCATCCCCTCGAGATACTTTTTGGAGCAGTGTTTGCAGTTGAGGGCACACGACCGCCCGGTGACGGATATCGCCGGGAAGCTACTTCCTGGATAGAAACAGTCGATGGTCCTATGCACAAACAGTTCTCATTGTGGCCATCGGTTATGAAGCTTGCGCATCACCGGGTCAGCAGGCCGGGGTCCCGGCAAAAGCTTTATCTGAAGTGCTATCTCTAGGGCGGGCTGGTCCAAATGAAAGCTTTCGAAGTCAGCGGCGAATTCGTGATGTCGCGCCGCAAGTGGCAACCGTTCACGCTTGAGGTTGCAGCTGTGGATGAAAAGGCCGCTATCGAGAAGACTATGGCGCTGATAGGGAGCAGACACAAGATGAAGCGCAAGTTCATCAAGATCTCCGGCGTGAAATCACTCAAGGCAGCAGAGGTCTCCGACCACGCGGTGAAACATCTGCTGGAGGCGAAGAAGTGAATCCGAAGCAGATGCCAACAGAGCAGGAACTCAGAGACAATTACGTCATGATGGAGACCGCTAAAGCCCAGCTTGAAGGACTGGCAAAACAGCAAGAGTTGATCCAGCTGGCCGTAGAGGAGCATGTCCGGGCACGAGAGACCATCAAACAGATGGCTAAGGGGAACCCCGGAGATGATATCCTTGTTCCGTTAGGGGCGGACTCTTACATTCATGCGAAGATATCTGACAACAGGGACGCCATCGTGGGCGCCGGCTCCGGTGTGTCGATCAAGAGGAAGCCCGACGAGGCAGAGAAGATACTTGATTCGAAGATCGATGATTTGTCCCGCGCGTTCAAGTCCATCTCAAACAAGGCCGCCGAGACGGAGGCATTGGTCCAGGAGCTTACACAAAGGGTCCAAGACCAGATGGAACTTCTTCAGCCCGCTGGAAAAGCCTGAGGGCGACCATGTTCAAAGGTCTCAGAGAGAAGTTCTTTTCCGTATCTCACGAGGCGAAGACCAAATCGATCGATTACATCTCAGAAGTTGTTGACGAGTCAGGGCGAAGGCTGAGGGAGGGGGTTCTGGACGGTCTCTTGCATGACCTGGAAATCGGACTTCTAGAAGCAGATGTTGCCCTCCCAGTCGCCGAGGAGCTCACCAAGAGCGTCAAGGAATACCTGCTTGGAAAGAGGATAGACAAGGCCTTCGACATCGAGGACGCTGTCAAGCTAGCACTGAAGGCCGCGGTGAAGGGAGTGCTCGCTGGCCAGACACTATCTCTTACCGACAAGATCAAGTCGAAACCGCCGCCGTTCGTGATCGTGTTCGTGGGTATCAACGGCGGAGGAAAGACGACGGCGATCGCCAAGTTGGCATACAGGATGCAGAAGCACGGCCTGAGCTGCGTCCTTGCTGCAGGAGACACATTCAGAGCCGGAGCGATTGAACAGCTGACATTGCACTCAGAGAAGCTCGGATGCAAAATCATCAAACACCAGGAGGGGAGCGATCCCGCAGCGGTCGCCTACGACGCCATAGAGCATGCCAAGGCTAGGAGGAAGGACATCGTGCTCATCGACACGGCTGGGCGCATGCAAACAAACACGAACCTGATGGACGAGATGAAGAAGATCAAGAGGGTCGCGAAACCGGACCTCGTAATCTTTGTAGGAGACGCTCTTGCAGGGTCCGACGCTGTAGAACAGGCGAAGATGTTTGACGCCGCCGTTGGCATAGACGCCGTCATTCTTACGAAGATAGACGCTGACGCCAAGGGCGGTGCGGCATTGTCGATTACGAAGACCATCGGGAAGCCAATAGCATATGTGAGCGTCGGTCAGGAGTACGACGAATTCATGAAGTTCGATCCCGACTGGATGGTCGAACGTATCTTCGGCGACAAGCAGTCGATGGCCGCCCAGGACCTCTAAACGTTCTTCAAGTTCTTGCCTGCGAACAGAAGTGCATACACCTTCGTGTCGGCTACGAGGTCCTCGATATTGGCGTATTCGTTCGCGTCGTGCGCAGTTCCTGGTATGGTCGACCAAACAACCGCATCGATACCGGCTCGCCTGAACGGTGCTGCACATGTGCCTCCGCCCACTCCAATCAGGCGAGGCTCGATGCCTCTTACACTCTCTATGGCCTTTGAGAGTCTCTTGACGATCTCGGCATCGGTGGCCGTCCTCGGAGCGGCATCCGCCCTCTGAAGGAAGGATGTCTTGATCTTCGCTCCCGTCGATTTCTCGAACTTCTTTGCGACCTGCTGAAGCTCCGACAAGACATCATCCAGACTGTACTCTGGCAGCACTCTGAAATCGAATGCAAACACCTGCTTCCCGGGGACAGTGTTGATGTTCAGGCCATTGGCTTCGCACTTCGTCGGAGCGAAAGTGCTCACCGGCGGCTCAAAAAGCGGATCCTTGTTTGAGAATCTCTTCCGAACTGAATTGACCGCCGCGGTCATGTACCGAGCGGCGACCTCGAAGGCGTTTATGCCCTCATCGGGAGTGCTGGCGTGCGTCTGCTTGCCGATGACTTCGACATTCAACCAGGCGATGCTCTTCTCCACGATGGATATCGCGTCCCCGTTCGGCTCACCATGATCAGGGACGACGACCAAGTCGCCCTTCTTGAATATCTTCTTGGGAAGGAGGAAGTCGATCCCATGTACGTTCCCATGTTCCTCGTCAGATACGAAGACCAAGCCTATGTTGCACTCAGGCGTCACGCCCTTCTTGACGAGCATGGCGAGCCCAAAGAGGGAAGCCATCAGTTCCTGTCCGTTGTCCTCTGTTCCCCTTCCGTAGATCCGGCCGTTGACGATCTTCGGTTCGTAAGGAGGGTATTTCCAGGCACTCAAGTCCCCCTCTGGGACGGTGTCCATGTGGGTCACTACCCACATGTTCTTGGAGGTGGCTCCTTTCACTCGGATTATGATGTTCGGCCTCTTGCCCTTCAGGGCGCTCGGGTCGCTCGATTCGAAGACCTCGATGTCTTTCAAGCCGAGGCTCCTCGCCAGGTTCACAAGGAATTTGCCTCTCTCTGCCTCACCTGGGCCGCCGTTCTCAGGTCCAACTGCAACATGCTTGATCATAGAGCAGAGGCTCTCGACAATCTTGCCCTTGTCCTTTGCGACGGCATCCATCAATTCCTTTGCATCCATTGCATCATTCCGCGGATGATATGGGCAGGGGTAGACCGTTCCCCCATATGTTGGTTTTGAGTGGCCCCTGATAGACTACCGCTCCACAAGCATCGCTACTGCGTTCCCGCCGCCGAGGCAGAGCGTGGCTATGCTGCGCTTTGAACCGTGCGCGCGCATGGCATAGATGAGGGTGGTGAGAACTCGCGCGCCGCTGCACCCTATCGGATGACCAAGCGCGACAGCGCCACCGTTGACGTTGAACTTGTCCTCGGGGATCCCGAGGACCTTCATGATCGCAACTGATGCGGTAGAGAAAGCCTCGTTGTGCTCCCAGAGGTCGATGTCCTTGACCTCGAGCCCGTTCCTCTCCAGTAGCTTTCTGACTGCGTGTATGGGCGCCTCCATCAGGAGCTCTGGCTTTACGCCTGAGGTGACGTAGTCCACGATCTTTACGAGAGGTTTGATCCCCCTCTCCTTCGCGAGCTCGGAGTCCATGACGACAACCGCTGATGCGCCGTCATTGATGCTTGACGAGTTCCCGGCAGTGAGAACACCATCGTTCTTGAAGACGGGCTTCAGCTTGGCAAGGGCCTCAAGAGATGTGCCCTCTCTTGGACCCTCGTCGACAGAGAAGATTGCGACATCCTTCTTCGAAGGAAGCTCGACGTGAACAATTTCGTCCTTGAACGCCCCCGATTTGATCGCCGCCACGGACTTTTGGTGGCTCCACAGGGCGAACTTGTCGGCATCGGCCCTTGTGACGCCGTTCCTCTGGGCGACGATCTCGCCCGTGTTGCCCATGTGATAGTTGTTGTAGACCTCCCAGAGGCCGTCCCGCACCATCGAATCCACGAGCGACGAGTCGAACAACTTGTAGCCGAACCGGGCTTTCTCTAGAAGATACGGAGCATTGGTCATGTTCTCCATGCCGCCCGCGACGATCGCCTTTTCCTTGCCCGCGAGTATCGCGTCCGCGGCGAGCATAACTGCCTTCAGACCGGAGCCGCAGACCTTGTTGATCGTCAGCGCCGCAACCTCATCCGTCAGGCCACCCCAAAGGGCCGCCTGCCGAGCTGGATTCTGTCCGAGCCCGGCAGTGATGACGTTTCCCATGATGCATTCTTCGATGTCCTTCGGTTCGATCCTAGCCCTTCGCACTGCTTCTCTGACGGCTATCGCACCAATCTTCGGGGCGCTAACGTCCTTGAGGGCGCCGCCGAACTTTCCGACGGGCGTTCGGGTAGCGCTTACAATGACTGCTTCCTTCATCATCCATCACACGCCCAGCACCCGATAACCATGGTGCTGCCGATGTCTGGGCTGATGATTTGCCTGAGCGTATTTATAATTTGTCTATGTCCACCCTCGACATTCGCCGTAGTGGTTTGTGAAGGTGGCGACGCGAGGCGACAGGGGGCTCGAACCATCCTTTCCTGATCTTCCGATCGAACTTCTGGAACTTCGCAGCCGACTCGCCGGCTTTCTCGCCACACCTCTTGCACCGGTAGCCTTGGCCCGAACCCATGGAACCCATGCTCTTCTTGCACTTCTTGCAGACGGGGTTGTGCACTTTCCTGACGTCTTGGACCAGTCGGTTCACGATCATCTTCTCCACATTCAGGCTCCTGGGTTCCTTCCTCACAGATCCGAAGAGGACGACATCGTCACCTGGAATAAGCTCGCGAGCCACCTCCCTGAACCCCTTGGAGGGTTCGTAGAACGCAGCGTCCATCTCGTCGCCGTCCGAAACCCTCACGATTACGTGGCCGCCCGGGATAGTCACCGGTGCCGCGGCCACGCGGACGTGGATTCGAGCCGATTCCCACGGCCTGAGATCGGAGACGCGCCTGCGGACAATGTGATCCTCCGTCGCCTGATTGGTCAGGAACAGGAGCCATTTGTCCGACCGCTCCCCCCTGATCATCCTCCTGGCCTTCAACAGCTCCTCCGCCGAATCGCCCCTTATCCCAAAGAGGATGGGGCATGGGGAACCTGGCGCTATTGCGATGTGGCCGTTCTCGTAGTCATAGTTGTTGAAAGTCATTCGCGTTGACTTGTCCATGGCGATGACGCTCTTCGAATCGATCTGCCTGGGGGTCCCGACCAAGGTTGGCGACCTGTATGCGATGACTTCCCAAGTCCGATCTTTCGGCCGCCATGACATCGCCGCAGAGGCTCCGATCACACCGCGGCCGGACTTGTACTTCTTCCAGACAGCTCCGCACGATCTGAGTGTGGACTCGACCTCCTTGAGAGACACGACCTCACGGACGGCTCGCCAGTAGAGTGATTGTGGAGGTCTGGTATTGGACGACACTATCCCTGGGTTTGTCTTGTCGCACTCGAATCTAGCGACCCTCTCAACCACCTTAGATGCGCGGCGGATGATCTCCTCTGGCTCGGCCGGCCCTCCGCGCTCATAATAATTCAGGGAGGTTCCGTCCAGGTTGCCGCACACCCTGCCCTTGCCGGCAGCATGCCCGAACGACAGGCATATGGCGGCGTTCCCCCTGGTCTTCCAAGGGATGTTCGGGTTCAGCCGTACAAGCCGAGGAAGACCTATCAAATCGTAGTCGGCCAATGCCTCGATGACCAAGGTAGCCAGGTATGTAGTACACATCCCGTCAGGTGAATCTGTGTCATCGAAGGCGAGTAATGTGGATGCCACGGAAACGCCCATCGCTAGACGTCCAGAAAAGGGTTGTCATAGGCAATTGATATGGAGCCAGCATCGATGTAGAAACCCATGGAGCTCGAATCGAACCTTAGGATCCCTTCGACCATGACCTTCTTCGACATAAGACGCGAGACGTCCTGTCCGTCGCTTCGAAGCGATATGCTATGATCCATGTCCGAGTCAAAGAGCCGAAGAGTCTCGTTGGAGGCATCCTCCGCAAGGAGTCCACATATGCGGAACTCGTCCCCTTGGAACAGCAACCAGTTCCTCGACAGTATCTCAACGGTGAGGACGTATTCGGATGCCCTCCTCAGGTTGACACGATCACTGCTGGAGTACATGATGGATAAGGCCCTCGAATTGGATACCTCGCCCAGAACGCGGACCTCGTCCCCGATGTCGACATAGCTGCTAGGCTGTGGCCTGATGCCGGGCGAACTGATGACCTTGAGAACGGCTCCGTCAGTATCATCAGTGAGCAAGAGCGCCTCGACTCCGCTGTCAAAGACGCGGAGGTCCACGAGGATCCCGGAAGTGATGGCTTCCTGACCGTCGTCCAGCAACGATATCTCTGATATCCGTACGGATGGCGTAGACGATGCCGATGCAAGGAGGACCATTGCCCCGAGGAGAGCCGAAAGGAGTGTCGCTATCATCCGTGTGTCAATCATGCTGATTCGCACACATCGACATCCTGTCGGTTTGTTCATGTGAGCTAGGACTACATGTAGCGAACGCCAAAACACACAAAACCATTTTAACAGGTTACCGTTTTATCGGGTCTCAGGTGTGAGTTTGTCAAAAAGCGTCTTGACGGAATACAGGCTCGAGCTTGGGAGTCTCCTAGCTCTTTTGTTCGGCTTCCTCACCATCGTCAGCATAGTGGGTGTTCTTGCGCTCCACGCAGATGCCCAGGAGCCGCCGCAAACGGTCCCCTCGTACCTGCTTCCAATCAAGAACTACCTCTCAGATCCGTTCGGGACCTGGGTCTACTGGCTCGTGGCAGTTGCGCCGATCGGCCTGGTGGTGTGTGCCTGGTGGGTCTACGACTATGTGAAGAAAGTCAGAGAGCTGGCCGGACTCATTGACACATCGAGCAAGGCGAAGTTCGTCCGGAACATGGATGACATCGAATACCTGGCTTGGTCCTTGCCGAAGAAGTTCGAGGATCATGTCATTGAGAAGAAGAAGGAGTTCAAGCTCTGAGTCAGTGGAGGGGGGCCCCTTCGCTTCCGGTGGAAACTGCCTCGCCTTGGTTGGCGCCCTCAGACGCGTTCGTGCGCAGTTCGGTCCTGAGTGCTCCGATTGTCCTCAGGTGGCCCATGATCTTCTCCGATTCTTCTGGCTTGCACCGAATCACGACCTTGACCGAATCCTTTAGAATCATCTGTGACACATCAGCCTTTGTTCGGAGTCTGGACAAGAAGCCGAAGACCTCGTTCGTCAACGGAACGATCGCTTCAATCATGGTTGAGTAATCTTGAATACTGGCAATCCTCTCTTTGAGTATCTCTAGACCTTCGTCTGTCAACGAGGAAACCATCACGAGCTCATAGGGGTTGATCATTGGTGTTACAAACGAGCCCAGCTCTTTCACTCTCTCTTTGGAGATGAGGTCGATCTTGTTGCCAACGACTACCAACTTCCTGTTTTCGATGTTTGGAAGGAGGATGTTAAGCGAAGTTGACAGTTTCATCTCAACCGTGCTTCTGTCTTCACTTGAATCGAATACTAGTAGGATTAGATCAGCATAGAAAATCTCCTCCAGCGTCGAATTGAATGCATTAATGAGATTTGGAGGAAGGTCCTTGATGAACCCCACGGTATCGCTCATCAACATGTTCCCATGGACCCCTTTGATCTGTCTGGTAGTTGTAGCAAGAGTGGAGAACAAACGGTCGTCGACTTCGACGTTCGCTGAGCACAGCCTGTTCATAAGGGCGGATTTCCCAGCGTTGGTGTATCCAGCAAGAGACACGAGAGAATAACCTTTCTCTCTTCTCTTCGTTCGAGTGATTTCCCTTTGCTTTGATAGCTCCTCAAGATTCTCCTCAATCCGTCTAGTATGGGTTTTCGCATGCTGGAAGTACACATCTGTGGCGTAGGCTCCTCCTGCCAAGAATCCGGGCCTCTCACCGCTCTTTGCTTTGTGTATCCATTCACGAAGGAAGGGGAGCTCATATCTCAGTTTGGCTAGAGTGACTTGAGCGATTGCCTCTTGTGTATGTGCGTGATCGGTGAATATCCTAAGAATCACGCCCAGCCTGTCAATACACTCCTTCTGGAACTTCATCTCCAAGAAATGGTGTTGAGAGGGTTTGAGGACCCCATTCACAACAATCAAATCGATATCAATCGACTTCATCTCATCGAATATCTCATCGATCTTACCAGGACCGAGGAAGCCCGTTCTGTGAGCAGCAGTTCGCCTCTGAACATACTCCTTCACGACTTCGATATCGAGGTTCTTCAGAAGCGATCGCATCTCTTCAGTGTCTTCGCTGGTGGAGAATATCACCGCGTTCTTCATGTGTGCCAAATGCCTAGGGTCTTTCGGGAGATAATGGTATTTGCCGACGATTTCCAGCAGTTGATGGCATCGAAAAACCCCGGTTTCCGTTGGAGACCCACTCAATTGTCCGCCAGAGCCCGTCGAAATTCAGTTCCACAGGAAATGATGGGGTCCCCCTCATAAAATGAGCACGCTTGTGCATCCAAACCTTTTATTCTGACCGCTCCATTTTCCATTCTTACTGGCTCAAACAAATCTTGAAAATACCCGGGCTGCGGAAAAAATGATATCTCACAATAAAATTAACGCTTAAGTAGCCTCAACTGCATTCCACTTTCCCCTCTGTTTCAAGTGGATTCCGAGAGCGGCTTCCATAGGAAACCAAGGGGAAGGGGAGGAGCCTTTTTGCTTCAGCGGGGTACAGAGATGCAGGATACTATATTCCAGCGATATGTCAGCTCGAAGACTATCTTCAAAGGGGACAAGGATGTCCTGAGGTCGTCGTATATCCCAGATGTTTTGCCACACAGGGAAGAACAGATTAATCAGCTGGCATCTATCCTCGTCACCGCGCTCGAAGGGCAGAGGCCTTCCAACGTCTTGCTGTTCGGGAAGACCGGCACCGGCAAGACGGCGTGCATGAAATACATCGGCAAGGAGATAGAGCGCGCCACAACAGACCTGAAGAGGGTCCACTTCATCTACATGAATTGCGAGGTCATCGACACACAATACGGAGTCCTGCAGAACATCGGGAACAGGTTCATTGACAACTTCGAGGAGAAGATACCGTTCACAGGTTGGAGCACCGAGCGAGTTTACAGCATCCTCAGAGAGAAGATCGATCTGGAGAAGCGCGTGATTGTGATCGCTCTCGACGAGATAGATCAGCTAGTATCCAAGAGCGGGGACGATGTCCTTTACCACCTGTGTAGAATCAACGACGACCTCAAGAACGCGAAGGTGAGCGTGATTGGCATATCTAACGATCTCAGGTTCATGGAATTCCTGGACCCTCGCGTGAAGAGCTCCCTGAGCGAGGAGAAGATGGTGTTCCCACCGTACAATGCGGAGCAGCTGAAGGACATCCTGGAGCAGCGCTGCAAGGTTGCATTCGAGGCCGGGGTGCTCGAACCATCCGTCATCCCGCTCTGCGCCGCCCTCGCGGCGCAGGAGCACGGAGATGCCAGGCGCGCGCTCGATCTCTTGAGGGTCGCAGCTGAGATCGCCGAACGGAGTCATGTTCCCGTTGTCACGGAATCAGATGTCGTCAAGGCGAAGAACAAGATCGAGCTGGATTGCGTCACCGAGGCCATACGGACATTGCCCGTGCAGTCAAAGCTCGTCCTGATGGGCGTGCTGCTCAACAACGAGCGGGGCGACAGCAAGTTGACAACGGGCGACCTGTACGAGACTTACAAGGAGCTCTGCCAGTGCACGTCGATGGCCATTCTCACACAACGCAGGATCACCGACCTGATTTCGGAGCTCGACATGCTCGGGATAATACACGCCCGTGTGAAGTCCTTCGGAAGAGGGGGGAGGACGAAGGAGATCGAACCGAGCGTGCCCGTGGTGGAAGCACGGACGATCCTGGAAGAGGACGAGATACTGAATCAGCTGAAGAACTACAAGCTGCGGTACCAGACCACTCTGATGTGAGCTCTAGGGCCGTTTCGGGGATTCCCCGGTTCTCACCTACTTCTTCTCGGGCTCGACGAACACGGCGCCGCAGCCAGGACAGGTCATGGCGTCCACGCTGAGAAGGGTATTGCAGGCAGGGCACTGGAACATCTCCGCGCCCTCCTCGGCGAACGCAACTCCACATTTCGGACATTGGGTCGCGGCCGCTTCGATTGAAGTACCGCACTGAGGACACTCGAAGTGCTCGCCCGCAGCCGCCACTCCCTCCTTCTCTTCTTCTTCTTCCTCTGTGGGCCCTGTAATCAGGTCGACTCTCTTCTTGGCAATCTTGCGTCTCTCGATGATCGTCATCGAGATGTCTATCGCTATCGGTGTTGCGACTATTGCACCCAAGGCTATCCATAGATCCGTCACACTGTTTGATGGCGCTGGACTGCCGAGTGAGCCAGTAGACCAGAGCTTGAGAAGACCAAACCAGGGTATCTCCCCTCGTGCCTTGCCCACGACCCATGTGCGATCGACGGGCCCTCCGCCGGCGTACATCTGGTCCGTCTGCGAGTTGTGGTCACCCTTCGTGATGAACCCGCTCCTGTTCGAGGGGATCATACTTCCTATGTCGATCACGACTGTGAGATCCTTGTAGCCGACATGGGTGATCGTCAATGCGCTCGTGAGACTGTCCCAAGTGTCCGTTGCGTCCGTAGTCGACCACCTGTCTGATGGTGCTGCGTCCAGCGATTCCGACCTGTAGCTCTTCCCGTCAGCGTTGATCTCCAGATAGATGATGGCCCGGTGTATGATTGGGGTAATTGTGTCGGATCCGCCTCTCTTGTAGATGACGACATCCCCGTAATCGCCGTAGGTCTTGTGCCCGGATGACAGCCCATCGACGTAAGTCTCTACGTCCGAAGCCTTGTCGACCTTCTTGACGAGCACAAGGTCTCCGGTGTCGATTGTTCCGATGTGGCTCAGGTTGTCCTCTCCATGCATCATGCTGTTGGACTCGACGACGACCAAGGGCGGCCAGAGGCCAGTGTATGCGAACATCGCGAGAAGCACAAGAATGACGAATAGCAGTGCCACGCCCGCGTCCCGCAAGAACAGGATCACACTCCTGTACTTGGTGCGTGCTCGATTGTCGGGCTCTTCTTTCTCAGCCACGGCGCTCAGAGAGGGAGGCGGGTATAAAATAAATATGGTGTAATCTGGCCTTGAAGAAAGGGTGTTAAGAGGTTTGTTTCGATGAGATCAGCTCATACATGGACAGCGCTCATCATCGTAGTCGTAAGTGTGGTTCCAGTCGTAGTCCATGGGGCACGTGCCAGGGCTGCCAGAGTTCTGATACTGATATCCGGAGCTCCATTGATGCATGTTCCCGGCCATCATTCCAGACCCGCCGCCCATCATGCCATTGTCGGTTCCAGACCTGGTCTGCGAACTGTAGATGCTCGCGCCTGTCGATGATGCGACTGCGAGACCTGCAACTGCGAGGACCGCTACGGCCGCTATGACTGCAAAGAGCACTGATGTCTTCATCCTTGTTTCACCTCCGTATTCTTTCGGGTTCTATGTACCCAGAGTGTCTGAGATCACCTTTGGGTGAAATGGTATATGGACGTGTGCTGAAAACCACTCGAAACGTTTTCACTTTTCTGAAAAGCAGACGAAAAGGCGCAGTCGCCGGGACTCACTCCGGTTTGACCCGTACCTTGTTCGTCGCCCCATGCCTCTCCTTTGTGATGACTCCCTTTTGCGAGAGGCGATCCAACAGGCGAGAGACCTTCGCGTTGGACATCTTGGTCCGGACAATCAATTCCTTCTGGAGCGCCTCGCCGCCGGAATCCATGATCGTCTTGAACATCGTCCGTTCGTCCCCGGACAGGAGCCTCAGCACCAGGTACTCTCTGGCTATCACTTCGTCAGCGTCCACTTTGCGCGTCTGGGCGTGCGACTGTTCCTCCGTCTCTGTCTTCTTCTCCTCCTCGGGGGCCACGCGTATTCCACTTGCCGGAGGTATGACGGGCATCAGGTTCGGCGGCAGAGGTTCATACTCCTGCCACAGGATCATTATCATCAGAGAAAGGACGATCAAAGCCGATGATATCGCGATGAGTCCCACATTGCCGGAGCTGTAGCTCATGTGGTTGCCCCACATGCCCATGTGGTCAGTGTTGTCCGTGTCAGTCTGAGGCGTCAGCAGCGCATACGCCAGTATCACGACGGCGACTGCAACGATCACGACTGCAAGTATCTTCACTCGTTTGCTCATATTCCGCTCTCGATGGTCATCTCAGTTGCACCAAGCTATTTCTAGGCTTCCCCACTCTGGAATGGTTCATCTGGTCTGTGCCCATGGACAGAAAGTTAGAAATGCCACAAGAGGCTTGGGTCCGGCGAGGGTGCGCTTGGTCGAGCAGAGGAACTCCAGGATATCGAAAGATCATTACTTCATGAACATCGCCATCGAGGTCGCCCGCAGGAGCACATGCACTAGGAGACAGATAGGCGCAATCATCGTAAGCGATGTTGGTGAGATCAAGAGCACGGGTTACAATGGGAACCCACGCGGACTGCAGCATTGTCACGAGATCGGATGCATCAGAGACAAGCTTGGAATCCCTTCGGGCACCAGGCTCGAGACGTGCACGGCTGTTCACGCGGAACAGAACGCCCTCATCCAAGCAGGAACGAACTCGCGCGGATCCACAATCTATTCCACGATAGTTCCTTGCCCAATATGCGCGCGCATGATACTGAACGCGCAGATAGCTCGTGTGGTGTTCATAGATGACTATTCCGATCTGACAGGCGTTGAGTTGCTCAAGCAGGCCGGGATCAAGCTAACGCGCCTGGACAAGAAGAGCTTCGCGGACAAGATGAAGAAGTAGGTTTGTTGCCTTCTCTCGCAAATGTCGTTGACTGTCGAAATAGCGGCCAAAGAAGTCGAAAATGTCAGACCCCGTAGCCTATTTATATCGAAACCCGCATCAACGAGCTGGACGTGTCTGACTTGGGCAAGGCCGAGATCCTTCACGAGATAAAAACCACCGAGGATAAGGTCCGTTCCATGAGCAAGGAGGCCGAGGAGAGGCGGAAGCAGCTCCAGGCCGAGGGGAAGCGCATGGCGATACAGAAGATAGACTCTTCGGATGCGGTTCTCAGGAAGGAGCACGATGCGAAGGTCGCAGAAGCCCGGTCAAGGATCGACAGCCGTAAGAGGTCCCTCCTGGAGGAAGGTGCTCGGAAGGCTGCGTCGCTGACATCCAGTGCCCGCAAGAGAATGGGCGAGGCGAAAGAATTCGTTCTTTCGGAGTTTGAGAGGGCAGTTGATGCTTAGGCCTGAAGAGATGACCCGTGCGGTGGTCGTCGGGTCCATGGACAGCCTCGACGCAACCATCGAGTGTCTCTACGAGCTCGGGATAATGCACCTCATAGATTTCACAAAGCAGGACGAGGAGTTCAAGCTCGGCCAGCCCCTGCCCAGAGCATCTGATTCCTCACAGAAGCTCCTGAAGCTGAGGTCGATGATCCGCACCCTCAACATCGAAGAGCACGAGCCTTCTGCCAAACTCCACGTCAAAGACATCGACAAGAAGATCGAGCACGCCCTTGTGACGCTGGATGTCAATACATCAAGCAAGGCAGAGGCCAGACAGAAGATCCAGTCTCTTATCCGCGAAAAGGAAATCGAGATCAAGGCACTCGAACCATTCGTCACTTTCGGAATCCCGGTCGAGGATTACGAGGGCTTTGACAGTATCGCATCCTTCACCGGCGTATGCAAGAAGGACCCCGAGACCGCGCTGAGATCGAAGATCAAAGGTATCGAATTCTTCAAGGAAGTCAGGAAGGGCAGCATCGCGGTCGCGGTTTTTGTAAAGAATGTCGATAGGCTGGAGGCTTCCAGGATACTCTCAGAGCACAATCTCCAGGAAGTCAGGCTGCCAAAACTGGTGGGACAGCCGGCCGATATCGTCTCCAAGCACCATGCTGAGATCAAGGAACTGCAAGCGGACCTTAAGCGTGTGGAGTCGGACATCGAACACATAAGGAAGCAGTTCGCCGATCTCATCATCTCATCAGAGGAGCACCTCGCCATCGATGTGCTCAAGTCAGAGACCCCGCTCAGGATCGCCACTTCGGCGAATGCGTTCGTCATTGATGGTTGGGTGCCGAGCTCGATGTTGCCAGACATCAAGATCGCACTCGATACCATGTGCTGCGGATTGGCATTCATAGAAACGGTCTCTCCCGAAAAGGAAGAGGAACCACCGGTCAAGCTGAAGAACCCGAAGCTGGTGAAGCCCTTTGAGTTCTTCATCAACCTCGTATCGACCCCTAAATACAAGGAGATCGACCCCACATTGATCCTCTTCATCACGTTCCCGCTTTTCTTCGGCTTCATGATAGGTGATGTCGGCTTCGGTTTGGGACTTGTGGCCCTTGGCGCGGTGATGCGGATGAAGCTGAAGAGATATCCAGACCTCTATCGTCTCGGGGCGATCGTGCTCGTGGGAGGTCTTCTTGCAAGCATCTTCGGCCTGTTCGTATTCGCGGAAGCATTTGGAGTGCCGTTCCATCCTCCGCCGCAGAGTCCTGATGAGGCCTCTTGGGAGTCTGTCGGTAACATCCCTATCAACCCCATCCTTGACAAGATGCATGATACCAAGGAGATGCTGGCAATATCTCTCTTGGCCGGATGGTTGCACCTGACTCTGGGTTTAGTGTTCGGGTTCGTCAACAGCTACCATCACAGCAAGAAGCACGCCCTCGGAAAGATCGCTTGGATGGTTATCCTATTCGGGCTGTTCGAGGAGATCATGGTGATAGCCGGGAGCGCAACTGAGACGAGCCACTTCATCAACTCGACCGTGTTCGCTCCGATACCCTCGATGATCACCACGCTCTCGGGAATCAAGCTATCGATCCCGGCCATTGCGTTCATCGTCGTGGGTGTCCTCGGCCTCCCGGTTCTCGAAGGTCCCTTGGCAATGACAGAGGTCGTCGGCATTTTCTCCAATCTCGTATCTTATGCCAGATTGGCCGCGCTTGCCGTCGGAAAGGGCGCCATGGCCCTTGCGTTCAATTCCATGCTCTTCCCGCTGATATTCGATAGCGGTAACATCGGTATCGCGATCGCGGGTATAGTCGCACTGTTCGTCACTCAGATGTTCTTCGTGTTCTTCCTGGGAGCCCTGTCCGCAGGGATCCAAGCTATCAGGTTGAACTATGTGGAGTTCTTCCTCAAGTTCTTCGAGGGCGGAGGCACGGACTTCGCCCCCTTGAGCTATGAGAGGAAGTATTCAATCGCAAAGAAACAGGAGGCATGAAAAATGGACATAGGAACTGGACTGGCGCTCGTCGGCGCGGGCCTCGCGATAGGTATCGCGGGCCTTGGCACCGGCGTTGCCCAGGGACAAGTAGGTGCGGCAGCAGTGGGCGCGACCGCTGAAGACCCAAAGATGTTCGGCAAGGGCATCGTCATGATGGTGCTCCCAGAGACCATCGTCATATTGGGCTTCGTCGTGGCGTTCCTGCTGATGAACAAGTAGGAACGCAAGGTCGGAAGTCAGCAGGAAGGCGCGGTCGTCCAAGGAGCTGAGAGGCTATGAGCTTGAACAAGGTAGTCGAGGACATACTCCGAAAAGGAGAGGAGAAGCGGCGCGAGATCATCCAGCTCGGCGAGAGAGAGCGTGACGAGCAGGTCCTACTGGCGGACAAGAAGATACAAGAGAACCGCCAGAAGGCCGAGAAGAGGACCGAAGCGATGATCGCTCAGATGGAGCAGCAGGAGGTCTCCAGCGCAGAGCTCGAATCGAAGAAGACGCTTCTTGCCGCGGAGAGGCAGGCCATGGAGGAGCTGAGAGAACAGGCACTCGAAGAGCTGGCGAGCTATCCTCCAGACAAGAGGAAGAAGACATACTCTAGACTCGTCTCAAGAGCGAAGACAGAGCTAGGAGACTGCTACGTCTACTCCAACAAGGACGATAAGGCGCTTCTGCAGCTGCCCTCCGGGATGACCAGCGGAGGCATAATCCCGTGCAGGGGAGGATTGGTCTTCGAGAGCAAGGACAGGAGCGTCCGGCTGGACTTCAGGTTTGAGAGCGTTCTTGACGAGGTCTGGAACAAGCGCATGAAGGAGATACATACGAGACTGATCGGGTGAGCAAGCAGATGTTGTTTGGAGGCAGCAAGGGCAACTTCGCATATGCGTGCACGCGCGTCAAAGCAAAGAAGCGCTTCTTGATGGCGCGCGACACCTACTCGAGGGTGCTATTGATGGACGTACACGAAATCGCCAGGTTCTTGGGTGAGACACAGTATCGCGAGGAGATGAGCAGGTACGGCTCAAGATATTCCGGGGCGAACCTGATCGAAGTCGCGGTCACACGCAACCTTGCAAGGACTTACTCCGACATCCTGGCGTTCACCACGGGCCATCTCAGAGTCATGGTCGGGGACTACCTGAAGCGATGGGACATGTTCAACGTCAAGACCGTTCTGAGGGGAAAGAACACCGATGTCAGGGACGACGAGATCATCGAGACGCTTGTTCCCGCAGGCGCCTTCTCAGAGGAGTATCTCAGGTCTCTCGTGCAGATGTCTTCGATCCAGGAGATCATGGATGTTCTCTCCAAGGAACCCTCACTTGGCATCACGCCTGAGCTCGTGAGAGAGGTCGTGGACACGAAGAGGTTGGCTCAGCTCGAGGACCACCTTGACAGAACACTCTACTACGATTTGCTGCACGTGGTTAAGGGGACTGACACTGCGCAGCAGATCCTCAGGCAATTCATACGAAGAGAGGTCGATGTCACCAATCTCAAGGTTCTTCTGAAGTTGAAGGCGGAGCGTATACCGGAGGACAAGATAGTCACGTACCTCATCCCTGGCGGGATGGACTATAGCATGGACCGGCTCAGGAGTCTCGCGCAGCAGGAAGGCTTGGCCCCAGTCATAGAAGAGCTCGAGAAGTCCTCGATGTACCAGGACGTCAAACCCGCCCTTGAGAAATTCAAGGATGACAAGAAGCTCTCGGGCATCACCATCGCGCTGGACAAAGCGCTCATACGCACGAGTGAGAAGTTCGCACACTTCTACCCTCTCTCGGTGCTTCCTATAGTTAATTACATAATACGTAAGAAGGTCGAAGTGGACAACATCAGGATCATTGCGAGGGGCAAGCAGAGCGGCCTCTCTACAAAAGTGATCGAGGACCTGTTGGTGATGTGAAGTGGAGATCGCTGTGATAGGTTCGGAGGAGTTCGTCACGGGCTTCAGGCTGGCCGGCATCAGGAAAGTGTATGCCGTCTCGCAGGAGAAGCTGCTTGAGACAATCGTGAAGGTGATGGACGAGGCCGAGGTCGGCATACTCGCAGTGCACACACCGGATCTCGAGAAACTGCCTCCACAGCTGCGCGCTAAGATGATGGAGAGCGTGGACCCAGTCGTCATCCCGGTGGGCATCGAGGAGGGCGACTTGAGGGACAAGGTTCGAAGGGCGATGGGTATCGACCTTTACAAATCGAAGTAACGGGAGAGCGTTCGATATGGCGGAAAAGAAGAATGGCAAGATAAGCAGGGTTGCAGGACCAGTCGTCACGGCGGAGGGCATCTCGCCGAGGATGTACGATGTCGTCTTCGTGGGCGAGCTGAAGCTCATGGGGGAGGTCATCAAGCTCATCGGCAACAAGACGGTCATCCAGGTCTACGAGGACACCTCAGGCATCAGGCCGGGCGAGGAGGTAGTCGACACGGGCGCTCCTCTGCAGGTTGAGCTTGGGCCCGGACTGCTGTCGAGCGTCTATGACGGTGTCCAGAGGCCGCTCCCGGTCCTCAGGGAGAAGCAGGGGGATTTCGTGTCCAGGGGCGTGACCGCCCCGGGACTCGACAGGACGAAGAAGTGGAAGTTCATGCCGAAGGTCAAGAAGGGCGATGATCTGCAGCCGGGGGCGATAGTCGGCGAGGCCCCCGAAGGCAACATCGTCCACAGGGTGTTGCTTCCTCCAGACGTCAAAGGCAAGGTCAAGAGCATCTCTGAAGGAGAATACACAGTCGCTGACGTGATCGGAGAGCTCGAGACTGGTCACAAGATGAAGATGATGCAGAGCTGGCCCGTGAGGCATCCAAGGCCCTACGTCGACAAACTTCTTCCAGACATCCCACTCGTGACAGGCCAGCGCGTCCTCGACACTCTGTTCCCTCTCGCGAAGGGTGGCACGGCCGCGATCCCCGGAGGTTTTGGGACCGGCAAGACGGTCACATCCCAGCAACTGTCCAAGTGGAGCGATGCCCAGATCGTCATCTATGTGGGATGCGGAGAGCGAGGGAATGAGATGACAGAGGTGCTGACGACATTCCCGGAGCTCGAGGACCCAAAGACGGGGAAGCCGTTGATGGGCAGGACAGTCCTGATCGCCAACACATCCAACATGCCTGTCGCGGCGAGAGAGGCGTCCGTCTACACAGGCATCACAGTTGCAGAGTACTACAGGGATATGGGCTATGACGTCTCGCTCATGGCTGACTCGACATCGAGATGGGCAGAGGCGATGAGAGAGATATCCTCAAGGCTCGAGGAGATGCCAGGTGAGGAAGGGTACCCAGCATACCTCGCATCTAGGCTGTCGGAGTTTTACGAGAGATGCGGCAGGGTCCAGACGCTATCAGGTGCCATCGGGTCTATCACAGTGATTGGTGCAGTATCGCCATCGGGAGGCGACTTCAGTGAGCCTGTCACGCAGAACACCCTGAGGATCGTGAAGGTGTTCTGGGCGCTCGACTCGAAGCTCAGGGAAAGAAGACATTTCCCCGCCATCAACTGGCTGACTTCGTACAGCCTGTACAGCCCGATCCTCGAGGATTGGTACAGGAAGAACGTCGCAGAGGACTGGAACTCGTTGCGACTATGGGCCATGGCGACTCTTCAGAAGGAGTCTGAACTCCAGGACATAGTCCAGCTTGTCGGTTCTGACGCTCTCCCGGAAGAGCAGAGACTGACTCTCGAGGTCGCGAGGATGATCAGGGAGTTCTTCCTGCAGCAGAGCGCATACCATCCGGTCGACACCTACAGCCCGCTCAAGCGGCAGTACGAGTATATGAACGCCATAAGGAAATTCTCTGAGCATGCGAAGAAGGCCATAGCGCTCGAGGTGCCCTTGGAGAAGATCGTATCGCTACCATGCAGGGCAGACCTCGGAAAGCTGAAGTTCGAGGAGACGATCGATGAGGATCTGAAGACCGTGACCGTTGCAATGGACAAACAGTTCGCGAGCCTGGGGGCGTGATGCGTATGGCAAAGGAATACCACACAATAAATCAGATTGCAGGACCCCTGGTGTTCGTTGAAAAGACTGAACCCATCGGATTCGGCGAGCTCGTGATGATAGCCTTGCCAGATGGCTCGATGAAGAGGGGGCAGGTCCTCGACACATCCAACGATGTCGTCGTTGTTCAGGTCTTCGAAGGCACGGGGGGCATTGACCGGGCATCCGGTGTGAAGTTCTTGGGCGAGACCGTGAAGATGCCTGTGTCGAAGGACATGCTTGGAAGGATACTGAGTGGTTCAGGTGACCCGCTGGACAAGGGACCGCCTATCATCCCTGAGAAGCGGCTCGAGATCATCGGTGCTGCCATCAACCCGTGGGCGAGGGACAACCCGAGGGAGTTCATTCAGACAGGCATCTCATCTATCGACGGCATGAACACACTCGTGAGAGGTCAGAAACTTCCGATCTTCTCAGGCTCAGGTCTGCCTCACAACGATATCGCACTTCAAATCGCGAGACAGGCGAAGGTACTCGGGAAGAAGGAGGAGTTTGCCGTCGTGTTCGCCGCCATGGGTATCACCAGCGAGGAGGCCCAGTTCTTCATGAAGGACTTTGAGAGGACCGGCGCCCTCAAAAGGGCGGTAGTATTCCTGAACCTCGCGGATGACCCAGCGATCGAAAGGCTTTTGACTCCGAAGCTGGCGCTCACGACAGCAGAGTACCTCGCGTTCGACCTTGACATGCACGTGCTCGTCATCATGACGGACATAACGAACTACTGTGAAGCACTGAGACAGATAGGAGCTGCGAGAGAAGAGGTGCCCGCAAGGCGTGGCTACCCGGGCTACATGTACACCGACCTTGCGAGCCTGTACGAGCGTGCGGGCAGGATCAAGAACAAGAAGGGCTCGATCACCCAGTTCCCGATCCTATCGATGCCGGGCGACGACATAACACACCCGATCCCTGACCTCACGGGCTACATCACGGAGGGGCAGATAGTGGCGTCCAGGGACCTGCACAGGAAGGGGATATTCCCGCCGGTCGCAGTCGAGCGGTCCTTGTCGAGGCTGATGGGCCAAGGAATCGGCCCTGGGCATACTAGGGAAGATCACAGGGCGGTCTCGGACCAACTGTATGCTGCCTATGCCGAGGGGAGAGATCTCAGAGGCCTCGTATCGATCGTTGGCAAGGAAGCCCTGTCCGAGAGGGACGGGAAGTTCCTGGATTTCGCCGACGCCTTTGAGGACCGGTTCATCCGCCAGGGCAAGGACGAGGACAGAGGCATCGAGCAGACTCTGGACCTAGGTTGGGAGCTGCTTTCATCTTTGCCGGTCGACTCGCTGACGAAGATCGATAGGAAGATCATCGAGAAATATCACCCGCTCATGAAGAAGAAGTGATTGACAGATGCCAGTGCGCGAGATACAGCCGACCAGATCAGAGCTGCTCGAGGTCGGCAAGAAGATCAAACTGACCAAGAACGGGCACAAGATTCTGAAGCTGAAGAGGGACGGCCTTATCTTGGAGTTCTTCAAGATCCTCGACCAGGCGAAGGACCTGCGGCAGGAGATTGCCAGGAGATACAAGGAGGCTAACGAGAAGATCGCCATCGCCACTGCGATTGACGGCGCGATCGCCGTCCGATCTGCATCATATGCGCTCACCGGTCACCCGGAGATACAGCTCCGCAGCAGAAACCTCATGGGCGTGGTCGTTCCGAACATCCGATCTTCCAAGATCGTCGCTCCGCTGAATGAGCGCGGGTACGGCATAATCGGGACATCGCCCAGGATCGACGAGGCGACGGATGCTTATGAGAGGCTCGTCGAGACAGTCGTCAAGGCGGCGGAGCTCGAGACCACGATGAAGAAACTCCTGGAGGAGATAGAGAA
>Ga0315286_10000573_pt1 | contig 31342 bp, 20 predicted proteins | sample YL17G10_0_MG_FD_205038 | JGI IMG/M metagenome (GOLD analysis project Ga0315286, IMG submission 205038) | Sediment microbial communities from Yellowstone Lake, YNP, Wyoming, USA - YL17G10_0 | ecosystem: Environmental > Aquatic > Freshwater > Lake > Sediment | place: USA: Wyoming | collected... | reverse complement strand
CTATCTACGAGGGCACGAGCCAGCTCCAGGTGGTGGCGGCGGTGCGCGGTGTGACGAGCGGCACGGCCGAGAAGCGGTTCGCCGAGCTCGAGGCGGCGCCGGTGCCGGCGGGCTTCGAGGACGCGGCGCGCGAGCTCAAGGCCCTGCGCTCGAAACTCGAGGCGGCCGTTGCGTCCGTCAAGCAGGGCCAGGCGGACTACCTGGACCTGGTCTCCCGGCCGCTGGTTGACGTTGCGGTGGACATCTACTTAGGCTATCTGTGGCTGGGGATGGCCGGGCACTCGCCGGCGAAGGCGGCGGCCGCCCGGCGGTTCATCGGCCGCGCGGTGCCGCGCGTCGAGCACACGCTGCGGATCATCGCGAGCGGCGACCGGTCGACGCTCGATGCTTTTGACGCGCTGGTCGGTCCGGCGTTTCCGGAGGAGTAGGCGCCGTCCGAGCCCGCGGCGGGTTTGTGCGTAGTCTGGGGTGGCATGGCCACGCGCTGTTGCGTGGCCATGAGGCCAGCGAGTGGCGGGAACATGCCCACGCAACGGCGCGTGGCCATGCCACCCGGCTGCGGCGGGCTTGAACGCGGCGGGCGCTTGAGCACAGGTCGTAGCACCTGCGAGGAGGCGTTATGGCACGCTGGCAGCGCGATCGCGAGATGCGGCTCAGGTTGGCGTGGGCGCTGGTGGCCGCCGAGGCCCTGGCGCTGGCGGGCAGCTTCGCCCTGATCTTCCTGGCTTACCTGCGTTTTGCGGTCGCCCGCATGGGCGGCGCGCAGGTCTCGAACTTCGTCCTGTTCGACCTGACTCGGTATATTGCGCTGGGCGCCACGGCGGTCGTGCTCGCGGTGGCCGTGTACGAGGGCCTCATGTTTGTGCGAGGCTGCCGAGGGGCCCGCGCCGCCTTCATCGTAGAGAACGTCGCGCTGGTGGTCCTGGGCCTCCTGTGGTTCGTCAAGAACCGCATCACGGGCGACGTGCTGAATACCGAGGCGGCCCTCTACGGCCTGCTCTTGCCTATGTTGACGCTTTTCCCGTTGCTGTGGCCCCTGCTGGTGTTCTCCCCCACGCCGGGTGCGGCTTCGGAAGTGCGGGGCCAAGGGTGAGGCGCCGCCGGGAGTCTGGTTGCGCATCAGTTGCTGGCGGTGCGAGCCACTTCCCGAGTGGGTGGCACGGTCACGCGCCGTTGCGTGGCCGTGCATTGTCCCAAGCCACGCACGGCCACCCAACAGCGGGTGGCCGTGCCACCCCCCCAGGGAGGGTTTGCGGAATTGTCCTGTTTTTTGATGACACGCTTTTATACGGCTCTGTAGAATAAACCGGCTTGGGGTTCGCCGTTGAAGGGGAACGACGTCGGGGCACGTGCATGAGGGATCAACCGGCCAGACGGGAGCGGCATCGCGTGTTGTCGATGCTCCTGGCGGCCGCCGCCTTGGCCTTGGCGGTGACCGGCGGCCTCGTCATCGCCGGCGCTCCCAACGGGGCGGAACCTTCCGGCGAGAAGATCGTCCGTGTGGTCCTCCGCGGCAACGTCCGCGTCACCGCCCACAAACTCCTCGGCCAGATGCGGCTGCGCGAGGGCAGCGTCTACACCCCCGCGGCCGTCGACGAGGACCTGAAGCGGATCTACAGCCTCGGCGAATTCGACAACGTCGTCATCCGCCCCGAGAAAGGCCCCGAGGGCCTCGTGCTGGTGGTCGAGGTGACCGAGCGTCCGGCCCTCGAGAGGCTCGTCTTCGAGGGCAACCGCAAGTTCAAGGACAAGGATCTGGCGGAGGCCATCGGCGTGACGGCCGGCCACCTGATCGACCGGCACAAGATCTTCGCCGCCGCCCGGACCCTCGAGCGCAAGTACCACGACGCGGGCTACCACTTCGCCACCGTCGGGCTCGACGAGGACCTGCTGGCGAAGAGCCGCATCGCCAAGTACACGATCGCCGAGGGGCCGCGCGTCCGCGTCCGCAAGATCCTCTTCACGGGCAACCCCTCCATCCCGGCCGGGGAGCTCGAGAAACAGATCGAGACGAAGACCTACTTTCCGATCTTCACGCCGGGCCTGTTCGACGAGGACCAACTGGCGCGCGACGTCACGGCCCTCCGCAACTACTACGTGGAGCAGGGCTTCCTCGACGTGAAGGTGGGGCGGGAGCTGGAGTTCTCGCCGGACAAGACGCGCCTCTCGATCCGCTTCATCGTCGAGGAGGGGCCGCGTTACAAGGTCCGGTCGGTGGCCCTGGAGGGCGTCAAGCGGTTCGCCCCGTCGTACCTCGAGAAGCAGATGGAGCTGGCGCCCGGCAAGCCCTACACGGCCGACGTCGTGCGCCACGACATCGAGACCGTGCGCGAAAACTACGGCGAAGTCGGATATATCGATGTATTTATCCGCCCCGTGGTCGACTTCACCGACGTGCCCGGCCAGGTCGACGTGGCCCTGCGGATCGAGGAGCACACGCCCGTCCGGGTGGGCGAGATCCGCATCGAGGGGAACCGCCTGACCCAGGACAAGGTCATCCGGCGCGAGCTCCGGGTCTTCCCCGAGGAGTGGGTGAACACGAAGCTCATCGACCGCGCCAGGCGGCGCCTCGACGGGCTGGGCCTCTTCAAGCCCGGCTCGGTCCAGGTCACCACCCTCCCCACGCCGCGCGAGGGGGTCGCCGACCTGCTCGTGCGGGTCGAGGAGACCGAGACCACCAACCTCATCCTCGGCGCCGGCATTTCCTCGAACAGCGGCGTGCTGGGGAACCTCTCCCTCGTGAACCGGAACTTCGACGGCGCCGACTGGCCGAAGTCCTGGGCCCAGTTCTGGAAGGGCGAGTCGTTCCGCGGCGCGGGCCAGACGTTCCAGATCGTCCTGGAGCCCGGCACGAAGCTCCAGCGCTACCGCGTGGACTTCCGCGAGCCGCACGTCTTCGACAGCGACATCAGCTTCTCGTCCAGCCTCTTCTTCTTCGAGCGCGGCCGCGAGACGTACGACGAGCAGCGCGTGGGCCTCAACTTCGGGTTCGGCAAGGAGATCCGCGAGGACGTCCAGGTGTTCACGAACTTCCGCCTCGAGAACGTCAACATCGCAAGCGTCGACGCCGGCGCGCCGAAGGATGTCCAGGACGTCAAGGGGTCGAACCCGCTGGCGAGCGTCGAGGTCGGCGTCGTGAAGGACACCACCGACAGCTTCCTCTTCCCGACGGAAGGTTACCGCCTGATGGCCTCGGTGGAGCAGGGGTTCTCGAGTTCGAGCTTCACGAAGTTTGTCGTGGACGGCAAGAAGTACTGGACGGTCACGCGCGACGTCCTTGACCGCCGGAGCGTGCTGGGGGTCCACGGGCGGGTGGGCTTCATCCCCGGCGACGCCCCGATCTTCGAGCGGTTCTTCGCGGGCGGCCAGGGGAGCCTCCGCGGCTTCGAGTTCCGCGGCGTCGGGCCGCGCGAGCGCAAGACGGAGCTGGGCGGCGACTTCCTGGTCCTGGCGTCGAGCGAGTACCAGTTCCCCATCTTCGAGAAGAACCTGTCGGGCGTCTTCTTCCTCGACACCGGCACGGTGGAGAAGACGATCACCGTGTCGACGTGGCGGGCGTCGGTGGGCGTCGGCATCCGCTTCACGGTGCCCTTCTTCGGCCCGGTGCCCTTTGCCCTTGACTTCGGGTTCCCGATCATGAAGAATAAAGATGATCGGACCGAGATTTTCTCGTTCTCGATCGGTGCGTCGTTCTAACGGGGGCGCGGCGCCGGGGGCCGTGGCGGGGGCAGGGCAAGAGGCAGATGTCGGGATTCCCGCCGTCGGGGGGCCTGATTTTTTCTGCTGGACCTCGGCCTGATCTTCCGATTAGAAGGACGGACATTCCGTGGACAGGTTATCTAGAAAAGGAGTCACTCATGCGCAGTTTAAGGGTGTTGTTGGCGGCCGCGTTGGCCGTAGGGCTTCCGCTCGTCCTGACCGGCGTGGTGCGCGCGGAGTTGAAGCTGGGTGTGGTGGACATCGTCGAAGTCACCAACAGTTATGATCGGACCAAGGACGCCAGCGCCGATCTCCAGGTCGAGCAGGCCAACCTGAAGGCGGCCGCGGAGCCCAAGGCCAAGGCGCTCGAAGACATGCGCATCAAGCGCGACGGCTTCAACAAGGGCACCGAGGAATACAAGAAGCTCGACGACCAGCTCCTGAAGACCGAAGTCGAGCTCCGCAACTGGCTGGGCCTCGAGCAGGTCAAGATCGAGCGCCGCCATCGCGACGTCCTCCTCGACATGTACAACGAGATTGTCAAGGTCGCCACCCGCATGGCCAAGGAGAAGGGCCTGGACATGGTGTTTACGAAGGCCTTCCTGTCGCCCCCGCAAATCGACGTGAACGCGGCGCAGGGCCTCGACGACCTCAAGAAACGCATCATGGAGCAGCGCGTGCTCTATCCCGCGACCGTGGCCGAGTTGACCCAGGACGTTCTCAAGGCGCTCAACGCGGAATACAAGTCCTCCAAGAAGTCGGCGGGTGAGACGAAGCCCGAGACCAAACCGGCGCCCAAAGGCTAAAGGCGGCGGCTGTATCCTCCGGATGAACGCGGGCCCGACGGCCGATACCTTCGGCCGTCGGGCCGGTTTATTCTGGAGAGCCCGTGCGCTCGGAGACACCGGATGTCTCGACGCGACGCGATCTTCCCCTGCCTGGCCCTCCTCCTGCTGGCGGCCGTGACCGCGCCGGCGGCGGCCGTCACGGCGCCCTGGTGGTCCGCCGAGTGGACCGTCCGCCGCGTGGTGGAAGTCAAGGCCGAGGGGGGGCGTCCGTCGGCCAACGACGTGGCCGTCTGCGCGTTCTTCACCGGGGGCCTCGCCAAGCCCGATGCCTCCGATGTGCGCGTGGCGGCCGGCGGGCGGCAGTTGGTCAACTTCCGCCTCCTCCAGGTCGGCCCGGGCGGTTTTGTGCGCCTGGCGCTGGAGACCACCGGCGGCGAGAGCCGCTACTACGTCTACTACGGGAACCCCAAGGCCGACGCGCCCAAGCCCTGGGAGCCCCCGCGCGGCGTCCTTCTGGAAGCGCGGCGGTGGCCGGGAGGCCTGCCGCCGGACAAGCTCGCCAGGCTCCAGGCCGCCTGGGACAAGGCCAAGCCCCTCGGCGCCGACTTCGTCAGCCACGTTTCCTTCGGCTTCAACCCCTTTGCCGACAGCGAGACGCCGGCCATCTTCCATTTCACGGGATGGCTGGTGGTCCAGGAGGCCGGCACCTATAATGTAGATCTCTCTACAAACGGGGCGTCGTGGCTCCTGATCGACGGCAAGGAGGCGGTCTCGTGGCCGGGCGCCCACCCGCCGAGCAGCCACGCGCGGCGCGCCAAGCCCGTTGCGCTGGCCCTCGGGGCCCACCGCTTGGACTTCTGGAACGCCAACGACTCGGGCACCATGGTAACGGTGGCGGCCTGGCAACTGCCCAAGGGCGGAGGCTTCGAGGCGATTCCCCCCAAGGCGTTCCTGCCGGTGGTCCAGGCCGTGCTCGTCGAGACCGACGTGGCGGGCGAGAGGCTCGTGGCCGACTTCTTCGCCGACAACGCCGGCGAGTCCTGGTGGCCTGAGCAGTATGCCGTCCGCATGCGCTTCAAGAACCTGACGAAAGGGGCGGCCGCGCCGCCCACCAAGGGCGCGCCCCCCCAGCGCATCGGCAAGTCGGAATGGAGCTTCGGCGACGGCCAGACCAGCGACCTCCCGAATCCCACGCACATCTACCTCGCGCCGGGCGACTACACCGTTACGCTCAAGCAGACCCTCGCGGCCGGCGCCAGCACCTTCCGCACCAAGGTGCGCGTCGAGCGGAACTGGTGGAAGCAGACCGAGCCGGCCCTCGAGCCCCTCGCCAAGTACGCCGACGAGGCGGCCAAGTACGATCTTCAGAAACTGGACCTGAAGAACCTGACGCTGGCGGTCAGCCTCTTCCATCACGAGACGCGGCGCGAGGCCCTGGCGGCGGCCGCCGCGGAGTTGGCGCTCAAGCGCCCCGGCGTCGAGCCGGCGGAGGTCCACCGCGTGGGGCTCCTTCTCGGCGAGGCGTTGCGCGCCATCGGCAAGCCCCAGGAGGCCGTGGCCGCCTACCGGCAACTCGAAGACCGCGTCAAGGCGCCGGCCGAGAAGGCCCACTTCGCCGTCCAGACCGGCGAGACGCTTCTCTGGAACCTCTACCGATGGGAGGACGCCGAGAAGGAGTTTCAGCGGGTCCTCAAAGCCTTCGCCACCAGCGGCGTGGAGGACGTCCTGCGGCAGGCCAACATCGGCATGGGCGACGTCTGGCGCCACCGCGGCGACGGCGACAAGGCACGGCGGGCCTACGGCGCCGCCGCGGCCAAGAGCGTCTCCGTTGCGCCGCCGAACGAGCAGGCTGTCCGCGTCGGCACGCTGGCCCGCTACGTCGAGGAGTACACGCGCGAGAAGCAGTGGGAGTGGGCGTTCAAGTTCCTCGACGATTGGGCCTGGGAGTTTCCGAAGGACAAGCTCGACGGCCACTGGTCGCTTCTGAAAGCGACGGCCCTGGCGGCCAAGGGCGACCGCGAAGCCGCGCTCCTGGAGGCCGACGATCTCCTGGCCGCCAACCCCGCCAGCCCCTACGCCGTGCGCCTGCTCATGTTCGCGGCCGAGTGCCACGTGGCCAAGGGCGAGACCGACAAGGCGCGGCTGCTGCTCCAGTCGGCCGTCGAGGACTACCCGGAAGACGCGCAGCAGGACGCGGCCAAGAAACGCCTCGCCGCCCTCGGCGGCCCCCTCAAGACCGATACCAAGCCTTCGCCTCGTCTCGCGCCGCCCCCGTCGCCGCCGAAGCCCGAGGCCAAGCCCGAGCCGAAACCCACCCCGCCCGCGAAAAAGTAGGCCACGGCAACGCTTGGCGGCAAGCAACGCGGCGGCGTCATCCTGGTCGCCACGCGGTCGCCTGCGGCTCCCGGCGAAACGGGCGATGTTGGCCGTGCGTCGTTGCCTCTGTCCCTCCGTTCCTCTGTCCTTCTGTCCCTCTGTCCCTCCGTCCCTTTGCCCTTCCGTTGCAGTTACGATTTTCTGTTGACGCTCTCCGCCGGTTGCTTTAGAGTAAGATACCGGCGGATTTAGGGATATGGGCGGGCAAACCTCTGCAAACGCCGGGGTTTGCCCGGTGCCTTTTCGGGGGACGCTTCGACTCCCCGGACGCAGGGCGGGCGCCCGCACCCACGCGGCATCGAAAGGCAGGCGGGTGCGGAGCACCCACCCTACACATAGAAGGAGACGAAGATGAGTTTCGCCGACGCCATCAACCACAAAGCTATTGAACTGTGCCGCCACGTTATCCGCATGACCACGGCCGCCGAATCCGGGCATCCCAGCTCCGGCTGCGCCCTGGCCCACATCACGGCCGTCCTCATGTACCACCAGATGCGGTACGACCCGGCCAACCCGTGGAACCCGCTGAGCGACCGCCTGGTCCTCTCCGAAGGCCACGCCGTGCCCGTCATCTACGCCGCCTACGCCGACGTGGCGGGCGTGGTGGGCATGGACCCGTCGAAAGGCCGCAAGCTCTCCCTCGACGACCTCTGGACCCTGCGCGAGATCGGGAGCGTCATCGACGGCCATCCGAACCCGGCCATCGGCTTCCCCTTCTTCGACGCGGCCACCGGGTCGCTGGGGCAGGGGGTCAGCGTGGCGGCGGGGTTGGCGCTGGCCGCCCGCCTCGATCGTATCGACAAAACGATCTACGTGATCTGCGGCGACGCCGAGGTCCGCGAGGGCCAGGTCTGGGAGGCCATGGACTTCCTGGCCGACCAAAAGCTGGCCAACGTCCGCGTGATCATCAACTGCAACAAGATGGGCCAGAGCGACTACGTCAGCCACCAGCAGAGCGCCGAGGTGCTGGCCCGGAAGCTCGGGGCCTATGGCCTGCATCCGATCACCCTCAACGGGCACGACCCGGAGGCGATCTCGAAGGCCCTCTCGGCCACGCCGCCCGACGGCCGCCCCATCGTCGTCGTCGCCAACACCGTCAAGGGCTGGGGCGTCTCGGAACTCCAGAAGGTGGGCTACCACGGTAAGCCGCTGACGGCCAAGGAGGCCGAGGCCGCGTACGCCGAGTTGAAGCTCCCCGCCGAGAAGCCCGCCATGGTGCTGTGCCCGCCGCTGCCAAGGGGCGAGATCCCCAAGGCCGACCATGGCCTCATCGCCATGCCCGACCCTGATCTGGCGAAGCTGGCCGAGGGCACCAAGTTCACCGGCTTGATCCAGAAGGGCAAACTGGCCACGCGGCAGGCCTATGGGCTGACGCTCAAGGCGCTGGGGGCCGCCTCGAAGCGCATCGTGGCCCTCGACGCCGACGTCTCGAACTCCACGTTCTCCGAGCTCTTCGCCAAGGCGTTCCCGGACCGCTACTTCGAGTGCCGCATCGCCGAGCAGAACATGGCGTCGGTGGCGGCAGGGCTGGCGGCGGGGGGCAAGATCCCCTTCGCCAACACCTTCGCCAAGTTCCTCGTCCGGGCCTACGACCAGATCGAGATGGCGGCCAACTCCTGCGCGAACGTGAAGCTCGTGGGCAGCCACGCCGGCATCAGTCTCGGCGCCGACGGGCCCAGCCAGATGGGCGTCGTCGACACGGCGTACTTCCACGCCCTCTCCAGCGTCCGGACGCCGAAAGGCCACCCGGGGGCCATCTGCATCAATCCATGCGACGCGATCAGCACCTACAAGCTCGCCGTCCTCATGGCGAACTACGACGGGCTGGCCTACATGCGGACCCTCCGCCCCGAGACGCCCTTCCTCTACGAGCCCGAGGAAGTCTTCCACCTGATCGGGCAGAAGGTCCTGGCGGCGGGCAAGGACCTGACGATCGTGGCGTGGGGGTACATGGTCCACGAGGCGCGGAAGGCCATCGAGACGCTCGCGAAGGAAGGCATCGCGTGCGGCCTGGTCGACGCGTACAGCCTGCCGCTGGCCGGCGATTTCCTGGAGGCCATCGGCGCCAAGGCCGGGTCCACGCTGCTGGTGCTCGAGGACAACTACGCGGGCGCCCTGGGAAGCGCGGTGGCCGAGGCGGCCGGACGCCGCGGCAACCTGCGCGTCTTCACCCTGACGCCCGAGCGGATGCCCAAGAGTGGCAAGACGGCCGACGACGTGCTGAAGTACGTCGGCCTCGATGGCGAAGCGATCTGTCGGCGGGCGAAGGCGATCCTCGGAAAGGCCTGAGCGGCCGGCCTGGCCGGGCGCCCGCGGCAGAGGCAGGGATGGCGCGCCGCGGCGCGCGCCCCCGCCGCGAGAGAACACGCTGGCCGCGGGAGATCCGACGCCTATGCCCATGGCGGACCGCATCATCGGCGATGGAATCACGTTCGACGACGTCCTGCTGATCCCCGGATACGCCGAAGTCGTGCCGCGCGACGTCGACACCTCGACGCGCCTGACGCGCGGCATCCGCATCCACATCCCCATCGTGTCGGCGGCCATGGATACGGTGACCGAGGCCGCGCTGGCCATCGCCCTGGCGCAGGAAGGCGGCATCGGCATCATCCACAAGAACCTCTCGATCGAGGGCCAGTGCCGCGAGGTCGAGAAGGTCAAGCGCAGCGCCAACGGCGTCATCCCCGACCCGGTGACGCTCGGCCCCGAGGAGCGCGTCGCCACGGCCCAGCGGGTGATGGAAGAGCACAACATCTCCGGCATCCCGATCACCCGGGCGGGCCGCCTGGTGGGTATCCTGACGCGGCGGGACCTGAAGTTCCTCGAGGACCCCAAGGTGGCCATCGCCGACGTGATGACCCGCGGCAAGCTCATCACGGCCGCGGCGTCGACGACCCTGGAACTGGCCGAGCGGATCCTCCTGAAGAACAAGGTCGAGAAGCTGCCGCTGGTGGACAAGAAGGGCAGGCTGGTCGGCCTGATTACGATTAAAGATATCGAGAAGCTCCACAAGTTCCCGCACGCCTGCCGCGACGAGCGCGGGCGTCTGCGCGTCGGGGCGGCCGTCGGCGTGCAGGACGCCGAGCGGGCCCGGCGCCTCATCAAGATGGGCGTGGATCTCCTGGTGGTCGACACGGCTCACGGCCACTCGGCCAACGTCATCGAGATGGTCAAGCGCCTCCGCCGCGAGCACGACATCCAGATCGTGGCCGGGAACGTGGCCACCGCCGAGGCGGTCGCCGACCTTGTGGAAGCCGGCGTCGACGGCGTGAAGGTGGGCATCGGGCCGGGCTCGATCTGCACGACGCGGGTCGTCAGCGGCGTGGGCGTGCCGCAGATCAGCGCCGTGGCCGAGTGTGCCGCCGAGGCCGACCGCCACGGCATCCCGGTCATCGCCGACGGCGGCATCCGCCACAGCGGCGACATCGCGAAGGCCCTGGCGGCCGGGGCGTCGAGCGTCATGCTCGGCAGCCTCCTGGCGGGGCTCGAAGAGGCCCCCGGCGAGCTCATCATCTACAAGGGCCGCACGTTCAAGGCGTATCGCGGCATGGGGTCGCTCGGGGCCATGGTCGAAGGCTCGGCCGACCGCTACACCCAGGAGCCGGAGCGGAAGCGCGGCGACAAGCTCGTGCCGGAGGGCGTGGAGGGGCGCGTGCCGTACCGCGGCGTCCTGGCGGACTTCGTCTACCAGTTGGTCGGCGGCGTCCGGGCGGGGATGGGGTACTGCGGCTGCCGGACGATCGAGGAACTCCGCACCAAGCCGAAGTTCATGCGAGTCAGCCGGGCGAGCGTGGTGGAGAGCCATCCGCACGACATCGCGATCACGCAGGAGGCGCCGAACTACAACATTCCGATTCTGTCGTCGGAGCAGTGATCTGGAGCCGGCGGGCAGCGTAAGAAATCGCGCTGCGGGTCGGGAGCCCCGCCGTGCTTGAAGGTCGGCGCGCCTGCCCTCACTGAAAAATGCCTTCCGGATAGCCCGGCTTGGAGACGATCTCCTTCACCCCTTCGAAGCGGCTCTTGCCGTTGAGGAGGTACTGGTTGCGCTGCTTGGCGTCGGCCCAGTGCCGGTTGGCATAGCCGAGCTCCTTGATGGCCGCGACCATGACGGCGAACGAGTGCTGGGCCCGCTCCCGCGGGTCGGTCCTGCTGACGAGGATGACGAAGGCGTCGATGACCTTTCCGACCTTTTCCTCGTAGGCGGGCTGGTTCGGATTGGTCTGGCCTGTCTGAACGGCCTCCAGGCCGGCGTCGCCGATCGCCAGGGCCAACTGGCGGTAGGCGGGATAGTGGTCGCGGCAATACGCCAGCATCTCGTCCAGTTCCTCCTGGTTTTTCGGCTTCCACTGGATCAACCCGGTGCGCGTATCGGCGGTGCTCGCGAGGTACTGAAGGGCGACGTAGCGGACCTCAAGAGCGTCGGCCAGTTCCTTGTCCTTCGGGATCTGGCTATCCCAGAGGGGCTGCTTGATGCTGGTGAAGGAGTACAGGCGGCAGGCCTCGTCGAACTTCGCCTGGTCCTCCAGCTTCCGGCCTTCCGCGAGGTATTTCTGGGCCTTGTCGCGGGCCTCCTGCAACTGCCCGGCGGACCACGAGGAATAGGCCGCTGCACCGATAATGACCAGGAGGATGACGAAGACGATAACGCCGACGAGGACGCCCGTCTTGCCGCCGGCCGACAGGCGGCTCCACCACGAGCCGCGATAGCCGCCCAGCACGACCGTCGAGGCCTGGCGGGCGGCCGGGGCCGCCTTCTTCGCGGCGGCAGCCGGCGCCTGGGGCTGGGGAGCAGGGGCGGCGGCCTCCGTCTGGATCGCCTTGCAGTGCGGGCAGATCTGGCTGTCGACGGGCACATCCTTGCCGCAGCGCAGGCACCGGCGCGAGGTGCGCGTCTTGGTGGCCGCGGGCGCCGACGCGATCTCCACGCCGCGATCCTTGCCGCTGGGCACCTTCAGGGCGCGCCGGCAGTTCGGGCAGGTGACGACGGCGCCGGTCTTGTCCGACTCCGCCACCATCGTGCGCCCGCACGGGCAACGAAACATGATCGACATAGATTAGCTCCCTTGCCTCCGAGCTATCGCCACAACGCCGCTTGGCGCGGCGGATCCCCTGACCCGTGCATGTTGGCTGTGGCTCTTCTCGCGTGCCACGGGTTGCTTGCCAACCCGTGGTTATCGTGGCTGTTCTTCCTTGTTGCGTAAAGCCGTAAGGTCAGAGGACCAGCATGACCACGGGTTGACAAGCAACCGTACCTGTTCAGCGTGCGGACGTTCACTTGCAGGGTGGCATGCCCAGGCGCCTTTGCCTGGGCATGTTCGCCGAGGTCCGGCGCGCATGCCCACGCGAACAGCGGCGTGGGCATGCCACCCTGCTATCCGGGGCAACACGCAAAACGCGTACAAGCGACCCGTGGCACGTGAACGACACTCCGCGGCCACGCCCGGCAGGCGCTACGCTTCCGACGGCCGCGCGGCGGCGCCCTCGACCGCCTGGGCGGCGCCCGCGGGCGCCTCCGGCACCCGGGCCTGGGCGGGGCTCGAGTCCGCCGGCAGCACCACGGTGAACGTCGACCCGTGGCCCACTTCGCTCTCGACCGACACCGTTCCGCCCAGGAGGTCCGTCAACTCCTTTACGATTGAAAGCCCCAGACCTGTGCCGCGATACCGGCGGGTGTAGCTGGAGTCCAGTTGCACGAAGCGCTCGAAAATCCGGAGCTGTTCCTCCCGGGCGATGCCCGACCCCGTGTCGGTGACCGAGAACGCCACCTGCGTGCCGCGCCCGCCGTCGCTGGCGCCGGCGACCGGCCGGATCCTCAGGCTCACCTCGCCGTCGGCCGTGAACTTGATGGCGTTCGAAAGCAGATTATAGAGGATCTGCTGCACCTTCGTCGCGTCGGTCACCATGATAGGAGTGGCGGGGTCGACTTCATACGAAAATTTCAGCGGCGTCTCGGCCAGCAGCGGCCGGACCATGTTGCAGACGACCTCCGCGACGTCCTGAGGCGTCACCTTCTCGCAACGCACCTGGAGGCGCCCGGCTTCGATCTTCGCCAGGTCCAGGAGGTCGTTGATCATGTCGAGCAGCATCCGCCCGCTCGACAGGATGTTGCGGGCGTAGCGGCTGAGCTTGGGGTCCGCGGCCAGGGCGGGGGAGTCGCTCAGGATCTGGGCGAACCCGAGGATCGAGTTCAGGGGGGTCCGCAGTTCGTGGCTCATCGTCGCCAGGAACTTGTTCTTCACCTGGTTGGACTCGAACAGGGCGACGTTCGCCTTCGTCAGCTCGTCGAGCTGGGCGTCGCGGGCCTGGGTGGCGGCCCGAAGATCGGCCTGCGCCCTGGCCGTCTCGTCGAGCATGTGGTTCAAGGCGTCGCTGAGTACCTCGAGCTCGTTGCCGGTGTCGATCTCGCTGCGCACCTGGAGGTCGCCCTCGCTGACGCGGTCGGCCACGTCCTTGAGGTGCTGGATGGGCTTGACCACCATGTACCGGAAGACCGCGTAGAACACCGCCATCGAGAAGACGACCACCAGCAGCGCCGCCACCACGAGCACGAGGCGGTTGGCCAGGATCGTGGCCTGGCGTTCCTTGACGTTCAACTCGATGGCGACGGCGCCGATGACGTCCTTGGGCTGGAACCCCTTGAGGCGGTGGCAGTCCAGGCACTCGCCCTCCGCCCGGAACGCCTGGACGTACAGGAACGAATCGCCGGACTTCTCCCAGCGGGTGTTCTCCTTGGGGTGCTTGAGGAACGCCTTGACGGCCTGCTGCTCGAACTCGCCGAGCCCGGCGGGAACCGCCTGGGGCTGCCCCGGCGGCGCCGGCGCCAGGCTGATCTTGCGGAGCTTCCCCTCGCCCTCGGCGCTGCCGAAGTGGGTCAGGAGCTCCACCCGCTTGTCGGCCAGCGTGTCGGGCGGCGGCGCCTTGCCGGCGGGCGGCTTCTCGGCGCCCACGTTGGCCACGAAGCCGATGGCATGGGCGGTCTGGAGGTACGCCCGCGCCAGGGTTTGAGCGCGGTCCGTGTCGCCCGACTGGACGAGCTGTTCCATCATCCACCACGGCCACGAGAGGCAGGCGGCGACCGTCAGGAGGATGAACAGGCCGAAGATGAGGCGGCCCTTGCGCTCCAGCGTCGTTCTGAGGAAGAGCCGTTTCGGCATGCCGCGGTACCTGCTTACGTGCCCTGCCTTCACGTGCTACTTCAGCAGGCCGTAGTCCTTCATCGCCCGTTCGAGCGTGGCCGCGGCCGCCGGCGAGAGGTCCGTCAGGGGCAGCCGTTTCTCGTCCGACGCGATCAGGCCCGCCCACTTCATGGCGGTCTTGATGGGGATCGGGTTGGTCTCGACGAACAGGGCGCGGCACAGGGGGAAGAGCTTGCGGTGGGCCGCCTGGGCGGCCGAGACGTTCCCCGCCAGCATCGCGTCGGTGAGGCGCTTGACGTCCTTCGGCACGAGGTTCGCCGCCACGCTGATCACGCCCTTGGCGCCGAGGGCCATCAGCGGCAGCGTCAGGCTGTCGTCGCCCGAGAGCACTGTCAGGTCGCACCGCGCCAGGATCTCGCTCGTCTGGTCCATCGAGCCGGTCGCTTCCTTGATGGCGACGACCTGCGGCAGCCTGGCGAGCCGGGCCACCGTGTCGGGCGTCAGCGAGATGACGCAGCGCGTCGGAATGTTGTAGAGGACCATCGGCAGGTCCACCGCCTCGGCGATGGCGGCAAAGTGGCGGTACAGGCCTTCCTGCGTCGGCTTGTTGTAGTAGGGGATCACCTGGAGCGTGGCGTCGGCGCCGGCGTCCCTGGAGAACTTCGTCAGCTCGATGGCCTCGGTCGTGGCGTTGCCGCCGGCCCCGGCAATGACGGGGATGCGCTTCGCGGCGCGCCGGACAACCGTCGCGATGATCTTCTCATGCTCCGCCACGTCGACGGTCGGGCTCTCGCCGGTCGTGCCGACGGGCACCAGGCCGTCGGTTCCCTGCTCGACGTGCCAGTCCACCAGGCGCTCGAGCGCGGCGTAGTCCACCTTGCCGTTCGCAAACGGCGTGACCAGGGCCACCAGACTTCCAGAGAACATCCGTTATCTCCTGAGCGAGCGGCTTGCCAAGCGGACCATTCTACCGCCCCCCCGTGCGGTGTCCAGTCTTTAGGGGCGGCGTTGGCGTCGAGCCCGCCGCGGTCGAGCCCGCGTGACCGAGCCCGCCGCGGAAGCGGCGGGAGACATGAACATGGGCGAGGCAGGAGACATCAGGTTGTGCGCGGCGGGTCTCCTGACCCGCCGCGAGCGTGCGCCGCCCCGCGTGGCGCGCCGAGAACGTCGGCCGCGGCTCCGTGCGGGTTTGCAGGCACCTTTCCGGCCGTGCTCCTGGTATGCAGGATGGCGCGGCGGGCGATGGCTTGTCGGGTAGGCTTCTATCAGGCCCAAGCCCGGGCTACGTGTCAAACCCGTTGCGCGGGATCGGCTTCTGATCGCGGATGACCACATCTCGGCGCTGGTAGACGGCCTTGCCTTGAAGTTTCCTGGCAACGTTCTTGACGCCGAAGGTGTGTGTCCGGCCGCCGCCTCTCTTCCCCGCGCCGCTCTTCTCGTACTTCCAGTCGGCCTTCTCAAGGAACACCACGTCTACGCGCCAGATGACGACGGGCCGTCCGCGCTCCAGCGTTTCGGTGGGGTCCACGAGGTATCGCCAGACGATGTACCAGCCGGGATGGTCGTAGTGAGACTGGATGGCCCACGGACGCTTGCTGGCCTTGCTTTCGAGCGACTCGTTCGGCGACGGGTTCGGCCCGGCGCCGCGCCGCCTCAGGTCGGGGAAGCGCTGCTGCGCGGTGGCCGGATGAGGATGCTTCTCATAGGTGCTTACGGCAGCAAGTGCCTTGATCCCGAAGTGGCGCACCACGGAGGCGAAGCCGCTCGGGTGGTGCTCATGAACCTGTGCACAATCCGCCAGTTGGCATTCGAGAAGTCTGACTGCCCGCCGAATAATGGTGCGGTCAATCCCCGGTGGCAGCGCAACAGTCGCATCCTGTTCCGTGGGATGAGTCAAGGTGATCCCCAGCCGCCTGGGTGCGGAGCACCCGCCCTACGCGGGCGATTCAACCAGCCGCACCATCTCGCGCACGGCTTTGCGCAGGCCGATGAAGATCGCGCGGCTGACGATGCTGTGGCCGATGTTGAGCTCCGTCATGCCGGGGATGGCGGCGATCCGGCGGACGTTCACGTAGTTGAGTCCGTGCCCCGCGTGGACCACGAGGCCGAGGTCCTGCGCCTGCTTCGCCCCCTCGGCCACGCGGGCGAACTGGCGGTCGCGCTCGCTTCCTTCGAGGGCGTTCGCGTACTCGCCGGTGTGAAACTCGATCGCGTCGGCGCCCACCTTGGCCGACGCCTCGATCTCGGCGGGCGTCGGGTCGATGAAGAGGCTCACCACGATGCCCTTGGCCCGGAGCTTTCGCACCGCGGCGGCGATCTTCTTCTCGCGACTTGCCACGGACAGGCCGCCCTCGGTGGTGAGTTCCTGGCGGCCCTCGGGCACCAGCGTCGCCTGGTTCGGCTTCACGCGGCAGGCCAAGGCGACCATCGGGTCGGTGACGGCCATCTCGAGGTTGAGCTTGACCTGGACCGTCCGGCGCAGGATCTCCAGGTCGCGGTCCTGGATGTGCCGGCGGTCTTCGCGGAGGTGCAGGGTGAGGCAGGTGGCCCCGCCCAGCTCGGCCTCGGCGGCGGCCCAGACGGGGTCCGGCTCAACGCCGCCCCGCGCCTGGCGCAGGGTGGCCACATGGTCGATGTTCACGCCCAGGTGGGGCATGGCTCTCGCTCTCAATGCCTGTCCAGCGTGGTTCTCTGGTGTTGTCACCCTGGGCGAGCGAAGCGAGTCGAAGGGTCTCGCCGTGCCAGCGGCCGAACGGCAACGACCCGAGCAAGATTCCTCGACTCGGTCGCCGCGGCGGCCTCGCGCGGAACGACAGCAGTTACGGTCCTCGCGCTGTGGCCTCAGGCCCGCCGGTAGCCCAGGCCACTCATCAGGCCCAGCAACTCGTCGATGGAGATATCCACCAGGCCGCGCTCTTTCTTGTAAGCGTCGATGGCCTGGAGGAGTTCCCGGCCGGCGGCCGAGAGGCCCGAGGGGTCGAGCGGTGGGGGAAACTGACGGCGATCCGCCCGCCGGCGCTCCTTCTCTTCGGAATCGGGGCCGGACGCACGGCGACGGTCTCTTCCACTGCGACGGTCCTCAACTAATCTGGCCATGCTTGCTCCCTTTCACGGTGAAAAGCGAAAGGCAGCCCACCGACCCTGAACGGATCCGTCCCCTTCCGGCGGCCTACTGCTTATGGTGTCGCCGCTTCCATCGCATGTGGCGTTTCTTGCTGCCTAGCTTACGGCGTCGACGGGGCTTACCCACGCATCCACCTCCCTGATGACAAGAGCCGCAAACCTGCTTGGAACCGAACCATGTTAAACCAGAAATCTCACCGTGTGTCAATGCTCTTGATGCGCGACGCCGGCGATTGCGGGGCGGCGGGCCCAGTGCCGAGCCCGCCGCGGGAGCGGCAGGAGACCCCCCGTTGGCCGTTTGCCGCTGCTTCCGCCTGTCGAAAGCCGCCGCGCCAAGCTCAACGGTTGGGCTGTCGCCGGATGAACCGCCCGCCGGGCAGGGCGCGCACCAGGCCCTTGAGTTCCAGGAGCGTCATCGCCCCCGCCGCCTTGGCGGCCTCGATGCCCGCCCGCGAGGCCAGCACGTCGAGCGGCGTGGGCTCGCCGTCGAGGACCTCCACCAGCCGCGCCTCTTCGGCCGAGAGGTTGGCCTTGAGGGCGAGCGTGCCCTGGCGGCCGGCGTCCTCACCCGCGGGGGCCGCGACGCCGAGGTCGGGGAACTCGTCGAGCACGTCGGCGACTGACTCGACCAGCTTCGCCCCGTCGCGGATAAGGGCGTGGACGCCCGCCGCCCCCGGCGCATCGACGCGGTTCGGCACGGCGAAGACTTCCTTGCCGAGCTCGGCGGCCAGCCGGGCCGTGATGAGCGCCCCGCTCTGCTTGCCCGCCTCGACGACGATGACGCCGAGCGACAGGGCGGCCAGGAGGCGGTTGCGGCGGGGGAAGTTCTCGGCCACCGGACCGACGTCCATCGGAAACTCACTCACGAGCGCCCCGCGCGCGGCCACGGCCGCCGCCAACGGCTTGTTCTCCGGCGGGTAGACCGTCGCCAGGCCGTTGCCCAGGACGGCCAGCGTGCGTCCGCCGGCCGCCAGGGCCGCCTTGTGGGCCGCGCTGTCGATGCCGCGGGCCAGGCCCGACACGATCGTGAACCCCACCCGCGCGAGGCCGCCGGCCAGGCGCTGGGCCTGGTCCTCGCCGTAGAGGCTGCACTTGCGCATCCCGACGACGCCCATCGCCTGCGCGTCCTCGGCGACCACGGTCCCCTTGACGTAGAGCACCGGCGGGGCGTCGGTCAGGTAGGTCAGGGCGATCGGGTACTCCGGGTCGCCACGGATGTAAATATTTACGCCATGCGCGCGGGCCTTCTCGAACTCCGCTTCGGGATCGGCCTGCCCGAGCCCCTCGCGCATCCTGGCGGCCGAGTCGGGTCCGATGCCGCGGACCTGGGCCAGCGCGCCGGCGCTCGCTTCGGCGGCGGCCCGGGCGGAACCGAAGTGCTCGGTGAGGGCGGCGAACAGGCGCGGACCGATCCCCGTCACGAGGTGCAGCCGCAGCGCCGCCAGGCGGTCTTCGTGGTCCATCCGCGTTGCCCCGCGCCCATGCGAGAAACTAGCGAACTTGATGATAGGGCACGGCGGCAGGGGGGTCAACGATTCTTCTTCGCTGTAAGGCCGCGGCAATGCCGCGGCAGGTGGCGGATCAGGCCAGGCGTAGCTGTTCAGCGTTGTCATTCCGAGCGAGGTCGCCGCGGCGACCGAGTCGAGGAATCTCGCCGTGGCCGTCGCTGCTCGTGCATTCCCACGGCGAGACCCCTCGGCTCGCTTCGCTCGCTCGGGGTGACAGCGAAAGAAGCGCGCAAGGCTGGACAACGGCCTCCGTATCGGCGAGAATCTCCGGCGGACTCGGAAAGGACATACCCATGCCCCACGCGCGACGGCGACTCTTGGGCTTCCGCGCGGCGGGTCTTCTGGCCCACCGCGTCACGAGCCTCGACTGTGCACGAAGCAACGCACGGCCGCGGCGGGTCAGGAGGCCCGCCGCGTTCAGCGGGCTGGCGGCACTGGCGATACTGATCTCGGCCGCCGCCGCGCTGGCGCAGCCGAACCTGCTCGAGGACCCCTCCTTCGAGATCCCCAAGGACAGGGACCAGTTCGGCGGCGTCTTCGCGAAATGGGGCGGGTGGAAATATGAGGGTGACTGCAACTTTGAGGTCGGCCGCGTGGCGAGAACGGGCAAGGCCTCGTGTCTGCTCGTCGGCGGCGCGGGGGCGAAGATCCGCGCGGCCCAGAACGTGGCTGTCGAGCCGGGCCGGTACAGGATCACGGCCTACCTGCGCGGCCTGGACATCGGCACCGGCACCTGGAACATGACGACCGAGTTCATGTTCGACAACAAGTACATCCCGTTGGCGAAGAACGGCACCTTCGGCTGGACGAAGCTAACCTATGTCGGCGAGGTCAAGGAGAAGAAGAAAGCCGGGCCGTCGTTCGGCCTCATGGCCCCCGGCTACTTCTGGATCGACGACGTCTCGATGGAGAAGGTCGGCGACGACGTGCCGCTCATCGAGAAACCCGTGCTCGACAAGGAAGAGGCGCCCATCGCCCCGCCGGGCGAGCTCGGCCCGGGCGCCGTCCGCTGCCCCGAGTGTGGTTACCGGAACATGCCGCCGTGGAAGACGTGCTACGCCTGCGGCACGGCCCTGGAGGCCGGGAAGGCGGTCGCCGTCGGGCCGCCGGCCAAGCTCGTCACCTCGTTCGAGGACAAGAATCCTTTCAGCGGCGGCACGGTCGTCGAGGCCCACGCCACGGAGGGCACGAAGGCGCTGCGCGTCGACCGGTCGTATGCCATCATGGACGGCCCGCAGGACTGGACGGGGTACGATTACCTCAAGGCCGACCTGTACACCGATGCCAAGGACCCGGTGGAGCTCTACGTCGAGATCCGCGACACGGCCACGCGCGATTACTGGACCCGCGTCAACTACACGACCGTTGTGCCGCCGGGCCAGAGCACGTTCATCCTTCCGGTCAAACAGATGTATGTGGGTGAGAAGTCGCGGCCGGGGCGGATGCTGATCGCCAGCGGCATCGTGCGGCTGGTCTTCAGCATCGGCGACAAGCCCGCGGCGCCGGTCTTCATCGACAACGTGCGCCTCGAGCGCGACGAGTCGGCGGCGAAGGCGCTCTTCGACGGCCTGTACGCCTTCGATTTCGGCACGGGCACCAGCCCCGTGATGGAAGGGTTCACGCCGATCACGCCGGCCACGCTCTACAGCAAGGGCCGCGGCTACGGCCTGAAGAACGCGAAGATCTGGCGGACGTTCGACGCGCTCCAGCCCGACCCGTTGTACCAGGATTTCATCTGCATCGAGTCCGGCGGCCTGGCGGTCGACGTGCCCAACGGCCGGTACCGCGTCTTCGTCAACATCGACAGCCCCTCGGGCTTCTGGGGCGAGTACCAGGTCTACCGGAAACGGGCCGTCCTGGCCCAGGGCAAGGAAGCGGCCGTCGATACCATGGATTTCGATGTGTTCAAGAAGAAGTACTTCCGCTTCTGGAACGTCGAGGACCTGCCCGCCGATAACACCTTCGACAAGTACCAGAAGGCGTATTTCCACGAGAAGACCTTCGACGTTGACGTGACCGGCGGGCAACTGGACCTCGGCTTCGCGGGCGAGAACTGGGGGTGCTGCGTCTCGGCCGTCGTCATCTACCCGGCCGAGAAGGCGGCCGAGGGCGAGCGGTTCCTGAAGTACGTCGAGGCCAAGCGCCGCTTCCATTTCGATAACTACTTCAAGCGCGTCCTCCATCGGCCGACGGGCGATCCGCTCCAGTCCTCGGACGAAGACACGAAGCGCGGTTACGTGGTCTTCCAGCGCGACGCCATGAAGGACCTCTACTACAATGACACGCCCTTCCGCGACGAGATCGGCAAGCCCCTCGCGGCCGAGGCCTTCGCCGGCGAGTACGAGCCGGTGACCGTGGCGGTCCTGCCGCTGCGCGACCTGGGCACGGTGACGGTGGCGGTGAGCGACCTGGCGGGGCCGGGCGGGACCGTCCCCGCCGGCGCCGTCGACGTCGGCTTTGTCTCGTACCGCCTCAGCCGCGTGACGATGGAAGGCACGGTCTACACGATCAGCCCGCGGCTGATCATGCCCACCAATGTTGTGGATATGCCGAAGGACGTGGCGCGGCGATTCTGGCTGACGGTCCGGACGCCCGCCGACTCCAAGCCGGGCGTCTACAAGGGCAAGGTCTCGATCCGGCCCGAGAAAGGCGGCCCGGCCGAGGTCCCGATTGAATTCACGGTTCGACATGGGACGCTCGACCCCGCCGACGTTCCCGCCGGCCCGTGGAGCTACACCATCGGCACGCCGTGGCACGGCGAGGACGCCGCGGCCGCGGCGTTCAACAACGGGATGGCCCTGAAGAGCCTGCGGAAGATGCGCGAGTACGGCTTCACCACCTTCAGCGGCCTGCCCATCCTGACGTACAAGGGCTTCAAGGACGGCAGGCCCGCGATCGACTTCAGCGTCGGCGACGCCCAGATGAAGATGGCCCGGGAGGCCGGCTTCACGATGCCGGTCGTCACGTACTGTTCGTTCAACGGCCTCAACCTCTATTACCCGAGCACCGACGCGATGAAGCAGGCGGGGTTCGGCGATTACAGCGCGTTCGTCAAGGCCGTCTTCACCGAAGTTCAGAAGCATGCAGATGAAAACGCATGGCTGCCCGTGTACTGGAACCTCGGCGACGAGCCCATCGGCGACGACCTCAAGCGGTCGGCCGAAAACGCCGCGGCCTACCGGAAGGCGTTCCCCAAGGGCCCCCCGTTCTTCACGGCGGCCAGCAGCTTCGAGGGCAAGGACCCGGCGAACCCGCACTTCCTCCTCTCCAAGGCGCTTCACGTCGCCAACTGGAACGGCCACGATGAAGCCTCGGTGAACCTGCTCCACGAGGCCGGCGGCGACTGGGCGTTCTACAACGGCGGCAACCGCTGGACCTACGGCGTCTACCTCTACAAGGCGGCCAGGCAGTTCAACGTCAAGTTCCGGCTTTCGTGGCACTGGAACGCCGCGGCCGGCGATCCGTACTACGCCCTCGATTGCCGCGAGGACGACTACGCGTGGTGCAGCGCCACGCCCGGCGGCGAGCTCCTGCCGGCCGTCCACTTCGAGCAGCTTCGCGAGGGCCTCGATGACTATCGATATATGCTCACGCTGGCCCGCTTGGCGCAGGAGAAGGCCGGGACGCCGGCCGCCAAGGCCGCCGAGGACCTGATCGCCGCGCGCCTCGGCGCGTTCAAGCTGGGCCAGCGCGACCACGACGCCCTCTTTGCACCCGGCGACTGGCAGGACTTCCGCCGCAAGATGGCCGACGCCATCGAGGCGCTGCGCAGGTAGCCGCTTCGCCATGATCCGAGCCCGCCGCGGAAGCGGCGGGAGATTCTCACGTTGGGCGTCTCCCGCGGCTCATCGCGCGCCGCACAAGAGACGCGCCCAGCAAGCTGGGCGGCTAAATTATCGTTGTTCGACGCCGGCGCGCGCCCATTTAGCCGTAGGGTGGGTGCTCTGCACCCACCATCCTTCCGCGCGTTACTTGCCAGGTGGGTGCATAGCACCCACCCTACATGCTGAAAGGAGTAGCATCTCATGGCCGACCTGCACGCCGTTGCGCACCTGATCGCCCTGTCAGCCTTCCTGGCCGCTCTTTCGCTGGCCGCCGATGCCGGTGCGGCAGGGGAGGCGCTGGACCCCGCCCGCGTCAAGGCGGTGGCGGCGATGTTGCCGGAGCGTCCCGCGGGGCTCGGGCACCCAAGCGCGGACCGGGCCGCCTGGGAGCGCCTGGCCGCCGATCCAGCCGGCAAGGCGGTCCTCGCGCGGGCCGAGGGGCTCCTCGCCAAACCGCTGCCCGAGCAGCCCGACGACCTGTACCTCGAGTACTCGCGCAACGGCAACCGCACGCGGTTCGAGCGGGTGGCGTTCGAGCGGCGCGGCCGCCTCGCGCCCCTCGTCCTGGCCGAGTGCATGGAGAACAAGGGCCGCTTCGTGCCGAAGATCGCCGAACTGGTCGACGCCCTCGCGGCCGAGCGGACCTGGGTGCTGCCCGCCCACGACGGGGCGCTGAAGAACTTCAACGGTAAGACGATCGACATCGACCTCTTCTCCTCGGCGGTGGGGTGGCACCTGGCGACGGCCGACTACCTGCTCGGCGACAAGCTCGCCGCGGCGACCCGGCGGACGATCCGCGAGAACGTCGCCCGCCGCATCCTCGATCCTTACCGGGCGATGCTGGCCGGCACGCGCGACAGGAACGGGTGGCTCACCACCACGAACAACTGGAACGCGGTGTGCCTGGCGGGGGTGACGGGGGCGGCCCTGGAGCAGGCGGAATCGCGCGAGGACCGGGCGGCTTTCGTCGTGGCGGCCGAGAAGCTCTCGCGTCACTTCCTCGCGGGCTTCACGCCCGACGGCTATTGCAGCGAGGGCCTCGGGTACTGGAACTACGGCTTCGGCCACTATGTGCTCCTGGCCGAGACGATCCGGCGCGCCACCGGCGGCGCCCTGGACCTGATGGCCCTGCCCGAGGTCAAGGCCCCGGCCACCTTCGGCGCGCGGATCCAGATCATCGGCGGCGTGGCGCCCGCCTTTGCCGATTGCCACGTCGACGCCAAGCCGGCGGTCACCATCATGCATTTCGTCAACCAGCGGTTCGGCCTGGGGCTGGCGGATTACGAGAAGCCGGACCTCAAGAACGGCCTCGGCGCCCTGCCGGAGGCGATGATCTCTGCGTTTCCCGAAGCGGCCCCGGGCACGCCGTCCGCGGCGCCGGCGGCACGGCCCGCGCTGCGCGACTGGTTCGAGCAGGCGGGCATCCTCATCGGCCGGCCGGCGGCCGGTTCGGCGTGCCGCCTGGGCGTGGCGCTCAAGGGCGGGCACAACGCCGAGCATCACAATCATAACGATGTAGGTTCATACGTAGTGGTGGTCGGCGACCGGCCGGTGCTTCTCGATCCCGGCGCCGAGACCTACACCGCCCGCACGTTCAGCGCCAAGCGGTACGACAGCAAGCTTCTCAACTCCTTCGGCCACCCGGTGCCGGTCGTGGCGGGGCAGCTTCAGCGGACCGGGCGCGAAGCCCAGGCGAAGGTCCTCCGCGCCGACTTCACCAACCGGGCCGACACGCTCGAGCTCGACGTGACGTCGGCCTACGCGGTGCCCGACTTAAAGACCCTGCGGCGCACGTTCATTTACTCGCGCGAAGGGGCGGGTAGCCTGACGGTGACCGACCGCGTGGAGTTCAAGAGCCCGCAGACGTTCGCCACGGCGGTCCTGACGCTGGGGTTGTGGAAACGCCTCGACGACGGAAGCCTGGTGGTGACCGACGGCAAGGCGGCGGTTCGCGTGGACCTCGACGCGGGCGGGGGCGAGCTGGCGATTCAGGCGGAGGAGATCGTCGAGGACGCGCCGGTCAAGCCGACGCGGATCGGCATCGGCCTGGCGAAGCCTGTCACGGCGGCGGCAATTACGCTCAAGATTACGCCGGTTGAACAGTAAGTCCGAGCCCGCCGCGGGAGCGGCGGGAGACGTGGGAGGCGGACCTCTCCCGCCGCTTCCGCGGCGGGCTCGTGCGACAGCTACTTCTTCCGCCGCCCCAGCACGCCCAAACCGCCCAGCACCACCAGCGCCAGTGTGGCCGGCTCCGGAACGATCGCGAACATCGTCGGTTCGAGATTCGTCAGGCCGGGCACGTAGCCGTTGTCGGCGGCGAAGTAAAGCTTGCCGTTGTAGACGGTCAGTTCCTGCACCTCCGAGCCGTACTGGCCAGGGTTGATGTCCTCGACCAGCCGGGCGGTCGTGCCGTCGAAGGACCACAGCTCGCGGCCGTGCACGCCGTCATTGGCCGAGAAGTAGAGGAGGCCATCGAAGACGGTCAGGTCCGCCGGCGAGGAGTCCATCATCCAGTCATCGCCATTCATCGGGTCGGGCGTCGGATTGATCTCGGCGACCCTCTGCGCGGTCGTGCCGTCGTAGGCCCAGAGCTCGTAGCCGTGGACGCCGTCGGTGGCGCTGAAGTACAGCTTGCCGTTGTAGACGGCCAGGTTGCTGGGATTCGACGAGGAGTACTGGCCGCCGGACACGATGTCGGCCGCCAGCACGGGGGTCGCCCCGTCGAAGCGCCACAGCTCGCGGCCGTGCACGCCGTCGTAGGCCGAGAAGTAGAGTTGATTGCTATAGACCGCGAAGTTCTCCGGGCTGGAGCCGTTGTTCGGGTAGATGCGCGCGGCCTCGGTCGGCGCGCCGACGCCGTTGGTGCGCCACAGCTCGGTGCCCTGGCCGGGCGTGCCGCAGGCGTTGAAGTAAAGCTGCGCTTGGTACTGGATGAAGTGCTGGGGGTAGGAGCTGCCGCTCCCCGGGAACATGTCGATGGGGGTCTGGGCGGCGCCGTCGAATGTCCACAGCTCGATGCCGATGTTGCCGGGGGGGTTGTTGAAGCGGAAAGCCCGGTAGTAGAGAGTGTTGCCGTAGCTCGTCATCTCCTCCGGGTTCCGGGCCTGCGACGCGCCGCCGGGGGCGCCGACCGCGCCGCCGACCGGGTCGTACTGCCACAGGTTCGAGCCGTTATTGTTGTAGTACAGCTTGTTGTTGTGGACCGCCAGGTAGGCCGGGTTCTGGCCGGCGGTGCCCGGGATCTGCTGGGCGCCCGTGCCGTCGGACCGCCAGAGCGACGTGCTGGGGGTGGAGGTATCCGTGCTGCCGCGGAAGTAGAGCATCCCGTCGTACTCCGTGATGTACGACGGATACTTGACCGGCAGGCCGGTGGCCGTGTCGGTGATGGGGCTGGCGACCCACGCCATGGCCGCGGCCGCAGGAATCAGCGTGACAGCCAGCATGACAAGCGCGCAGAAGGTGAGGTATGGAAACTTCGGAAGGTGTAGCACGATATCCCCTCGGGCCGGGCCTGATGGCTTCCCCCGGTTAATGTCTGGCCGGCTCGTGGATAGTATAACACCGATCCGGCCGCATGCAAGTTCGTACGACGACGACGCATAATCCGAGCGCTTACGACTACAAGGCCACCTAGCGCGGCGGGTCGGGAGACCCGCCGCGCGATGTGGCTTTGGAGTGTTAGCCGATGCCGGTACGGCGGCGAGGCGGCGAACTTGCTAGGCGGTCAGCGACTGGATCGCCCGGCAGACCTCCTCGGCGGTCACGTCGTCGATGTCGCGGACGGCGCCGATGCCCTCGGGCAGGACGAACCGCAGCCGCCCGGCCACCGCCTTCTTGTCGTGCTGCATGATGGCGAGGCACTGGTCGAGGTCCACCGCGGCGTCGAGGCTCACCGGCAGGCCGAACCGCTTCAGCAGGTGTTTCTGGCGCTCCAGCGGGCCGCGATGCATGAGGCCGCGCTTCAGGCCGATGTGGGCCTCGGCCATCATGCCCAGGGCGACCGCCCGGCCGTGGGTCACCACCTGGCCGCCGAGCTTGCCGGCCGACGCCATCGCCACGCTCTCCAGGGCATGGCCGATTGTGTGACCGTAGTTGAGGATCCGCCGCAGGCCGCTCTCCTGGGGGTCGGCCATCACGATGTCGGCCTTGATCTCGACGTTGCGGGCCACCACGTCCTCGAGGACCTGCGGGTCGCGCGCCAGCAGCCGGTCCACCTGCGCCTCCAGGAGGCTGAACAGGTCGGCGTCGCGGATGACGGCGTGCTTGACGACCTCGGCCAGGCCGGTGCGGAACTCCTCCTCGGGCAGCGTGGCGAGCGTGGAGACGTCGGCCAGCACGGCGGCGGGCTGGTGAAACGCGCCGATGAGGTTCTTGCAGCGGGGATGGTCGACGCCGGTCTTGCCGCCGACGCTGGCGTCGACCTGGCCGAGGAGCGTCGTCGAGACCGCGATCCACGCGATGCCGCGCATGTACGTGGCCGCGACGAAGCCGGCGAGGTCCGTCACGACGCCTCCGCCGAGGGCCACCACGACCGACCCGCGGTCGAGGCGGGCGCCGAGCAGGCGGTCGTACAGCTCGCCCGCCTGGGCGAGGGTCTTGGCGGCTTCGCCGGCCGGCACCACCACCGCCTCGGCCTGGAGGCCGGCGGCGCGCAGGCTCGCCATCACCGGGTCGAGGTAATGCGCGGCCACGCCGGAATCGGTGATGACGGCGGCCCTAGGGCTTCGGGCTGCCGCTCGCGTCTCCGGCCCCACCTGGGGCAGGAGGTTCGATCCGATCCGGACGACGTAGGCGGAATTTGTGAACCGGACGTTCACTGGGTGCATGGCTCTTGGCTCTCATTCGCGAGAGAAGGTAAAAGAACGCGCCGCCCAGGAGGAGCACGGCGGCGATCATGAGGCCCGCGCAGGTCCAGTCGCCGGCGCCGCCGAAGAGCGACGGCGCGGGGCCGAGGCGCGCGAGCGGCGACCCCGCCTCCTCCGGCTCCAGCCGGCGCGCGATCAGGAGCGGGGCGACGTCTTTCCCCGTGACGATGCCCCCTGCGTCGTCCGATCGGCGGAACTCGTACGCGCGGACCTTGTAAAAGTAACCTTTCACCAGCACGTCGTCGCCCGCCCGCAGGTATGTCATCGGGTCGTCGACCACGATGACCGTGGCGATCGGCCGGTGCTCGTTCAGCGGGGGCTCCCGGATGCTGCACTCATAGACCGTATGCACATCTTTCCAGACGGCCAGCGGCGGCGGGCTGAAGGGGTACGCCGTCATGTACACGCCGCGGATCGTGACCGCCTGGCCGCGGTAACTCGACGGCATCGCCAGCAGCGCCTTGTAGGGCGTGACCTGGGCGTCGGGCTTGAAGAAGTCGGCCGGCGTCTTGAGGACCTTGTCGAGCACGTAGTAGAAGGCCGACTCGTCGTAGCCGAAGGTATCGTCCCTCACGTCCTTCAGCAGCTCCTCGCCCTTCTCGATCGGGATGTCGAACCGCTTGAGGGGCGGGAGCTCCTTGACCTCCTCCTCGGTGAGAGGCTTGCGAGGCTTCTTGGCGGCGGGGGCGGCTTCGGCCGGCGCGGTAGGCCGGGGCGCAGCCCCGGCGTCCTGGCTCGCGGCTGGCGCGGCAGGGTGGGGCAACGCGCCGGCATCCTGGCTGGTGGGTGTTGCCGAAGCCGGGGCGTTGCCCCGGCCTACATCCGGCGCGCCGGTGGCGGGCGCCGCCTCCGCCCAGGCGATGCCGGCAAGGCCGGCCGCGAGCGCGACGGCAAGGCCGAGCACGAGCAGGCCGATGTGCCGCGTTTGTCGCGCGACACCGGGTCCCTCGACGCAGGGTGTGCTCATCATTGAAATTCCTCCAACGGTCAATTCTAGGTCAGGGCCAAGGGGCGGTCAAAGCTAATCCGCCGGCGTTGCACCCAGGCCGCGGCGTCGCCGCGTTTAGCCGCGGCCGGTACGGCCGCGGGGAGGGCGCGAACGCGAAATCCGCGTCGCCGTACCGGCGACGGCTAAACAGTTGCCGGAGCGTTGCCCCGCCCCGCATCTTAAAGACGTGGCCCCGGCCGGTTCGTTGCACAAAGAGTGCGCAAAAAAGCACCCCGGAGCTCTCCGCTCCGAGGTGCCGTTCGGCGTCGAGTACACGTCCGTAAGCCCTGCCCCTCAGCAGCTCACAGACGTCTCTCGCGCCACCTTACTACAACCGTCCTCCCGGACCGCCCCACATACTCTTACGCATCGGTTGGCCGCACCCATCGGCCACAGTATTGTTCGCGTCGCGCGGCCTCTCGACAAGCCCCCCGCCGCACATTTTTTCATGTTCGGGCGCCGCCGCCGAAGTTGCTATAATCGGCGCACCATGCTCGGGTGGCACATGGCAAGGAGCGTAGGGGCGCGGATTACCCAGCCCCTACGCCGGCGGAGACCCCGATGTCGAAGGAGAGCTACGAGGCGGCGCTCGACTACCTCTTCTCGGCCACCGATTACGAGAAGATGCGCCGCGTGCGCTACAACGCCGACACGTTCAGCCTGGACCGCATGCGGCGGCTGCTCGAGCGGCTCGGCTCGCCCGAGCGGCGCCTGCGCAGCGTCCACGTGGCGGGGACGAAGGGGAAGGGCTCGACCTCGGCCCTGGCGCACGCCATTGCGGCGGCGTGCGGCCTGAAGACGGGCCTCTACACGTCGCCACATCTTATTGATATCCGTGAACGCATACGCGTCGGCCGCGACGAGATTGCGCCGGAGGACCTGGAACGCCTGATCCATGCGGCGCGGCCCCACGTCGAGCGCCTGCGCGAGGAAGGCGACCCCGCCACGTTCTTCGAGATCTTCACGGCCCTGGCCTTCGCGCACTTCGCCGCCTCGGGCGTGGACCTGGCGGTGGTAGAGGTCGGCCTGGGCGGTCGGCTCGACGCCACGAACGTCCTTACGCCCGACGTGTCGGTCCTCACGGCCATCAGCATCGACCACGTCGAGCAGCTCGGCGGGACCCTCTGGGCCATCGCCGGCGAGAAGGCGGGGATCGTCAAGCCCGGCGTGCCGGTGGTGTCGCAGCCGCAGCCGCCCGAGGCGCTCGAGGTGATCGTGCGGGCCTGCCGCGCGGCCGGCTCGCCCCTGATGCTCGTCGGCCGCGACGTGACGTACGCGTGGTCGCCCGCGCCGGGCGGCGGCCGGCGGGGCATCCGCGTGTCGGTCCGCACGCCCCTGGCCGCCTACGAGGACCTCTTCGTGCCGCTGATGGGCGAGCACCAGGCGCTCAACGCCGCGGCGGCCATCGCTGCCGCCGAGTGCGTCGGCCCGATGAGGGGGCGTCTGACGCCGGAGGCGGTCCGCCGGGCGCTGGCGGGTGTCCAGTGGCCGGGGCGGATGGAGTACCTGGCGGGGCCGCCCGAGATGGTCCTCGACGGGGCCCACAACCGGGCGAGCATGGAGCGCCTGGCCGAGGGCCTCGCGCAGCACTTCCCCGGCCGGCGGATCGTCATCGTTTTCGCTTCGGCGGCCGACAAGGACGTCGACGGCATGCTGGCCGTGCCGGCCGAGCGGATGCCGGGCACGCCGGTCGTCTTCACGCGGACCGATAACCCCCGTGCCGCCGACCCGGCCGACCTCGCCTCCCGCTTCGCCTCGCTGGGCGGCCAGGCCGCCGAGATGACCGCCGACGTGCCGGCCGCCCTCCGTCGCGCCGCGGAATTGGCTGCGCCCGACGCCCTCATCGTCGCCTGCGGGTCGCTGTACCTGGTGGGGGAGATCAAGGGCCGCATGTAGGCCGGGGCCAGAAACCCACCGCGCACGGGGTCAAGTTGCGCTGTAGTATCAGCCGTCCAGCTTGCTGGGCGCGTGTGGTAGCGCGGGTGGCGGGGGGGGTGTGGTCGCGGGGCGGCCCCCGTGCCCCGCCCCGCGCCGGCCCAGTGGCGCAGGGGGACACCTGACCGCGGCGGGTCAGGAGACCCGCCGCGCACGAGGTGGGTGCGGGTGCGTGTATAGCGTGTTGCTCCGGATTGCCGGGTGGCATGCCCACGCTGCTGTTCGCGTGGGCATGCACGCCGGACCTCGGCGAACATGCCCAGGCAAAGGCGGCCTGGGCATGCCACCCTGCAAGCGAACGTCCGCACGCTAAACAGGTGCGGGTGCGGAGCACCCACCCTACGCCTCTCCGAACACGTCCGCCTCGAAGCGGTAGACCGTCACATTCGGGTCTTTCCATGCGTCGGGAGGCATGCCGGCCTTGTGGGCGGCGCAGTTGGAGAGGAACTCCTCTTTCGTCCAGCCTGTCTCGGTGGCCACCTGGGGCAGGAAGCAGCCGGAGCCGTACGGGCCGTCGATCCAGATGCCGTGGCGCCCCAGTTCGATCTCGGCCAGCGGGTCCATCGTCTTTTCGAGCGGCGAGAGGGCCGAGATCTCGATGTCGATCCGGTCGAACTCGCCGGCGGTCACCGCGTTGGTGAGGAACCGCGGGTCGCGCGTGGCGGCCACGGCCATCTGCTGGACGGTCCGGTACAGCGGCCCGCGCGAGGTGAACGTGCCGATGCAGCCGCGCAGGCGCCCGGCGTTCTTGAGGGTCACGAAGGCGCCGCACGGCTCGATCAGGCCGGGGCTGTCGGCCGCGACGATGGGCAGGGGCATGCCGGTGAGGGCCGCCCGCACGGTCTCGCGCGCGATGCGCAGGAGCGTCTTCTTGTCGCTATCGCTGAGCATGGTCAGCCTCCGAACAGTTTCGACAACGTGCCCCCCAGGGCCGCCTTGTACCGGACGGCCGCCAGCGCGAGGACCAGCAGCACCATGATGACGGTGCAGGTCAGGTTGAAGTACCTGTCGATGAAGCGGCGGGCCCGCTCGCCATACTTGTAGATAAGACCCCCGATGACGAAGTACCGGAACTTGCGGAAGATGACCGTGGCCGCCAG
>Ga0315286_10000572_pt1 | contig 31343 bp, 30 predicted proteins | sample YL17G10_0_MG_FD_205038 | JGI IMG/M metagenome (GOLD analysis project Ga0315286, IMG submission 205038) | Sediment microbial communities from Yellowstone Lake, YNP, Wyoming, USA - YL17G10_0 | ecosystem: Environmental > Aquatic > Freshwater > Lake > Sediment | place: USA: Wyoming | collected... | reverse complement strand
TGCATTGCTTTATCAAGCAAGTCAATACCTTTCATCTCCGGCATTTCGATATCTGTTATGATAAGATCAAATGTATCTTCGGTGAGTAACTGAAACGCTTCTTTTCCATTCGATGCTTCCATAACACTGAATCCTTCTTTCTTTAAAATGAAAGACATGGATTCTCTTATTATCTTTTCGTCGTCAACAACTAATATTCTGTTTGCCATTTTATTTTATTCTAATTCAATTATGTTTGAACAGGAAGTCGTATCGTAAATGTTGTACCAATTCCTTCGGCACTTTTTACCTTAATCTCACCCTGAAAACTTTTAATGATGCCGTAACTTACCCAAAGCCCAAGTCCGGTTCCTTCACCAACTTTCTTTGTAGTATAAAATGGCTCAAATATTTTCGGAAGATCATCTTGACGGATCCCTTTACCATTATCTTCAACAGTAACGAGTAGAGAATCGTCTATGATTGTGGAAGAGACAGTGATGATTTTCTGTCTGCTTTTGGTACCGGATAAAGTTCGCTGCTGTTGATCCTGCAGCGCATCAGCAGCATTTAAAAGTAAGTTTATGAAAACCTGTTCAATCTGGTCGGGTACAAGTGGCAATAAGGGTAAATTATCATCCAGCGATACATTAAATAGAATATCTTTTGCCTTTTTACTCACCTTGATGATCTCGATAGCGTCATGAATTGTTTTGTTCACATCAGTAAGCTGGATCTCGTAGGTCGATCTTCTTGAAAAATCAACTAAGTCACGGATGATTCTTGATATACGTGCTATCTGACTTTTAATTAGCTCAAGTTTGTCTTGTATGAATTCATCTTCGCTTGTGCGTTGGATGACCTGGACGAGCGAGGATATGGAAGCCAGCGGATTTCCAACTTCATGCGCAAGACCAGCCGCAAGCATTCCAATGCTTTCCATCTTCTGAGCATGAATAAGCTGTTGCTCTAAGTATTTCTTATCAGAAAGATCACGGTGAATACCAAAATATCCGGCTATTTCTTGATTATTGTTGATGATTGGTGAAATTAATAATTGAGTATAAAAAGGTTCTCCGTTGCGTCGGTTATTTTCTACTTCACCAACCCACACTTTTCCTGATGATATTGTTTGCCACATCTTTTGCCAGAAGCTTGGATGGTGTTTTCGGCTGCTGAAGATATTTGGATTCTTTCCGATAACTTCATCGCTTGTATAACCGCTAACTCGCTCGAAAGCAGGATTCACATAAGTTATCTTTCCCTCGGGATCAGTTATTTCGATGGGATTAACAGTGTACTGAGCGAGATTTGTGAAACGGAGTAAATCTAATTCTTGCCTTTTTCTTTCCGAGATATCCCGCGCTACAATGAGGCATCCCTTTTTCGATGCTTCTGTATCGAGAGAAAGACTGCTGAGATAAAGTTCTACATTTAGCAGCTTGTCTGAATGGATAAATTCTGCTTCCATCTGTGAGCTTGAATTATCTTTTAAACATTGATTTAACTTTTCTTTAAAAGCAGTTCGGCACTCCGGAAGGAGAAGTGATGTAAAGCCAGCATCTGATGAAGTACCAATAGCTCCAGTTATTATTGCATGACCTTTCTTATTTGCTTCAAGAAGAATCCCTTTGTCGGAAAGGATAAAGCACATATCCGGCATTGCATCGCAAACATCTAACCATCTATCATGATGACGATGTGTTTTATCTGTTTGATAAATTGTCTTTTCAGTCTTAGATGGTTTATTCTTTTCTTTACTCATTTGTTGATCAGTTTGAATTAATGCCGATGATTCAATATACTCTTCAAGCATGTGAATTTCAAATTTGATAATTGCTTAGGATAGAAAAGGAATCGCCGAATTAAAATGTTTGACTTTCAGACAATTTCCTCGTATTTTTTTAAATGATAGCCTTGTTATGGAAGCTTGTGCACATATAATCGTCAGCGGAATGGTTCAGGGAGTTGGATTTAGGTACTATGTCTATCACAAGGCAAATGGCTTAGGAATCAACGGTTTTGTAAATAATTTATTCAACGGCGATGTTGAAATCGAAGTAGCCGGAGAAAGGTCGTTAATCGAAGAATTTATAAAAGATGTAAAAGTAGGACCGCGTGCTGCGCGAGTGACTGACTTAAAAGTAAACTGGAAAGAATCAAATCAACATTATTACAATTTTGAGATACGGTAAAATATGGAAGTACGTTTTGGTTTTGGCTATGATGTTCATAGGTTGGTAACCAATCGAAAGCTTATTCTTGGTGGTGTCGAGATTCCGTACATCAAAGGTTTGGTCGGTCACTCGGATGCGGATGTTCTTTGCCACGCACTGGCAGATGCCCTGTTAGGAGCAGCGGCGCTGGGCGATATTGGTAAACATTTTCCGGATACCGAATCGCGTTTTAAAGATATTTCAAGTATCGTCTTGTTGCGACATGTGGGTGGATTAATACGATCAAATAATTATGAGATTATCAATGTCGATTCGACACTTCTACTTCAACAACCGAAGATTTGTCCTCATGTAAAAAAAATGCGCGAGAATATATCACTGGCACTTGGTCTTCACTTAAATCAAGTCTCGGTCAAAGCAACAACAAATGAAGAACTTGGTTTTATCGGCATGGGCGATGGAGCTGCTGCCTATGCTGTTGCCTCTATTCGTTCCATCACTTTAAATTTGGGTATATAATTATTCCCGCATTGAACGATTTCATCCATTCGCTTGCAACTCTAGATCCATTCTGGATTTATGCAACAATATTTGTTGTTGCGTTCATTGAAAATCTTTTTCCTCCCGCACCAAGCGATGTGCTAGTTGTATTTGGTGGTGCATTAGCAGGAATGGAAAAAGGGCATTTCCTTGCTGCATTTTTTGCCGGGACTTTAGGCGGAACGTTAGGTTTCATGGTAATGTTTGGAATTGGAAAATGGTTCGGCAGAAAGATTCTTGAGACTGGTAAGATCAAATTTATAAAACTTGAGACTTTACATAAATTTGAAAAATGGTTTGCAAAATACGGTTTCTGGCTCATTGTGGGCAACCGGTTTCTATCAGGCACACGCGCGATAGTTTCATTTTTTGCCGGTATCTCGGAATTGGACTTTAATAAAACTACTTTACTTTCTTTCATAAGCTCAATGATGTGGTATGGAATACTCGTGTATGCCGGTTATTCTTTAGGTATGCATTGGGAAAAAATCGGTTATTACTTAAAATCTTACAGTATCGCAATCACAGTAATAGGTATACTTCTGCTAACCGGTGCGGCAGCAAGGTATCTTTATCAAAAAATGAATAAAAAGAAAAATGCTTGAGTTTCTTTATTCCTTAGATAAAACAATTTTTGATTTTTGTAATCAAACTCTCTCCAATCCAATATTTGATTTGATCATGCCAACACTTACAAATTGGAATCAATCCTGGATTGGTTTAGGGCTGGCAGGCGGTTTCTTATTATTGTTAATATGGCGGGGAGGAAAGAAAGGAAGGATTGCCGCTGTTCTGCTGATTCCAATAATCATCGCAAGTGATCAGATTAGCAGTAGTATCATTAAAACATTAGTAGCGCGCCCACGACCTTGCCATCTTATCAACGGATTACCTGTGTTAGAAAACATTCACCTTCTTGTGCCGTGTGGGGGTGGATATTCTTTTCCTTCATCGCACGCTGCTAATAATTTTGCATTCGCAACGTTGATCTCATTTTTTTATCGTCGCTGGTCATGGATCGCTTTTATATATGCGGGTCTTATGGCTTTCTCGAGAGTAAGTGTCGGTGTTCATTATCCATCCGATATTATTGGAGGAGCATTGGTTGGTATGTTATGTGCAGCTATGGTGATCATTTTGTGGGAGATGTTATCAAAAAGGTATCCAACGTTATCGGTAAACAATGAAACTTCGAACATATAGATTTATTCTCGCATCTATATCTGGTTTGATGCTTGGATTAGCATTTCCTCCCGTTCCAACAGGTGTCACAGCAGCATTTGCATTTGTTCCTTTTTTCATTCTTTTTGAATCTATCGACAGATATGGTGTAGCTTTCCGGTATTCTTATTTAGTATTTTTTATTTTCAATTTTCTCACTTTATATTGGGCTGGTGGTTATGCTTTTTGTAAAGATATCTACCAAATGATTGCCGGCGCTTTGTTACTGCTTGGTCATCCGTTTTTTTTCTGTGTTCCAATTATTGCATTGATATTCATCCGACGACATCTTGGTTTTAAAATTTCAATTTTTATATTTCCGTTTCTCTGGGTGGCATTCGAGTATCTTCATTCATTAACTGAAATCAGTTTTCCATGGTTAACTCTGGGTAATACTCAAACATACGATCTTACAATAATCCAATTTGCAAGCTTCACCGGTGTTTATGGAATATCGTTTTGGCTGCTATGGTTGAATGTGTTGGGTTTTCTATTAATTGCCAAAATAATTTTGAAAGAATGGAAACCATTTTCCAATAAATCCATCTTACTCCTATTGGGAATCTTAATACTTTATTTTTTACCGAAAGTATATGGTACTTATATACTTAACCATAACGATTTTTCTAGATATAACAATGTTCATGTTGCTGTTATTCAGCCCAATATAGACCCATTTGAGAAATGGAGTGGTAACCCTGATGAGCCACTTGCAATCATCCAGCAGCAGACGAATGAAGTTGAATATAAATCTGTTGACCTTGTTATTTGGCCCGAAACTGCCCCACCGTTTTATGTATTACATCCGGGAAATCGTTTTTATTTCGATCAAATAAAATCGCAGACAGACACTTTGAATATTAACCTCCTCACAGGCATTCCCGACATTTATTATTACCGGGAAACAGATGTTATACCGGGCAGCGCTAAAAAGTCGGTGAGTGGTCAATATTACGATACCTACAACAGCTCGATGCTGCTTCGTCCTATGAGTGAAGAAATTCAAAAGTATGCGAAAATTATACTTGTACCGTTTGCTGAGAGGGTTCCATTTTCTGAAGCGCTGAGCTTCCTCAATGCTATGCAGTGGAATTTTGGCTTTGGCGGCTGGGCGCATGGAAAAGATACTACGGTATTTAAATGTAAGACTTTAAAAGGTGAGGAAATAAAATTTTCAAATATGATTTGCTATGAGTCTATATATCCGGATTTAGTTGCCTCATTTGTTAGAAGAGGTGCTCAGTTCCTCACGGTAATAACTAACGATAGCTGGTGGGGAAATACATCAGGAGCGTATCAACATAAACAATTTTCAATCCTGCGAGCAGTAGAAAATCGTAGATGGATTGTACAATGTGCTAACGGCGGGATTTCTTGTTTCATTGATCCGCTGGGTAATATTGTGCAGCAGACTAATATGTACGAACAAAAAACGCTCTTGGGTAATATTGAGCCAAGAGACCAACTGACTTTTTATACATGCAACGGCAACTGGGTAGCCGATCTGGCAATGATGTTTAGCGCAATATTCTTAACCGCATCTTTAGGAAAAAAATTCTACAATCACATTCGAAAGAAGGAATTACATGCAATATATTGATTTGCGAAGTGATACGGTAACAAAACCTTCAACTGCTATGCGAGAGGCAATGATGAAAGCAGAGGTCGGCGATGATGTTTATGCAGAGGACCCGACAGTTAATAGATTACAGAATCTGATTGCTGAAATGTTTGGGAAAGAAGCGTCACTTTTTGTACCAAGCGGTACGATGGGGAACGAGGTTTGCATAAAAGTTCACACGCAGCCCGGAGATGAAATCATAGTCGAACAAGATTCTCATATCTTCATTTATGAAACTGCCGCGCCATCGTTATTAGCAGGTGTTCAGGTGATGCCGATTCCGGGTCGAAGTGGTAATATGACGGTTGAACAAGTCAAAAATGCGATTCGTCCTAAAGAATATTATCTTCCACCAACAAAACTGATCTGCATCGAGAATACACATGGACGCTCAGCCGGCTCGATAATTCCTTTGGATGAGATAAAAAGAATCCGTAATCTTTCCCTCAACGAAAATATCAAAATGCATCTCGATGGTGCTCGATTATGGAATGCATCTGTTGCATCGGGGATATCTTTGAAGGAATATGCACTTTATTTTGATTCTCTTTCTGTTTGTTTCTCAAAAGGGCTTGGTGCCCCAGTTGGTTCGATTATCATCGGTAGTGAAGAATTCATTCAACGAGCGAGAGTGTATCGTAAAATATTTGGTGGAGGAATGCGGCAGGCAGGTATTCTGGCTGCAGCGGCTCTATATGCGCTTGATAACAACATAGATAGATTAGAAGAAGATCACAATAAGGCATATTACTTTGCCACCGAATTGAATCAGCTTAAACAAATCGGCATTAACTTAAACGAAATTCAAACAAATATGGTCATTGCTGATGTTGGCCCAAGTAAGAAAAACCAACAAGAGGTTTTAAATCTTTTAAAAATAAATGGTGTGCTCTTAACACCTGAGCGAAGCACATCGATACGAGCGGTTATGCATCTGGATGTCTCAATGGATCAAGTGAAAGATGCTGTAAAGGTGTTCAAATCTCTTTTCAAATAAAATCATGGATAAACCCAAGTTTTAGCATTTGCCGTAAATTTGTATTCGAAGTTATGAAGTAGATATACCGGGTATCGTCCATAATTCTATTTATTTTCAATATTTTGAAGTAGCACGTATCGAATATCTCAAACATCTTTGAATAAACATAAGTGTCGGTCAAGTTTAGACAGAATTCAAAGTAGTGCTTGTTCGAAATGAGATCGACTATAAATCCCCTGCACGATTCGATGAATTACTGAATATTTATACACGCGTTTTATATAACCGAGATACAAACTTTGCTTTTCAAGGAATCATCGGGGAGTCCTCAAGTGGTTGACCTATTGCTGAAAATATTGCAATATATGTTTGGCTCGATCCTCGAACGCCACTCCCAAGAACTGTTAAAGATGACTTCAGGAAAGTGATAAAAATATTTGAAGGTGAAAATATTGAAATCTTCCTTGCAAATTCTCCTACCTAATAGGCGAAATAATCCATTTGCTATTCACTAAAATGATTATTATATTATAATGTCCTCGAAGGAAAGTCCCAAAAATGGGACTTTTTTTTTGAATATTTTTAATAAGATTTTTTTTAATTATATTAGCAATCATTGTCATTAGCTTTAAAAGTTGAAGAAATCGCCATACCCATCGTTGAATCGAAAGGTGGAATCATAATAGATATAGCAATCCATGGTAGTGATAAAGGCAAGATTATTGAAGTGTTTGTGGATAATGATGCTGGTATGACAACAAATTTATGTGCAGAGATAAGCCATGAGTTATCGCGGGTACTAGATTTGAACGATGTTTTTCAACAAAAATATCATCTTGTTGTTTCATCACCGGGGATTGAGAGACCGCTTAAGTATCCACGTCAATATCCAAAAAATATTGGCAGGAAAGTTATCGTAAAGTACAGAGGTGAACAGCGGGTAGTAAAAGCTGAGGGAATATTACAAGCTGCGAATTCCAATATGATTGATCTACAATTGGATGATGATTCAACACATAAGATAGCATTCGATTCCATCATTGAAACTCATGTATGTGCAGTATGGTAAACAAGGATGACAGAATTTATTTTTATTAACAGAGGTTAGGATGAATTACGAAATCGTAGAATCGTTTTCTCAGATGGTTCGAGAGAAAAGAATCGATAAAGATATGTTAGCCAGCATCATCGAAGAAGTGTTTTCGATGATGGTTCGGAAAAAGTACGGAATGGAAGCACGGTTCGATGTTGTCGTGAATATGGATAAAGGGGATATCGAAATATATCTTGAAAAAGCAATCGTGGATAATGTAACTGATCCAAATACTCAGATCAATTTGGCAACGGTGCGTAAAAAGACAGACGAACCGCTCGAGATCGGTGATGATTTCGTTGAAGTTGTTGATTTGCAAAGTTTTGGAAGAAGACTTATTATTGCTGCGAAGCAAAATTTAAATCAGCGAATAAAAGAAGTTGAAAAAGAAGTCGTGTATAACGAATATAGTAATTCAATCGGTGAGATAATAGTTGGTGAGATTTATCAAATCCGGAAAGGCGATATTCTTGTAAATCATAACCGCAACGAGCTTATTCTTCCTAAGAATGAACAGATCGCAAGGGAGCGATATCGTAAGGGCGAAACTATCCGAGCGATTATTAAAGAAGTTCGAAAGAACGCTGCAACACCGATGGTGATCATTTCACGATCTGATCCGAAGTTTCTTGCCAAGTTGTTCGAGACAGAAATTCCTGAAATTTATGATGGAATCATTGAGATAAAAGCCGTTGTAAGAGAAGCAGGTGAACGCTCCAAAGTTGCAGTTGAATCTCATGATGATAGGATCGATGCAGTCGGGGCATGTGTGGGTATGAAAGGGATTCGTATTCATGCTATTGTCCGTGAGATGAATAACGAAAATATTGATGTAATCAATTATAGTGATAATCCTTCGGTTTACGTTCAAAGATCTCTTGCTCCTGCAAAACTAAAAAGCATCGAAGTTGATAAGGAGAGCAAAACTGCAACTGTCGTAGTGGAAAAAGATCAGGTATCGCTGGCTATCGGTCGTGCCGGACAAAATATCCGTCTTGCCACACAACTTACAGGTTATCAGATAAATCTGATTAAAGAAGGCGGTGAGGAAGAATACGATATGGACCTTGATGAGTTCAGGGAAGAATTAGGTGAGCCGTTATATGAACGATTGATAGATGAAGGATACGAAACCGCACGAAGTATCCTCGATGCCAAAATGGATGATCTTCTTGAAATTGATGGATTATCGGAAGATAAAATAAAATCAATCAAAGAAATGATGCAACGAGAACTTGAAGAAGCAGAGATAGATGAAGAAGGTGTAATGAAAATAATGGAAAAATCTGTTCCATCAAAGGAAATAAAACAGGAAATTGATGATGCGAACGTGCCGAAAGATGAAGCAACAGTAACTGATGGACGTAAAGAATCATAAAAGAAAATAGCATCACAAATAATCATATGACAGATAAACCTCAAGCGAAGAAAAAAATCTATCAGATCGCAAAAGAGATAAATATCTCACACGAAACCCTGATGGACTATCTTAAAAAGAAGGGACATGAAGTTAAAAGTCACATGTCGGTAGTGGATGATGCCATGATGCACGATATATCATCCCACTTCAAGAAAGATAAAGAGGTTGCCGAGAAACATCATAAGAAGATACAGACGATTCGTGAAGCGAAGAAAAAAGCCGAGGGTAAAACGGCACCTTCGGTTGAAGAACCAACCAAAGAAAAACCGGTAAAAAAACGAAAAGTTGATGAACCAACGGCACCAGTTCCAACAGAAGTAGTACAAACGACTATACCTATTGTTGAAGTTGAAGCGAAGAAAATAGAAAAACAGCAAATTGTTGTTCCAGAAATTATTCTACCTGAGCCAACATCGACTTTAGAAATGCCAACACCTCCACCGAAGACAGTTGAATCTGAAGTTATTCAACCTGAAGCAGTCACAACCCCACCTGTGGTCCAACCTCCAACTGAACCCCAAAAGACAAAAAAAATCGCCGGGAAAAAAGGGCCGGAACTTCATCGTCGTCCAACTCCTAGGATAGGATTGACAATAAAAGGAAAAATTGATCTTGAAGAAGTTAAGCGTGCCGCTGCAATACATGAAGGTACGGCACCATCGGAAACTACCCCGACAGAGTCAGCCGATGAGGAATTGAAGAAGAAAAAGAAGAAGAAAAAAAGAATCAAAACAGAGGCTCCAGCACTCCCGAAAGAAAAGGAGGAGGATGAGCTGCTGCGGAAAGCTAAGAAGAAACGGAAATTAAAATTTAGGGAGGTCGATAAAGAAGAAGTAGAAGAAGCTATCAAGCGCACACTTGCCGAGATTGATGATGCGGGAGTAGTACCCCAACGAGCGGTTTATAAGAAAAAGAGAAAGGAAAAAAGGCTGATCGAAGAACAAAAACATCTTGAACAGCTCGAAAAAGAAAAATCAATTCTTAGGGTTACAGAATTTGTTTCTGTGAATGAGCTGTCGAATATGATGGGCGTGAATGTAGCTGATGTTATTAAGAAATGTATTGCGTTAGGATTGATGGTTTCAATCAATCAGCGATTAGATAAAGATACGATTACACTTGTTGCCGATGAATTTGGTTTTGAAGTAAAATTCATTACGGAAACCGCTGAAGATATGGTTGTTACACCTGATAATGAGTGCGACTTAGAACCTCGTTCACCTGTGGTAACCATTATGGGACATGTCGATCACGGTAAAACATCATTGTTGGATTATATTCGCAGAAGTAATGTGGTAGCGGGTGAAGCCGGCGGTATTACACAGCATATAGGTGCATACATGGTGACACTGGATAACAATAAGAGCATAAGTTTTCTTGATACACCCGGTCATGAAGCATTTACTGCGATGCGTGCACGCGGCGCTCAGATTACGGATATTGTTATTCTCGTTGTAGCGGCAGATGATAGTGTTATGCCTCAGACTGTTGAAGCTATAAGCCATGCACAAGCAGCTAATGTACCGATCATAATAGCAATTAATAAAACCGACAAACCCGACTCAAATCCAGATCGAATTCGCCAACAGTTATCCGACAAAAATGTTTTGATTGAAGAGTGGGGTGGGAAATATCAATGTGTTGAAATTTCTGCCCGCACAGGAAAGAATGTTGATGTGTTGCTCGAAAAAATATTACTCGAATCAGATGTTTTGGATCTGAAAGCAAACCCTCATCGTATGGCTCGAGGTGTTGTCATTGAGGCAAAAGTTGATAAAGGTAAAGGTACGATTTCAACGATCCTCGTTCAGAAAGGAATGCTCAAAATTGGTGATTCTTTCATTGCTGGTATCCAAAGCGGAAAAGTTAGAGCAATGTACGATGAACGTGAAAATCGTGTCGAAGTTGCAAAACCCTCAACACCCGTACAAATTCTTGGATTCGATGGAATTCCACAAGCTGGAGATAATTTTGTTGTAGTGGAAAATGAGCGCGAAGCGCGCGCCATTAGTCTCAGACGCCAGCAATTGAAACGTGAGCAGGATTTCCGTCTTATTCACAGCATCACCTTAAACGATCTTTCACAAAAAATTAAAGATGGTCAGATTAAAGAATTAAAAATTATCGTAAAAGGTGACATGGATGGATCAGTCGGTGCATTGGCGGATTCTCTTATGAAGGTAGTTCACGAAGAAGTGCGGGTGAATGTCATTCATCGTGCAGTAGGTCCTATCTCTGAATCAGATGTTCTTCTTGCTGCCGCATCCGATGCAGTCATAATAGGTTTTCACGTTAGACCAAATTTGAACGCACGCCGACTTGCTGAACAGGAAAATGTTGATATTCGCATCTACAACATTATTTATAATGCAATCGAAGATATTAAAAAAGCACTTGAAGGTTTATTGGCACCGGAAAAGACGGAAGAGATAACCGCCACGATTGAGGTACGTAATGTTTTTAAGATACCAAAAGTTGGAACAATCGCCGGCTGCGCTGTCCAAGATGGCAACATTGCTCGAGGAAATAAAGTAAGACTAATCCGCGATGGTATTGTTATCTTTGAAGGAGGATTATTATCTCTGAAACGATTCAAAGATGATGTTCGTGAAGTTGAATCTGGCTTTGAATGTGGCCTTAGCTTGGATAGTTACAATGATATCAAAGTTGGCGATACCATAGAAGCGTTTAAGATTGTGGAAACAAAACGAAAGCTCTCGTAAGGACTAATCATATGTCACTTAGAACAGAAAGAGTTGCATCTCTTATCAAAGAAGAAGTTGGAATGTATTTTACTCGTGAATTCCGTGATCCGTCGTATGGTTTTATTACAGTCACCGAGGTCCATGTTACACCTGATCTACGCATTGCAAAAATTTACGTGAGTATTATGGGTTCCTCTGATATAAAAGCATTGACATTACAAATGCTGGAAAGTCATAAAGGCAAAATACGGTTTTTTATTGGTGCGAATATCAGGCTGAAATTTACTCCTTCTATCCAATTCTACGTTGATGAAACTCTTGATCGCGCCGAAAAGATTAATAACTTGATTAAACAAATTCATAAGGATGATGGAGTAAAAGGGGAAGGATGATATTTCTCCCTGAGATGGTTTTCGCATGATTGTTGCTAATTCAATTAAAGAACTAAAATATGATCCACATTCCATAGTTACGATAGGAACGTTCGATGGCGTCCATCTTGGGCATCAATTAATAATGAGTAAACTTACGAGCCGTGCAAAAACACACGCTTCTCGGAGTGTTATTCTAACGTTCGATCCCCATCCACGTGAAATTGTGGGGAAAGAACAAATTATGTTATTAAGCACACTGGATGAACGAATCAATCTTATGAATATTTTTGGTGTCGATGCCGTTCTGATTATCAAATTTAGCTATGATTTCTCACGGCAGACATCAAAAGAATTTTATGAAAAATATATGGTTAATGGTATTGGATTGAGTGAGGTGATCGTAGGGTACGATCATATGTTTGGTCGGGACCGAAAATCAAATATTGATGAATTACAAAGAATGAGCATTGAATATAAATTCGATGTTAATGTTGTTGAGCCCGTTTCATTTGGGGGTGAAGTCATTAGTAGTTCAAAAATTCGGAACTTGCTTTCACACGGTGATGTTGAGCGTGCAGCTGAATATCTTAATAGACCATATTCTCTCGATGGCATCGTGATCGAAGGTGATAGAAGAGGTGAAACACTCGGTTTCCCGACTGCCAATATTCAACCAAAATCAAATAATAAATTAATCCCATTAGATGGAGTCTATTTTGTTTCAATAAATATGGACAATCGCCAATATTATGGTATGTTGAATATCGGTATTCGTCCCACATTTAAATCCGACTCAAGCAGGATCATTGAAGTAAATATTTTTAAGATCAATAATGATCTCTATGGAAAAGAATTAACGATACAATTTTTAAAAAGAATAAGATCCGAAATAAATTATTCATCAAAAGAAAAATTAATATCACAATTGCAGTCAGATCGCAATTTGTGTATGAAGTATATAACTGAAGTTCAAACAATATAGATTAGTATTAAGGAGAAGTAATATGCCATTAACAAAAGAACAGAAACAAGAGATCATGAACAAGTACGGAAAATCTCCAACTGATTCAGGATCACCGGAAGTGCAGATTGCAATTCTAACGAATCGCATTAACGAGCTTTCACCGCACTTTGAAAAAAATGTGAAAGATCATCATTCCCGTCAGGGATTGCTAAAGATGGTCGGCAAGCGTAGACGTTTGTTGGATTACCTACAGGAAAAAAATGTTGAGCGCTACCGGAAGATCATTTCTGAACTTGATCTGAGAAAATAAATTATTGTATAATAAAAGTAGAAAGTTAAAATGATAATAAGAAAAGATGTTGAAATAGGTGGAAGAATATTCTCCATCGAAACTGGCAAATACGCCAAACAAGCTGATGGAGCGGTAATGGTCAGATACGGTGATACGATGGTGCTTGCTACTGTTGTTGCAAGTAAAGAGGTTAGCGAAGGGCAGGACTTTTTCCCATTGCAAGTTGAGTATCGAGAAAAGACGGCTGCTGCAGGAAAAATTCCAGGCGGTTTCTTTAAACGCGAGGGACGGCCATCGGAGAAAGAGATACTTTCATCACGCTTGATCGACCGCCCACTTAGACCAATGTTTCCCAAAACATTCAGAAGTGAAACACAGATTATGTTAGCTGTATTCTCAGCCGATCAGGAAAACAATTCCGATATCTTAGGAGCTATTGGCGCATCTGCTGCGTTGATGATATCAGATATTCCTTTTGATGGTCCGATTGCAGAGGTTCGGGTAGGCAGAATTGATGGTCAACTCATCATCAATCCTACATTCAAACAGTTAGAATCCAGCGACATGGACGTTACCGTTGCCGGAACAAACAGCTCGATCGTAATGGTTGAGGGTGATGCTAAAGAAATCTCTGAACAAGCTATGCTTGAGGCATTGAAGTTCGCTTATGAACATATTAACCAGTTATGTCAACTCCAAATCGAACTGCAGAATGAATGTCGTAAAACCAAGCGCGAGGTTATAGTTAATGAATTAAAAAAGCAATTGTTTGATATCGTCTCAAAAATTGCACGTGCTAATTTGGAAAAAGTTACCCACCTGGTTCTGATGAAAGATGACAGAAGAAAGAAGAATGAAGAAATATTTCTAAATACCATCGAAATATTAAAAACAGAAATTGCATCTTACAATCTCCAGTTCGATGAAACTGATCAGGTCTTGTTTGGTGAAAGTCCGGCCGCTTTTATAGAATCAAAGAAAACCCTCATCGCCGAAATTCTGCACGAAATCGAGTATGAAGAAATGAGAAAGATGATTCTAGACGACCATGAGCGGCTCGATGGTAGGGGAGAGAAAGATATTCGCCCCATAACCTGTGAAGTTGGATTACTACCTCGTACTCATGGCTCTGCATTATTTACAAGGGGTGAAACCCAAAGTCTTACTACGGCAACATTAGGGACGAAAATGGATGAGCAGATTCTCGATGGACTTCTTGCTGAATCAACTAAGCGATTCATGCTGCATTATAACTTTCCACCGTTCTCGGTTGGCGAGGTTGGAAGACTTGGCGGTACTGGTCGTAGAGAAATTGGTCATGGCAACTTAGCCGAGCGTTCCTTAAAAAATTTACTTCCATCTGAAGTAGAATTTCCCTACACTATCCGAATTGTTTCCGATATATTGGAATCGAACGGGTCGTCATCTATGGCAACGGTTTGCGCTGGTACACTCGCATTGATGGATGCAGGTGTTCCTATTAAGAAACCTGTTGCCGGTATTGCGATGGGCCTTATCAAAGAAGGCGAGAAGGTTGCTATCCTCAGCGACATTTTAGGTAATGAAGATCATTTAGGTGATATGGATTTTAAAGTTGCTGGCACGAGGGATGGCATCACAGGATTTCAAATGGACATAAAGATTCAGGGGATATCGTTTGATATTTTTGAGAAAGCTCTGATGCAAGCTAAAGAAGGTCGCTTCCATATTCTCGACGTCATGGAACGAACAATGAGTGAGCCGCGTAAAGAACTTTCTCAGTATGCACCTCGATTAACGACAATTAAAATTCCTGTTGATATGATCGGAGCTGTTATAGGTCCGGGTGGAAAAGTCATTCGTCAGATTGTTAAAGATACTGGTGCTGAAATCAATATTGAAGATGATGGAACCGTTGTGATTGCCTCAGCAAGTGCTGAAGGTAGCGCTAAAGCTTTGGAAATAATAAGTAAAATTACTGAAGCACCTGAGGTTGGCAAGATTTATAAAGGAAAAGTCACGCGCACCATGGACTTCGGTGCATTTGTGGAATTCCTTCCGGGTAAAGAAGGATTAGTTCATATTTCTCATCTGGATATCAATCGTGTCAACAAGGTAACCGATGTTGTTAATGTTGGTGATGCGATTGAAGTTAAACTCATTAAGATCGATGAGGAGGGTAGAAATAACCTAAGCCGGAAAGCGTTAATGGCTGGTTACGATGCAGAGAAGGAAGCTCAACGTGAATCTGAGCGAAAAAGAGATCGTCCGCCTCGCCGTGATGGAAACCGGGATGGCAATCGTGAAAGGGGTGGAGGTCACCATCGTCCACAGCGCGATTAAAGTAAATGAATGAATAAAGCCGTGAGAGATGTTTTAACAATCTCACGGCTTTTTTGTTGTTAAATGCTATATTGACCTATCAATCGCCACCACTACCAAAACGTGGATTAACAATATTATTGTAAATAGATCCAAAAGTATAACTCAAACCAACCGACGCCCAGTATTCGTATTGCGTTTCAAGTTGACGGCGTTGAAGGAGTACTTCTTCCTCGCTAATTTCTCCCTTCGGTAATGATAATTGATCGTGGGTTTTCGAAACATTTCCATCTATATCCAACGATAATCCTTGAATGAGACGGAAAGACAATTCGCCAAAGAGAGAAACAGCATATTTGTTCCAGTCATGGAAATAATTTGATCCACGCACAGAAACTCCAGCTGAACCCCACGGTTCTTTAATCGTGTACGAAACTAGAAGACTATGATTATACAAGCTTTCATGTTCTTGATCGTAGATAGTTTCTTTATCGTACCTTGTGTAAGCAAGTCCAACCTTATAAAGAAACCTCAATTGTCTTCTCGTAGATTCCGAATAAGGATAAAGATTGTACTCAATAGCAGGTGCTTCTGAAAATGAGTAACGTGTATTGCTGTATGTTGATGAATAGATTGATACATAACCGCCGGCAGACCAGTGATCAGATAAACTTGATACGATGAGACAACTGGCACCTCTTCCTCGAGAAATGCTTGTATATATGAAATCACCGTAATCAAATTTACTTTCGTTATAGTTACCCCACATAGATAAATTTATTTTTAATTCTGAAGTAACTTTATTCGCTGATATCGAACCATATAGCGAAGTAAATTTTCTAGATTGTTCACCATTAAAATAACCGTGCGTACTTAAGCTGAATACCCAGTAATTCCACTTATCTTTGATTTCCTCGGCTTTAGATGGTGCACTATAGGAAATAGAAAGTTTATCTGCAAGCGGTGTTCGTGCAACATAACGGACCAGACCGAGTTTCATTGTTCTTACGAGTTCTTTCCGACTGATATCTTCTGCCTCTGCCATTTTAGTCCTAAAGATTAAAGTATCGTTTATTCCAACAAATGCTTGTTTACCTATGAACGTTAGTGTGTACTCGGTACCGCCGCTTCCCATTTTCTGTGTCGTAAGCAGAATAAAAAGTTGTGCATCATTTCTATCCCGTACGTAATTTACAAATGTAATTTGATTGTGGATATAATCAAGGTCGCAATAGTTACAATCAATATATATCCGAAGTGCATTTCTTTTCAGTTCATTAAGACTATCCCGTGTTTCTTGTGCAGCACATTTAATCATTCCTATAAGAAGAAAAAGCATCATAATTGTCAAGAAATGTAGTGATAGTATCTGGAATAACCTCTGGATTGAGAGGGGCATAGATACATCCTTTATTAATTGAAGTTTAGGAAAAATAATATTATTGATTAGACGATTTCTGATCAGTTCGGTTGACGTGACTATCTGATGAGATGCAGATAGTTTATAATCGTATTATCTGATGTTTAAATTGGTCGATACCAATTTCTGCAGAAAGATTTCGTATAAAGTCAAGACCATGTTTATTCATGAAATGTACTATACTTAACTCGCGTTCCTGGAAGTTCTTATTCGGAACAATGAAATTTGTTACCTTTGCAATTTGCCTTAAAGCAATATCATATTTTCGCTTTTGTGCTTCTGCGACTTTCTCCTTTAACAAAAATACTTGTTGTTCAATTTTCATTCGAGTATTTTCAAGGGCACCCATGAGTGTCGTATCGATATAGTTAATACCGAACTTCATCTCATTGGTTAGATCGTCGATTCGCCTGGATGCTTCGTTGAACATTTCATCAATTTTTATTTCTGATACCAAATCGATTATCTTCTGATTTATTTTTTCAACATCTCCAAAAAGCTCAACAAAATCAAGCTGATATTTATCCATTATTCGCTCAAGTTTTTCTTCAGTCAGTGTGACAGTTGCGCGTGGATATATCATCGGCATTGTTAGCTCAAAGTACTGATATACTTTTTTAAGCTGTGCATAATACGCGATCTCGGATGGTCCCGCAACATAAACAAGCGTAGGTAGAATTGTATCCTGGCAGATGGGGCGAAGTGCGACATTGGGACTAAGAAGCTCCGGATTTTCCACAGCTATGCGGAGTAGCTCCTCTTTCGGAATGAAGTGCCGTGTTCCCTTCAGACTAAAATCATTTTCCCGGGGTTCAATGAAATAACGACCACCCTTAAAAAAGTAGAAAAGATTAAGTGCCTTGGTTTTTATTTGTGCGTGGTAATCTTCTTCGAGTTCAGCGCTTTGCTGTATGATTGATTGGGATACACGTGGATATTCTGATAACTCTTTTTGAAAGATTGGTGAAAGAAGCTGTTTAAACCGCTTATCGTTCGCTGAAATGAAAACTAATCCCTCACCATCGAAATATTTATTCATCAGCGATGCAAAAGCATGATTGAAGGTTACACCCGGCCTGTAAGCACTGCTCAGTAACTCAATCAGCGATTGTCTGAATTCTGAACTTCCTAATGTTTTTAAGAGATTAGAATAAAATGTGTCAATCGAATCATCAAAAATAATCTCACCAACTGGACCCATATTTTTCGCCGATTGTTTGCCGTTAACTAAGTAATCGACTGTTGTCTGCGTGTGATCAGAATTGAGCAATCCGACTTTGTTTACTTCCTCATAATCATGATCTTCGCCCTCCAGCCAGAATATTGGGACGAATTTATATTCCGGATAAATTGAAGAGAGTTTATTGGCAAGCTTTATGGTTGTTATGGTTTTATAGATTGTATAAAGCGGTCCGCCGAACATACCAACTTGCTGACCTGTAACGACTGCAAACGTTTTCTCGTTTGCAAGTAATCGGATATTATCGAGTGAAACGCTTCCAACGCCATATTGTTGGTTCTGTTGCAACAACACTTCAACCAAAATTTCACGATGGCGGAACCGCTGTTCTAAGCGATGTGCATATTTTTTTAAGGATTCGAGGTCATGGAAATCGATCTCGAAGAAACGCTGCACCTTTTGAAAATCATTTATGTAATCTCTGTACAACTGAGTGAATCCCCCCTCGTAGCGAGGCAGATCACCGATATTAATCCAATTAGTAGTGTTCATTTTTAGATTTGCGATATGATAATTTTTAAAATATAATCTTTCATTACTATAGAAACAAGCTGGCGTATTGTATTTTTGGTTTTACATAATCTTTTGGATTATTCCTTGCAGCAGATCTCCAAAAGAATCTTTAACCATATTGGCTATATCCGTCACTTCCTGATGCGATAATTTTTGATCGAGTATGCCAGTTGAGAGATTGGTTATGCAAGATATGCCAGCAACACGCATTCCTAATGCCTTAGCAAACGAGACTTCATTTACAGTCGACATTCCAACTGCGTCAGCGCCAAATCGTTGTATCATTTCGACCTCAGCGGCAGTTTCATAACTTGGACCTTTTATTCCACAATAAACTCCTTTATTGATAGGAATGTTTTTCTCTCTCGCTACGTCCTTAATCAATTGTTGAATATTATTATCGTACAACTCCGGATTGATGGTGGATAGCTTGTGTGTTGAGAGAGGGTTTTCGAATGTTAAATTGATGTGGTCGGTAATAATCATTAAATCACCCGGTTTAAATAGTGGATTACAACCACCAGCAGCATTTGTTACCATCAATGTTTTTATTTTAAGTGCGTGGGCAACACGCACGGGATACAGGATTGTTTCAAGCTCACCTGTCTCGTATAAATGAACTCTGCCCTGAAATGCAAGAATAGAAACGCGATGCAGTTTGCCAAAGATCAGATTACCTCGATGTCCTTCAACAGTTGAATGCGGATAATTTGGAATAATAGAAGTCTCAATCACTGTTTTATCACTGATCATATCAGCAAAATCACCCAAACCGGATCCAAGAATAACAGCAATTTTTGGGCGAAGCGATGTTTTAGATCGGATAAAAAAAACCGATTCTTTTACCTTCTTATTTAGCGTATTTATCATCTAATTTTTGAAATCTATTAATTATTTTCTTTCTCATATGGTATACCGTCAGCGGCTGGGGGAGTTGCGCGCCCGATGAAACCTGAAAGAACAACCATTGTGGCAACATATGGAATCATCTGGATAAATTGTGCTACCGATGTACTGCCCTGAAGATGAATTGACAAACTCTCAGCGAATCCGAACAAAACGCACGCCGCTGCAACTCCGGTTGGTTTCCATTTTCCTATTATCATTGCCGCGAGTGCGATAAAACCTCTGCCAGCCGACATACCATCGGTAAAGCTATGTTGATCGAGTGCCAACCACGCTCCACCGAGTCCGGTTAATGCGCCACTTATGAGTACACCAGCGTGTCTCATAGTACTTACTGATACACCAACTGTTTCTGCAGCTTTCGGATGTTCTCCGACTGCACGTAAACGTAAACCAAACCGTGTTTTAAATAATAAAAAGTTTGCAATAAAAATCAATAAGACAGTCCCAATAATAAAAGGATTGTTTAACAGAGGTATATCAGGGAAAATATTCCAATGTTCCAAACCAACGATTCGAGCCGAATTGCTTGAGCTATTGAAAATTAACTGACACGAAAATTTTGTAATGCCAATTGCAAAAAGATTGATCGCTATTCCGCTTATTATTTGATCAGCTTTAAGTATGACTGAAATGATACTGTGTAAAAGTGCGGTTAATAACCCCGCACTAATGCCGCACAATATTCCTATTAAAGGATCATTGGTATAAAATGTTCCGACTGTGGTTGCAAAAGCACCTATGAGAAGAATTCCTTCCAGTGCAATATTGACGACACCACCACGTTCACTAAATGTCGCACCTAACGCGGGTAAAGCATATGGCACCGATATACGCAGTGTCTGGACTAGAAATGCAAAACTTAATAAAGAATCAGACATCCTCGTTGACCACAGTTTGAATTTGAAGGTTTGAAATCCACCGGCTGATTATTTTTGTAATACCTATCATTAAAATAATAACAATTGCCTGCAGGATATTTGAAAGTTCCTTTGGAACCATTGTATTAATTGTTAAGCTGCCATATTCAATAAGACCGAAGAATAAGGATGTGAAGATTATACCAATTGGATTATTTTTAGCAAGCAATGCTGCGGCGATTCCAATAAATCCAATGCCTTCAGAAAAACCAAGCTCGAAATAATGTTTATATCCAAGAACAAAATTACTACCGACAAGTCCGGCAAGACCACCTGCCATAGATAGCGCGATTATAGTACGGGAGGATTTATTTATTCCGCCATACTCCGCCGCGGTGATACTTAGTCCGAGGGCGCGTAATTCATATCCCAAGCGAGTTTTCCAGAGAAGTATATACACAATTAAACAACACAGTAGTGCGAGTAAAATACTAACATTCACAGGAGAGCCGCGAAATGGTTCATACAAAATATCGAGACGCATCAATTGGGCAGACACAGAAATATCAGGTGTATGAACCGTAGCAGGCACAGAATAAATATTTATTACCAAGTAACTTACTAAACCAGCAGCAATAAAATTCATCATTATAGTATTGATAACCTCATGAGCACCGAATTTCGACTTCAGTATCCCTGGAATTGCTCCCCAGATTGCACCCCCAATAATTCCAGCTAAAAGACAAAACGGAATAAGCAAAAAAGATGGAAGAGTATAAAATGTGAAACCAACAAATGCGGTACAAAAAGAACCAATTAGCAATTGCCCTTCGGCGCCAACGTTAAATAATCCCGCACGAAAACTTATGGCAGCAGAAAGTCCGGTGAAGATGAGCGGTGTGGCTTTGAATAATATTTGACCTATGCCGTATGAACTTCCTAGTGTTTCAGAGAAGAAGTGACTGTAGACAAGAATTGGATCTTTTCCAATAATCATGATGAATATTCCTCCAATGATAAAAGAGAAAATCAGCGCAAGTGCCGGGCCAATCAGATGATACAATATATTTCGCAAACGGGTCACAGTTTGATCAGTTCTTATGCTGTTTTCTTTTTGGCACCAGTCATGTATTGACCAAGTTCTTTCTCTGATGTTTGATTCGCATTTAGAATTGCAAGTATCTCACCTTCATACATCACCGCTATACGATCAGCGATCTGTAATAATTCCTCCAAATCCGATGTTACAAGAAGGATAGCTTTTCCTTTATCTCGTTCAATGAGCAAAGTATTATGTACAAATTTTGTTGCACCAATATCCAAGCCTCTCGTTGGTTGGCTGGCAACTATTACCGACGTATTTTTTGATAACTCGCGTGCTACAACCGACTTTTGTTGATTCCCACCTGAAAAACTTCGCGATAATTGATTCTTATTTGGGGGACGGATATCATATATTTTGATTAGTTCATCGGAAAACTTTTCTATTCGTGTCTTCGATAGGAAAATATTTTTTTTAAATCTATTATCCCATTGTCTGCCAAGAATTAAATTATCACTGAGTTTAAAGTCGAGCACCAATGCACGTTTTAAACGATCTTCAGGGATATGAGATATTTTATTTTTTAAAGATGACTGGTAAGTTTCAACACCATTAATAAAAATCTTACCGGATGTTTGTTTCCTAAGACCTGTGAGTACTTCAACCAGCTCAGATTGACCATTTCCTTCAATAGCAGCAATACCTAGAATTTCTCCTTTGAAAATTGAAAAAGAAGCATTCCGAAGCGCAGGAAGATGGCGATCATTGAGTGCAGAGAGACCTTCAATGATTAATTCTGATTCATTTTGTTTTGATTGAGTTTTCATTGACAGCGATTCAATTTCTCTTCCAACCATAAGACGTGCAAGTTCTTCTTTAGTTGTTAACTTTGTCTCAACCTGAGCGATGAATTTACCATGTCGTAATACCGTCACGGTATCACTAACCGACATCACTTCGTTTAATTTATGAGTGATCAGAATAACAGTTTTACCTTGTGCTTTCAGATTTTTGAGTGTGATAAATAATTCTTCAACCTCTTGAGGTGTTAATACTGGAGTCGGTTCATCAAGAATAAGAATCTCTGCATTACGATAAAGAACTTTTAAGATTTCTACACGTTGTTGAAGTCCGACTGAAAGAGTATCAACTTTTTGCTCTGGATTGATCTTAAGTGAATATTTATAAGAAAGTTTTCCGATGATTGATACTGCCGCCTTTAAATCAAGCACCTTGAATTTGGAGACAGGTTCACTTCCAAGAATTATATTTTCGGTTACCGTTAAAGGCGGAACAAGCATAAAATGTTGATGCACCATCCCAATACCGAGTGATATCGCTTTTGCAGGAGAATGGATCGCTTCTGTTTTGCCATTGATGATAATATCGCCCTGATCTGCTTCATACATTCCATAAAGAATATTCATCAAAGTTGATTTGCCGGCTCCATTTTCACCAACAAGAGCGTGTACTTCACCCTTCTTAACAACAAAGTTGATTGCATCGTTCGCCTTTACAATGCCAAATCGCTTGGTGATATTTTTCATTTCAATGGCGAACATGATAGGATAATGAATAAATTATTGGGAAGGGACTTGTATCTCACCAGAAATTATCTTATTCCGTATATCCTCAACTTTCTGGTGGATATTTTCTGGAATCAGATTTTTATTGTTCGCATCGTAAACGTAATCTATCCCTTTGGATTTTAAATCGAACATTACAGAGCGACCACCTTGGAATATTTCTTCTTTCACTGCTTTGATGGTTTCGTAAACTGAGTTGTCAACAACTTTTGTCATGCTTGTAAGTATATATCCGGGTGCTTCGTGGTATTGATCCGAATCTACACCGATAACAAGTTTACGTTTTTCACGTGCAGCTTCGATCACGCCTAAACCTGTAACACCTGATGCATGGTATATGATATCTGCACCTCGTTCGTACTGACCTAATGCAAGTTCTTTACCCTTACCTGGATTCTTAAATGCATCACCAGAAACTCCTGCGTAACCGATAAGTACTTCACAATTCGGATTTATATATTTCGCTCCGGTTAAATAACCAACTTCAAATTTTTTAATTAGCGGTGACTGCATCCCACCAATGAAACCGATTACATTAGTCTTAGTGATCAAAGCTGCTAATGCACCGACAAGGAATGATCCTTCTTCTTCTTTAAAATTAAGGGATACAAGATTAGCTGGAAGAACTTTCGCCGAATCATAAGTGTAATCCACACAAGCAAATATTTTCTTTGGAAATTCTATAGCAATATTTGTTATATCATCGGTAAAGATGAAACCGATGCCAAGAATAAGACTTATATTTTCACGTTTGGCAAGTTGTCGTAATGCAGCTTCGCGATCGGCACCGGGTCCTGGTTCGATGTACTCAAAATAGATACCTAATTCTTTTTTAGCTCGCTCAAGACCACGGTAGGCACCATCGTTGAACGATTTATCTCCTCTTCCGCCAACATCGAAGACCAGTCCAACTTTTAAATTCGTTGAGGATTGTTCCTGTGTTGTCTTCTTTCCACAGTTTAAAACAAAAATAGAAAGATATAGGAATAAAAAGAAATTGATTGTTTTCAAAACGTTTTTCCCTTTGATTGTTGTTACTCTTTAGGTGGTACGTAACATTTTCGGCAGCGAGCTTCATAAACACCACGTGCTCCCACAACAACTCTTTCTTGTTGTTCAGTGATCCTTTGAGTCCGATCAGCAGGATTACCGCACACCATACAGATTGCCAAAGTTTTAGTGATGTATTCAGCTAATGCTAAAAGTTGAGGAACTGGTTCGAATGGCTTTGCCCGATAATCTTGATCAAGTCCGGCAACGATCACTCGCTTTCCCAGGCAAGCGAGTTCTTCGCATACAGAGACTAGATCGGGAGAAAAAAATTGTGCTTCATCGATACCAACAACTTGAGCATCTTTAGCCAATGGCATTATTTCGGATGGTTTATCAATTACTATTGATGCCAAAGTTTGTTCATTGTGAGATACGATTTGATCGTTGCTGTAACGATTATCAATACGTGGTTTGAAAATCATTACCTTCTGTTTTGCAATTTGTGCGCGGCGAAGTCGGCGTATCAATTCTTCCGTTTTACCGCTGTACATACATCCACATACAACTTCAATCCAGCCAGTATTTTGCGGCATATTGTGTAAGTTTACTTCTTCCATCTTATTTTTTTGTTTTGTGATTCAACATAGACCCATCAAAGGGCATTGGCAATAATTTACTGAGTTTGGATACGATGTTATCACCCTTATTTCCAGCGATGATCACGTCGATATCTCCTGCCATATCCATCAACACCTGACGGCATGCTCCGCAGGGAGGAATAGGATCTTTCAGATCGGTTACAATTGCGATTGCTGCAAACTTCCGTTGTCCTTCTGAAACTGCCTTGAAGATTGCCGTTCGTTCCGCACATATTGTAAGACTGAATGAGCTGTTCTCAATATTACACCCGGTATATATTTTCCCCGATTGTGTGATGATTGCTGCACCAACACGAAATTTTGAGTGTGGTGAATAAGAATGTTCTTTTGCCTTTTGTGCTGCTTCAATAAGTTGTTTATAATTCACACAATACCTTAGAATGATGAGAGTAGGCAAAATATAGAAAAATTGGGTGATAGAAGCAAGATTTGAAGTTCAAGCAAGTATTTCATATATTTTCCCAGCCAAGAAAGACTAATGTGACATGGAAACTTAAAAAATATTTCACTTCAAACCGTACAAAGAAGATTTTTCTCGTATTCGCTTTCATCGTGGTTCTATTTTTTATTTTTAACGATCTTCTTATGCCCTGGTATGCAACAAGCGGTGGTGTTATAACCGTGCCACCAGTTGTTGGGATGAAAATTGACGAAGCGATGAAATTGTTAGATTCTATTGGATTCGAACCAAGGAAGGGCGATGTACGGATGGATAGAGAAAATCCGGCAGGTTTTGTGATTATCCAAAATCCTTTAGAAAAGGCCATCGTGAAAAAAGGCAGACGAGTTTATCTCACGATTAGCGGCGGTGAAATAATGGTATCTGTTCCAAACCTAAAAGGGAGGACGCTACGAGATGCGAGATTCATGCTTGAGCGGGAAGGATTGAAACTTGGTGCAATAGAGTATCAACAATCTGATGATTATCCAGAAAATACGGTTGTTGAACAAAATATTTATGCGGGCGCTAAAGTCAAAAGAGATATTTATGTTTCTGTAGTTATCAGCCAGGGCTCATTTGCGGAAAAAATCTCTGTGCCGGATGTAACTGGAAAAACACTTTTTGAAGCTGGCAAAATTCTTTTTAATGTTGGATTGAAATCGGGTAATATTACCTACGTGCCGTCGCCTGATATGTTACCTAACACCGTTGTCGATCAATATCCACGGTCAGGTGAGATGGTTGTTAAAGGACAGCCAATAGATTTAATTGTCGTTCAGGGTGGTGAAAAAAAAGAATATCTCCATGAAAATTAAAAATATTTGATAGGTGATCTATGATCAAAATTGCCCCATCCATACTTTCTGCAAACTTTGCAAACCTTGCGCAACAAATAAAATTAGTTGAGAAGGGAGGAGCCGACTGGATTCATCTTGATATTATGGACGGACATTTCGTTCCGAATATCACCTTTGGTCCGATGGTTGTGAAAGCAATCAGCAATATTACAAAGTTACCGCTTGATGCTCATCTGATGATCCAAAATCCCGATAAATATTTAGTGGATTTTAAAAAAGCGGGAACAAATCGACTTACAGTTCACATTGAAGCATGCATTCATCTCCAAAGAACTATTCAGCGCATCAGGGAGTTGGGAATGAAAGCTGGTGTAAGTTTGAATCCAGCCACCCACATATCAACAATGAAAGAAATATTTCCGTATATTGACCAAGTTCTTGTAATGACTGTCAATCCTGGCTTTGGTGGACAAAAGTTTATCAAATCTACATTACGAAAAATTAAAGATATTTCCGTTATGATCAAGGATACATCAAAGAAAATCGAGCTTGAAGTGGACGGCGGTGTTGATGAGAGTAATGCCGGCGCACTTGCTAAAGCTGGAGCGACGGTTCTGGTTACCGGTTATTCAATATTTTCAAAGAGAAACATACCGCAAGCTGTTAAAAATATTCGACAAGCTGCACAGAGTTAAATCCAACCGTACAAAATATAGCGTACATACTTGACTTATTTTTGGAGATACCTTATATTGTTAACTATTAATTGTTGGCAACCTAAATATATTAATATAATATCGGAATATACTTTATTTATTAAGGATAATAGATGTGCTTGATGAGATTGATATAAAAATCTTGGATATTCTCCAATCAGATGGCAGAACACGGCGAAATGAATTAGCAGATAATGTCGGATTATCTTTGCCATCGGTGAGTGATAGATTAAGAAAACTAGAAGACACAGGATATATTACCAATTATGCTGCAATAGTCAATCCGAAAAAACTTGGGAAGGACGTAACTGCGTTCATTACCGTCACGGTCGATTCATCAAAACATTATCAGAAATTCATTGATAATGTGAAAGAGATAAATGAAATACTTGAGTGTCATGCTATTACAGGGGAGGGCTCTCACATATTAAAAATTCGGACTGAAAACACTACATCTCTTGAGAAACTACTTGCAAGAATTCAATCATGTATAGGTGTGATTGGAACAAAAACACACTTAGTACTTTCTACTTCAAAGGAAACAACAAAAATTAATTTATTACATTCTAAATAATTACCAAAGGATAAGTTATGGTAAAAATCAAAAAAGATAAAACAAACAACCGAGCAAAGAAAGAAATAATTTCTCAGACAAAACAAGACAAAGTACAATTTATCCAACTACAATTTACCGATCTCAACGGACATCTTAAAGGTGTTACAATACCAATATCGAAAATTGAAGCTGCACTTGAGGATGGTATTTGGTTTGACGGTTCCTCGATAGAAGGATTCACCAGGATTTTTGAGAGCGATATGTATCTTGAGCTTGACATTAATACTTATGCTGTCATCCCCTGGACGAAATCAAATTCATCTCAAGCGGTTGTAGCAAGGTTTATGTGTGATGTATATATGCCTGATGGCTCGCCATTTGAAGGTGATCCGCGGTATATTCTGAAAAAGCAATTGGAACGAGCTCGAAAACTTGGATATGTTTTCAATGTTGGTCCGGAACTTGAATTTTTTCTTTTCCGAAAAGAGAACGATAAGCTCTTGCCGCTTCCACATGATAATGCCGGTTATTTTGATCAAACAACAGATTTGGCAATGGAAATACGACAGGAGATGACGACAGCGCTGCATGGTTTTGGAATTGATGTTGAAGCACTTCATCACGAAGTGGCAGTAGGTCAGCATGAGATCGATTTTCGTTATGCAGGTGCTTTAAAAATTGCCGATCAAGCGACGACACTAAAATTCACATTGAAATGGGTTGCAGCTCATCATAATCTTCATGCTACGTTCATGCCTAAACCGATAAGGGGAATAAACGGTTCTGGGATGCACGTACATCAAAGTATCTTTAACTCTGAAGGTAAAAATCTTTTCTTTGATCCGAAAGATGATTACCATCTCTCGAAGCTTGCAAAATATTTTATTCAAGGACAGCTTTCGCACATCAAGGCGATGAATGCAATTCTGAATCCTACGATCAACTCGTACAAACGGCTTGTTGTCGGGTATGAAGCTCCAGTTTATATTGCTTGGGGACAGCATAATCGCTCTGCCCTGATTCGCATTCCCCGATACACACCCGGGCGAGAAAGATCAGTTCGTGCCGAGCTTCGTTGTCCTGATCCATCGGCAAATCCATACCTCGCCTTTGCAATAATGCTCGCTGCGGGTTTAGATGGCATCGAGAAAAAAGTACTTCCACCATCACCAGTTGAAGAAAATATCTATGAATTCACACATGAGGAAGCAGCAAAAAGAAAGATAGATGTTTTGCCGCGGGATATTATGGAAGCTTTGCATTACCTCGAAAATGATAAGGTAATTCGAGGAACATTGGGAGAATACACCTTCAATAAGTTGTATGATATAAAAAAGAATGAATGGGATGATTATTGTCTTCAGGTAACGCAGTGGGAGATTGACCAGTATCTTGAAAAGTATTGAATGAATCCAACAAAGAAATCCGATTTTTGCTTAGTTACGCTTTAAGTGAGAAATCGGATTTCATTTTAATAAAATTTGAGATTGCGTTGGAAGTTTCTTATTTTGTGCTCCATGGATTATACATCTTTACTTTACTCGGCTGAAAATCGAATTGCAACCATCACACTGAATCATCCAGAGCGCCGTAATGCCCTCGATGATGTAATGATTAAAGAACTATCGGATGTGTTAACATCTGTCAATCGGAACACCCAATCTCGTGTTGTTGTTATAACGGGTGCTGTCTCGGCATTTTGCGCAGGGATGGATTTGGATTATCTTCAGAAGTATTCGCAATTGGGTCACGAAGAAAATCTTGAAGATGCCCATAATCTGATGAAGATGCTGCAGCTTATTTATAACCTTCGTAAGCCAGTTATCGCTATGGTAAATGGACCTGCCCTCGGCGGTGGGTGTGGCATTGCGGCGGCATGTGATTTTGTTTTTGCCGGAAAAGAAAAAGCCAAGCTTGGTGTACCCGAAGCACGGCTTGGATTTATCCCCGCAATAATTCTTGTCTATCTAATCAAGAGGATGGGTGAAGGTGCTGCGAGAGAGTTTACACTTCGCGGAGATATTCTCGATGCGGCGACCGCAAAGACAAGAGGACTCGTTACAGAGGTGATTGAGGACGATCAATTAAAACCAAAGGTGTATGAGTTTGCTAAAACACTTGCCCGCACGACCAGCCCGGCTTCCATTACGTTGACAAAAGATTTGTTTAACAGGTTCAATGAAATGAATGTTAAAGATGCAATGGAATATGCCGCTAATTTGAATGCACTTGTTCGTAAGACGGAAGACTTTAAAAAAGGGATTGATTCATTTCTTAAGAAGGAAAAGTTAGAATGGTAAATCCGTTAGATGAACTTCGGGATTTCATCCGTAACGTTCATGATTTTCCTAAGCAAGGAATTGTCTTTAGGGATATTACAACACTTCTAAAAGATAAAAGTGCCTTCCAGAAAACTATCGATATTATGTATGAGAAATACAAAGCATTGCATATTGATAAAGTTGTAAGTGTGGAATCACGTGGATTTATTTTCGGAAGTGTACTCGCATACCGGTTTAATGCCGGCTTTGTCCCTGTCCGCAAACCGAAGAAACTTCCAGCAAAAACCATAAAAGAAGAATATCAGCTAGAATATGGAACTGATGCGCTCGAAATTCACACTGATTCAATCTCAAAAGGGGAGAAGGTGCTGATTGTAGATGACCTTTTAGCAACAGGTGGAACCGTTCAAGCAACGTGCAAACTTGTTGAAAAGTTGGGGGGGGAAATTGTTGGGATAGCATTTCTCATAGAGCTTGCTTTTCTTAGTGGTAGAAAGAAGCTAAAAGGATATGATGTTCATTCTCTTATTCAGTACGATACTGAGTAATTGATTTGTTCATAATATTTAAGTAGATTATTAGCAGTAATAATGTTTTGAAAAGAGGTGTACAAATATGGGACTGACAGTATTAAAAATAGAGGTAGGCAATCCATCGAATCCAGAGAAGACGATACCAATTGAATTCTTAATTGATTCTGGTGCGATATACTCAGTGGTTCCAAGTTCGATATTGGAATCACTTGGAATAAAACGATTGGCTGAGGAAGAATTTCGCTTAGCAAATGGAGATCGAATTGTTAGAAAAAAGGGTATTGCACTTTTCAAATATGGTAAAAAGATTGGTGGGGCGGATGTAATTTTCGGTGAGGAAGGTGATAGTACACTCCTCGGTGCATTCACGCTCGAAGCGCTCGGTTTAGCCCTGGATCCCCTTAAAAGGGAATTAAAACCGTTACCTATGATTCTGGCTTGAAGTGTCTTAAGTGCGACTCACTTTCAAGTATTAATTTACCCTGAAGTGAGTCGCACATTATTTTTGCGTTTCTTACTTCATCAACATTTATCCGCCGAAGTTCACGCCTACGCGTTTTCGCTTCGGCGGACACGTTAACGGAGGAGGACAACTTTCTTCACATCCATAAAAGATTTTCCTTCTGCTTCCGCTGATAAGCGATAGATATAAACACCTGATGGGAAATCGCTCGCATTCCATTCAATAGACTTGAATCCTGCATCTTGAATCTCATCTAACAATGTTATCACTTCCTGACCCAAAAGATTATATACCTTTAGTATTACCTTCGATTCTTTTGGTAAATCGTATTTTATCCTTGTTGTCGGGTTAAAAGGATTCGGATAATTCTGATGCAATGCAAATTCCTTTGGCAGTTCTATAGCAAGACTTCCAAACATGACAAGCTTCATAATTATGAGATCCGCTGTGTTGAGCGTCATCTGTCCGGTCCCTTTTAATTCTATCGTTTTGAGTTTGCTGTTTTCACTCAGAAACTGTAACGCGTATTGTTGCTCATCATTATCAATCTGCCAACTAATAGTGAATGGATCTTTTCCACTAATTTGGATTGGGGAGAACTGCTTCTCACCAACCTTCTTCTGATCTCCTAATATTACTTTTCGATTGGATCTGAACCGCACATCGAAA
>Ga0315286_10000571_pt1 | contig 31358 bp, 27 predicted proteins | sample YL17G10_0_MG_FD_205038 | JGI IMG/M metagenome (GOLD analysis project Ga0315286, IMG submission 205038) | Sediment microbial communities from Yellowstone Lake, YNP, Wyoming, USA - YL17G10_0 | ecosystem: Environmental > Aquatic > Freshwater > Lake > Sediment | place: USA: Wyoming | collected... | reverse complement strand
GTCATGTCCTGCGAAATCGTGATCGGGTCTTTCACGACGCCGCTTTCGAAGCGCTTGACCTTGGCGACTTCGGCGGCCTGAACCTTGGGCGGCATATTCTTGTGGACGATGCCTATGCCCCCTTCCTGCGCCACGGCGATGGCGAGACGCGCCTCGGTGACCGTATCCATCGCCGCGGAAATCAACGGTATGTTCAGGGCAATGCTTTTGGTCAGATGCGTGGTCAGACTGACGTCGCGGGGCAGAACAGTCGAATGGGCAGGAACCAGCAGAACGTCATCGAAGGTGAGCGCCTTTTGCAGGACTCGCATGCTTTTGATCCTTCACAAAGACGCCATTATACAGACCGGGTTTGGGGCGGTAAATCCAGCAACCGGCGGGTAATCGTGCGGGTAATCGCGCGTTGACCGCGGCGGCGCGAGCGGCTAGGGTTGGATGCCGTGAACGACCCTCGCCTAAAGGCGAGGGGTTTACGGATCCCCTATCGAGGACTCTAAATAGCAAGTACCTCGGTGCCGTAAACAAATTCGTGGCCTCAAACGTTGCGCGCTTGCGATGCTGATCGCCTTCCAGGGCATCGCCGTCGCAAGCGAAAAACCGAGTGCTTCCGGCGCGGAGGTCATGATCGCCGAAGCCGTGGCGCAAGCCAGCGCCCCGCGCTTCAGCAGGGCATTGCCGCGATGGCAGTCGAGCAGGCACGCATCGCGCAGAGTCAGTCCGAGCTTGGAGTAGCGCGGAAAGACTATCCACTATTTCGTTTATCGTCGAGGAGAATACCGACTATGCGACGTAATCTGACAAATGGGCTGCTGCTGGCGCTATTCGGTGGCGCCTGCATCGTCTCGGCGCCGGCGGGTGCGGAGACCTATAAATGGACCGACGCCGAAGGCCAGATCCACTATACAGACCAGCCGGCTCCGGCGAACGCCAAGGAACTGGGGACGCTCAATTCGCGCAAACCCTCCGCGCCGACGACATCTGAGTCGCCGACCGCCAGCGACAATGGCGCAACGGCAACGGCGCCCGGGCCGAAAACTCCCATTGAGCAGGAGGCGGAGTTCAGGAAGCGGCAGGTTGAGGCAGCCGAGCGAGAAGCGGCGGCGAAGAAAACGGCCGATGAAGCGGCAACGAAGAGGAAAAATTGCGAGCAAGCCCAGGGACAATTGAAAATGCTCCAGGCGGGCGGAAGAATAACGCAGCCCGGCCCTCAGGGCGAGCGCGAGTACATGAACGACGCCCAGATTGCGCAGGAAATCGAGCGCGGAAAAAAAACCGTCAACGATTGGTGCAGGTAACGGCGCCGAGCGCTCAGCGGCGCATCTTCGGCACACGCTGCTGCGTGGCCCGCCGGCGCCTCGCCTGCTTCGCATCGGCGACAAGCTCCCGATAGATTTCCACACGGTCGCGGTCGCGCAATTCGGTGTCCGGCGTCGCGGGCACGCCCCAGATCCCGATGCGGGACCCGGCGAGGGATGGGCCGGCCAACCGCTCGCGCGAGCGAAAAGCAGCAAGCGCATCGGCCACCCGCGCGCCCTGCCCCAGCTCCACCTCGACGATCGTCTGAGCCTGCGGGAACGCGCAGACCACCTCGACCCGGATTCTCATCGTCTGGCGTAAATCTGTTGCGCGCGTTTGACGAAGGCGTCGACGAACGTGCTGGCGATGAAATGGAACACCGGTCCGACGATCTTTTCCAGAATCCTGCTGGAAAATTCGTAGTGCAGGCGCAATTCGATCTTGCAGGCGTTGTCCCCCAGCGCCTTGAAACGCCAACTGCCGTCGAGTTGTCGAAATGGTCCGTCGACCAGGCTCATTTCGATGACCTGCGGCGGATGGGCGCGATTCTCGGTCGAAAAGCGTTGTTTGATCCCGCGAAAATCGATGGTGATGGCGGCGCGGGTGACGTCACCCTCGCGCTTGAGAATCTCGGCGCCACCACACCAGGGCAAAAACTGTGGATAAGCCGCCACGTCCTCGACCAGCGCATACATCTGCGCGGCGGAATACTCTATCAACACGGATTTTTCCACCAGCGCCATGAGATACGTCTGAATGCCCGGGTCAGCGTTGGTAAAATACACGACCTGCAGAAAAAACTCACGCCGTCATGAGCATCGTTCAGAACAAGAAAGCCTTCCACGACTATTTCATCGAAGAACGTTTCGAGGCAGGCATGGTCCTGGAGGGCTGGGAAGTCAAGTCGATTCGCGCCGGGCATGTGCAGATCAAGGAGGCGTATGTGGTCGTCAAGGGTGCCGAGCTTTTCCTGATCGGCTGCCATATAACGCCGCTGACGGCCGCGTCAACCCACGTCCAGGCCGATCCCACGCGCACTCGCAAGCTGCTGCTTCACGCTGAGGATATCCGCAAGCTGATCGGCAAGGTCGAGCGTGCCGGCTATACCCTCGTCCCGCTCGACCTGCATTACACCCGCGGTCGCGTCAAGCTGGAGATCGGCCTCGCCAAAGGCAAGAAGCAGCATGACAAACGAGAGGCCGAAAAGGAAAAAGACTGGAAGCGCGAGCAGCAAAGACTGCTGCGCCGGAAGGCCTGAAATTCTCGAGCTTGCAGCTCAGAAATAGCTGAGCCCCATGGAATTGCGCACGTCGCGCATCGTCTCGGCAGCCAGTTTGTGGGCACGATAGCAGCCATCGGCAATGATGTTGCGCACCAGCGTCGGATCATCAAGGTAAGGCTGCGCCCGTTCCCGCATCGGTTCCTGCTCCCTGAGCACAGCGTCGATCACCGGCTGCTTGCATTCCAGACAGCCGATGCCGGCGCTTGTGCAGCCCTTGCGCACCCAGTCCCGCGTGGCATCGTCCGAGTAGACTTTGTGAAATTCCCACACCGGACACTTGTCCGGATCGCCGGGATCGGAGCGGCGCACCCGCGCCGGATCAGTCGGCATGGTGCGGATCTTTTTGCCAACGCTGTCGGCATCCTCGCGTAGCGTGATGGTGTTGTTGTAGGATTTGGACATCTTCTGCCCATCCAGACCCGGCATTTTCGAAGCTTCGGTCAGCAGCGCGTGCGGTTCCGACAGAATCATCTTGCCGCCGCCTTCGAGAAAACCGAACAGCCGCTCGCGGTCACCCATCGAAAGATTGGCCGCTTCCTCGAGCAAAGCCTTGGCCGCAGCCAGCGCTTCGTCATCTCCCTGTTCCTGGTAACGCGTGCGCAATTCCCGGTAGAGCTTTCCGCGTTTGACGCCCAGTTTTTTCACGGCAGCTTCCGCTTTTTGCTCGAATCCCGCCTCTCTTCCATAGACGTGATTGAATCGGCGCGCAATTTCGCGGGTGAACTCGATATGGGGCACCTGGTCTTCTCCGACCGGCACGCGATTGGCGCGATAGATCAGGATGTCTGCGCTCTGCAACAGGGGATAGCCGAGAAATCCGTAGGTGGAGAGATCCTTGTCGGTGAGTTTTTCCTGCTGATCCTTGTACGTCGGGACCCGCTCCAACCAGCCGAGCGGCGTGATCATCGACAGCAGCAGGTGCAATTCCGCGTGCTCAGGCACCTGCGACTGGATGAACAGCGTAGCCTGCGATGGATCCACGCCTGCGGCCAACCAGTCCACGAGCATATCCCATACATTCTGTTCGATGATCTCCGGCGTGTCGTAATGCGTGGTCAGCGCATGCCAGTCGGCCACAAAGAAGAGGCACTGAAACTCGTGCTGCAACTTCACCCAGTTTTTAAGCACGCCATGATAATGCCCGAGATGCAGGCTGCCGGTGGGTCGCATTCCGGAAAGTACGCGATCGACAAACATTGAAATCCTCAGTTAAGTCCGAATAGCCCGCCGATATTGAATAGAGCAGCCAGCACTCCGATGAATCCAGCGATAAAGGGCCACATTACTGCTCCAAGCACACCCATCAGCATCAGCACCACCAGGATGATCATCCCGAAGGGTTCGATTTTGGCGAACCGGTAAGCCAGGCCCTGCGGCAACAGACTCACCGCAATGCGCCCGCCGTCGAGTGGAGGCAGCGGCAGCATGTTGAGCACCATCAGCACAGCGTTGACGATGATTCCGCCGCGCGCCATCAGCAGGACCGGCTCGGTAAAGTAGTTCGGCGGCACACCCTGCATCGCCTTGATCACGAAGGCCCAGAGGATCGCCATCAGCAGATTCGCCCCCGGCCCGGCAGCAGCTACCCACAGCATGTCGCGTTTTGGATTGCGCAGCCGGCCAAAGTTGACTGGAACCGGTTTAGCCCACCCGAATGCGTACTTCCCCTGGCTGGCGATCAGTATCAAAACCGGAATCACGATCGTGCCCATGAGATCGATATGACGAATGGGATTGAGCGTAATGCGCCCCGCCTGGTCGGCCGTCAGATCGCCGAAATGCCTGGCCGCGTACCCGTGCGCCGCTTCGTGCAGGGTAATGGCGAAAATGCCCGGAATCGCGTACAGGGCAATAAGGCGGATCGTGTGCTCCATTTCTATCATGCGGGCACTCCAAACGGCGCCGTGCTGCCCTTGCCGCGCCGGACGACAGCCGGCAGATCGCCGGTCAGATCCACTATGGTGGTCATTTCCACCCCGCACGATCCGCCGTCGAGCACGACGTCCACGTCGTGTTGCAGTCGGGTGCGAATATCGTCCATGTCGTTCAGCGGCATTTCATCGCCGGGCAGCATCAGGGTCGAGCTCAATATCGGTTCACCCATTTCCTCCAGCAATGCCCGCACCACACTATGGTCGGGCACGCGCACGCCTATGGTGTTGCGCTTCGGATTCAGCAGGCGTTTGGGCACGTCCCGGCTCGCTCTGAGTATGAATGTGTAGCTTCCTGGCGTAGACGCCTTGAGCGACCGGTATTGAATGTTATCGACGATCGCGTACTGACCGAGTTCCGAGAGGTCGCGGCACACCAGCGTAAAGTGATGATGCTCATCGACCTGGCGGATGCGGCGCACGCGCTCCATGGCGCCCTTGTCCCCGATATGGCAGCCCAGCGCGTAGCAGGAGTCGGTCGGATAGACCATCAGCCCGCCGTTGCGCACGATTTCGACCGCTCGGCGAATGAGTCGCTGCTGCGGGTTGTCAGGGTGTAGAGCGAAATACTGGGCCATGCGACAAGCGTCATCCCATTGCCCGCAGGCGTTGCCATAGCGCCGGCACGCCGATGGGAATTTGCGTGACATCGCCGACGTCCGCGACGTTCTTTCCCGGCGCGTGAAAGTCCGATCCGGACGAGAGCGCGAATCCGAACTGCTGCGCCAGACGTATCTGTGGTGACGCCTTGAAGCGCCCGTCATTGCTGATTTCGATTGCATCGCCGTCGTTTTGCCTGAACGCCTCGAACAAAACCTGCAGCGCGCGCGGTGGCAGTCGATAGCGATCAGGGTGCGCCAGCACCGCGTGGCCGCCCGCGCGATGGATCCAGTCGATCGCCTGGGCAAGTTCAGGCCAGCAAGGCGGCACATAGCCGGATCGGCCAGCGCCGAGATAGCAACGGAATGCATCGCTGGTATTGCGCACGTGCCTGTGTTCCACCAGGAAGCGGGCGAAATGGCTGCGACCGATCGCGGCGCGATTTCCGGCATGCCGCGTCGCGCCCGCCAGGCTGCCGGTTACGCCCACGGCATCGAGTTGGGCGGCGATCAGCGCGGCACGCTTGCCACGCAAGTCGCGAATCGACGCCAATCCATCGGCGAGTTCCGGCGCGTGCGGCTCGATATCAAGGCCAAGTATGTGCAGAGTGTGGCCGTTCCAGGCGACCGAGATCTCGACGCCGGGAACCAGCAGGACGTTGACCTCGGCCGCTGCCTGCGCCGCTTCGGCAAGACCGCCGGTTTCGTCGTGGTCAGTCAGCGCGAGCAGGCTTACGCCTCTGGATGCCGCCCGCCGGACCAGGGCCGCAGGCGTCAGCACGCCGTCGGAGTACGTGGAGTGGGTGTGTAAATCGATGCTCAAGGAGTGCACTGCTGGGGGAAAGAAGCTGCATCATAGCAAAATCACCGCTTTGAAAGAACCTATGCCACCAAGGAGTATGCCACCAGGGAGCCCCACGATGAAGCCGTTTATCGCAACACAATCCGCCGCCGATTGGCGCGTGCTGTCCGCGGCCGTCCTCACCTTGGCCTCGCTGCAGTCCTTTGCCGCCGGCGAATCATGCGAAACGCACAGCGCCGCTACGCGCGTTGCCGTGCTCGAACTTTATACTTCCGAAGGCTGCAACAGTTGCCCGCCGGCCGATCGATGGGTAAGTGCCCTGCCTGCCAAAGGGTTCACGCCTGATCGCGTGATCCCGCTCGCCTTTCATGTCGACTACTGGGATCAACTCGGCTGGCCGGACCGCATGGCGAAAGCACAATTCAGTGCCCGCCAGCGCATGCAGGCGGAGCGCAATCGTGCAAGCATCGTGTATACCCCGCAACTGCTTTTGAACGGCGCCGACTATCGATCATCGTTTTCGGATAGCCGCTTCGGCGACCGCGTAAATGAGCTTAACCGGCTAACGTCCGCCGCCGACTTGGTGCTGCGGCAGCGAGCGGTTGCTTCCGGTATCGAAGTCGAACTGGATAGTCGACTCACGCAGCCGGCGTTCGCGGGTGTTTCGCGAACCTACCTGGCAATCACCGAAAACCGCCTTCAGAGCGCGATTAAAGCCGGCGAGAATCGGGGGAAGCTGCTGCACCACGACTTCGTGGTACGCGAGCTCGCCGGGCCGCTGCCGATGGACGAAGCCGGCCGATTGCACTGGACGTCGGCCTTGGCATTGCCCCCGGACTGGAAACGATCCGACCTCGCGCTGGTCGCGTTCGTGCAGGACGCTCACAGCGGAGAAATCCTGCAGGCCTTGCATGCCCCGCTGTGTAGCCGGCCCTAGCCTGGATAATTCATGAAGACGCCCCCGTCTGCGGAGCATCGCTGGCGCAATGCAGTTTGCGAATTGAGGCAAGCCTGTGAAAGAATAGCTCCACCCTGATTCACGACACCATAAGAGCATAAGGGGGAGGAGATTGGACGTGCGCATTCGCAGCCCCCGCGACTTCTTTGCCGGGGCCATATTTCTGTTGTTCGGTTTGTGCGCCGTCCTGGTGGGCCGCGACTACCCGATGGGCACGGCCCTGCACATGGGTTCCGGCTACTTCCCCCTCGTTCTGGGCGCCCTGCTCCTGTTGCTTGGCGCGGGGATCTGCATCAAGGGCCTGGTGATCGACGGCGAAGGACTTGAATCCATCGGCTTGCGCCCGCTGCTGCTGGTACTGCTCGCCATCGGCGCGTTCGCGGTGTCGGTGGAACCCATCGGCTTGGTTGCCGCCACTGTCCTGATGACGCTCATCGGTGCGTCTGCCAGTCCCGAGAGCCGTTGGCGCGAAGTCGTTGTTCTCACCATCGCGCTGCTCGGCTTGTCGGTGGGCGTGTTTGCCTACGGACTCGGCTTGCCCTTCAGGCTTTTCCCGTTCTGATGGAACTGCTCGCCGATCTGCAACTCGGTTTCGGTGTCGCCCTGACGCTGCAGAATATTCTGTATTGCTTCATCGGCGTGTTGCTCGGCACGCTCATCGGCGTGCTGCCCGGCATCGGCCCGGTCGCGACCATCGCCATGCTGCTGCCGGCCACTTACACGTTGCCGCCGGTTTCCGCGCTTATCATGCTCGCCGGCATCTACTACGGCGCGCAATACGGCGGCTCGACGACCGCGATTCTGGTGAACATCCCCGGCGAATCGTCTTCGGTCGTCACCTGTCTCGACGGCTATGCGATGGCGCGACAGGGCCGCGCCGGTCCGGCGCTTGCGATCGCCGCGTTGGGTTCATTTTTCGCCGGCACGGTCAGCACCCTGATGCTGGCGCTGTTTGCCCCGCCACTGGCCGAGGTTGCATTCCGTTTCGGTCCGGCCGAATATTTTTCGCTGATGGTTCTGGGTCTGATCGCGGCCATCGTGCTGGCACGGGGATCGTTGATCAAGGCGATTGCCATGATTATTCTCGGCCTGCTCCTGGGTATTGTCGGCGCGGATACCAATACCGGCCTGTTCCGTTTCACCTTCGGACTGCCGCAACTCGCCGACGGCATCGGCTTCGTCGTCGTAGCCATGGGCCTGTTCGGGTTCTCTGAGATCATTGCCAATCTGGAGCGGCGCGCGAAACGCGAAATCGTGATGGCGCGGATCACGAGCCTGATGCCAACGCGCGAGGACTTCGCCGCTTCGTGGAAAGCGGTGTTGCGCGGTACCGGAATCGGCGCGTTGCTCGGCATCCTGCCGGGGGGCGGCGCCGTGCTGGGCTCTTTCGCCGCTTACACCCTCGAGAAGAAAATCGCCAAAGACCCGTCGCGCTTCGGCAAAGGCGCCATCGAAGGCGTGGCTGCGCCGGAATCGGCCAACAATGCGGGGGCGCAGACGTCGTTTATTCCTCTGCTTACGCTGGGCATTCCCTCCAACGCCGTCATGGCGTTGATGGTCGGCGCCATGACCATCCATGGCATCACGCCGGGACCGCAGGTCATGTCGCAGCGGCCGGACTTGTTCTGGGGGATGATCGCCAGCATGTGGATCGGCAATTTCCTGCTGGTGATTCTGAATCTTCCCCTGATCGGCATATGGGTGAAACTGCTGTCGGTGCCCTATCGTCTCCTATATCCCGCGATCCTGTTGTTCTGTTGCATCGGGGTTTACAGCCTCAACAACAGCGCCGTCGATGTCGGACTGGCCTTGTTCTTCGGTCTGCTGGGTTATCTGTTCATCAAGCTGGACTGCGAACCCGCGCCGCTGCTGCTGGGGTTCGTGCTGGGACCGATGATGGAAGACAATCTGCGACGCGCTATGCTGCTGTCGCGCGGCAACCCAGGGGTGTTCGTCACGCGCCCCTTGAGTCTGGGATTGCTGGTGGTAGCCCTGGCATTGCTCATCGTCGTCGTGCTTCCGGCGGTGAGGAAAAAACGCGAAGAAGCTTTTCAGGATTAGCCATGGCTGATTTCAGTTGGGAATTTCCCTATCCATCCCGCCGCATGCCGGTGCTGGCTCGCAATGTCGTCGCCACCTCGCAGCCCCTGGCGGCGCAGGCGGGATTGCGCATGCTGCTCGCCGGAGGCAATGCCGTCGATGCGGCGATTGCCACCGCCGCCGCACTGACTGTGGTCGAGCCGGTCATGAACGGCATCGGCTCCGACGCCTTCGCGCTGGTGTGGGACGGGAAATCGTTAAAGGGCTTGAATGCTTCCGGTCGCGCTCCGCGGGCGTGGAACCCTGGACGCTATGCCGGCCAGGTCCGCATGCCGACAGAGGGGTGGGATAGCGTTACCGTGCCCGGCGTGGTCTCCGCCTGGGCCGGTTTGTCCGCGAAACTTGGCAAACTTGCATTCGAGACTTTGCTCGAACCGGCCATCGACTATGCCCGTAACGGATTTCCCGTTTCGCCGGTTGTCGCCTCGCAATGGGAATCGCAGATTCCGCGCTTGAAGGATCAACCCGGCTTCGCGCAGGCTTTTGTGCGCGATGGCCGCGCGCCGCGCGCCGGCGAACTGTTCCGGTTTCCCGAGCAGGCCGACACGCTGACCGAAATCGCGCGCACCCGCGGAGAATCGTTCTATCGCGGCACCCTCGCCAAGCGCATCGCCGATTTCAGTGCCGCATGCGGGGGCGCACTGGATGTCGATGATCTGGCCGCGCACCAGCCGGACTGGGTCGAGCCGATCGGCCAGGGATATCGCGGTTACCGCATGCATGAAATTCCGCCCAACGGTCAGGGCATCGCCGCGCTGATTGCACTGGGTATCCTGGAACATTTCGATCTCGGCAGCATCGCCGTGGATGGCGTCGACAGCCTGCACCTGCAGATCGAAGCCATGAAGCTCGCCTTCGCCGACATCTATCGTTATGTTGCGGATCCGCGGGCAATGGAGATTCGCGGGGCCAGCCTGCTCGATCCGGCGTACCTGAAAGCACGCGCAAAATTGATTCGTCGCGACCGCGCCGGGCAGGCGGTTGCCGGCCTGCCGCCATCGGGCACCGTCTATCTCGCCACAGCCGATGCGAACGGCATGATGGTGTCGTACATTCAGTCGAATTACATGGGATTCGGTTCCGGCGTGGTGGTGCCGGGCACGGGCATCAGCATGCAGAATCGCGGTTACGGATTCTCGCTGCAGCCGGGGCACCCGAATCTGGTCGGCGGTGGCAAGCGCCCGTTCCACACGATCATTCCCGCGTTCCTGACGCGCGATGGTCAACCGGTCATGAGTTTCGGCGTGATGGGCGCCGACATGCAGCCGCAGGGTCATTTGCAGATGGTGGTGCGTCTCATCGACTACGGGCAGAATCCGCAGGCCGCGGCCGATGCGCCACGCTGGAAAATCGCTCTGGATGGCGGCCTGCTGCTTGAACACGCCAGCGGCGAAAACGTTGCGCGTGGTCTCGCGCAGCTCGGTCATCGCATTACGCGGACACCCCCGGGAAGCATGGAATTCGGCGCAGCACAGCTCATTCACAGGCTTGGCGATGCTTATGTTGCCGCGTCGGAGCCGCGCCGCGATGGTCAGGCAGTCGGTTTCTGATGCGCAAATGACGGCCCTCAGCGCCCCGCGCTGAGGGCCTGCTCTCGAAGGGAGGTCAGACTGCTGCGCGTGGTAATGGCTTCGGGATCGATGCGCAGTTCCAGTAACGCCGGTTTATCGGATGCCAGCGCGCGCTCGAAAGCCGGCTCGAACTCCGCTGTCCTGTTTACCACTTCGCCGTGCAATCCATAGGCTTTCGCCAGCGCGGCAAAATCCGGGTTGTTGAGCGCGGTGGCATGGACGCGGCCCGGATATTCCCGCTCCTGGTGCATGCGTATCGTGCCGTACATGCCATTGTTGACGACGATGAACAGAACCGGCAGGTCGTATTGCACGGCGGTCGCCAGTTCCTGACCGTTCATCATGAAGCAACCATCGCCCGAAAAGCTCACCACGACGCGATCGCGATGAACGAGCTTTGCCGCAATCGCGGAAGGCACACCGTAACCCATCGCGCCATTGGTCGGGGCGAGTTGCGTGCGAAACCCGGTGTACTGGTAAAACCGCTGCACCCAGCCGGAATAGTTGCCGGCGCCGTTGGTAATGATCGCGTTCTCGGGCAAGCGGCCGCGCAGGAAGGCCATCACTTCGCCGAGATCGAGCGCGCCCGGCATAACGCCATGCTTCAGGTTCTTCAGATAGCCTTCCCGGCCGCGATGGGTCCAGTCCCGCCAGCGCGATGAGTCGACCGCAGCAAGGTTGGCGGCCGCGGCTGCGAATTCCTGCATGCCGGCGTTGATCATCAACTCGGCCTGGTACACGCGGCCGAGTTCTTCGGATGACGGGTGGACATGGACCATGCGCTGGGTGGGCTGCGGGATCGAGAATAGCGTGTAACCGCCGCTGGTCATTTCTCCCAGGCGCGCGCCGATGCTGACAATCAGATCGGCATTGCGCACGCATTCCGCGAGCGATGGACTGATGCCGATGCCGACATCCCCGCAGTAGTTCGGATGCCGGTTGTCGAGCAGATCCTGCCGGCGGAAGCTGCAGGCGGCGGGGAGATTGTTCGCCTCGATGAATGCACGGATGTCATCGCAGGCGCCAGCAGACCAGTCGCCGCCTCCCAGAATCACCAGCGGCTTGTGCGCTTGTGCAAGCATTTCACGCATACGGTCCATATCCCCGATACCCGCATGCGCCTTCACCCGCGCGTAGGCTCGCGCATCACCCGCCGCCGCCTGGCTGCCCAGCATGTCTTCCGGCAACGACAGCACGACCGGCCCGGGGCGTCCACAAACGGCCGTATGAAATGCGTGGCTGACGAACTCCGGAATTCTGTCGGCGCGATCGATCTGCGCGACCCACTTGGTCATCTGTCCGAACATGCGCCGGTAGTCCATTTCCTGGAAGGCTTCGCGCTCTGCCACGTCGCCGCCGACCTGGCCGATGAACAGAATCATCGGTGTCGAGTCCTGATAGGCGGTATGCACGCCTATGCTCGCATTGGTCGCGCCCGGACCCCTGGTGACGAAGCAAATCCCCGGGCGGCCCGTGAGCTTGCCGTAGGCTTCCGCCATAAAAGCCGCGCCACCTTCCTGCCTGCATACGATCAGGCGCATGCGTTCGCGCACATCGTAAAACGCGTTCAGCACATCGAGATAGCTCTCGCCTGGAACGCAGAACGCGGTATCCGCGCCATGAATTCCAAGTTGGTCCACCAGAATGCGCCCGCCGCTTCTGAACGGCATTTTCTCGTTCATTCCTACTCTCCCATCATCAGGCGTTCGATTATACCCATGCGGCGCTTTTGGCCACTCCTGCCCGGGTACGATCCTGCCCGCCGTGTTTGGATATAATGGCCCGCGTCTCAATAAATGCCGTACCCGGTCTGTTACAAGGCCGCAACCGGAATACAACAAGGGAGGTCTCGCAAATGGTCTGGTCCCAGATCTACGATCCGATGAACAATGCCGTGCTCAGCACAGCACTTGCTGCCGTTCCCGTCGTCGTACTGCTCGGCGGCCTCGCGTTTTTCCGCTTGTCGGCGCATGTGGCGGCGATTCTGGGCTTGGCCTCCGCACTGATCATCGCCATCTTCATCTATGGCATGCCGGCTCAGATGGCGGGCGCATCGGCGCTGTATGGCGCTTTCTTCGGATTGCTGCCGATCGGTTGGATCGTGCTGAACATCATCTTTCTCTACCAGCTCACTAAAGACAAAGGCTACTTCCAGATCCTTCAGGACAGCATCGCGGGGGTCACCGAAGACCGCCGCCTGCAGTTGCTGCTGATCGCATTCGCGTTCGGCGCGTTCTTCGAAGGCGCCGCCGGCTTTGGCACACCGGTGGCGGTAACCGGCGCAATCCTGATCGGGCTGGGGTTTTCCCCGCTTGCGGCTTCGGGACTTTCCCTGATCGCAAATACGGCGCCGGTTGCCTATGGCGCACTCGGCACGCCCATCATCGCACTGTCTGCGGTGACAGGCCTCGATCTGCTGCAGCTATCGGCAATGGTCGGCCGCCAGTTGCCGTTTTTCTCGCTGCTGGTGCCGTTCTGGCTGATCTGGGCCTTTGCCGGCTGGCGCGGCATGAAGGAGATCTGGCCGGCGATCCTGGTCACCGGTTTCACGTTTGCAGTTCCCCAATACCTGATTTCCAATTATCACGGTCCATGGCTGGTGGACGTCGGCGCCGCCATCATTTCGATGGTCTGCCTGACGCTGTTCCTGAGAGTCTGGAAACCGAAGACGATCTGGAAAACCACGGCGCTCAAGGGACACGAGTCCGACAGCGGGACAGCCGATACTGTCGCTACCATGCAACTGGTCAGACATGACCGTTCCGCGGTGGTTCGAGCCTGGGTGCCATGGCTTGTTCTTTCGGTTTTTGTGTTCCTGTGGGGTGTGCCGCAAGTCAAGGATCTGCTGAACGGCGTATCGCAGGAAAAGCGCGTGGTGATGGTGGACGGAAAGGAAAAAACCGAAGCCGTGCCCTATGCCTGGAAAGGCTACACGAAGCTGGACTTCCCCGTTTCGGGATTGCATGAAATGGTCGAGAAAGTTCCGCCGGTGGTCGCCAAGGCCCATACGGAAAAGGCTGTTTACGTTCTCAACTGGCTGTCTGCTACCGGTTCGGGAATTCTGCTCGCCGCATTGATCGCCGGGCTGTACATGCGCTACTCATTCGGCGAGTTGCTGCGCAAGTACTGGGAGACCATCAAGCTCGTGAAGTTTTCACTGCTTACGATTGCGGCCATGCTCGCGATTGGTTTTACGACCAGGTATTCAGGAACCGATGCCACGATGGGTTTGGCGTTTGCGCACACTGGCGCACTTTATCCGTTCTTTGGAGCGATGCTTGGCTGGCTGGGCGTGGCTTTGACGGGGTCCGATACGGCATCCAACGTGCTGTTTGGCGGATTGCAGAAGGTCACCTCCGAACAACTCGGCCTGAACCCGAATCTGATGGCGGCGGCCAACAGTTCAGGTGGCGTGATGGGCAAGATGATCGACGCGCAGTCCATCGTGGTGGCCTCCACTGCAACCCGGTGGTATGGGCACGAAGGCGACATCCTGCGCTATGTCTTCTTCCACAGCATCGTGCTGGCAATGCTGGTGGGCGGCCTGATCATGCTGCAGGCGTATGTTTATCCGTTCACACTGCTGCAGATCATGCCTCTGACACCATAAGTCAGCCGGCAGCACGGCCAACAAAAAGCCCACCGCAAGCGGTGGGCTTTTGCTGGCGCCGTCGAACTACTCAGCTCGCCGCTTTTTGTTCTTCCGCAACCGCTTTCATCGACAGTCTCAGCCTGCCTTTTTCGTCAGCCTCGAGCACCTTGACGCGAACGGCCTGGCCTTCCTTGAGATGGTCGGCCACGCTATTGACGCGCTCATTGGCTATTTGCGAAATGTGCAGCAAGCCATCCTTGCCTGGAAGCACGCTCACGATGGCGCCGAAATCGAGCAGCTTCAGCACCGTACCGTCATAGATGCGACCGACTTCGACTTCGGCCGTGATTTCCTCGATGCGGCGCCTGGCGGCCTCGCCACCCTCGGAGGATACGCAGGCAATTGTCACCGTGCCGTCGTCATTGATGTCGATCGTCGTTCCGGTTTCCTCCGTGATCGCGCGAATAACCGCCCCACCCTTGCCGATGACGTCACGAATCTTTTCCGGTTTGATTTTGATGGTGATCATGCGCGGCGCGTAGGCGGACAGTTCCGGGCGCGCTGCGGACAACGTCTCGCGCATGATGCCAAGGATGTGCATGCGGCCTTCGCGGGCCTGCAACAGCGCGACGTTCATGATCTCTTTGGTGATGCCCTGGATCTTGATATCCATCTGCAGCGCGGTGACGCCCTTCTCGGTCCCGGCTACCTTGAAATCCATGTCCCCCAGGTGATCTTCGTCGCCCAGGATGTCGGTAAGCACGGCGAAACGCTTGCCTTCCTTGATAAGGCCCATCGCAATGCCCGCGACATGGGCCTTGAGCGGTACGCCGGCATCCATCAGCGCAAGACATCCGCCGCAGACCGAAGCCATCGAACTCGATCCATTCGACTCCGTGATTTCGGAAACCAAGCGCATCGAATAGGCAAATTCCTCGGGCCCCGGAAGCACCGCCATCAAAGCGCGCTTGGCAAGACGGCCATGCCCGACTTCGCGCCGCTTGGGCGTGCCTACGCGACCGGTTTCACCAGTCGAATAAGGCGGGAAATTGTAGTGCAGCATGAATCTGTCGCTGTATTCGCCCTGCAGGGCGTCGATTCTTTGCTCGTCGCGCGCGGTACCCAGCGTCGCGACCGCCAATGCCTGCGTTTCGCCGCGCGTAAACAGAACCGACCCGTGCGCTCGCGGAAGCACCCCGGCCCGTATGGTGATCGGACGCACAGTGCGCGTATCGCGACCGTCGATTCGCGGCTCGCCATTGAGAACCTGGCTGCGAACGATTCTGGATTCCAGGTCGCCGAAAATCGTCTTCACGAGATTGACGTGATCGGACTCGGATCCGGCTGGCGCGGTTTCCGCCAGGACCTTGGCGCGTGCCGCCTCTATTTTCTCGGTTCGGGCCTGCTTTTGGCGCGAGCCGTAGGCCTGGCGCAGCTCTTCTTCGGCGAGTTCCGAAATACGCGCAATCAGACTCGCGTCTTTCTGCAACGGCGCTACGTCCCACAATGGCTTACCGACTTCGTCGGCAAGTTCAGTGATGACATCAATCACCGATTGCATCTGCTGGTGACCGTAGACGACCGCGCCGAGCATGACGTCTTCGGGCAACTCCATCGCTTCAGATTCGACCATCAGCACGGCCTGGCTGGTGCCCGCGACAACCAAATTGAGTTGTGAGGACTTCAGTTCGGTGGCAGTCGGATTAAGGAGGTATTCGCCGTTCAGATAGCCCACACGCGCAGCACCGATGGGACCGTCGAAGGGGATGCCGGAGATGGCAAGCGCCGCGGACGCGCCGATCATCGCGGGAATATCCGAATCCACTTCGCTGTTGGAAGAGACCACGGTCGCGATAATCTGGATTTCGTTGTAGAAACCTTCAGGGAACAGCGGGCGGATGGGGCGGTCGATCAGGCGGCAGGTCAGGACTTCTTTTTCCGAGGGCCGGCCTTCGCGTTTGAAGAATCCTCCGGGGATCTTGCCGGCCGCGTAAGTCCGCTCCTGATAATCCACGGTGAGCGGAAAGAAATCCTGGCCGGGTTTTACATCTTTCCTGCCGACTACCGTTACCAGCACGACGGTATCGTCCATGTTGACCATGACGGCGCCGTGGGCCTGGCGTGCGATTTCGCCGGTTTCGAGCGTCAGCGTGTGGTGCCCGTAGCTGATGGTTTTTCTGGTGACGTTCAAGAGGGTTCCCTTTGAGTGCTGCAATGCCGGAGAGCGGTGCGCCCAGGCCGGCGAGGTTGGATGTTTCTGTGTGGTGGAGCGGACTTCATTGCCTGCCCCTTCATTCCTCGAATCTGCCGAAGCTCGTCCGAAGAATGCGAAGAAGTTGATTGGTTACTTGCGCAGGCCGAGACGATCCAGCAGGGTGCGATACCGGTCACGGTCCGATCGGCGCAGGTAATCGAGCAATTTACGACGACGGCTGACCATCCGCAGCAATCCACGGCGGGAATGATGATCCTTCACATGGTCCTTGAAATGGCCTGTCAGATCGTTGATACGCGCGGTCAGCAATGCAACCTGCACTTCAGGCGAGCCGGTGTCGGCTTTTGCCCGTTGATGATCCTGCAGAATCTGAGCCTTCTGGCCCGTCGAAATCGACATTACCTAGCCTCCGAAAGAAAGGCCGACAGTTTACCTTTGGAATCCCAACATTTCCAAGTATTTTTAGGGGCTTGATCGCGCGCCCGAGGCCCGGCGAGCAACGGTGCCGGATTGGGATACGAGACGCTTGGAGGTCAGGACCCCATCGATGCGAATTTCCCCGACGCCGAGAAATGCCCCGGCCGTATCGTATAGCCTGACCAATCCGCTAGGCGCATTGACTGCGGCTACAGCAAGGCCGGTTATGAGGCGTTGACCCGCCTCCGGGCTGAGGCAAACTGCAGGGAGCACGGCAACCAGTCTGTCGACCGGCAGCAACCGGGCGAGTCTGGATGCATCGTCCATTTCGGTCAACTGCTCCAGACCAATCGCATCCTGCAGCACCAGATCGCGAATACGCGTCCTGCGCAGGCCCAGCAGATAGGCCCCGCAACCCAACGCTTTGCCAATGTCTTCGGCCAGTACTCTGACATAGGTTCCCTTGCTGCATTCGACCCGAATCGTCAAAGTATCTTCTGTTTTATCAATATATTGTAGTGTATATATAATAATTCGTCGAGGTAACCTGACAACGGTTTCCCCAGCACGCGCATACGTATATAACGGCTTCCCATCTTTCTTGATGGCGCTATGCATGGGTGGGATCTGTTCTACGGATCCGATGAACGAGCCCAGCACCTCTTGCAGTCGCTCGGCCGTAAACTGCGGCCTGCCGTAAGGCTCGAGGACCCCTTCCGCGTCGCCAGTGGAACTCACGAAGCCCAACCGAATGGATGCTTCGTAAGTCTTGTCGGCATCGAGCAGCGAATGGGAAAACTTGGTTGCCTCTCCCAAGCAGATGGGCAACAGGCCTGTCGCAAGGGGGTCCAGGGTGCCGGTATGGCCCGCTTTCGACCAGGCGTAGAGACGTCGAACGCGCTGCAAGGCGGCATTCGAGGAAACACCGGCGGGTTTGTCGAGCAAGAGAACGCCGTCGATCATGGTGACTATGTCCGGATCGTGCAAATCGACCGCATCGGATGGTCAGGACTTTTCGCCATCCACGTCTACGGGTTGCGAGGCGATGGCATCGTCGATCAGGTTCGACAATCGTATGCCGCGCTCGACCGACTCGTCATGGATAAAGTGGAGCTCCGGGACAATCCGAAGTTTGAGGCCCTTGGCCAGCTGGGAACGCAGGAATCCGGATGCATGCTGCAGACCGGCGGCGGCCTTGGCAACGGATTGCGCGCCGCCAAGGGTGGTAAAAAATACCTTTGCATGATGGTAATCGCTGCTGATTTCGACACCGGTGAGCGTGATCATGCCGACCCGCGGATCCTTGACTTCGATCCGGATCAGCTCGGCGAGATCCTTCTGAATCTGATCGCCGATTCGGGCAAGCCTGGAGGGATTTTTCGCCACCTGCTGAGTCGAAGAGAATTCGAGTCTGGAACGGGCCGCGATCCGATAGCCCACATCCAGTCTCGTTGAGATGGACTTAAAGGCTGCGGGCGATTTCCACGACTTCGTAGACTTCCAACTGATCGCCGACATTGATGTCGTCGAAGTTCTTGACGGACAAGCCGCATTCGAACCCTGCTTTGACTTCGCGCACGTCGTCCTTGAAGCGCTTCAGCGAATCGAGCTCACCTGAATGAACCACGACATTATCCCGGAGTACCCGGACCAGTGAACCGCGCCGGACCAAGCCTTCGAGCACGTAGCAGCCCGCAACCGTTCCGACTTTGGAGATTTTGAACACCTGCCGGATTTCCACCAGGCCGATGATGCTTTCCTTCTTCTCCGGAGCAAGCATTCCGGATAGCGCGGATTTCACTTCATCCACCGCTTCGTAGATGATGTTGTAATAACGAAGATCTATGCCGTGCGCGGCGACCAATTTCCTCGCCGTCGCATCGGCACGGGTGTTGAACCCGATAATGACGGCATTGGATGCCAGGGCGAGATTGACATCCGATTCCGTGATCGCGCCGACACCGGCATGAACGATATTGACCTTGACCTCGGCGGTCGATAGCTTCTCCAGAGATTGCGACAAGGCTTCGTATGAGCCTTGCACATCCGTCTTGATGATCAGCGACAGCACCTTTGCCTGACCAACGGTCATCTGGTCAAACACGCCCTCGAGCTTCGCGGTCTGCTGTTTGGCCAGCTTGACCTCGCGGAATCTTCCTTGACGGAACAGCGCAATTTCCCGAGCCTTGCGCTCGTCGCTCAGAACAACCACCTCTTCGCCGGCGAGCGGCACGTCGGACAGTCCCTGGACTTCCACAGGAATTGACGGCCCGCCTTGTTGAATCGAGTGACCCGCCTCGTCCAGCATGGCGCGAACACGGCCGAACACGGCACCAGCGAGCACGACATCGCCGCGCTTGAGTGTTCCTGATTGCACCAGGATGGTGGCCACCGGTCCGCGCCCCTTGTCCATTCGGGACTCAATGACAACCCCGCGAGCGGGAACGTCCTTCGGCGCCTTGAGCTCCATAACTTCCGCTTGCAGCACAATGCGTTCGAGCAACTCATCGATGCCTTGGCCGGTCTTCGCGGACACGTCCTGGAACATGGCATCACCCCCCCACGCTTCGGGCACCACATCGTGTACCGCCAGTTCCTGACGGATCTTTTCGGGATTTGCCTCAGGCTTGTCGATCTTGTTGACCGCTACCAGTATTGGAACTTTTGCAGCCTTGGCGTGATTGACCGCTTCCAATGTCTGGGGCATCACGCCGTCGTCTGCGGCGACCACCAAAATCACCAGATCCGTAACCTTGGCGCCGCGAGCACGCATTGCGGTAAAAGCTTCGTGGCCGGGCGTATCCAGAAACGTGATCATCCCGCGCGGGGTGTTCACGTGATAGGCGCCGATGTGCTGGGTGATGCCGCCGGCCTCGCCACTAGCGACACGAGTCCGCCGAATATAGTCGAGCAGCGAGGTCTTGCCGTGATCGACGTGCCCCATTACCGTCACAACGGGGGCCCGCGGCTCGGCGACGACGTCATGCTTTTCTCCTTCATCTACCAGAAACGATTCCGGGTCGTCGAGTTTTGCAGGCTTGGCAATGTGACCCATTTCTTGCACCACGATCATCGCAGTTTCCTGATCGATCACCTGATTGATGGTGACCATGCTCCCCAGTTTCATCAGCACCTTGATGACCTCAGCTGCCTTCACTGACATCTTTTGCGCCAGGGCGGCAACGGTGATGGTTTCCGGCACCAGAACTTCGCGAACGACCGCTTCCGGCGCCGTGAATGCCTGCTCGGAAACGACTGCTTCTGTCTTGTGGCGCGCTCCCCGCCCCGAACGCGTATGCCAGCTCTGCGCGCCTCCGCTGACATCCCCGCGCATCTTCAGACCCCTGCGTTTCGCCGATTCGTCCTTCCACGCATCCGGTTTCTTGACGGGCTTGGGTTTGGCCGCTTTCTCGATCGCTTTGCCGGCAGGCTTATGCAGAGTGCCTTCCGTAGTCGCTTTCTTCGGCTCCTCGGCAGGCTTGGCGACCTGCGCGGCGACAGCGGTGCTCGGCTCGGCCTGGATGGCTGTGGCTTCAACCTCCTTTGCGGATTTGCGCTTGCGCTGTAGTTTCTGCGCCACCTCCGCAGTTTGACGCGCTATTAATTCCGCTTGCTTGCGCGCCTCTTCCTCCCTCAGTGCCGTTTGCTCTGCACCGACTGTGGGCGCTGTGGGCGCTGTGGGCGTGGGGGCAGGCGCAGGGACGGCTTGCGCTTGCGCCGGAATGCTCTCGAGCGCTTCAGGCGTGGCATCGCGTTTAACCAGCACCCGCTTCTTCTTTACCTCAACCTGGATCGTGCGCGCCTTGCCGGTGCTATCCGATTTCTTGATTTCGGTGGTCTGCCGCCGGGTCAGGGTAATCTTGTTCTTCGTGTCCTTCGCGCCGTGAACCCTGCGCAAATAGTCCAGTAGCTGCGTCTTGTCATGCTCCGTGAGAACCGTATCATCGGCGAGCGCCTTGCCAATTCCGGAAGCTTGCAATTGCTCGAGGAGCATCGCAGAGGCCAACCCCAATTCCTTGGCAAACTGAGCAACATTCATCTGCGCCATAAATTACCCCTGACTCGCCGCAAACCATGGCGCACGCGCCGTCATGATCAATTGTTTGGCGCGCTCCGCGTCAATTCCTGTCAACTCGACAAGATCATCCGCGGCGAGATCGGCGAGTTCCTCCTGCGTCCTGACGCCCTTGGCTGCCAGGACCCGCGCCGTTTCATTATCCATGCCGTCCAACATTAACAGATCGCTGGCCACGTTTTCGACATGTTCTTCAGTGGCAATCGCTTCGACCAGCAATGCGTTGCGGGCCCGGCTGCGCAATTCATTGACCGTGTCCTCGTCGAACGATTCGATCTCCAGCATCTCGTTCAGCGGGACGTAGGCGACCTCTTCAAGGGTCGAAAATCCTTCTTGAATAAGAATGTTGGCCACCTCCTCATCCACGTCCAATCTTTCCATGAATACCTTGCGAACAGCGGTACCCTCCTCATCATTCTTCTTCCGGGATTCTTCTTCGGTCATTATGTTGAGTTCCCACTGCGTAAGCTCGCTGGCCAATCGCACGTTCTGCCCGTTCCGACCGATCGCTTGCGCCAGATTTTCCTCGTCGACCACGACATCCATGCTGTGGGATTCCTCATCTACCGTAATCTTGCTTACTTCGGCGGGCGCCAGTGCATTGATGACGAACTGCGCCGGATCCGGTGACCATAAAATGATGTCGACGCGCTCGCCTGCGAGTTCTGCCGTGACCGCCTGGACTCGCGAGCCACGCATGCCGACGCAGGTGCCGATCGGGTCGATGCGCTGGTCGTTCGATTTCACCGCAATCTTGGCTCTGGAGCCGGCATCGCGGGCGGCCGCCTTGATCTCCAGCAGCCCTTCCTCGATTTCAGGCACTTCCAACTCGAAAAGCTTGATCAAGAATTCGGGAACGGTTCGCGACAAAATCAGCTGCGGCCCGCGATTGTTACGATCAACTTTCAACAGGAAGGCGCGAACACGATCGCCAATCCGAAGATTTTCCTTGGGGATCATCTGATCCTTTGGCAGCGCTGCCTCGATACGTCCTGACTCGATGATCGCGTTTCCGCGCTCCATGCGCTTGATTGCGCCGGTTACGATGAATTCTTCACGTTGTAGAAAATCATTCAGGATTTGTTCGCGCTCGGCGTCACGAATTTTCTGAAGGATGACCTGCTTCGCCGTCTGCGCCCCAATCCGTCCGAACTCGACGGGTTCCAGCGGCTCTTCGACGTAGTCACCCACTTGCTTGTCCAGTTTCTGCTCGATGGCATCGGTCAGCGCAATCTGCTGCGCAGGAAATTCGTGCTCTTCATCGATGACAATTTGCCAGCGCCGGAAGGACTTGTGCGCACCGCTTTCGCGATCGATTTCCACGCGTACGTCCACATCGTCTTTGAAACGCTTTTTGGTGGCGGAAGCCAAGGCGAGTTCGAGCGCCGCGAATACGACGTCCTTCTCGACATTCTTTTCGCGGGCAAGTGCATCGACCAGCATCAACAACTCGCGGCTCATTCTTGAATTCTCCAATCAAATGTTCGGGATCAGTCGTGCCTTGTCGATGTCGGAAAATGCGATCGACACCAACTCACCGTCGACATCCAGTTCAATTCCGACTTCTCCGACAGTCTGCAATTTTCCGATGAATCGCCGTCTTCCGCTCAAAGGCAGGCGAACTTTTACCTGTACGCGTTCTCCCACAAATCTCGTAAAGTCTCGCGGGCGCTTCAATGGCCTGTCCAGACCTGGCGACGAAACCTCCAGTGCGTCGTAATCCACGCCTTCCACTACTAACAATCGAGTCAAATGATTGCTGACAGCCGCGCAGTCCTCGACATCAACTCCATCGGCTTTATCGATGAAAATACGCATCAGCCTGCCTCTATTGGCAAGTTCCAGGTCGACGAGTTCATACCCCAACGCGCCCACCGTTTTTTCTAATAGTGCCGCTAGATCCACGAATCGGTTTTACAAACAAAAAATGGGCTCTCGGCCCAATCTTGTTCTTCAAGCTGGTAATCTTAGCAAATTTCCCGTTTCAATCCAAGACACTGAGTTATGCGCATTTAGCGATGGAATCGATAATCTCCTTTAATTCAGGGCGCTTTGCTGGTGAGCGGATGTTTAGTGCTGCCCAAATTTAATTTTGGATGGTTCAAATGCCGCCCTCGAACTCGACGCGGCTGCGTTTGCCGAGGTGCAGGCTCGCGTGCGAACCCGTGTCCTGCGCACCTTCGTCAAGTGTGGCCTCATCGACAAAGTAGCGCCGCGATCCTCAAGATATTCTTGCTCCATGCCGTGAAGTCAACTGCGAAGGGTGTGACCGCGACTTGGGCCAACGCCACAGCCGAAAAGAAATCAAAAGGCAAGTGGGTTGCCCTGGCGCTCCAGCCAAATGCCTTGGTATGAACTCGTTCAAATTGAGCTGGGGTGGTCGATCAAAGTGTCCGAGGAGAGCGCATGACGAAAATCGTTAGAACCGCGTTAGTGCTTGGCTTCGCCCTCGCAATCCCTGCTATCTGCCACGCCGTCGATACCGGTACTGCGGCATACCGCAATGGAAAGACGGCGGGCTACGTCATCGGTGCACTCCTCTTGTTCCTGGTTGCCAAGCGCCTCTTGGGTGGCCTTGCCTGGGCACGCTGGCTGGTCATTCCTGGTGTTGCATTCGCTATTTGGGGGCTTCACACCCCTGACAGCGTCGACCTCGGCGACATGAGCACCGAGCAAATGCGCGCGCTGGCCGCTACCGTCGAAGCCGGTGAGGTGGTGATGTACACCACCACCGAGTGCGGCTACTGCGCCCAGGCCAAGGGCTGGCTGAGCCAGAACGGCTTTGCCTTTACCGAATGCAACATGAGCGTGAGCGGCCGGTGTGAGAGCGAGTTCAAGGGTTACGGCGGCAACGGCACGCCCTATCTGGTGGTGCGCGGCCACCACATGAAAGACGGCTTCGATTCAGACCAATTTTTGGCGCTGCTCAAGCAATAGCCGCAGCGCAAACGCATAGAACAGCAATAACGACGATGGCCATGAGCACGACGACAGCAACACCCACGTATCTCTCAAACCACCCTGAAATTCTTGAACTGCCACGGGTCCGTGCCATCGACGTCCTCCGGATAGAGAACGCCGCGCTCTTCGAGCGGCGTCCAATCCGTATACACGCCCACGACCCTGCCTAGATACGGTTTACAGATCTCGAGCATGGCCTTGTAGGGCAGTTCGTCAGGCTCGACGATGCCTGCGTCCGAATTCTTGATTGCCCAGATGACGGCGGAAACGTAACCGATGTTGACCTGCAGGCTGGTCGCGTTGTTGTAGGGGCAAAGCTGGCGCGCCTCGTCGATGGTGAGCTGCGAGCCGTACCAGTAGGCGCCCCTCTTATGTCCCATCAGCAGCACGCCGAGTTCATCCATGCCTTCCGAGATCTCGTCGCGCAATAACCGGTAGCGCGGCGGAAACTTGTAGTTGTTGCCGATATACTCGTGCATCGACAGCACGGCGTCGTCGCACGGGTGATAGGAATAATGGCAGGTCGGCCGATACACCGCCTTGCCCTTTTTGTGCACGGTGAAGTAATCGGGAATCGAGGTCGCCTCGCCGTGCGAAATCAGGAAACCCAGCATCGGGCCTTCCAGGGGCGTCCAGGTGCGGACCCGCGTCGAGGCCCCGGTGCGTTCCAGGTAAATCGCCGCTCCACAGCCGAAATCGAACGTGCGCCCATCGGATGGCCAGTTCTTTTCGTGGGTGCCCCAGCCGAGCTCCGCCGGCTGCAGCGACTCGCCTGCAAAGGCCTCGCTCGACCATGTGTTGACGAATTCGTCGCGCGCCTTGCGGCGCGGGCTCAACTGGCTGTCGCGCTCCGCGATGTGGATGACCTTGATATCGAGGCACTGCGCGAGCTCCGCCCACTCCTTGCGGTTTTTCGGCTCGACCCTTTTCATGCCCGTATCCTTCGCTACATTAAGCAGCGCCTGCTTGGTGAGATGCGAGACCAGACCGGGGTTGGCGCCGTGCATCAGCACGCAGGCCGGGCCTTTTGGAAATTTTCCGCGCATTTCCAGCGCGGCTTCGCGATAGGCGTAGTTGGTGCGCCGGGCTGCGGGAACATCCGTATTGTTATGGCCGCCGGGCCACGGCTCGATGCAAGCGTCGATATAGAGGATGTCGCGTTGCTGGCAGTACTCGATGGTGTCCAGGCTGTTCACATCGTAGGACGCGTTGACCAGGAAGTCGCCCTCGCCGAGGTATTTGTCGTACTGCGAGACGTAGGTATCGCTCTTGATCGGCTCGACGATGAACTTGACGCCGAGCGTTCCCGCGATTTCACGGCCGAATGCATTCGCCGTGATGATGGTAATCTGCTCGGGCTTGATGTCGATGTGGCGCAGGATCAGGGGCAGCGAGCCCTGGCCCACGGATCCGAAACCCACGATGAGCATCCGCCCCTTGAAAGACGCGTATTTCTTATGGCCGGCCAATTTTTCTTGTGCTCCTGGTCATTTCGCGCAGCTGTTGCCGAGCGAGGGGCAGGTTATAGACGAAGTTGAAGGCAATCTCAACCCCACCCCCGGCCGCTCTGCGCTCTCCCCCTCTCCCCGGCCCTCTCCCGCAAGGGGAGAGGGAGATTAGGAACGTGAAACATGGTGTCACGCAATATTCAACACCGATTCAAGACTCCCTCTCCCCTTGCGGGATACCCTGGCGAAGCCCGGAGTACTCCGTTAGAGGGCCGGGGAGAGGGGGAGAGGGGGAAGGGTTGGCATGCCTCTTCAGCGCCCACGCCACGTGGCTTCTCACCAACTCCGACGGATGGTCGCGGCGCGTTTCCAGCGCCGTGACCACGGCGGCGCAAGTCGGCGCATTCCCGAGTCCGACCGCCAGATTGCGCAGCCAGCGCTCATGGCCGATGCGCCGGATCGCACTGCCCTGCATGCGGCGTCCGAACTCTTCCTCGCTCCAGGAAAACAACTCCACCAGCCCCGCCGCGTCGAGGCCGTGGCGAACCGCGAAATCCGGCGCGTCGGCTTTCTGCGCGAAGCGATTCCACGGGCAGACCAGCTGGCAATCGTCGCAGCCGTAGATGCGATTGCCCATCAGCGGCCGCAGGTCCTCGGGAATATCGCCCTTGTGTTCGATGGTCAGGTAGGAAATGCAGCGGCGAGCATCGAGCTGGTAAGGCGCGACGATCGCCTGCGTCGGGCAGATGTCGATGCAACGGCTGCAGGTGCCGCAATGCTCGGCTTGCGGCGCGTCCACCGACAACGGCAGGTCCGTATAGATCTCACCGAGGAAGAACCAGGAGCCGGCCTCGCGATTCAGCACCAGGGTGTGCTTGCCGCGCCAGCCCAGGCCCGCCTTGATCGCCAGCTCGACTTCCATGACCGGTGCGCTGTCGGTAAACACGCGATAGCGCAACGGCGTCGCCCCGGCGATACGTTCGCACAGTTTCTGCAGCCGTCCGCGCAAAACCTTGTGGTAGTCGCGCCCCACCGCATAGCGCGCCACATACGCGCGTCTGCCGTCGCGCATGACGTCCCAACTGTCGGCGGCCCCCGGAGGGAAATAATTCATCCTGACGCTGATGATCCGTAGCGTGCCCGGCACCAGCTCCGCCGGCCGCGAACGCCTGGTGCCATGCGCCGACAGATAGTCCATGTCGCCCTGCCAGCCGCGCGACAGCCATTGCAGCAGACGCGTTTCGGCTTCGCCAAGATCGCAATCGGCGACACCCACCTGCTGAAAGCCAAGCTCGGCCGCCCACTGCCGGATCCGGCCGACCAGTTCGCCGGCGGCCGGCTCAGCGAGCGGCTCGTTCAGGTTGCGCGGCCTCATCGGCGGCAGCAGACATCAGGAAATCGAGATTTCGCGTCTCGCCGTGCTTCATCAGGAAGAACTGCTCCGCAGGAATCCCGGCGGCGGCAAGCGCTTCGGTCAGCTTCTTCGGCGGTTCGTCGAGGCGTTCGTCGGTGAGTCGGAAGGTCCCCCAATGAATACCCACCGAGCGGCGCGCGCCCAAATCGCGATGGATCTGCACCGACTCCTCGGGATTCACGTGATTCTCTTTCATGAACCAGCGCGGTTCGTAGCATCCGACCGGAAGGGCGGCGAGATCGATCGGACCGAGCCGGCTGCGGATGTCGGCGAAATCCTTCGAGTAACCGGTGTCACCGGAAAAAAAGAATCTGAGCGCCGGATGCTCGATCACCCAGCCACCCCACAGCGTTTCGTTGCGATCCCAGGGCGAGCGGGCGCTCCAGTGCTGCACCGGCACGAAATGGATCGCCAGCCCCATGTGCTGAAGGTGATCCCACCAGTCCAGTTCTGAAACGTTATCGATGCCGCGCGATGCGAACCAGGCTTTCAGTCCGAGCGGTACGAAGAAGCGCGGCGGCCCGCCCGCCTGCCGGTTCAGCCGTGTCACCGTGCCCGCATCCAGATGGTCGTAGTGATTGTGCGAGACAACCACCACGTCGATGCGCGGCAGATTATCCAATGAGAGCGCCGGCGGCACCTGGCGCTTGGGGCCCGCAAACGACACCGGAGACGCGCGTTCGGTCAGATGCGGATCAGTGAGGATGTTCACGCCCCCCACCTGGAGCAACAGCGTTGCGTGACCGATCCAAGTCAGCGTCGGCTCGACGCGGTTAGACGCGAGAAATGCGACGTCGGGCCGCAGAAGCGCAAATCCGTAACCCCCGGGCGGGTTCTCCGGCACGCCATGCGTCGATCGCTCCCACTGCCACTTCCAGAAGCTCTGCTTTTCCTGGTGCGAGTAGTTGTTGCGAAAGCCGCTTTGGGTGTGATGGGATTTCGCCGGATTATAATGAGGGTTGCTGCGAGAGGCGGCCAGCAGCAGCACACAGGTGGCGCACAACATCATGATCGAACTGAACTTCATCGTTTGGACGGGAAATTCGGGCCAGTGTAGCGGTCCATCGACGGCAGTGTAAAGAATCGGCGGCGAAGCCAGGAAGCCACGCCGATGAAAAGCGCGCGGTCAACGAAAACTTGGGAGCGAGGATATGGCGGCAAGCAAGAAGCAGACGGCAGGCGTCATCGGCCTGGGCTCGATGGGTCTGGGTGTGGCGCGCACACTGCTCAAGAAAGGTTTCGAAGTGCACGCCTACGACGTGCGGCCGGAAGTATCGACGGCATTCGCGAAGGAAGGCGGCGTGGCGGCGGCAAGTCCTGCCGAGGTCGGCCGCCATGTCGCGGTGGTCATCATCCTGGTGGTCAACGCCGACCAGACCAACGAGGTCCTGTTCGGCAAGGATGGGGCCGCCTCCACGCTGGCCAAGGGCTCGGTCGTCATCGCGAGCAGCACGGTCGCGCCGGAATTTGCCATCGATCTGGGTAAACGCCTCGACGCAAAAGGCCTGCTGCTGATCGACGCGCCGGTCTCCGGCGGCGCCGCCCGCGCCGCCAAGGGTGAGTTGTCCATCATGGGCTCCGGTTCCAAAGCCGCCTTCAAGAAAGCCGACGCGGTGCTCAAAGCCATCGCCGGCAAAGTGTACGAACTGGGCGACGAGGCCGGCACCGGTTCGAAGGTGAAAATGATCAATCAACTCCTGGCCGGCGTGCACATCGCCGCCGCTGCGGAAGCGATCGCGCTCGCCATCCGCGCGGGTGCCGATCCAAAGGTCGTCTACGAAGTGATTTCCAACAGCGCCGGCTCTTCCTGGATGTTCCAGAACCGCGTGCCGCACATCCTCGAGGGTGATTACACGCCACTGTCGGCGGTCAATATTTTCGTCAAGGACCTCGGCATCGTGCTCGACTCGGCGAAGAAATTGACCTTCCCGCTGCCAATCACCGCCGCTGCGCATCAGGTCTTTCTCGGCGCCGCCGGCGCCGGCCTGGGCTATGAGGACGACATCGCCGTGGTGAAGGTGTATCAGGCAATGTCGGGTATTAAACTGCCGGGGAAGAATAAACCGTGACGGCGTGACGGTCGTGACGACGTAAGAGCGAGGACTCCAGGCATTGGGAAGACAGTTCCATTGCGACCGCCGACAGAATCGTAACGACCACGCTGTTCTACCTCGTCACGACCGTCACGCCGTCACGACCGTCACGCCGTCACGATCGTCACGACCGTCACGGCCTTTCAGATTCGATCGTTCTCCAGCTTCTGTTCCAGCGCATGCAGCGCCTCAGCTGCTTCCGACAGGTTCGGATTGAGGTCGAGCGCGCGACGGAAGTAGTCCGCGGCTTTTCGGTAGTTGCTGCGTGTCATCCAGATCTCGCCGCAGCTTTCCAGCGTTCCGAACTGATAAGGATTCAGGGCAATCGCGCGATCGTAGTCGGCCAGCGCGCGATCCTCATCACCAAGGGCCGCGTAGGCATCGCCGCGTCGATTCCAGGCTTCGGCAAAATCCGGTTTGAGTTCGATGACCTGGTTCAGTTTTGCGATGGCGGCCTTCGGATCGTTGTGCGCAATGGCCAGCATGCCGGTCTGGAACAGTGGGTCCGCCACCGAGTCATCGGTGCGCATCCAGATACCCCAGACGGACTGCTCCGCCATGCCGCGAATCAATTCGTCCTCGTCCCACAATGCCGCCAGCAGCACCGGGACATCATCCATCGTGCCGATTTCCGCCAGACGTCCATAGGCCAGGCGGCGCTTGTCGGTCTGCGTGGCGCGCGTCTGGTCGAGTGCCCGTTCGCGGCTGATGGGAGTCCAGTCGCCAGCCGCGGCGGGGCCGGAAATGCACGCGAGCCCGAGCAGCCCCTTGACGACTAACGCCTTGAGGCGGTTACTTTGCATAGGAGGCCCTCGCCGACAATCGCTCTTCCAGCCCCGACAACTTCGCCTGCATCGCCTCACCCATGAAGATCTGCGGATTGGAAGGTTCCAGCCCCTCTTTCTGCTCGCGCACAAGGATGGACTCTTTTGCCATGGTAAAGGCATTTTCGAAAGAATAGGTCTTGCGCAAGGCCTCGTCGAAATAAGCCTTCGAAAAGTAGGTGAAGTCGAAGGCATCGCCGCAACCGAAAGACGTGTGCTTGGCGTCCGCAGCCGTGACTACCATGGTGTGGGCGTCCCTCAACGCGTCGATGAATCCGCCGGAATAGCAGGTCGAAACGACGACGATGCGCCATTTTATTCCTGATTTATCCAGCGCCGAGCGCAGATCGGCGGGACGAATTGCCTCCAGCGCCAACGGATAGAACTCGACGCTGAGTTCATGGGCTTCCGAGCCATGGGAAGTCAGTTGAAGCAGGACCACGTCCTCATCCGGATTGATCCGCCTGCCCACCGCCCGCAGCGCCTCGCGCAGGCTGGTCAAGGTGGCGATCGGGAACTTATCGATCAGGGTCGGATGGCTGATGAGGCTGATGGCACGCCCGCCGACGTCGAATCGCTCTTCCAGCAGTTTTCCAATGGACAGGGTTTCCTTCATGAACACATCCTGCGATGCGTAGGGCGCGAAGCCGACGAAATAGAGGTCTTGCACGCCGGCGCGTTCGGGCTTTATATTCTTTATGGCCACCCTCAGCAGTTCGTGCTGCGCGTAGAGCGCCCTTTCGGTGAAAGCGCGCTGACGCTGGCCGGGCGCACCTGCAGACTCGGCCGGATCGAACGCTGCCTCCCACAAGGGCTCCGGGGGCAGAAAGTAAACCGGCACCAGCACGATGATCGCAACGATCGCGGCGGGCGAAACCTTCCTGCCCGGCACGGAAATAGTCGATCTGCCGATCGCCAGCAATGTCGCCCATGCCCACCACGCAAATATGAGCTCATCGAACTCGGGCGTGCCGGACGCAACCGGCGACCGCAACCAGCGTTGGTCCGCGGCGAACCAGATCACACTCGACACAAGGGAGAGCGGAATGCCGATCGAGCCCACCGCGATCGGGACAAGCAGTGCATACCGGTTGTCGTTCATCACCTTCCCGCTCAGATATCCGGCAAAGAGGGTCAAGGTTACCCAGAACAGCGTCGAAGGCAACGCGTGCAGATTGAAAAACCCGCCGACCCCGGCCAGGGCAAACGCGCATGCGAAATTCACGGCAAGACCGGTCGCTGCCATGGCGATGACGTGATTTGCACTGAGGTGAAATGGAGAAGGAGCGGGACGGCCAAAAAAAGCCAGCCGCAGCCCTGCAGCCAGATTCTCCAGCCATTGCCTCCACGCGCTGTCAGCCGGCGTTGATTGCGTCGAATCTTCTACGTCCATCGCGGTGAACGCTTGTGGCGAGACGGGGAGGTCAGATGAAGCGACGGCCGCGCTTGATCAGGATCTCGCGAAGCGCGTCGATCGAAGCCTGCACGCCGGGCATGTTGGGATTGATGGCAAGGGCCTGCTCGAAATAATCCAACGCCCGTTGCAATTCGCCCTTGCGCAGGTAGATCTGCCCATAACCCGCCAGCACGCCGAAATGCTGCGGGTTACGCTTGAGGACTTCGTCGCAATCCTGCAGCGACAAATCATCCTCCCCCAGCAGGAAATATACGGTGGCCCGCTTGTTCCAGGCTTCGGTGAAAGCCGGTCGCATGTCGATCACCCGGCTGAAGATATCCACTGCGCCCCGCAGCCGGCTCTCCCGCATTTGTTCCAGCCCGC